>JGI12048J13642_10592135_pt1 | contig 12810 bp, 7 predicted proteins | sample ElkSlonscriptome_16_FD_13642 | JGI IMG/M metagenome (IMG submission 13642) | reverse complement strand
AACATCGCTATGGATATATTGGATTCCATTACGACATATCAGAATTCCTGGTCAAAGATACCATCAATGTCATTGCAGTGCGAACCGATTGCAGAGAGCTTCCTGCCGATCGCTGGTATTCCGGCGCGGGCATATACCGCCATGTCAAACTCATCGCAACAGATAAGCTGCATTTCCCCGTTCTGAATTCCCGTATTACCCAATCAGTAAAGGAGGATCAAAGAATCGTCAGATCAGAAATCGACATTGTGAATAACGAACGTCGTACCATCAGATTCAAGATCAGGTCCGACCTGCTTGCTCCCGATGGAAGTCTGATTGGAAGCAGCGTATCCTCCAGAACAATTAAAGGCCGCAGCAGGATGACCGTTACGGAGGAACACCCTGTGCCCGATCCGGTTCTGTGGTCAGACAAAGACCCTGCACTTTACGAGATCAAAAGTTTCCTGATCTACAAAAAAAAGATCAGTGATCATCTCTCCACAAAATTCGGGATCCGGGATATAACATTCTCTCCCGATTCCGGTTTTATCCTGAATGGGAGCAAAGTTTGGCTGAAAGGCGTTTGCATCCACCACGACGGGGGCGCACTGGGATCAGCGGTCCCTGATGCCACCTGGGAATACAGGCTGAAGAAATTAAGGGAGCTCGGAGTCAATGCAATCAGGCTGGCACACAACCCGCACTCCCCTGAACTCCTGGATATGTGCGACAGGATGGGATTTCTTGTCATTGGCGAAATGTATGACAAGTGGGAAGAGAAATGGGACGGTGCAAACGAAGGTTTTGACTTTGAAAACACCTACGAGGATGACCTGGCGTATTTTATCAGGCGTGATTTCAACCACCCGTCAGTGATCGCCTGGAGCGTGGGGAATGAAACCATCGAGCAACTTGAAGACCCTGAAGAGGGGGTGGAATGGTACCAAACCCTGTCCAATCTCGTAAAATCGATCGATTCAACACGCATGGTCACTTGCGGACTCCATCCAGGTTATGCACAACGTGAAAATGAGATCCCCTCAAGCTACATCAGGGTTGAGCCGCTGGTCAGCTATAATTACCGCACAGATTCAATGGCAGCATGGCACTGGGAAAATCCCAATTTAATCTGGCTTGCTTCTGAAACAAAAGCATACAATGAAAACCGGCGCTCTGGTTTTGAGAACATCAGCTACCTGGATAATTCCTGGATGGACATGAAGCCTTTTGTGGCCGGACAGTTTATCTGGGCAGGCATCGATTACTATGGCGAATCACCGGGCTGGCCTCATAAGTCATTCTACAATGGATTGCTGAAAACCAGCGGTGAGATCAAACCATACGCATATTATACCCAGAGCATTTATTCTGATCAACCAATGGTCAAAATCGCAGTTGTTGACAAGAAGCTTGTCGATTCTTTGAACAACAGCACCAACTGGCAGCTGCCCTGGTCCGGAGCCCCTGTTGTAAGACACTGGAATTTCACAGATAACGGGAATGAACTCCAGGTGATCATATACAGCAACTGCCCGGAAGTTGAACTTACACTGAATGATTCGCTGCTCAACCAGTTTGCCAGGAGCAATTTCGATGATGGTGTCATCAAGACCAGCGTACGATTCAAGCCAGGAACGATCCTCGCAAAAGCGACCTTCAGAGATACAAACGGTGAAGTGATCTACGTCAGGGATTCCCTGATCACTGCCGGCCCTCCAGGCATGATCCTGATGAAACCTGACAGACATGAGTTCATTGCAGACGGTAAGGATGTAGTACATATTGAAACCCGCGTAACAGACAGCATTGGGATTACCTCCCCGGGAGCAAACCACACGATCAATTATAAACTGAGTGGACCCGGAAAGATCAAAGTGATCGACAATGGCAACCCCGTCGACTCCACTATTTATGGTGCCCATTCCGCCCCTGTATACGAGGGCACCCAATTGCTCATCGTGCAGTCTACTCTGGAACCTGGGGACCTGATCATCAGTGCAACAACAACAGGTTTGGAATCCTCCGAAGTCAAGATTAAATCGGTAGCTCCGGATTACGAATAAAAATATAAACACTTTCAATGAAAGTCCTGACAGTAAAAACACTTGAGGTAATATCCCCGGAAACACAGCGGGACATTCATTACATCCTGAGGATGGAACACCAGTCAGATCATATCTTCCATGATAAAAACGCTGATCGGTATTCAGCAACCATCAGCATGCAAAACACCGATGAAGCAATTGTCACCATTGTAGACAGATCTGTTGAAATCCCGGAATATACCATCATTGTGGACGACCTGGACATGGAAAACAACTTGTTTCAAAGACTCTATATAAAAAAGGGAAAGATCAATAAAAGAATGGACGGTAGCCTGAACTGGGAAAACCAGGAGTGATCATTCATTCGCAGCCGGAAGTACCACTCGGAAAATACTCCCCTTACCTGCCTCGCTCTCAGCAGTGATTGTGCCTCCATTCAGCTCTGTCAGCTCCCTGCATAGGATCAGCCCGAATCCTGAACCTTTTTCATTTTTTGTGCCGCTGGTAGATATTGTTGCCACGTCTGTAAAAAGTGAAGCTACCTTTTCTGGTTGCATGCCTACACCTGTATCACGGACAGTGATAATGGTATTTGCCCGGTCTTCACCTGCAATGACAGCGATCATTACAGATCCTTTCGTAGGTGTAAATTTGATGGCATTGCCGATCAGGTTCCTGAGAATGAGTTTAACCTGTTCTTTATCGGCAAACACTTTCGCACCCACAGGCACCTCCGTGGAGACCTTGATCTGTTTATCCTTCAACGGCAGATTAAAGAGTTCGATCGCCTCCTGCACAACCTTGTCAAGGGTGAAAATAGTGGCCATTCTTCTTAACTCCCCGGTTTGCGAACGTCCCCAGAAGATCATGTTCTCAACAAGATTCAATATGGCTCTGCTGCTGTTAGCGAGCAACTTAAGCATCTCCTCTTTCTCCTTCTCAGCATATGGCTCACTTAGAAGGAGCTCTAGCATCTGCTTGCTATACCCCACCGGTCCCCTGATATCATGTCCCATGATAGTAAAAAACTTGTTCCTGATGGCAACCTCACGCTGCAGGTCAAGATTGCTTTTCCTGAGCTCCTCCTGGTGTTTCATCAGCTGTTCCGACTTCATGTTTAACTCTTCAGTTCGCTGCATGACAAGATCCTCCAGGTTATCATTTACAGATTTGATCTCTCTCGATAACCGCTCATTGCGCATAACGTCCTGGTTCGTCTTTCCCGAAAAGATCATGGCGTAGATGATCAGGTAAATGAACATGGTATAATGTGAAATAAGCCCTGTTTCGATAACATCTGAAATAAACAGCATGTCATTGACAGCGCCAATTGTGACGATACCGATACCAATCGCAAAACCTTTTGCGAAGGATCGCCCCCTGTTCCATGCAATTATGATCACATAAAGGATCACCCCGGCAGTGAAAATGACAAAATACATATAATAGGTGAGCAGGTTAGTAAAGAGGCTCACGGGTGAGATGATCACCGCAAAGACCATCACGCTGCAGATCCAGATAATGATCCTGAACAGCGTTTTTGGAAAATCATTTGGAAAGACAAAACGGATCATGAGAACGAAAAGCGGTACCAGGAGATCAAAACTGAGGTATTCAAGCCTCAGTAGGCTGATCCCAGTAACCCAGTCTCCATCAAAGAGGTCTGTTTCGCTCAGTATCAAAACGCGAAAAGCCATCATAAGACATATGAGTGCAAAGAACAATTTGTATAGTTCAGAGCGCATGAGATACAATCCCATGAAATAAATGCCAATGATCAGGAAAGCGCCAAGGAGAAAGAAATCCTTGTACTGCCGTTCCGCACTTTGCGACATCACCTGCATGGGCGTTCCCAGTTGAAAGCTTCCCCGGATACCCCCGGAACGATGCTCAAAATTTGATACATGCACCACGAGGTCCAGTACAGTATCCTTTACCGGGAAAACATATATCTCCGGCCTGTATCCGAAAACAGACTGGTATTTATTCGTGCCTGGAAGACCATTAAATCCAATATTCCTCCCGTTGATATAATAGCCCGATGCTGAAAAGACCTCGGTAAACCTGACAGCCATACTCTGAACTCCATCCCCGACCAGTATTCTGAGCCTGTAAGTCCCGTACCCTTTGGAACTGATCCCCGGAATTTCATCCTGGAGCTGAGACCAGGCCGACGGCACATCAACATAGATCCCAGGCTCTTCTACCGGATTGATCGGATCGATCAGCTTTTCCCAGTAGAATGCCCACTCTCCTTTGACCTGTAGCGGACCGACATCTGGCAGATCAATGTCTCGCAGATCCAGGACTCCATTCTCAGCCACGGGCTGAGCAAAAAGCTGAACTGGAACAGCCAGGGACAGTAGAACTAAGATTCCTATTTTTAACGGGCTCAACATTTTGGATTATCAAATGTATAAAATAGTTCTTTAATTATCCCTGGCAGGATCAGGTACTACTCTTTTGGAGATCATGTTCTGTCGGCTTATAAAGATCAGTGCCACCCCGGTAATGATCATCCCTGCAATTGAAATCCAGTCAGGCGATTCATCCGGCAGCAGGATCCATGCCAGTATTGCACCAACGACGGGAATGAGAAATTTCCACATATTCAACTCAGAAACCATGATTCCCGGTTTCTTCAATAAGGTTACCCATAGGGAAATGGCCACGGCAGACAGGATGCTCAGCCATCCGAGTGAAAGATAATAAGGAAGTGGTTTAACCGATGGGGACCAACCCTCGACTGGAATCGAGAAGAGAAACAGTAATCCCCCTCCAAAGATCATTGATGCAGAGCTCAGGACCAGTGGCGGGATCTTCTTTTTTTCCAGTGCAATGATCACGTTTGAGATTCCGGAGATAATATTGTTACCAACGAGGATCAGTATCCCGATGAGCTTCAGGCTCTCACCAGCTGCCTCTCCGTGCCTGCCAAGACTCACCAGTACGACACCCGATAAACCAAACAGGATGATCATCGCCTTCTTCATGTTGATCTTGTCCCCGGGCACAAAAAAATGTGCGACAACAGCTATAAACAATGGTCCCGATCCGATCACGATCGCCCCAACAGCACCTGGCACCATATCTATACCAGTATAGAAGAGTGCATATTGAAGAAAGGTCTGCATCAGTCCGATCAATAAAATAAACCTGATGTTCGCCCTGAATACACCGAGAAAATTCGGATTGTAGTAAAGTGCTACCGGCAAAACCATGAGTCCGGAAATGAAAAACCTGGTCCCCGCAAATTGCAGGGGAGTGGTGTAGGGCAAACCGATCTTGATTCCGGCGAATGCAGACGACCAGAGCAGGCATGTTAAAATTGCCAACAGTGTTTGCCTGAGCTTTTCAGATATCATAGCCTGCAAAGGTAGTGAAATCGCCGGCTGAAGGGTCAATACTGGTCACCACGTGCAAAATTATTTTTTCGGCTCATCCACCGTCCCCTTGTAAAATCCGGAAAATCCTGTGGTTCACCGTTATTCGTCACCGACTGCTCCGAAAGCGGACTGATGGCACTCCATGCAGCTGCATCATAAGCATCAAGCGGTACCGGTGCCTCTCTTTTTACTGCCTCAACAAAGGCGTTGTCGACAAAGAAATCCATACCCCCATGTCCCGATCCTTCAGCATATTCACCAAAGCGTTGCCACAACGGGTGGTCGTATTTTTCCAGGTAATCATTCATCTCTTCCCACTGGTGAGCCGGACTGCGACCCTCCAGGTAGATCCGCCTGGTATGGTAATCAAATTCTGTGATGCCCCCTGTTCCCTGGACCCTGAATCCCAGGGAATAAGGTCTTGGGAGATTCGTGTCATGTGTGACAATGATCGACTCTCCCCGTGCAGTTGTGATCGTGGTTGAAACGATATCCCCAAGTTTCCAGTCCAGGGATGCATTCGGATGATCCTCGCCACCTGCCGGATGTTGAACTATATAATCATGTAAACCCCGTGCCTTTGTGGCCACAGAAACAAGTGACGTAAACCTGTTACCCCTGTTGATATCGAACATGGTGGCCACCGGTCCCACACCGTGGGTTGGGTAAAGATCACCGTTTCGATGCAAAGAGTGTCGTGTCCTCCATGAGGCTTCATTGATGGCCTTGTCGCCGAATTCCACACCTCCACCATGGGCCTGACTGCCATCGTTGAACTTCACCTCCCTGAGATCGTGCTGGTAACCACAACGCGCATGGATCAGCTCACCGAAAAGCCCCTCGCGGACCATATTCAGTACAGCCATCACATCCCGCCTGTAACATACATTCTCCAGGATCATCACAGGAACACCGGTGTATTCATAAGTATTTACAAGGTCCCAGCACTCTTCAATCGTGTTCGCAGCTGAGACTTCCACCCCGGCATAGACCCCCGCTTTCATCGCAGCTACTGACATACGTGTATGCCAGAGCCAGGGGGTTGCAATGATTACCCCGTCAAGCTCCTCATTCTCCAGCATATCCAGGTAAGAAAACTCACTCTTACCGTAGGTGACAGCTTTTTTCTCCCCCTTTCCGGTGATTAGACCCTGTGCCTTGTCAAGTGCACCCGGATTGATGTCACAGATCGCAGGAACGATCACATCATCCCTCAACAAAAGGTTATTCAAATGATTTCGTCCCCGTAGACCAACCCCGATAAACCCAATCCTGGCCTTTCCTTTTCCCGCCCCGGCATAGACTGTTCCCGGGAGCAACATGGTCGATGCGGCGACTGTCCCTGTGCGAATGAATGTTCTTCGTTTCATGTGTTTTATTTCTGGATTCTACTCTTGATCAGTATAATCTACAACCGGTCTGATGAAACATGCAAATTGTATGGTACTGGCCGGAATGCTGTACCTGGCGTGCGTTTTGGCACCCCAGGAATCATCGCCACCAACCCCCATTTGCATCTTGTTCAGCCTTAGATACACCTGGTCCTCTTTTTCAGGATCCGACATATGGCGGATGCCGGGAGTTCGCCTCGACAACTGCTCACGGGAATAATGCAAAGCCGAGAACTCAAAATTCGGCAGCCCCCTGAACATGATCCCGTCACCGGCTTCATCATGCAATACCAGCCATCGAACATCGGTCTTGTTTCCGTTCTCCTGGGGCGCCGGGTAGGGAACATACTGCGCATCCACATTGCTCTTGTACAACCCGACAAATGCAGCAGTATTCCTGTCGACATAATTCTCATGCGGTCCCCGGCCATAATATTCAAGCTGTTCCAATCCCCCCGGAAGGACCAGCTCCAGTCCGAATGCAGGCATTTCCGGATACCCCGCATCCCGCGGATGTATGACCAGGTCGGCCAGTACAGCCACTTCTCCTGTTCCGGAGAATACGTAGGTCAGTGTGTACCCCGACTTCCCGTCCTCGTACAGGTATTTCGACCGCACAAAAAAGGTCAGGCTGTCGGGTGACCAGGATAATTCTGAAAATGCCAACTTTTCCGGATACGACTTCCACATCGATAACCGCTCATCCATCTTATTACCAAAATCATTGTCAATAGGTGCCCGCCAGAATTCAGGCGCAGGACCCTGTTCCATTAACTTTTTGCCGTTCAGCTCCATGGATTCGATCAATCCTGTTGTCGTATTGATCAGGTAGGTGACCGGACCTGCATTTACTTGCAGACCATCAACTGTTTCTTTCACTGATGGCAGCTCATTACTCTCTTCCAGCCAGCGAAAGATCAACTGGTCTACCGATGCACCTGGGTTGATCAGGAACTGCTCCTTTGCCACCAGGTGACCGGCAGGCAGTATCCCATCTGACCTGTTTGTGACAGCCCTGAAAATCAAAAAATATTCCGTATTGGTCTTCACAATATCCCTGCTGAGATCCAGGTCAAAATCCTGTGTCATACCAGCCGGAAGCGCAGGATTCTTGATCACTCCACTTTGAAGGACATGCCCCTCTCCTGTCAGCTCCCAGTGTATATCCATACCTTCCAGTGTCCTGAAATCATACTTGTTTGTGATCCGTATCCTGTTATCATAGAATGGTGTAGGCTCAAAACCAATGTACTGGTAGACTTTCTTTACCTCCTCGATGGCAGGCTGCAGCGACCTGTCTGGGAAAACCAACCCGTTCATGCAGAAATTGGAATCGGAAGGCACATCATCCGGACCATAATCCCCGCCAAAAGCCCAATAGAACTCACCCTCCGCATTCTCAGCAGCCATCCCCTGGTCAACCCAGTCCCAGATGAATCCCCCCTGCAACTGCGCATTGTCCTCGATTACATCCCAGTAATCCTGTAAATTACCGGTGCTGTTTCCCATGGAATGTGCATATTCACACTGGATCAGGGGCATGTCATGCAATTCGCGCGCGTAGTTTACCATGCCGTTGATCTTCATATACATCGGGCAGAAAATATCTGTATTTCGCTCCATCTCTGCTCTTTCATACTGAACAGGACGTGTGTGATCCTTCGTTTTGATCCAGTCGTAAGTGGCATCGAAACAAACTCCGTTCCCAGCCTCATTTCCAAGGGACCAGATGATGATGGAAGGATGGTTCTTGTCCCGCTCCACCATCCTGATCGTACGATCCAGGTGTGATTTCATGAAGACAGGATCATTCCCGAGGGTGCGGTCCGGTTCATATCCCATTCCGTGTGACTCTATGTTGGCCTCATCGATGACATACAAACCATATTCATCGCACAACCTGTACCACTCAGGATCATTCGGATAGTGCGAGGTCCGGACTGCATTGATATTGTACTCCTTCATTAGCCGGATATCCTTCAGCATAGATTCCCTGCTTACATAGTGCCCCGTTACGGGGTCGTGCTCGTGCCGGTTCACACCCTTGAGCAGGATCGGTTTCCCATTCACCAGCAATTGTCCGTTCCGGATCTCTGAAGTCCTGAAACCTATGCGTGAAGTGACTGACTCCAGCACCTCCCCGGCGCTGTCAGCGACGACCATCACAAGTTCGTAGAGGTTTGGGACCTCTGCGCTCCAGGGCAGTACGCCTCCGATCGCTGATGAAGTATTCAGGCGCACCTCCCCGCCGCTCCTGACCTCAGCATCCAGCTCATCTTCCCAGAGGGATTGAATAGCGCCCAATTTGTACAATTGAATTTTTACATTCACAGAACGGGTGAGTTCTGATACATTCCTGAGGCTGATATCCAGGTCAAGCATCCCATCCCTGTAGTTGGACATAAGTTGCGATCGGCAGAAAAAATCTGAAACATGAACCTTCGGCCTTGCTTCCAGGTATACATCACGTTCAATGCCACTTACACGCCAGAAATCCTGGCACTCCAGCCAGGAGCCGTCAGACCATCGGTATACCTCGAGCGAGACACTGTTCTCTCCTGGCCGGATGTATGACGAAATATCAAATTCGGCAGGTGTTTTGCTACCCTGACTGTATCCCACAAACTCGCCGTTGATCCACAGGTAAAAAGCCGATTTAACAGCGCCAAAATGAATATACACCTGCTTCTGATCCCAATTTCCGGGAACCTCGAAAGTCCGCCTGTAACTTCCTACCGGGTTTTGCTCAACAGGCACTGCAGGCGGTTTCGGATCTGTGGTCCATTCATAAGGAATATTCACATAGATCGGTACACCAAATCCCTGGAATTCCCAGTTTCCCGGCACCTTTATGTCATCCCATCTCCCTACATTATAATTCTTCCTGTAGAATTTAACGGGCCGGTCAGAAGGCGAGGGTGAATACCTGAACTTCCATGTACCATTCAGCGAAACAAAATTGGCCGACCGGGCCTGCACTCCCTGCCTGGCCAGCTCCATGCTTTCAAAGGAGAACATGCTTGCGTGCGGCAACTCCCTGTTGACCTGCACGATGTCAGGATCCTGCCATTCAGGTAGTTCCTGCGCGATGGAAGGGTTCATTAGTGTTACCAGGAGCAAAAAGAAGATACGTTTTGTCAGATGCATAACGGGAGTTTTAGGATTCTTGGTTTTAAGGCTACAATTTATAAATACCACGCGGATATTCAATGGATTGTTGTGTAGTTCTCTCTATACGCAAACTCAGGGCTGCGACTTCTCCGACAGAGCAGCAATGATCTGGCCAAGCTTCTCCTCCAAGCTGAGCATTTCCGAAGCAAGCGCGTACTGGTTCCTTGTCCTGTCGAGGTTGTGACCCGACCGGTCGGTCTTGTAATAGACATCCCCCTCAAGATAATCCGTCAGGAAACGCATTCCCTGCATGAAAGCAAATGCATGCGGTGCACGATGCAGCACCGATATTTCATCATCCGTGAGAAAACCCGCCTCCTCAAGATAGCCCTTTGAGAATGATTCGAAGATATCGGTGCGGAATCCGACACCGGAGAGGTCCCTCTCCTCCTCCGGGACCATGCTCGCAGACGTACGAAGTGCATCCCCGAAATCATACCAGCAATAGCCTGGCATAACCGTATCAAGATCGATCAGGCAGGTAACTTGACCCGAAGGACCGAAAAGCATATTGTTGAACTTCGTGTCATTGTGTGTCAATCGCAACGGAATATTCTCCATTGCCGAGGTCTTGTACAGCGCCTCAACATGAGCAACATGATCCCATGTGTAGCGAATCTCATCCGTAGCTTCATCCCTTCGAACGGAAGAGGCCTTTTTTACCGCCTGCTCAAACTTTTCCAAACGTATCCCAAAATCATGAAATCCAGGAATCGACTCACCAATACGCCAGGGATCGAGGTCTTCCAGCATCCCCTGGAAATGTGCGATGCCCCTGCCCCCTTCATATGCAAGTGTCCTGTCTTCCGCGATCTCAAAACTCGCCTGGTCCTCGATGTACCAGAACATCCGCCAGAAACCCGTTTCGTCATCCCCGATCCAGCTTCGCCCGCCTTCCGCTTCAATGAGCAATATACCATGTTCTGCAGGACTTCTGCCTGCCCGACGGTTCTTATCTGCGATATGAGAACTGATGATCTCCAGGTTGCGCATCAGCAAAGGGATATCCCGGAACACATGGTTGTTCATCCGCTGCAGCACAAGTGTCGGACCGGTCCGGTCCACCCTGTATGTATCGTGAATATGCCCTGATCCCATTGGTGAGAGCTGCACATCACCAGGATCAAGGCCATATGCTTTCAGTAACGCTGAAAGATCGCCTTCCATCTTCTATTTCCAGAGGGGCGTTTGGTAAACACCCTGGCTGACAAGCGTCTCGATCATGGCCAGCACATGAGGCCTGTCGTCCTGGTAGGTCACCCCGAACCATGATTCGGGTGTCCCGAGGACCTTGAAGCTCGCTTCATCACTATGGATCAGGTTATCAGCTACATAAGGAATGAAAAACTCTGCTTTCGGACTGTTGATGTTCTTTGCAATATATGCCTTAAACTGTGATTCCAGGTGACTGAAAATATCTGGGGTGAATCCGAACAGATTCATGGATACCTTTGCGTCCGGTGCAAGATCATGCTGACTCCCATCCTCATCCTCGTAATAGATGCGATCCGCGTCTGTGAATATCTTTGTCCGCTCCACGATCCTGGTAAGGAATCCCTCGCCATCCGTTTCACACACACCCCGTGCGACAGATCCGTGTTTTGACACCGTTTTTGACAGGGTGAAACCCAGTAGGCTGTACCGACCGGGAGCGGCCTCAACCAGGTAATCATGCATGATCCGGTATGATTCGCGACCATAAAAATCGTCTGCATTGATCACAGCAAAAGGCTCCTTGATTACATCTTTTGCCATCAATACAGCATGAGCCGTTCCCCATGGCTTTTTCCTATCCTTTGGCACCTCAAATCCTTCGGGAATACTTTTAACATCCTGTAATACATACTCCACCTTCAGATCGTCGGGAAACCGCTTTATATAGCTGGATCGAAACTCCTCCTCCATGCGTGGTGCAATCACGAATACAACCTTGCCAAACCCGGCACGGATCGCATCATAGATCGAATAATCGGTGATGGTCTCACCCGAAGGTCCGAATTCATCTGTCTGTTTCTGACCTCCATAGCGACTGCCCATTCCAGCCGCCAGAACTAACAATGTTGGTTTGGTTTCCATAATTTAATTCAAATTGTAATGAATGATTAGCAAATGTAGGGATTAATCCGTTTGTTAAAAATTAAAATATTGCCAGTTCGGGCTGTTATTTTCATTTTAAATTATACTGACCCAAGGCGCAAGATGAGCCCACGAGGCATCGGGCCTAATATCGGTATGCGCTTTCCTTCGTAATTGCGAAAAATTAATATTTTTGAATTGGCAATTTTATGAATGAACAGGTAAAAGAGATCGTAGCCCTGCATAAAAAGATCTGCCGGAAAGCAGGGGTCACCATCAGGGATCACCAGATGCTGGAACCGGGGGATAACATCCTGCTGGGTTTATCCGGCGGCAAGGACTCCATGATCATGCTCGAGGTAATGGCTGAACGAAGAGCATCACTTCCTTTTAATTTTGATCTGACAGCTGCACATATCCATATCGAGACTGCTGGATATACTGTAAACAGAGTGGCAATGGAATCTTTGTGTCAAAAGCTCAATGTCCCTTTCGTTTGGAAAGAAGCTGAAATTGAACCTGTCGGAAAAAAGGAAAAAGGGATCTGTTTTCTATGCTCCTGGAACCGCAGGAAGTCACTTTTCGATCTCGCCCGTGAGCTGGATGCCGGAAAACTGGCACTCGGTCACCACAGGTATGACGCCCTGGAAACCATGCTCATCAATATGATCTACCATGGTTCGATCAGTTCACTGCCTCACAAGCTCTCAATGTTCGACGGGCGGATGCAACTGATTCGTCCACTGCTGGACATGGACG
>JGI12048J13642_10208131_pt1 | contig 12810 bp, 12 predicted proteins | sample ElkSlonscriptome_16_FD_13642 | JGI IMG/M metagenome (IMG submission 13642) | reverse complement strand
ATAACAGCCAGCGTATCGGGTTGTGTTTGCAGCGATGAGCTGCTCGCGACGATTCAATCGCGGATACCAACGTTTTGCTTCATCAAAATCGAATCTGTTATGCTAAGCGAACCGCCACCGACTACCTCGCCGTCTCCGTCGGGATCCGATAAGGGCTCGGTCGCGGGCTCTGGTAAATCGTTTGTCACCGTCATTGGTGGTGGCGCGATCGGTTTGTGCGTCGCCTGGGAATTGGCCTGTCGTGGAAAGCAGGTCCGGCTGATTGAACGAAGCAAAATTGGGGAATCGACATCCCGCGTAGCAGCGGGGATTTTGCCGCCAGCGAATTTGAAAACGGCAACCGATGCAATCGATCGACTGCGTGGACACAGCCATCAGCTTTTTCCAAAATGGGCGAACCGATTGCTCGACACGACGGGGATTGACATTGGACTACGCCGCTGTGGCGGGTTCTACGTTGGGATCACGGCGGGCGAGAAAGCCGTCATGGCGGGGATGGTCAACTATTGGCATGATTTGCAGATTCAGTGCAATCGAGTTTCCCTGGATGAATTGGCATCTGCTGAACCAGCGATCGCGTCATGGCTTTCGGAATGCCATAAAGCTTCCGCATGGTGGGTGCCAGATGAGTACCAGGTTTGTACGCCAGCGTATCTTCGCGCTCTTCAACGTGCATGTCTGCAAACGGGCGTCGAAATCATGGAACAAACCGATGTAACCGATTTACGTTTCTCCTCTGCTTCGGCAGCCGTTCGCACCGAGTCCGGTTGGCTCGAATCAGAGTCCGTTGTGTTGTGCGGTGGAAGTTGGACGGGTTTGGTTAGCGAATCACTCGGATTGTCGGAAGCTTTGATTCCGATCCGTGGCCAGCTATTGGTTTACAAAACCGCTCGACCGCTGCTTCGATCAATCGTTAACATCGGAAATCGTTACCTGCTTTGCCGCGACGATGGGCATACACTCGTCGGTTCATGTGAGGAGGAAACGGGTTTCGATTGTCGCACAACCCCGTCGATGATCGAATCGCTCAAGCAGTTCGCCATCACGATGATCCCGGAATTGGCAACGGCACCCCTTGCCGAAGATTGTGCCGGACTCCGGCCGCTAACGTTTGACGGATTTCCCATGATCGGTCGACTCCCGAAAAGTTCAAACGTCTTTGTCGCAGCCGGCCACTACCGCAGCGGCATCCACTTGTCAACGGCGACGGCAGTGTGCATGGCTGATATCGTTCTTGGCAAAAAACCACCCATTGATATCAGCGCGTTTCGTGTTGGGAAACCGAGTAGTGGATCTTGTGAAAGAATCTAACAGAGTCGTGGATTTTGCTCTGACGTCGATTGTATGGATGTGGCACCACAACCTAAAAAACTTCACCACCTCCGAAGCTTGGGCGAGATTGGTTTCGCTCAGGGATTCAATCGACGTCCTAACGCTTCTTCATATAACTCCGCATGGCGTTTCACCATCAACTCCACTGAGAATTGATCACGAACGCGCTGCATCGCGTTTTCCTTGAAACGAGTCATTTGCGAACGATCGAGAAACAATTGGTTGGTCTTGCGTGCCAAATCTGCGGTGTCACCGATGGCAAATAAACACCCTGTTTCCTCGGGGATAACCAAATCGCGATTTCCAGCGATATCCGATGCGATCACGGCAACACCTGCCTGCATCGCTTCGATCACTGCGTTGCTTTGTCCTTCATAATCACTGCCGATCCAAAAGGCATCCGCGTGCGGCAATAGCTCGCTAACATCGTCTCGCAAACCAGCAAAACGAACTCGATCGGGAGTCGTCACGGCATCGCGAAATCGCAGTAGTTCGCCGCGTTGGGGCCCATCGCCAATAATCACGAGCGAGATGTCCTCGCGAGCGGTCGCCAACAATTCGGCAGCCCAAATCAAATCACGGTAACGTTTCTGCGGCCATAATCGCCCGACTGCCAAGATCAAATGGTGGTTCGGATTGATGCCCAACCGGCTACATGCTTCGTCACGATCAATTTCGACACCGGCGCGCGGCATGATTCCATTTGGAATGACACGGAACAGATTCTTCGCAATCCCATGCGAAGCATAGAATTCAACCACTCCGGTGCTATTGGTTGTAATGGCGTTTGAGTATTTGGCCAGTTGGCGGTCGATCATAAAGTGCGCTTCGGTTTTCCAAGGATCGACGCATCGCTCGCTGCCGATAACGGTAGGCACCTTTGCTAAGGTTGCTGCCACTCGGCCAAAACTGTTTGCAGCAAATAGCCACGTATGAACAATATCGGGGCGCAGCGATTGAAGCTCTCGACGTAAACGCAGCAAAGCACTCGGGTCGGCCTTGAAGCGTTTGCCAATCAGCGTCACAGGAATTCCAGCCGAACGCAGCGATGCGCTTCGCGGGCCGTCACGGGTCAGTAAGAAAACGTGGACGTCGAACGCATCACGCGGCAAGTGGTTGGCCAACAAGCATAATTGCTTCTCGGCACCGCCGCGGTCCATCGTTGGGATCACCAATGCAAGTCGAACGGTCATGAAGCGGCCTCGATCGAAGGACCCGATGAACGATGGGCTGGTTTTTCCGAAGGCACCGAACGCTTCAGTTGCTGAAATAGTCTGAGATAGTCTTCGATCACTTGGCTTTGAGGGCGGGTACGAAGCAAATGCCGTTTTAACTCCAATGCGCGCGCTCGTGCGGCGGGCAAATCATCAAGCACTTCTCGCAACCCTACTCGTAGCGACTTCGATGTCGCAGTGGGAACAAAGCGTACCCAATCGTGCCCCGTCGACAACGCGCAGCGTACCGCGGGCGTATCCATCGCTACGATTGGAAGTTCCGCTGAAACCGCTGCGGGAAGTGTATAGTCCCGTCCGTCATCATTCGCGTGGACATACACGTCCGCCGCGGCAAATACATCCGATAAATCGTTAAACGAGCCTGGCATCGAAATCGAATTGCGAACTCCATCGCCTCGCAATAAATCGTACATCGCTTGACGGTTCGGACCATCGCCAATAAACCAAATCCGTAAATCGGAATAGCGGGCAACTAGAAACCGGGCCGAACGCACCAACAAATCCATCCCCGAATCTCGGACCATCCTGCCGCAGCAAACGACAACGGGCGTGTCAGGCATCGTCCGCAAATCTGAATTGATCATGCCAAGCCGACGACGAGCTGCCGTCTTTTCGCCGCATGGTTTCCAATCGTTCGTATCGTTGAGAATTCCCGGCGTCAACGCGTTGGGCAAACCAATCGCGGATGCGAATCCGATTGGAATTCGGCAGATCTTTTGGGAGGCGATTCCCTTGCTTAAGAGCAAGCGTTCGCTTTCCGCGTCTTTTACGACGATACAATCGGCTAGCTTTGCGGCAGCAGCACAGCGCCGAGCGGTCCGCGACGATTGCCACCATACAGGATCACTTTGGCCGCCCCATTGACTGCTAATCAAGACGGTTTTTACGGCTGAGCCAGCCGCCGTTTCGACCACCGCGAGTGCCTCGTCGCGGATCGCATCACAGAGGACCACATCAAACGATTCGAGGTTCGATTTTAACCAAGTGGTCAGGTGGCGGACGTAGCGGCTCATCGACCAATCGCTTCGAGGAGCCGCTGCAGGTCGATGCACCAACATTTCACGATAAACCATTCGTTCGGGCCACGAAGCCGCATATCGAGGCGTAAGGACCTCGACACGATTCTCTGCCCGGTTTCCGGCTCGGCTACCCGCACGCTGTAAATCGGTTGCTAATTGGACCAGAAAGCCTGCTGAATCGAAACACGCCGATGGCCAGAAATGACGGCCAACCAATAAAATCCGCCCCGTCTGATTCACCGTTGTTGTTCCGCTGCGGTCGCTGAAATCTCGTCGGGTTCGAGAACCGCTAAATAAGGAAGATTGCGATACATGTCTAAATAGTCCAATCCGTAACCGACCACGAACTCATCAGGAATCTCAAAGGCAACAAAATCGGGCCGCAATTCGACCGAATGAGCCCTCTGCTTATGAAGCAGTACCGCCGTCTTGATACTCGATGCACCACAATCCTCCAGCAGCATCTTTTTTAATCGGTCGAGCGTCCTGCCGGTATCAAAAATATCATCGACAAGTAGCACATCCTTGCCCGTAACGTCAATCATCATTTGAGAATCGACGTGCAATTCACCCGAAACGGTGCCGCCGCGGTAACTCGACGCCTGAACCACTCCGACCCGCTGAGGCATCGATAGGCGGCGAATCAAATCGGCAAACAGCACCAAACTTCCTGTCATCACGGCGATGACCGTCAATGGATGACGGCTGTCGTAGTACTGGTCAATCTCATCCGCCAAACGGTGGACACCGTCATTCAACTCGGTCTCATCAAGAAGAACACGCATTGTAATCTAGGGGGTTTAGGGTTGCGTTGCCAGCCGATTCGAAAATCGAGTTTATCACGATTATAAAATGTCGATTGAAAGAACGACATGTTTCTTTCCCTTGATGCCATTAATCTATCGTATGACAAATTCTCAACGTTTGGCAGTCGTTCGCAACCACCTCAGCCGCTGGATCGCAGGCGTTTCCGGTAGATCATTGCAGGAAAATGGCGATTCGGGAATAGTATCGGAATCGATGTTGATCCGAGACGGTTTTTTCTGCGGTCGCTGTTTCCATGCAAATGGCTTCCGAGCTGTATGGTTTATCGAAGAAGATGAGCTGAAGATCTATGCTGCCGATGGCAAGTTGCAGCGGGTGTTCAGCGGAACCGAGATAACCGAAAGTTCGCAAACCGAAGCGGTCAAGCCAGAAGCAAGCCGAGAGATCATTTTGACGATTCCTCAATCGCATCCCGAAAAAGAACAAGAGGAAACGCACCGCCGAGCTGCGTAATGGACGCATGACTCACCCGACTGCGGCAACGTGTATTGCCCAGGCCTTGCCCTAAGCACTCGAGCTTTTGGGTGCAATTCCCTGTTGCGGTTTTGATTCTTGCAACGTCGCGATCGCGACGGATGCGTCATCGACCGGGACGCGAGTCCGGGGACGGAACTGAGATCAGAAACTGGGTAGTTTTGGTGGTTTCTAATGGTTCCCATTGAGCGGTTTGATAGGGCGTGATTGGTTGGTCGATATCCTGCTTTAACAGGCATCTCATTGATCCACTCCTCTCAGGAAAACCTCAAGTGCCAGAAGTACCTTCTCAAAGCAAAACAAGATGCGACGTTGGCTCGATTCTGGGGATTTGGCGTTTGGGAGAACCGATCCACCGCAGTCCATCGGCCATGCACTGTCTCGCTCAGCCAGCCGATGCGAAAGGCAACCCTCGCTGGGATTATGTTCTCCGCCAGCCCGTTGGCCCGAATCCGCCCGTTGGCCCTAATCCGCCCGTTGGCCCTAATCCGCCCGTTGGCCCTAATCCGCCCGTTGGCCCTAATCCGCTTGAGGGACTCCGTCAAATTCGACATTTCAATGCCTGTGCGGCCAGCATCAACCATCCAAATTTGATCGTGGTGTTGGACGCTTCCGATAGTGCGACGCATCCGTTTTTAGTGATGCCTCGTTTGGAAGGCAGGACGATGCAGCGGTGTTTGGAAGAGGGACCGCCGAAAGCTTTGCCCGTCGGTCTTTGGTTCGTGCGGCAAGTCGCACAAGCACTTCAGTCGATGCACGCTGGCGGCTGGGTTCACGGAGATGTGAAGCCGGCAAATGTGATCGTAGGCTCGACGGGTCACGCAACCTTAATCGATCTCGGTTTTGCCGATCGCGTCCACTCGCCACCGAACCGGTTGTTTCGCGGTACCCCCGAATATGCGGCTCCGGAAAATCTCTCGGGTGAATCGCTAACGCAACCCGCATCCGACATCTTCTCGCTCGGGCGGATGCTGTGGCAATGGATGACGAAAGTCGAAGTGGCTAGTGAAAGCCAATTGTCGCCAGTCGCCGAATTGGTCGAAGCGATGGTGAATGAAACGCCGTCGGAGCGACCGACGGCCAGTTGTATCAGTCGTGAATTGCTACGGCTCGAAATCGAGTCGTTAGGCAACCACATCGAACCGAAACAGCGTTTGCGGCGAGCGGCCTAGGCTCGGTCTGAATCCGTATCGGAGCTCGTCAAGCCTTTGCAACACCATCATTTTCTAACGACATCGTTTTGCTTCGCTTTCTTGCCTGTTGATGCCTGTTGGCTGCCGTCAGGGGCGGTTGCGAGTTGCCACAATCGACCTTGCTTTGCATCGCATGTACCCGATATACCTGAGCCAACAGGTTTCAACCGCAGGACGAAATCGAGTTCGAATCAAAGTGTTTTGCCGCGTTGCAAGGATGACGGGATGAATGTAAGGCTTCACAGCATCGTAACCATGGTGGACGGTGAACTTATCGATGGTGATTCAGTGGGTGTCGCCGAATCGCTCTGCAGCGGGGCGTTTCCGCTCGGCGACGAATCGAGCGGCCAAATTACCATGCTCGACGACCCCCGGCGCGCTCAACAATTGGCTCACTCCGATGCGATCGCAGTGGTGACTTCGGTACGGCTTGAATCGATTCCGATGGCTCAAATTGTCGTCGCAAATACTCACGACGCTTTCTCGAAGATTGTCTCCTATTTCCGGCCGCCGCTCTCATGCGAATTACCCAGCAAAGGTGTCGATTTGGAAGCAAGAGTGGCCAAGTCGGCTGAGGTGCATCCATCGGCGATCGTTGGACGCGGCGTGACAATCGGTGAGCGGACGCGAATCATGCCAGGTGTCGTGATCATGCCCGGATGCGTGATCGGATGCGACTGCATCTTGTACCCAAACGTGACCTTGTACCAGTACACTCAGATCGGTGATCGATGCGTCCTACACGCTGGCGTGACGCTCGGAGCCAATGGCTTCGGCTACCGCCAAGAAAATGGACGTCACATTCCGACCGCTCAATTGGGTTTCGTCCAAATCGATTCCGACGTCGAATTGGGTGCGGGAGTGATGGTTGACCGTGCAACCTACGGACGAACACGAATTGGCGAAGGAACGAAGATCGACAACCAAGTGATGATTGGTCACAATTGCCGAATTGGACGCCACAACTTATTGTGCAGCCAAGTCGGAATAGCAGGCAGCTGTACGACGGGCGACTACGTCGTTTTGGCCGGACAAGTCGGGCTCAAAGATCATGTCAATCTTGGCGATCGTACAATCATCGGTGCCCAAGCTGGCGTGATGAACGACTGCGAAGGCGATCAAGTTTATCTTGGTTCTCCAGCGACTCCGCAGCGTGAGCAAATGCAAATCATGGCGGTCGAGCGAAAGTTGCCCGAATTACGTCGTGAACTCAAGACGCTGCGCCGCGATGTCGACCAACTCGTCAAGCAAAGTCCGCAGTCGGCTGAAGAAAAAACGACAAAGGCTGCCTAGATGTCGGAAATGTCCTTGGAGCAAACCAATAACGCACCGATTGGATTGATTGCCGGTTGGGGAAATTTTCCAATCGAAGTGGCTCGCGAAGTCACACGTCAAGGTGGTCGCGTTTGCTGTATCGCGATCAAAGGTCATGCTTGTGAATCACTCGAAACGATTTGCGACCAGGTGATTTGGTCCGGCGTCGGAAAAGTAGGAGGACATATCCGCTACTTCCGTCGAAGCGGAGTCCAGCAAGTGACGATGGCGGGCAAGTTGTTCAAGTCCGATTTGTTGTTTAGTGGCTCGCTCTGGCTCAAACATTTGCCGGATTTCCAGTGTCTGCGCACGTTCGGTCCCCTGCTGTTTGGTCGCAGCCGAGACGCTCGTGATGACCGCCTCCTTTTAGCGGTGACCAATACGTACAACCATCGTGGGTTGCAAGTTTGTGCCCCAACCGATTTTGCACCGGAGTTACTCGTGAAGCATGGTTTACTCGTCGGACGTCGACTCAATTCTAGCCAACAAAGAGACGTTCAAATGGGATGGCAAGTCGCCCGACAGATGGGCGGGATGGATATCGGGCAATCAATCACCATCAAAGACGGTGCGGTGATCGCCGTCGAAGCGATCGAGGGTACCGATGCATGCATCCAACGGACCGGACAGCTTTGCAAGCGTGGCGGATGGACCCTTGTAAAGGTTAGTAAGCCAGACCAAGACATGCGTTTCGATGTGCCGACCATCGGAGCGCAAACGGTTCAAAAGGTAAAACAAGCCGGTGGATCGACAATCGTTATCGAAGCCGACAAAACGATTCTGGTGGACCGCGATGAAACGATCCAAGCAGCAAAGCGTGCTGGGATCACGATCATCGCCATGAGTGAATCTGATTTCCAAACGGCCGCGAGCGATGCCGCATAGTGTGGCGGCCGAAGTTCTGAACCATTGGTTTGGACCCGCGGCTAATGCGATCGCGGCGTCAACCACCGCATCGATCGCATCGATCGAACCAATGACGCTCGGTTTCAGCGGTGCCGCCGTCTTCCGCGTCCGTGACTCAAACGGAAATTCATTTGCACTGAAACGCTATCCCGATGCGACCACAATCGACCGTATCGTTGGTATTCACCGTTTTATGTCATTGGTTTACCGACGCGGTTGTCATTTGGTTCCTCGCCTTTGGCCCGTTTTGAATTCGACCGAAACCGTCGTTTGGGATGGCACACGCGGCTGGGAATTGGTCGATTGGGTTGCTGGTTCGCCCATCGAAACGACAACGAATCCTCAAGCATTACTCGATGCCGTCTCGAAAGGTGCAGCGGCGATTGCGACCGTTCATCGTGCGGCACATTCGTTCGATGTGCAGTGGCAACCTGCCGCTTCGGTTGCCGTCCGAATCAAACGCATCGAAGAGATCTCGATCCTGCTCGATCGGTTGATCGGCGAAGGACGCGCAAACGTCATGTCGGGAAAGGGGTCAAAGCAGCTCGATGCTGGACTGTGCCAAAGCCTCCTCAACGCCATCGATTGTTTGGCCCACCGTTGGCGTCGCATCGCAATTCCAATCTCGGCATCTCTGCGGCCTTTGGCGACCGAGCGGTTTTCGAACCAGTACGTCATTCGAGATGTGCATCGAGAACATCTCTTTTTCAATAACGAAGGTGCCAGCCGAGTCAGCGGAATCATCGATTTTGATGCCGTACGCATCGATTCGCCAGCAACCGATCTGGCCCGCTGGACAACCAGCTTTCTATCGAGTGGAATCGAGTGGTCACGGCTGTGCAACGCTACCTTTGCCGGATATCGGCAAGCATGGGAGCTCAGCGACCGAGAAGAAATGCTGGCTCGCCGTCTGGCTCCGGCCACTGTGTGGATCAGCCTGGCAAACTGGGCGGTTTGGGTCGCTCTGCAGGGTCGATCGTTTCCGGTGGAGCCCGATCGAATCGCTGCCCGCATCGAGGAATGTCTAAAATCAGTTGAATATCTAAGCTAAAGATCGTCTGCTGGGTGGTTCTCTGGTTTCAATGGTCATTTCAACGTTAAGATAGAACTTGGTTCCCACAATTCGAAATTCACGTTTCAACCGTAAATTATGCAACTTTCACTGATCAATTTTCGTCACTCGAGCGTTTTTGTCGCACACGCGTGGTCAAAGTTTATGGCGGTCGTGATCGCTACGGTGCTTCCGACACTTGCTTCGCGAACGGTTCATGCTCAAATCGGGGACGACCCGTCGAGCGTGTTTTCGGACTTTTCGCTGGGGGGGTTTGGAGGAAAATCGAACGAAACGACCCAATGGAAAGCCAACTATTTTGTCGATTCGGACGGTCAAGGAACACTTCGGATCGAAGCGAAAGTACCGAGGGGATGGCATATCTATTCGGTCACGCAGCCCGAGGGCGGACCGTTACCCACGCGTTTGACGATCCAATCGCCTGAGTCGGTGAAATTGAATGGCGAATTTTCACCCGCCAAGCCGCCCAAGAAGAGCGTCTCTGAGATTTTTGAAGGTGTCACGATCGAAGAACATTCCGGTACGGTCGTTTGGTCCGCGCCGGTCATGGCTCCAATCGGTTTCCAAGATCCCATTTCGGTAGCGGTCGATGCTCAGATCTGCAAAGACGACGGAGCTTGTATTCCGATCGAGGAAACGGTGGCCGCGAATTTTGTCCATTTGGATAGTGACGCCGTCCCCGCCTCGAATTCAAAGCCAGCCCCGGCGTTCCGTGATTCGGATTATCCGGTCGAATGGTCGGCAGAGTTGATTCCGGGAACTGCCAATCCAGGCGACCGAGCCTACTTGGTATTCACCGCCAAGCCCGGTGGAACGTTCCACGTTTATCAATCAGCGGTGGACGATGCCGATTTTTCTACGAACTTTGTCATTACCGAAAAATCCGGTCTGCAGCTAGGAAAGCCGGTTGCCAGTACGGAGCCCGTTTCCAGCGAGCTGATGCCGGAGGTTTTCTATCACAAGGGGAATGCGAAATGGACGATTCCGGTCCAGATTCCTGGATCGATCGCAGCAGGCCAATACAAGATTGAAGGCGCGATCGCATATACAGCCTGTACCGACACCAGTTGTTTGCAGCCGAAAGCGTTGGAGTTTGAGACGACGCTCGCGGTCAGCAGTACATCGAATAGCGACGAGCTATCCGCTACAGTCCAAATGCAGGTTGCCGAGCGATCCGATGTGCTTGATGCTGCGGCGGTCACGAAATGGGTCGACGAAATTGCCGAAGTTGAACCGAAACGTCGAGGAACAAGTGATGTATCGAAACAGGATTCTGCGGATACAGCGGACTCAGATTCGGTAGCACCGATCGTGCTCGAAAGTGACGAATCGTCACAAAAACGATCGTTTGCCTTCATTTTGCTATTGTCCTTTTTAGGCGGGGTGATTCTAAACTTCATGCCTTGCGTCTTACCAGTCGTTGGCTTGAAGGTGATGAGTTTTGTACAGCAGGCGGGGGCCGATCGTAAACGAGCTTTTTTGTTGAACTTCTGTTATGCTGCTGGCATTTTGGCAGTGTTCGGTGTGCTAACGTTCTTGCTAGTCATCTTGTCGTTTTCTTGGGGCGAGCAATTCACTTACTTTCCGTTCCGTTTGGGCTTGACGCTGTTAATGTTCGCGATGGCGCTAAGCTATCTTGGAGTTTGGGAAATTCCGGTTCCCGGCATGATGGCTGGAAAGAAGAGCCAAGAATTACAGCAGCGTGAAGGTTTGTCGGGAGCGTTCTTCAAAGGAGCGTTTGCGACCGTTTTGTCGACGCCCTGTAGTGGACCGTTGTTGGGGGTCATCTTTGGATTAACCATTTCGTTGTCGCCGCTCCAAAACATGATGGTCATGATGACGATCGGTTTGGGGATGGCGATTCCCTATGTGATCATCGGAATTTGGCCAGTGTTGGTAGCATGGTTACCGAAGCCGGGCGATTGGATGGAGACGTTGAAAGAGTTTTTGGCGTTTTTGTTTTTGGCGACGGTCGCGTTCTTTTTCAGCATTTTTGATGACGCCGATAAGCTGCCGCTGTTTGTCACGTTAATTGCGGTTTGGTTCGGTTGTTGGATTATCGGGAAGGTTCCGAACTGGGCCGATTTGGAAAAACGCTTAGCCGCTTGGGTGGCAGGCGTATCGATCGCGGGGGCAATCAGTTTTATGGCGTTTAGCTATCTCGGAGCAACACCTCCGGCGGAAGAATCGGGGATCAGGTCGATCGCTTGGGTCGATTATGACGAAGAGCTTTTGGAAAAATACCAGTCGGAAGGACGGACCGTGATGGTCGATTTTACGGCCAAGTGGTGTGTCAATTGCATCGTCAATTACAAGGTTGCCTTAAACACCGAAGCGACCCGCGAGATGATCGAAGAACTCGATGCCGTACCGATGCTGGCCGATTGGACGAACCGCAATGACGAAATCAAACAGAAGCTAGAAGAACTGCAAAGCCGTTCGATCCCGGTACTGGCGATCTATCCAGGTTCGCGGCCGAACGAGCCGATCATCTTACGAGATTTGGTCAGCCAATCAGCCGTCCTCGAAGCCTTGAAAATCGCTGGGCCCAGTGTCGGAGCCTCCTCCGAAGCGATCGCTGGTATCTAGTTGATCTGCGGATCAAAATCGCGGATCGGGACATCAGCCCGGACGACGGTTCCAACACCTTGTCGGCTCTCAATCGTGAAAGTACCGCCAAGCTGCTCGATACGTTGCCGCATGCCGACGATCCCAAAATGACCTTCGTTCGAAGAGACTCAATGAGCCGAGTCGAAACCCTGGCCATGATCGTAAACCGCTACGTTGACGTGTTTGGCATCGGGGGTAACGCCCACCGCAATAACAAATCCAAACGGGTCGGCATCGCCAAATTGGCCGACTCGTCTGGCGATGCGTAAGTGAGAACCGCAACTCCCGTAACCGTCATGATGGTGCCCGGAAGCCAGCTTTGGGATCGTGCCAACATCGCTTGTGTCAACGGCGACCGTGACCAACACGAGAATCATGCACAGCATGGATTGATTGAATCGTATTTCAGGGGTTGTTTCCTAAGCCAACATGGTTAACCATTCTGCGGGACGCTGTTACGGATCTAAGTGGGACGCTGCCAAGGTACTTCGTCCACCTTCGCTTCTTGGTTCGCAACTCGTGAAAGCACGAAAAGTAAATCACTTAGACGATTCAAGTAAATCGTCAACGAGTCGCTGATCTGAACATCCTCGTGCCTTGACAGCGTTACCACGCGCCGCTCCGCACGCCGACATACCGACCGAGCCAAATGCAATTGTACCGAAGCCGATGTTCCTGCGGGCAAGATAAACGATTTGAGCGGAGAGAGGACCTGTTCGTGCTGGTCAATCCATTGCTCGAGCCTCGATATATGCGAGCTATCGATGATCCGCATGTCATGCTTGTCAGCGTCGGGCGTCGCCAATTCGGCTCCGATCGAGAATAACTCG
>JGI12048J13642_11592043_pt1 | contig 12812 bp, 6 predicted proteins | sample ElkSlonscriptome_16_FD_13642 | JGI IMG/M metagenome (IMG submission 13642) | reverse complement strand
CCCGCCTATATCGGCTGCGGCGGGTTGAAGAATTTTTCCTCGCCTTACCACTCCTCAGACTACGCCCTGCACTTGCAGAACAGGCACATCTATTACGAAACTTCACGAGGTTGTCCTTTTTCCTGCAGCTACTGCCTGTCCGCTGCCAGGAAGGGCGTTTTTCACAAAAGCCTCGACACGGTGCGTCGGGAACTTGGCGATATTCTTGAATGGAACCCGGCGGTGGTGCGTTTTGTCGACAGAACCTTCAATGATGACCAGGGGCGTGCTGTGGCGATCTGGGAGTTTCTGGTGGACAGCGACGTCGATACAGTCTTTCATTTCGAGATGAGCCCTGATCGAATAAGCGAGGAAATGTTCGCTTTTCTGCACGATCTGCCTGTGGGGAAATTTCAGTTTGAGATGGGAATCCAGTCAACCCATGGACCCACGCTTGCGGCCATCAGACGCCCTATGGATCTCAAGGCTGCAGCCGATAACATTCGTCGGCTGCGTGCTCTGGGAACCATCCATATCCACGTTGATCTCATTCTTGGTCTGCCCTTTGAGTCGGAGTCTTCATTCATCGATTCCTTTCGGCATGTATTTGCCATGGAGCCGCACTACATCCAGATGGGACTGCTGAAGATATTGCCCAATACACCCATCTGCGCCGCCGCCGCCGATTACGGCTACAACTACAGTTCCTCAGCCCCCTATCCGGTGTTGGCGAACAGCTGGCTGGACCATAATGATATGAGCAGGCTTTACTGGTTTTGCGAGTGTGTTGAGCGATTTATCAATAACAGATATTTTGTCAGCCTCTGGGGCTTTCTACGCGGCAAGGATGAAGATATGGGAGAATTTTTCCAGGGTCTTTTGCAACTCTGTCTGCAGCAGGACTTTTTTCAGCGTGCGCCGACCCAGGAATATCTCTGTCGGGTGGTGCTAGAATGGGCGCAATCGCGAACAGATGCAGCGTTCATTCTGGAAATACTCCGCTACGATTGGTTGCGTTGTGGGCACAGGTATATGCCGGCATTTCTCGATGTCGGCCAGGAACAGTCTTCGAAAACACTTCGTTCGCTGGTTTTCAACTGTGAAAAGAAGGGTTTGGTCAAAGATACCTGCAGTGGTGAGCGGGCCTATTGCATGAAAAAAGGGTTTTTCTGCGAATTTTCCCGCGAATTCCTCAGTTTTCGTGGATATCCTGTTACTGGAGGAAGAAATTTACTCTGCTTCGTGCCAGCCCGGGAGGAGGGGCTCTTCCGCTTTGTCAAAACGGAGCTGTTTTCCCTGGAGGAATCTGGGGAGATATGACCGGCATGACGGCAGGAGTGCCTGGAGTATTGGGAAATTCCCGGCTCTACATAGTATTGTTCTTGATTACCCCTGAAACTCAGCCTAGCCAATTATGGGAAGACAGGGGGCTCTTTTCACGGGCGTGCCGGGAAAAGAGTATCCCTGTCTCAGACCGAGTTGCTGAGACCAAGGGGTGATCAAATTTTTTTTACTAAAAAGGGGAACATATGGGTACCTTTACAGTCCAAACCATGAACGCCATTGCCCGGGAAGGGCTCGAGCTTTTCAGCGATGTCTTCGCGGTTTCCGCCGAAGCCGTTAATCCTGATGGTATTTTGGTGCGTAGTGCAAAAATAGATACCGACGAGTATTCCGGTCTCCTCGCTGTTGCCCGCGCCGGTTCCGGTGTGAACAACATCACCGTTGACAAGGCAACTGAGAAGGGGATATGCGTTTTAAATACCCCTGGCGCCAACGCCAATGCTGTCGTCGACCTGGTGTTTCCGATGATAGGTGTGTACATGCGCAACATCTACGAAGGCATTCGCTTCTGTCAGTCTCTGGTCGACGTCGAACCCTCGCGTTTGAGCGGTGAGGTTGAAGCGAGAAAAAAGGCGTTCCGCGGTGTTGAGATAGCCGGGAAGAATCTGGGTGTCGTCGGCCTCGGACAGATTGGCGTTCGTCTCGCCAACGGTGGAATATACCGGAATATGCACGTCAAGGGCTACGACCCCAAGCCCGCTCTGGAAAATATTCATCTGCTGCTGCCTGAGGTGAGGGTGACCAAGACGCTGGCCCAGACCCTGGCAGATGCCGATGTGGTTAGCCTGCATTTGCCGCTCAGTCCCAATACCCAGGGGCTGGTCGATGATGCTTTTCTCGCCAAAATGAAAAAAGGTGCGGTACTGGTCAATTATGCCCGGGGGCCGGTTGTCGCTGAAGAAGCGGTGTTAAAAGCATTGGATTCGGGCCATCTCCGGGGGTATCTCACCGATTTTCCTACACCCGGGGCCATCGGCCATCCGCAGGTGCTGACCACGCCGCATCTCGGGGCCTCGACCAGCGAATCGGAGGAAAACTGTGCGGTCATGGCTGTTAATGAATTGATGGGATATCTTGAGTATGGCAACATAGTTCACAGTGTCAATTTTCCAAGTGTCCAGTCGTTGCCTGCTGCCAAGGTCAATACCCGTTTTATCATGATAAACCGTGATGTCCCCGGCATGATAGCCTTTGCCACCAACGCCATCAGTCGCTACGGCATCAACGTATCCAGCTACATCAATGAGTCGAATGGAACCATCGGCTACAACATCATAGATCTCGAAGCCCCAGTAACGTCCTCTCTGATTGAAGAAATCGAGGAAAATGATAATGTTATCCGTACCAGATCGATACAATTCAAGTAATATGCCGGACTTCGTTAAAATTTGTACCAGGGTTTAAATAATTTCACTCGTTTCGTTTTGCAAGTGACCGATAATATGCATATATTTATGTGCAGGCGACCGAGGGTGCAAATGAGAGTATAAAAAATTGTATTTAACGGGTGTGGAAGCCATGATGGAAATGATATTCACTCTTAAAAAGAGCTGTGTTCTCGGCTCTTCCAGCGATTTGTGGAAACTGGCATGCGTTGTGCATTAGATATTACGCTTTATCTCTTCTCTCCTTTCTCCAGGAAAAGCCGGCTCAGCGTTCGCAGAGCTGGCTTTTCTGTTGTGGTGCTTCCCCTCCGTTGTTGTGCCGTCTCGTGATTATGCAGAAAAGAATTGCTGTCTACCTTGATAAATGTCCGGCCTATGAAGCAACGGCCTTGAAGAATTTTTTCGAACATTCACTGTCTCGGACTGCCGGTTCGCTTTTTCGGGGCAGTAAAGTGTTCGTTAAGCCCAACCTTTTGTCCGCAAAGCGGGGCGGGCTCGCCTGTACCGACGGACGTTTTCTCCTCGCACTTGCCGAGTGGCTGGTCGATCAGGGGGCTGTCGTCCTGGTCGGCGATTCACCTGCCTTCGGCAAGGCGTCGGCGGTTCTTCGTGCCTTGGGTATAGATGGTCAGCTGCAGAGACTGGGCGTAACTGTCTGCGATTTTCAGAAAGCCGTTGTCAGAAAGCTCGGGTGTGGCGTCGATATCGGCGTTGCCGCTGAAGCCCTGGAGTGTGATCTCTTCGTCAATGTCCCCAAGCTCAAGGCCCATAATCAGATGTATGTGACCATGGGCGTGAAAAATATTTTCGGCATCGTCTGCGGTATGCGCAAAGCAATGCTGCATATGCGTTACGGTGGACCTGCAAACGTCTTCCGCAAAATACTTATGGATCTCACGGCCCTTTTGCCGGCCCATGTTTCCGTGATAGATGGAATCACGGCAATGCACGTGCATGGGCCGCTCACGGGCGAGACCCTTGCCTTGGGCTGCGTCGGCTGCTCTGCTGATCCGGTCGCTCTTGATACCGCTCTGCTTCATGCCCTGGAGCTGTTTCCGCAGAGGAGCCCGCTCTGGTGCGAGGCCAAAGAGCGAGACTGCCCCGGCGCCGAGCTGGAAATGATAGACTTTCCGCTGTTGGCGCCGGAGACTTTTGGCGCATCCGGCTTCAGGGCGCCGCTGGAGCTTTCGCCGGTGCGCTTTAATCCCGCCAGATTTGCCGGCAGCACCTTCAAGAGATGTTCGCTCTACCTGAGGGGCAAATAGGCCGGGGCTTTTCCACTGGCGGTCTCTCTTGCTTCGAAAAAAAACCTAGGACAGCGCCCTGCTTGGAGATAGAATTGCACTTCTCCGATACACTCCTCGTGCAAAACGGTCACCAACTCGCTCGCCGGAAGATCAACTCCTAAGCCCAATATTGTACTTGTCGGCTGAGTTCATAGTCGAGGCGTCAAGGGTACAGTTTTCTCAACACGACGCATTCTGGATGCTCAATAAGTGCAAGCAATGTGTATAAAATTCAAAGGTGGACCTGGTTTTTCATGAATGATTGAGACTAGCCGTACAACTGCTTGTCACTGTTGAAAATATGCCGGTAATACGGTAATACAGTAAATGTTGTTATTTGGCTCAATCCTTTCCTAAAATCGACAGGAGAGGACATGGGGCCGCCTTTCCCGTGAACCTTTGTCCCGGAAAGAGCGATTCATCTACGAAAATAGGAAAAAACCATGTTTGAACTCAAAGGAAAAGTAGCCCTTGTTACCGGAGGTTCCAGGGGAATCGGCCGTGCTATTGCCGTACGACTTGCCGAGCACGGTGTCGACATCGTTGTCAATTACGTGCGTCATAAAAAAGACGCTGAATCGACGGCGGCTGAAGTTGAAAAGCTCGGCAGAGAATGCATGATGGTCAAGGCAAACGTGGCCAAAGAATCCGATGTTGACTCGATGTTTGCGTTGATTGAAAGACGGTTCGGTAAACTCGATATTCTCGTAAGCAATGCTGCTTCAGGAGTTTTGAAACCGGTGATGGAACTGACCGAGAGGCATTGGAACTGGGCCATGGACATTAATGCCAGGGCTTTGCTGACCTTGGTCCAGCATGGTTCTCCCTTGATGAGCCGAGGAGGACGAATTGTTGCCGTTTCCAGTCTCGGCGCCATTCGTGCCATTGAAAATTACACCACCGTCGGCGCCTCCAAGGCGGCTCTCGAGTCGCTTGTCAGGCATCTGGCGGTGGAATTGGGGCCGAAACAGATCAACGTCAATACCGTCAGTGCCGGTGCCGTCGACACCGATGCCCTGAAGAAATTTCCCAATCGCGAAGAGATACTTACCACGGCACTGGCGCGTACGCCCATGGGCCGCTTGACCACCCCAGACGATGTCGCCGATGCGGCGCTGTTTCTCTGCAGTCAATTTGCCACGATGATTCAAGGACAGGTTATAACCGTCGATGGTGGATACGCGATCAGGGGATAACCGTTTGGACGGCCAGAAGTCGTCATTTGCCGGAGGGATCTCCGTACCAAAAGAATGCCGGGCCGTGACACTGCGAACCAGGGAGAGAGTCAGCGCATGTATAGAGTAGATAAACGTTTCATTTTGGCTTCCGCCTCACCGAGAAGACGGGCTCTCCTTGAAAATATAGGTCTGGAGTTTGATATATTCGCAGCCGGCATCGACGAAACCCCGTGGCCTCAGGAAGAGCCCTGTGCCTATGCGGCGCGAATGGCGCGAGAAAAAGCACAAACTGTAATGGCTATGTTTCCACAGCAGTATGTACTTGCCGCCGACACCGTTGTGTATAGAAAGGATACTCTCTTCGATAAGCCGAGCTCACCGGCCGATGCTCTGCGCATTCTCATGCAGCTGCGGGGAAGGGGGCACCAGGTGACAACGGCCTTTGCCATCGGTAAGCTCGGGGACTGCAATCATGAGGAGATGGTTTGTACTCGGGTCGTTTTCGGGGATTTTCCCGAACAGGTAGCCATTGCCTATGTCGAAACGGGTGAGCCCGACGACAAGGCTGGTGCTTATGGCATTCAGGGAAAGGGCGGAGTCCTGGTCAGGGAACTGCACGGCTCATATTCGAATGTTGTTGGACTCCCTCTTTGTCAGGTGCTGGCGGCCCTGAGTAAATATGGAATAGTAAAAACAAATTGAAGGTTTTCTTTGCAAAGATGCTTTCTATTCGCTGAAAAAAATGTTTAAATAGATCAGTCAGAGGGGCGATATCCTAAGGCTTTGTTGTGACTCTTTTTTACACAAGCCATCTATTGACTGATTGTCCCTGTGGAGCTATGAGTGCGTACGCGACCGTAAATATGGCCGCGGATATGGCGTGTCTCAGCCAGATGCCTGGGGGGTGGTAACGATTACCTTGACAGACAAAGGATAGCGGCAGGAGGTTGGATTCTTTAGGGACCTGTGCTGCATATGGCGCTGAGGGTCATTGGTGGATAATGATCCGGAAATAATGATAGGAACGGTTGTCGGAGATGCGGTAAGCTGTTTTAGGCATGAGATGATGATCGCCTGAGGCATATCACCAGGAGCTGAATGTATGGCAGAAGCAGACAAACAACAAATAGCCCTTGATGTACTCAAAGGCCTGAATGCAGCTGTCAAAACGACCAAATTATATCCCCCCCAATTTCCCCAGGTCGGTAATGCCTTTGAAAACGCCTTTTCCCAGATCAATGAGTATCTACGCAGACATGGAGAGCTGAGCTTCAGCCTCATCGATGACGATCCCAGGCTGTGTGGTTTACCCGTCAGCCAGAAAACACTTGGCAAGATTCATGGGGAGGATATTTACCAGCAGTTGAAGTTATTGCATTTCGAGCATCTTGTCCTTGAGCGTGAGCTGAGCAGATCCGTCTTCAAACAGTTGCTTGTTTTCTTCACCACCTCTCCTCAGCTCATCAACAAGGAAGGCGGCGGGCGGGCTTTCGTCATTAATCTCGGCCTCAGTAAACTCTTTCCCGATGAGTATACCATCGAAGTACCCGAAGAAAGAGAAGACTATTTCGCTACTTCTCTGTCTCGGCTTCGAGAAGAGCACAGAGCGGCCGGTGAACTCATTCGCTCGCTGTCAAGCGTAATAGACGGCGAAACGGTGGCTGGACAGAAAAGGATTTCTGCCCTTGCCGCCTTGAAAAAAGAACCGCCAAAGCTGGTCGACCTGATATTTGCAACCATTGCCCATGTCCTTCAGGGTGGGCACCGTATCGGCGAAATATCCTTTCCGGGTTCTTTTGAGACAATACTGCGCAATGTCAACAGGTTCACGGCGGAGCAGGAACGACCGCAACTGGCGCAGGCCGTCGCCTCCTCCTGCCTTCAGCATCTTGATGCCTTTGCTTTGCACATTGTCGTTCTTCAGCACCATCCCCGTGGTTTCGGTGCAGCCCTGTATAAGAAACTCGTTGCCTCAATGACAAACAACTTCGACGAGGTAGTACGCCTTATTCGCGAGGAAGAGGCAGTGGTGGCCGGCAATGCCGGAGAATCCTCGGAACAGTACCGGCAGTTGAGTGCCGGTCTTGAACATCTCTTTGCAACGGACAAGGGCAAACAGTTTCTGGTGCGGGAAAAGGCCAAGAAACTCCTCCAGGCGGGTGAGAAGGAGCGTCAGGCCAAGCGAATACAATCTGGTATTCAGGCTATTCTCCGCGGCCATGTCAACAGTCTTAAGAATAAAGAGATTATCGGCCATTTGCCCGCCACCATCGAATCGCTGATTATCCGGGGCAAAGACAATGCCGCCGCCACTATCATCACCAACATTACTACCGAGTTAATGAAGGGTGATGAGCAGAGTCACGATCTGCTCAGTGAGTGCCTCAGCCGCATCGGCGAACGTCTTATAAGTGCCTCCAAATGGGGATGGGTGGAAAAACTTTCTTTTCCTTTGATGACATGGCTCAAAGAGGCCGATAAAGTAGACCAGGCACTGGAAAATATTGTCGATATTCTTTTGAAACTGACCAAGTACTACTGGAAAAACGACAAAGAGAAGAAGGCCGATAAAATTCTTAAGCTGTTTTTTGCCATTCGTACCGGCAAGTTGAAGAAGAATGCTGAGGTGGTGGAAACCATCGGCCGCCTCCAGGACATGTCGGTGGAAAAGGCACCTCTTCCCGACCTGCTCGAGCGGAGCGTCGAGGAAGACAATGAACTCGTGGACAGACGGCTGATCATGCAGGGGCCTCTGGTTGCCCGTTTTCTGCTCAATACCCTGCTGCGTTCCGATAATACCGCGGTGCGTCTCAAAATCCTCGAACTGCTCAAACGCATGGGAACTCTTCTTACCCCGTTGCTGATTGAAAAGCTCAAGGAGCCAATGCCCTGGCACGGTAAACGTAATCTTTTGAAACTCCTCTCCCAGGTCGGCAGCGAAAAAGATGCGGCTGAGATCTTTGATTATCTTGATCATGAAGATATTCGGGTTCAGCAGGAGGCCTTTTCCTGCATCCACAAATTAAGCGGTGAAGACAGGAAGAGTAATTTACTCGAAGCCCTGGCCATGGCCACCGGGCCGATGAAGGAACAGGTCATCAGAGCGTTGGCCCCCATGGCTGATCAGGAGGTAACCGCTGCTGTTGCCGAACTGCTTGAGGACTGGCAGCACTTCAGCGAAGATGTACGTAATCCGCTTCTCACTCAGATAGTAACGCTTCTCGGCAAGAGCAGCTCGCAGACGACGGAAGAGGCGCTTGAAAGATTTCTCAAGGTGGAAGGCAGGGGTAAGGCCAGAAATATTGATGAAAGCGTATGGCAGAGCGCCAAAATGGCGTTGCGCCATTTGAAGATGCGCAGAAGAGAATTGGGCAAACGTCAGTATCTGCAGACCTTGAAAGAGTCAGGCGAGCATCTTGCCGACAGCCAGATGGAGGAGAAAAGAGCTGAAGACCGGCGGTCAGAGTATCCTGAAGAGGTGCAGATCGAGTCGTTAATCAGGGAAAATGACACTGACAGGGCGCAGAAGATGCTCGTCGAGTTGATTGCCCGATCTGTCAGCGTTCAACGCTTTAAAGAGGCGGAGCGACTGAGGGAGTGGCTCATTGAGATAGCACCTTCTGCCCTCAACGACATAATTCGAACGGCAGAAACCATCGAGGAGGCGAAACGGCAGAACATCAGCAGCGATTTTCTCCAGGTCTGGTCCGAACTCTACGATGATCTGAGCACGGAGGAGTTTAATGCTCTCTACTATTCGATGGAACACCGGACGTTTTCTGAAGAAGAACCGCTGGTCCGGCAGGGAGATATGTATCCGGCCCTCTTTTTCGTCAATCAAGGGAAAATAAAGCTGTCTTACGACGATAAGGGCACAGAAATACTTATTAATGTGGTTGAGCAAAAACAGATATTCGGAACAGACACCTTTTTTGATGCATCGGTGTGGACAGCCAGCGCCACCGCTCTTTCCAGGGCAGAGGTATCAATACTGCCACTGGGCAACAGCCGAAAATGGGGCGACGAACATCCAGCCCTGGAGTCAAAGCTGCATGATTTTACCAAAAATTACTGTGCCTTGGCAAGTGATCTCAAGGAATCGAAGAAAAGCAGAAGAGAGCATAGGCGTAATCCAGCCGAGGGATCAGTCCTTGGCTCTCTCTTGGATAAGAACGGCAGAGAGGAAGGCGTGCAGATGAAGGGTGAATTTGCTGATCTATCCCGCGGTGGACTATCGTTTTTGATGAGAATTTCCACGAAGAGCAATGCCAGAATCCTGCTGGGAAGGAGTATGCGTCTCCAGTTGCCCGCTGACAGCGCTCAGGGTAAACTAACCGGCATTGACGGTGTGCTGGTGAATGTGCGCTCCATGTATTCCATGAACAATGACTACGTTGTGCATGTCCGTTTCAACCGTCTTCTGACCGAAGCAGAACTACGGGGTATCCTGGAAGCAGGAAAAGTGGGATCATCCTGACGGTTCGGTTTCACAGAGTGGTATACTGGCCCTATCTATTGCACTTTAGACTCAACAGGGAAAAGCTCTGTGTGGCCGTCCGCCCAGGCGGACGATTCGGACAATCTATTCCATGAGATCCGTATTTAACGATATTCAGCGGTTAGCTGTAAATAACGATGTTCTTCTCCTCTCGAGCACGGGAGAAGTTCTCTATGGCAAGCTGCCTCAATCCTTTCCTGGCGAAGAGCAGCTGAAGCTGGCATGCAGGCATTTCTTCTCCACGCTGGAGGAACCGGAGAGCGGTCAGTTCCATTTCGATAACGGCCTCTGCTATATGGTCCGTACCCGCCTTGGTTATCTGGTGGTCGGTCTGAAAGACCCTGTATCACTGGGAGAGGTCAAGGCCATCTGCAGCGATGTGCAGAGAGCGTCTGCAGATCCCTTGGTACGAAAAAAAACGCTGCTGAACCTGCTGGCCGAAGCTGATTTTCGGTTTAAGCCTCAGATCGTTGAAGAAATGGCGGCGCTTGCCGATTCGGAAATAGCCCATCACCTTATCTCCGTTCTGGGAAATTACGGCAGGATACCCGAAGATGTCCGAACCAGGTTGCTGCTGGCAGCCTGTCGTATTCTCGGTGACTGCAAGACCCGAACGGCCGTGGGGCCGCTTCAGGTGTTTTTGGAGATGTACGCCGGCGACGATGCCGTCGATAGTGCCGAGGTCGAACAGGCTGCCAGGGTCTCTTTGCAGCAGCTTCAGTTCGACCGTGATTCTGCCGAAGAAGGAGTGCAGAATACACGGGGAAAAAACGCGGTGAAAGGTGACGGCACTTCTTCTCCCTCCGGGGTAAAACAGGATTCCTCTGCAACTTCTCCACAACCTGCGGCTTCGCCGGCCAAACAAGAAAAGGCCGGTGCGACAGCAACCTCCCACGGGTCGAAAGTGGAGATGCAGGTAAAGCAGTTGCTCCAGCAAGGCAGGAAGCAGGAAGCGGCGGCGATCATAATGAAACACATAGAAGTCGCGGCCCGGCAGAGAAAGTTTGCCAGGGCAGAAAAGCTTCGCGACAGGCTCATAGATATAGACTCGATGATGCTCTCAGATATCATCCGGGCTGCGGAGATTATCGAGGCGGAAAAAACAGCCTCCATCGATGTTAATCATATGGCCACATGGCGGTCCCTGGTGGAGACGCTGACGCAGGAGGAGTTCTCCTCGCTCTATCATGCCATGGACCTGAAAAGATGCGTCAACTCTGAGATGGTCGTTGAGCAGGGGCAAAAGCCTCGACTTGTTTTTGTCAACGATGGAGAGTTGAGGGTGGTTACCAATGTCTCCGGTCGGGAGGTCTATCTGAAATCGGTGGAAAGGGGAGAAGTGTTAGGGGCCGACTGCTTTTTTGAGAGTTCGGTATGGACCGTCAGCGCCCGCAGCAACGGTGCCGAAATCTTTACCTTGCGACGAGCCGATCTTGATCAACTGTCAGAGAATTATCCGGCCCTTGAGTCAAAGCTGATTGATTTTTGCGCGCAATTTTCCTCTCCCAACGTGCTTTTCCAGAAGACCAGAAGAAGCAGAAGAAAATTCGAGAGAAAAAGCATCAGCGGCAGAACGGCATTTCGTCTGCTCGACCGCAACGGCGGTTATGCCGGAGAGAAGATAAAAGGTGAACTTTTCGATATTTCCCGCGGAGGCACTTCTTTTTGTGTGCGGATCTCAAAAAAAAAGAATGCTGGCAGACTGTTCGGCAGGAAAATCGAAGTCTATGTCCCGTACATGGCCGACGGCAAAATATATGAAGGCAAATATGTCGGTTCAATCGTGGCGGTGAGGGGGCACCATGTCGTCAGCAACGAATATTCCGTGCATGTGCAGTTCGATAACACTCTTTCCGCCGAACTGGTGCAGCAGGCAGTACAGCTCATACAGCGCAGCGTCTAGACACGCCTCGCAGTTAAAGAGAACAGGAGCAGAGTCGCAGGCCAATGACAGCACCGTTGACACAGTTCTATATGAAGCACCTCCCAGATGGAGTCTTTCGCGACTCCATCCTGAAGGCGGCGTGCCCTTTCTGTAGAGAAACAGCAGAAAAGAAGGGGAAAATAATCGTTTTCCTCAAAAGCAGCAGCTTTTTTTACGGATATTTTCGGTGTTCCTCTGGTTGTGCCGCCACCGGTTTTCAACACTGGTTCGCTCGACTGGCGCGACTGGACCCCGCCACCGTTCCCGGGCTGCCGGAAGAGGAGGGATCATGGGGTGAGGAGAGCTATCCGCAGAAAAACATCAATGGTGAGGTTGATGATTTCAGCGCCAGGCTTGCCGATGAGGAACTGAACTGTTTTTCTCAGGCAGGAATCAGTCGAAATGTTCTTGAACAGCTGAGAATAGGGTATAACGGCAGATATTTAGTCTATCCCTATTTCCAGCAAGACGGCAACTGTTATTCGGCCAGGTGCGTCCATCCGGAGAGGGAAGACGATTTTTTCTGGTACGGGGATGCCGAATTCGCCGCCGGACCGGGCGGTCTTTTCAATATAGAAGAGATTCATCGCTGCGCCGGAGGAACCCTGTTTCTCTGTGAGGGCGAAGAAAATCTTCTGGCTGTAAAAAAACTTGGTTTTCCTGGTGTAGCCTATCATGAGAGAAATATTCTCGAGACTGTCGATCCCCAGGTGTTTTCCTCGCTGAAAACCATCCTTGTCATCCCCAGAAATACAGCGGAGTCATTCGCTGCGGCGAGAAGGACGGCAGCAAAGATAGGCTTCAAGGTACGTATTCTCACATGGAACCCCCACCATCCCGCTAACTACAGTCTGCGGCAACTCGCTCTGGAAAGCGGTGCGAACTTCAGCAAAAACGTCGGCGAAATGATCGCCGCCGCCAAGCCGTTTTCGCCTTTTGTGCCACCGGAGAGGGAGTGGCGGCGGTTCATGACTACTCTGAGTGACAAAAAGGAAAATCAGTACAGCAGCCGCCTATCCGGTTTTGATCTGCTCGACAGACGTATTGGCGGAATCCATGGCATCAATATCCTTGGCGGCGGGCCCAAGGTCGGCAAATCAAGCTTCATGATCCAGATCGCTACGGAAATGGCAGCTCGTCACATTCCCATTCTCTACTATGATTTTGAAAACGGCAGACAGCGGATATATCAGCGAACATTCTCGCGCCTCTGCCGCC
>JGI12048J13642_10939210_pt1 | contig 12812 bp, 10 predicted proteins | sample ElkSlonscriptome_16_FD_13642 | JGI IMG/M metagenome (IMG submission 13642) | reverse complement strand
AGCCGGACTGCGCGTCGCAGTGGTCGAACACCGGGGATACGGCGGCACCTGTCCGCTGCGGGGGTGCAACCCCAAAAAGGTCCTGGTCGGCGCGGCCGAAGCCATCAACCGATCGGCGGACCTGCAAGGGAAAGGCATCGCCCACGACAGCCGCATCACCTGGTCGGAGCTGATTCGGTTTAAACGGACCTTCACCGAACCGGTCTCCCCGGCCAAAGAAAAAGCGCTGAATGAGCGCGGAATCGACACTTTCTCGGGGCAGGCCCGGTTCACCGGCAAAACCGAAATCACGGTCGGGGATCAGATCCTCACCGGGGCCAATGTGGTGATCGCCGCCGGCGCCGAAGCGCGTTCGCTGCCCATTCCCGGCAAGGAACATCTCATCGAGGGCGAGGCATTCATGGAGGTGGACGACCTTCCCGATTCGGTCACCTTCATCGGCGGCGGGTATATTTCCTTCGAATTTGCGCACATCGCGGCCCGAGCCGGTGCGAAGGTGACCATTCTCGAGATGCAGGAACGCCCACTGGCCGCTTTCGATCCGGAGCTGGTGGATATCCTGGTGGAGGCATCCCGGGATCATGGCATCGAAGTGCGCACCCAAACCCCCATCCATTCGGTGGAAAAACGCGGCGAGGGTTTTCTGGTCCGGGCCGGTGAAGACGGGAACGAAACCTTCGAAACCGGTCTGGTGGTCAACAGCTCCGGCCGGGTGCCCTCCATTCTCGATCTGGGCCTCGATACCGCAGAGGTCGATAACTCTCCCAACGGCGTCACGGTGAACGATTTCATGCAGAGCATCTCAAACCCGGCGGTATACGCGGCCGGCGACTGTGCGGACACGCCCCTGCCGCTGACCCCCACGGCGGTGATTGAAGCCGAGGCGGTAGTGAATAACATCGTCAATGGAAATACCCAAAAGCCGGACCATACCGGAATCCCGAGCGTCGCCTTCACCATTCCACCCCTGGCCACAGTGGGGATGACGGAGAAGGAACTCAAAGACCGCAGCATCGCCTACGAGAAAACCTTCAAGGATACCTCGGACGGCTTCACTTCCCGTCGGCTCGGTCTGAAGCACTCAGCGAGCAAACTGCTCGTGGAAAAAGGGACCGGAAAAATTCTGGGGGCCCATCTGTTCGAGCACCATGCCGAAGAAACCATTAACATTTTTGCACTGGCGGTCCGTCTGGGGCTGACCACGGCGGATCTCCGGAAGGCGATCTGGTCCTACCCGTCTTCCATCTATACCATTCAAGATTTGATGTAGGAGAAGGCATTCCATGGGAGAAAAAAATATCCCCCGATTGCGGACTACGGGTTTATCGGAGACTGCCATTCGGTCGCCCTGGTTCACCGCAGCGGGTCCATCGGCCCGGTGGACCCAATTGGCGGCACATTTCCGAGACCGGTAAAAATCGCTGATGTCGCCCGTCTTTACCGCTCCTCAGCCGAATAGGCGATGGTGGAAATGATCGCTTTTTCCGGCTGGCGTGAATCCGGCCGGGTGTGCTGAGCCACTGCCGGAATGTTCGATTCAATGAGGCTGGCATAATCTCTGCCCTTGGGGATCGGCTCCGGCTCTTGGAGCGCATTAAAGCGAACGTGCTTGATCCGCCGGGTATATCCACCCGACAAATCGCGTATCGCGAATAGATGGGAATCCCTGCAATCGCAAATCCAACAGCCGCCGATTCCGATGGATGCTCCCCCTTTCCTCTACAGAATAAAGATTTCGGCTTGATCGGATATGGGGTGAATACCCTATGGAATCATCCATAGCGCTGTTCTTATTTTTGGAATGACGATTTAAGAAATTATCATGTCCAAGTTGAAATCGAGACGACAGAGATAAAAATTGAAGGGAGAAATTCACATGGCACAAAAACCCATGCAAAATGACGATACGAGATTCCAAAAGAATGAAACACCGGATAGAAGATCACACCCCAACGGGCGGGGACGCAAGGCTGATAAACCGAGCGCGATTCCCAAACCGGGATGGCGGGATATTCTGCTCCGGGTCAAGGAAGAACAAAATAAGGACAATGTGTCCATCATCTCGGCCGGTGTGGCCTTTTATTCCCTGCTGGCGATCATTCCCGCCTTGGCCGCCATGGTGTCCATTTACGGCCTGGTATTCGACCCGGCCGGAATTCAGCAGCAGCTCTCTTTTTTACAGAACATCCTGCCGCCGGAAGCCTATCAGCTGCTCCAGAGCCAGCTGAACCGCCTCGTCTCCGGCTCCGGAGGCACACTCAGCTTGGGGCTGATCGTCGGCCTCCTCCTGTCGATCTGGAGTGCGGCCAAAGGGATGAAGGCATTGATCATCGCCTTAAATATCGCCTATGATGAAACGGAATCCCGGAGCTTTTTCAAACTGAACGGCATGGCCCTGCTCCTGACCTTCGGCGGAATCCTTTTCGTTCTCCTATCCCTGGCCTTGATTGCGGCGCTGCCGGCCATTTTCGGCACACTCGGGTTGCCCGATTCCATACAGACCGCACTTTCTATTTCAAAATGGCCCGTATTGGCCATTCTGATTATGGTAGCGGTGTCGGTTCTATACCGCTATGCCCCGGATCGGGATCATCCCCGATTCCGCTGGCTCAGCTGGGGCGCGGCCGGCGCCACGCTGCTGTGGATCGTCGCCTCTCTGCTCTTTTCCTTTTATGTGTCCAATTTCGGAAGCTACAACAAGACCTACGGCTCATTGGGGGCCATCGTGATCCTGCTGATGTGGTTTTTTCTGACCGCCTATTCCGTGATCATGGGCGCGGAACTGAACGCGGAAATGGAGCATCAGACCCAAAAAGACACCACCCGCGGAAATCCGGCGCCGATGGGCCAAAGAGGGGCTCATGCCGCGGATACGGTGGGTCGATCTCCTGAATAAGGGGGCTGGGCGCTCGGAAGGTGGGCGTCACCGCATGAAATGGCTGAGAGCCGGTTTAATGTTGTCGCCGGAACCCGACCGTCCGTTAAGAATGAATTGAAGGGGGCAGGCGCAGACAGGAGAAACTGAGTCCGACCGGCAAATCATATACACCGGTTTCCGTATTGCCGAAGGCAACCGATACAGGTCATCATTATTGACCATTTTTTTGATTTGGACAGAAAAGGGGAGGTTTGAATGTGGGTGGCGCTGATTCTTGGATGCTTGCTGTCGATCGTGGTTGCGGAGATCCATTTTGAATCCTTCAATCTGATTTCTTCCTTTATTCCCAGACTCCATTACCGACTGCGAATACTGGTGGTCTTCTTTGCCGTTTTCATGGCCCACCTTATCGAAATTTCAATTTATGCGTTTGCCTTCTACCTATTCAGAGACCATTTCGGGCTCGGCGGCTTCAGCGAAAAATTTGACGGCACCGTCATCGATTATCTCTACTATTCTGCAGTCAGCTACACCACGGTTGGCCTCAGCGCTTTTAAAGCAGAAGGCCCCATGAAAATCATCACCTGCCTTGAATCTTTGACCGGGTTTATGCTGATTACCTGGTCCGCCTCCTTTGCTTACAGCTCCATCGGTTCGTTCTGGAACCAGGACGAATCATAAGATTTTGGTAGTATACCCTTCACATGGTCCAGTTTGCGGGATGTGGTTGCCCAACGGCTTCGCTTCAGCAGACGGGCGATTCGGCTGGTGAACGAGCTGACTCAGGTATGCAATGCCCGTCTCGTGATCAATTCCAACTGGCCCTTGACCATGAGCCGCCGCAGAACCTTGGTGCGGCTGCATCAAACCGGTCTCAATCCCGATCTTCTGCACGATGACTGGAACATCAGAGTGCGCGGCATGCTTTGAAGGGGAAGGTCCCGCGATCCGCAGGCGTTTCCCAGCCGCCTTTTCCCGGAGGACCAGGAAACCGCCCCCCGGCTATGGTGGAGCAGCTCGGGATCCTATGGCTCGATTTCAGATCTCCCCTACAGCCAGTAATCGAACAGACTGCCCAACACCTCAGCGGATCGTTGCAGGAGGGAGCGTTCTTTCCACTCGACCGGAGTGATTTCCACATTCTCTTTCTGATCCGCTCGAAACACCGCCTCCAGCTGGGACCCGAATTCGGCCCCGTAGATGATGGCGTTGGCTTCGTTGGCATGCAAAAAGCTGCGGTAATCGAGATTGGACGAGCCCACGGTCGACCAGATGCCGTCCACGACCGCGGTTTTTGCATGCTGGAGAGCGTCTTTTCGCTCGAAAATCCGCACACCCGCATTGAGAAGTTCGCTGTAATGGGCGCGGGAGGAATTGATGGTAATCCAGGAGTCGGTGGCGCCGGGCAGCAGCAGACGCACATCCACTCCCCGGCGGGCGGCTATTTTGAGAATGTTCAAAAACCGCTCATCCGGAGAAAAATACCCTTGGGTAATCCAGATTCGTTTTTGGGCCTGATGGAAAACAGCCAGGAAGACCTTATAAATGTCCACCTCGTCATCGCCGGCGGAACTGACCATCACCCGGACCAGTTTGTCCCCTACCGGGGCGAGTTCAGGATAATAGTCCGGGCCGGTCAACGGCGGCGCCTCTTGAAGTTCGGACCAGAGGGCGTCAAACATCTGCTGGAGTTCAGCGACCGCCGGTCCTTCCAGGCGAAGGTGGGTGTCGCGCCACCTGTCTTTCAGCTTGGGAATCCCCCGGGATGGACTGGAGGAACTGTTTCGATAAACAGAGCTGATGTTCATGCCTCCGGTAAATGCGACCCGGCCGTCCACAACCAGGATCTTACGATGATGGCGTTCGTTTATTTTCCAAATTTTAGGATTTTCAACCGGATTGAGGGGATTGTATTTGAAAAGCGCTATCCCATGTGCTTCCAGCTGATCGAAAAATTCCTCTTCTGAATCCATGATTCCGAAGGCATCGTATACCAATCGGACTTCGACGCCGGCCTTTCGACGCTCGACGAGAAGATCGGCAAATTTTTTCCCCAGGTCTTTGTCGTCGAAAATAAAGGTCTCCAAATGAACATGATGCTCGGCCTGCCGAATGGCTTCAAACATAGACTCATATGCCATGGGGCCGTCGATCAGGAGTTGGATTTTGTTTCCGGAATACAGGGGGCGCCCCGTGATGGTCTGATCTGTTCTAACTATTTGCATTAGATGGGAATAGCTATCGGCGGAGTCGACCCCTTGTTTGATAAGCTCATTAACTGAAAGCTCTTGATCCTGATTGGCGAAAACCACTCCGCATTCGCCGGGGCAGATAATCGTGATATCTTCATTGGATTGCACAGACGGTCGACAACCGCAGAGTATTCCAGCAAATAAAACACAGAGCAGGAACCCCCCTGTAGCGACCTGTTTTTTTCTCTTCATGTTGCATCTCTCCTGCGGTTTCGTGTTGAACTATGGCCGGAGTGTTACCCGGTTTCAGTATCCATTCGGTGTCCCGGCGGTGACTTCTATCAGACCGGAAGAGGACTTGCACGTCAAAAAAATCGTGCTCTATCGGGCGCACCAATAAAAAGATACCCGAACGGAAGCCATTCGGGTATCTTTTTTACGCTACTGTTTTTGAAGGCATCCTCCTTTTTAAGTTATCGAATTTCTTCTCAATACCGAATGGCCGGGGTCGTTTGACTTGACCGGAAGAAATATATCGCCGAAATCTTTTCCAGTAACCTAAACACCCCATCTTCATCTACCCTGCACCTGCATGTACAGGAGACGGTATTCGGCTTCAAAACCCTATTGCCGTCGCAAGAGGCGGTGAACGAAATCGAGTTTTTCCACCGCCGGCGGGGAGAGAACGAAAGGATACAGATCGGGCTGTCCCATACTTCGATTGATGCTGTTGATCGCCAGTGAGAGCGAGACATAGTCGTCGACAATGTCTCGGAAATCGGTTGATAGGAAGGGATCAAAATCCGGCGGCATATTCAAGTTCGGGAGCGTATCGATCCGTGGATTGAGACGAAGGCCGAAAGCATGCGCCGTTTCCAGAGTGTCCACCATATGCAGGTAATGGGCCCAGGTCTCCGCCCAGTCTTCCCACGGATGGGCGGCACAATAGGCGCTCAAAAAACGCTCCCGCCAGTCCTTGGGCGGACCGTTGTCATAATACCTTTGAAGCGTTTCGGAATAATCGACTCTTTCATCTCCGAAAAGCCCGCGAAATCCCTTCAGAAGCCCGGAATCGGAACGGACCATCAACTCCCAATAGTAATGGCCGATCTCATGGCGAAAATGTCCGATCAAGGTCCGGTAGGATTCTCCCATCTTTTCGCGGGTTTTTTCACGATAAGCCGAATGGGCTTCGGCGATATTGATGGTGATGGTCCCCCGGGAATGGCCGGTGACAATCCCATTCCGCCCCGAACCTGCAGAATCATCGGATAGAAAATTGAAACTCAATCCGGTTTCCGGAGCCGATGCCTTGCTTTCGATGGAAAGTCCCAGACAGAGCAGTTCATAGACCAGCCGGTGCTTTGCGAGTTCAAGATTTTGCCACGCCTTCAGGTTTTCGGGGCTTCCGAGGTCGGGTATGATGCCGTTGAGTCGACAGGCTTCACACAGGGGTTGTTCACCGCCTGCTTTAACCAGCCAGTTGCAGGCGTTATGATCGTGGTTCCGGCAATATTGGTAGGGGATGCCGTGATCCGCAGGGGTTTCCCATCCGTTTTTCTTTTTGCTGAGAGCACTCAAACTTCCGGCACCGCTGTGGAATCCGAGGGAGGCGCCGCATTTTTCACAAAGATTATTTTCAAAAAAGACCGGATTATCGCAGTGATTGCATTGAAATATTTTCATGTCTTCTGCTTTCAAAGATGTTGAAATCGGGATAGGGAGGCACCTCACAGCGCCCCCCTCCCAGGCCACCGCTCGTAGGGGTCCGTAAGCGGCGGCTCGGCTGATCAGGCAGAATCAACCCCGTGGGGGGAACATAGGCCCGAGTGAGGTAAAGTAATCATCTGATACTTTCCGTCACTCGATCTCCCGCCCGCTTGCTTCCGACAAAGATGACACGTCGAGTAGCGCGGGGAGTTTCACCCCCACGCCCTCACAGAACCGGACATGAACGTCTCCGCTCATCCGGCTCCTATCATCCAGCCATCCCATACAGCAGCCGCCAGTGAGCAAACAACCGAGGCTGTTTGCGCGCCTTCCACCTTAACCATTGGGAAGCCCGCCTCTTATGTCCCCTCAGTCGCTTGTTTTTCCTGGTTGCCCACAAGGCCAGTTTTCGGTCTATGATAGGCCTCCCAGACCTGACGTTTGCTGATGTCAAACGGCTTTGTCTGTTCCATTCCGATCCTCCTGTTTCCAGTTGTCTTCATGTTCAGACTGAATGATGCCGCCCCTTCGCTCCAGCGCCATTACAGCGCCTTCATCACTACTACGGACGGCTCCGCCCCCGTGCCCTGCATCGGTACTCTCCCACTTGCGGGCCTTCCGCTTGTGGTTCTCCCTTACCATCAGGGCGACAGGTTCCCACGTTCCATGCAAGCGCCTGAATCAAGTTCACGCCGCCTTCATGCCGACCGCCGTCCGGACAGTCAACAGGCTCCCTCCGGACTTGTCCCGAAGTAACGACTCCCCCTCGGTTTTGACGACACCCATACACTTTCGACACGTCATCAGCGGTTCACTTGCGTTCGTCTCCTTGATCCTTACCTGACAAGTTCTTGGTCCTGCCTTTTCCGCAACGCTCACCACCCCGGCATTTAACCGGCGCAGCTTGCGGTGGTTTGAAGCCTCCGCTGATCTGCTCCCCCTTCGGGAGGCCGCGGCTCGTTTCACCGGCTTACTATGCCCTCTGCTGACTTCCCTTACGCGGTGGGTTCCCCTTGCGGGTCACTCACTCGACCTTTCCGGCGGTCTTCGCGCCTCCTGTTTCGTGGTTTCCTCCCCGCTCGGGTGATAGTAAACGAGCTTTCGGTCATCCGACCAGCCGATCTCAAGATCGACCTGAATGTTGGCGAAAAACAGATCGATAAGAATTCCATTTCTCTGAAGATATCCGGTTTTGGCGCCCTCAGGTATTTGAAAATAGGCCCGGCGAAGACCTTTGAAGTGTTGGGTGTACTCTCCCTGATGCGTCATTTTCTCGTTTTCCATGTCGATAATATCGACCCGGCCGGTTTTCGAAGCCTGATTTCGGTCTTGAACGATCGGAATGAGCTCAAAAGGCGAATAAAAGGCGATGCGTTTCTGCTTTTCAAGCAGCTCCATGTTCTTGATCCGGACCGCGCCCCCCACCACACCTTAACCGCAGTTCGGTTGTCTATCTGATCATTCAGGGAGACGAAAACAAGATGCATCCGGTGCCGGCTGATCTGGTTCGGATCGATCAGGACGGCAACCAATTGATAGCCGAAATCGACAAGCAGACCCTTCAGAATTCACCGAGTTTCAGCGAGCAGGAAAAGCCGAAGTTAGACAAGCAGAACCGATCTCAGGAAATCCGTGCCTATTATGGCGACCAGGCAGGGGACCAATCCGGACAGAAAAAGGATCAAACCCAAACCGAATAAATAGCATCACCATATAAGACCTGAATTCCTGAATCTGGTTGGATTCCTTTGAATTTTCTATCATTTAGAACCTTGCATATGAACACCTTAGGTGTTTATGCATGTCGCTGATTTTCCATATATCGCTTCCCCGAATAATCCCCCCGAATAATATCCGCTCCGTTTACACCAACTCCCGCACCTTGTCGGCCAGAATGGTGGTCATGATTTTTCCGCGATAGGGCGTACCCTTGGCCAGGGCCGCAGCGAATTCCTTGGCTTGGCTCACAGAAATAGAGGGCGGCAGGGGCGGCTCATGGGGGTCTACCACCGCGTCGATGACCGCAGGGCCGGGGCTGTTCAGGGCCTCTTCCAGAATGCGCCCGCACTCCGAAGGCTCTCTGATGGTATACCCTTCCGCACCGCAGGCCCGGCCGACGGCGGCGTAATCCAGGTCTTCGAGGGCGCATCCGTACTCCGGGTTGCCGAGCATGACCATCTGCTCCCACTTGATCTGGCCCAGGGTGTTGTTCTTGATCACCACCACCTTGACCGGCAGGTTGTATTTGACACAGGTGGACATCTCAGCCATCAGCATGGAAAACCCGCCGTCTCCCACAAAGGCCACCACCTGCCGGTCCGGATAGGCGACCTGTGCCCCGATGGCGTATGGAAGTCCGCAGGCCATGGTGGCCAGGGTCCCCGACACGGTATGGAGCTGGCCCCGCCGGACCGGGACCTGCCGGGCCCACCAGGTGGCGATGGTGCCCGAATCGCAGGCCAGCACCGCGTTTTCCTTGAGCCGCTTTCCGAGTTCCCAGGCCACCACCTGGGGCTTCATCGGCTTTGAATCGACGGTGCCGCGGGTTTCCATGAGTTCGGCCCATTCCAGCATTCGTTTTTGGGCTTTTTCTATGAAACTGCGGTCTTCATTGCGTCTCAGATGGGGAATCAACATCTGCAGGGCATGGGTGGTATCTCCGACCACACCGATTTCCACCGGATACCGAAGTCCCAGGCGTTCGGGGTTGATATCGATCTGTACGCAGCGGGCCTTGCCCGGCTCCGGATAGTATTCGATGTAGGGAAAACTGCTGCCCACGATCAGAAGGGTATCGCATTCCTCCAGGGATTTTTGAGAGGCTTTGGTGCCCAGCAACCCCACCTGACCCGTCGTATAGGGGCTGTCGTCCGGCACACAAGCTTTGCCCAACAGCGCCTTGGCGATGGGGGCCCCCAGAATCTCCGCCACCTTTTCGAGTTCGTCGCCGGCCCCCAGGGCGCCCTGCCCCGCCAGAATCGCAATCTTTTTGCCCTGGTTCAGGATATCGGCCGCGGCCCGTATATCGGCCTCATGGGGCATCCCCCGCATCCGGGCATAGGTGTGAGAGCTGTGTCCGGGAATGTTCCGGCTGGAGGTCGACGCCTTTTTGAGCGGCATCGACTGAAGGTCCACCGGCATGGTGATGTGGGCCACCCCGCTTTCAGCCAGGGCGGTGCGGCAGGCCAGATGGGTGACCGGTTCCACATGCCGGGGACCCATCACCCGCGCGTTGTAGACCGATACATCCATAAACACCCGGTCGAGGTCGACATCCTGCTGGGAATGGGTGTTCAAAAGATCATGATGATGCAGGCCGGTGATGGCGAGCACCGGTTTGCCGTCGAGTTTGGCGTCATACAATCCATTCAGCAGATGAATCCCGCCGGGACCCGAGGTGGCCAGGCAGACCCCCAGCTTTCCGGTGTATTTGGCATAGCCGCAGGCCATGAAGGCCGCCGCCTCTTCGTGGCGTACATGAACGAATCGAATCTCGTCCTGACGCTTGCGAAGCGCCTCGACAATTCCGTTGATGCCGTCGCCGGGAAGCCCGAAAACCACTTCCACCCCCCATTCCATCAAAGTCTCTATTAAAACATCTCCTGCTGTCGTCGACATGGGTCACCTCCTATTGATGTGCAGGGTCAATATTATCCGATTTTATTAAACTTCCAGAAACCGCCAGGGGTAGCAATACGGCAAGGGCTGTAAATGGATAAGAAAAAACATGTAGCACAGGGCGATCGCAGAAATATCGGCCATTCGGTTTTTAAAACAGGGCGCACGGATGCGGCTGATCGCCCGGGGTGCAGCATGTTCGAATTGGATTGGATTGGATTGGATTGAAGCGATTTCCGACGGATAAAATATCACAGAAAGAACCGGTTCGGAATTCCGCCTTCAGGCGTCGCCTGGAAATTTCGCCCCTCGGCCGCCTGAAGGCGGAACTCCGAACTGAGCCGATTATTAAATCCGCCCGCCCGTTATCGGCATTACCTCTCCTTGGAAATCCTCAGATCGCCCTCAGAGGAGCAGCGGTCTTGATCCTGCATGTCTCCATCATCGGGCATGCGCGTGATGGTGATGGAAAGGTTTCTGTATCCGGTCCAAAAAGCTTTTATGGCGCTTTCCGGTGAAATCGATGTGATTGTAGATGGCCAGTTTGGCCCAATCTTCGATGAAAGCCCAGACGATACAGTATCCCCAGATAAGGCCGATATAAGACCAGGGGAGCGGCGCCACCAGAAATCCGAAACCCACGATCAGGGCGGCGGCAATCTGTGTGCCGAGGATGGCCGTCAACAGCGGCCAGGAGGGATACGGCTTGGCGAAAAAGGGCTTCCTTGAGCGGACGATGAAAAGGGTCATATGTCCGGCAACGGCAAGCTTCAGGTAGATAAACGACTGGAGCGAGGCTTTGTCGAGGTGGAGCCAGAGCTTTCCCAAAAGGAGAAGCCCGAAGGTTTCAGCCACTCCGATGAGGCCGAGCAGGGTCGCCAGGGTCAGCACCCGGCGCATCTGCCAGCGCACCGGCCTGGGGTCCAGCCAGGTGTTGTCGTAGGCGATGGTCATGATGGGCAAATCGTTCAGCAGGGCCAGCAGGATGATCATGACGGTGGTGATGGGATAAAAGTTGAAAACGACCATGGCCAGCACCACGAAAAACATGATTCGAATGGTTTCGGTGATCCGATAAATGGCGTAGCTGTTCATTCGCTCGAAAATCCGCCGGGCTTCTTCCACCGCCTTGACGATCACCGAAAGGCCGGGCGCCGTCAGCACCAGAGAGGCGGCCGCCTGGGCCGCGGAAGTGGCGCCTGAGACCGCAATGCCTACATCCGCCTGTTTCAGGGCCGGGGCATCGTTCACCCCGTCGCCGGTCATGGCCACCAGGTGCCCTCGATCCTGAAGCGCCTTGACGATGTTGAACTTATGTTCGGGAAATACCTCCGCGAACCCCTCGGCATCTTCGATCTTTTTCTTGAAGCCCTCACTGAGATCAGCCGGGTCCATACCTTCCGAAAAGATCTTCTCCGCCGACTGAATGTCGGTCTTCAGGCCCAGTTGACGGGAAATTTCCTTGGCGATGGCGGTGTTGTCGCCGGTGACCATTTTGACGTCAATCCCATGTTCCATGGCCTGATGAATGGTTTCTTCGGAATCTTCCCGGGGTGGATCGAAAAGAGAAAGAATCCCCAGAAATTTCCAGGTCCCGTCTTTTCCGTCGGAACGAGCGACCCCGAGGGTTCGATTGCCCTTTCTGGCGAATTCGTCGACTGCGCCCTCCGCCTGCCGACGGCTTTCGCCTTCCAGACGGCACAGCTTGAAGATCACCTGGGGAGCGCCTTTGCTCACCCTAAAGAGGCCGCCGTCTTTTTCCTGTACGGTCGCTTCGGTGCGCTTGTCGTTCGGGTTGAAGGGAACAAAACTTTTCTGTTCATAGGCATTCAAGGCATTCGAATTATCGAGGCCGCCCACCACCGCCTGGTCGATGGCGTCTCGGTCTTCCCCGGGAGAGGCCAGCGCCGCGGCGAGGATCAACTCCTGATTCCCGTCGGCTTCGAAAGGAACCGGTTCCCCCAGGGTCAGCTGGTTTTTCGTCAGGGTGCCGGTCTTGTCCGAACAGAGGATGTCGATACCCGCGATCTCTTCAATCGACTGAAGCTTGGAGACGATGGCCTTCATTTTGGAAAGAGACAATGCCCCGAGGGCCATGGTGACCGACAAGACCGCCGGCATCGCCACCGGAATGGCCGCCACCACCAGTATCAGGACGAACTGAAAGACCGTCATAAAAGAATCCCCGCGAACCACCTGGGATATCACCAGGACCACGGCGAGGCCCAGGCTCAGATAGATGAGGTAATCCCCGATGGTGAGCACCGCCTTCTGGAAATGGGAGCCGCTGCCGGCGCCTTCCACGAGTTTGGCGGTTTTGGCGAATTTGGTGTTTCCGCCGGTGGCGACCACCAGCGCGACCATCTCCCCCTGCTTCACCGTAGAGCCGGAGTAGGCCACGTCCCCTTTCTGCT
>JGI12048J13642_10917667_pt1 | contig 12815 bp, 11 predicted proteins | sample ElkSlonscriptome_16_FD_13642 | JGI IMG/M metagenome (IMG submission 13642) | reverse complement strand
GATGACCAGGCCATCGCCTGGGTGACCTTCGACGATCCGGAGCGCTCCGCCAACGTGCTGGACGAGCCGGTCATGCGGCGACTCGCGGAGGTCCTGGAGGAGATCCGGGACGCCGCCGACGCCGGGCGGGTACGGGTGGTGGTCGTCCGGAGCGCCAAGGAGTCCTTCATCACCGGCGCCGACGTGGAGGCCATCGCCGGAATCGAGGATCCCACGGAAGCCGAGAAGAAGGTGCGAATGGGTCAGGCGATCTTCATGGACGTCGAGACCCTTCCGGTGCCCACCGTGGCCGCCGTCCACGGGGCCTGCATGGGCGGCGGCGCCGAGCTGGCGCTGGCCTGCACCCACCGGGTCCTCTCCGACGCCGACGCCACCCGCGTGAGCTTCCCCGAGGTCCAGCTCGGCATCCTGCCGGCGTGGGGCGGGACCACCCGCCTCCCTCGGCTCGTGGGACTCCAGGCCGCCCTCGACCCGCTGCTGAAGGGTTCGGCCATGAGCGCGTCCAAGGCCCGGCGCATCGGCTTCGCCGGAGAGGTCTTCCCCGAGGAGCTCTTCCAGGAGACGGTGCGGGACTTCGCCCTTGGCGTCCCCGACCTGCCCACCGGCGCGTCCCGGAAGTCCCGATCCCTGGGCACCCGCCTTCTGGACAACACCCTGCCCGGCCGGATGGTGGTGCTGCGGGTGGCCCGCTCCAGAGTCATGGAGACCACCGGCGGGAACTACCCGGCGCCCCTCCGCATCCTCGACCTCCTCCGCGATCACCTGGGCGGTACGGTGGAGGAGAGTCTGGACGCCGAGGCTCGTGCCGCCGGAGAGCTCGTCACCTCGTCGGTCTGCAAGAACCTCATCCACATCTACCAGATGCGGCAGCGGGCCAAGCGAGGCACCGGCACCGACGCCGACGTGGAGCCCCGCTCCATCACCTCCGTGGGGGTCCTGGGCGCCGGCGTCATGGGGGGAGGCATCGCCCAGCTCGCCGCCTATCACGACCTCCCCGTGCGCATGAAGGACATCCGCCACGAGGAGGTGGCCAGGGGGCTTCGTCACGCCCGAACCACCTTCGACAAGGCCGTGAAGCGCCGGAAGCTCTCCGAGCGGGAGGCAGAGCAGAAGATGGAGCTCGTCTCCGGGGGGGTGGAGTACGCCGGCTTCGAGGCCACCGACCTGGTGGTGGAGGCGGTGGTGGAGCGCATGGAGGTGAAGCACACCGTCCTCGCCGAGCTGGAGGAGCGGGTCGGGAGGCGCTGCGTCCTGGCCACCAACACCTCCTCCCTCTCTGTGGACGAGATGGCCGCGGAGCTGGACCACCCCGAACGCTTCGGTGGGCTCCACTTCTTCAACCCGGTCCACCGCATGCCGCTGGTGGAGGTGGTCCGCGGCGCCCGCACCGACGACATCACGGTCGCCACCCTCTACGCCTTCGCTCTGAAGCTGGGGAAGATCCCGGTGGTGACCGCCGACGGACCGGGCTTCCTGGTGAACCGCATCCTCGGCCCCTACCTGAACGAGGCGGGATGGCTTCTTGGGGACGGTGCCTCGGTGGAGGACGTGGACGGGGCAGCCCGGGACTTCGGGATGCCTATGGGCCCGCTCCGCCTGGTGGACGAGGTGGGGGTGGACGTGTCCCGCCACGCCGGCGAGGCCCTCCACGAGGCGCTGGGCGACCGGCTGGCCCCCAGCCCGGTGCTGGTGGCCCTGGCCGAGTCCGGCCGCCTGGGCAAGAAGGGCGGGGCCGGTTTCTACCGGTACGAGGACGGCAAGGAGGAGGGCGTGGACGAAGGGGTCTGGTCCGACCTGGGGGCCGTCGTTCCCGCGGAGCGAGGCGTGGTGGACCGGGACGAGATCCGACGCCGGCTCCTGGTCCAGATGATCAACGAAGCCGCCCGCTGCCTGGAGGAAGGCATCGTCTCGGCGGCCTGGGAGGTGGACCTGGCCCTGGTAATGGGTACGGGCTTCCCACCCTTCCGGGGCGGACTCCTACGCTTCGCCGACACCCTCCACCCGCGGCGCATCCTGGACCGGACCCGCGCCCTCCAGGAGAAGCACGGAGCGCGCTTCGAGCCGGCCCCCCTCCTGGAACGACTGGCCCAGGACGACCGCCGCTTCTACGACGCCTTCGGGGGCTGATGGGGCCTCCTGGTGCGGGCTCCTCCACCGGGTCCCGCCCGGTGATCATCCACTACCGCCGGCCCCCGGATCGCGTCCGGGACTTCCACCAGGTGGTGGTGGAAGAGCGGGACGACGTGGTGGTCACCCTGGCCCGGGAGATGAGCTGGCCCGAACCCCTTCTGGTGGACGGACAGGTGGTACTCGAGACCGGCTCCAGCGTCGTCTGGTTCACCTTCCCCGGCGTCTGGCACGACATCGGTCGGTTCCACCGCGCCGACGGGACCCTCACCGGGATCTACGCCAACGTCCTCACCCCGGTGGAGCTCTCCGAGAAGCCGGCGGGCTGGGGGCGACCCGGCGGGACGGACGCGACGCCCTGGGTCTGGGATACCACGGACCTCTTCCTGGACCTCTGGCTCCCCGCTGGCGAAGGCACCGACGTCCAGGTGCTGGACCAGGACGAGCTGGACGACGCGCTGGCCCGTGGGTGGGTGCCGCAGGAGATGGCCGAGCGGGCCAGAGAGGAGGCGGGTCGTTTGGCGCAGGCAGCCCGGGCCGGACGCTGGCCCCCTCCGGTGGTGGAGGCGTGGACCCTCAGCCGAGCCGAGGCCGCCTCCGATCAGTCGTCGTCCGGATCCTCCACGTAGGCGGCGCAGAGACGGTCCGCGTCCAGGTGGAGACGCTTCAGGACCGCATCGTCCTCCAGCAGGCAGTCGATGAGTCGCGGGTAGTCGTCCAGCGCCGCGGCGGGGATGCGCACCGATTCCCGGCGGTACTCCCCGTCGTCCACGAAGAGGAGCCGAACCCGGAGGGTGTCGTCGCTCACGAGCCGCCCTGACCCGTGCCCCCGGAGCCCTCTGCGGCGGCCTCCTCCTGAAGGCTCTGCACCACGTCCTGAATGGTGGCGTAGTCGAAGCTGGACAGCCGGCGGGCCATCCCTTCGCCGCGACTCACCATGACGGTGGGCGTGCCGGTGATCCCCAGCTCCTCGCCCAGCCGCATGTTGGCGGTGACGGTCGCCGCGTGGCGATCGCTCTTGAGGCAGCTCTCGAAGGCGTCCGTGTCCGCCCCGACGTTGCCGGCGTAGTCCACGAAGTCCCCTACCACCGACTGCTTCGAGGACCAGGTGGACTGGTTGTTGAAGATCTCCGTGTGGTACTCCCAGAACATCCCCTGGTCGCCGGCGCAGCGGGCCGCGCGAGCCGCCAGGAAGGAGTGGGGGTGGATGCTCACCAGCGGGAAGTCGTAGAAGACGAACTTGGCCTCGCCACTCTGGACCAGGCCCAGCTCGATCTGGGGCTTCACCGAGGTGGCGAAGGACCGGCAGCCTGGGCACTGGTAGTCACCGAACTCCACCAGGGTGATGGGGGCGTCGGCCTGGCCGAGGGTCACCCCCTGGGCCATCTCCACCAGCGTCTCCGGGTCGCCGAGGCCCTCCACCTCGATGGGGGAGGTCACGGCGGCGCCGCTGGAGCCGGCCCCCATCGTGTAGCCGAAGATGGCGATGGCCACCACCGCCACTCCTCCGAAGACCCACAGCATGCGGTTGCCGCCGCCACTGGACTGGTTGCGGGCTTCTCTACGCTTCTCGCTTCGATTCGACACGGTTTCTCCTGACTGGGCCGCCGACGCGGCGGCGCTCCGGATGACTTCGGAAGATGTTTCCCGCCGCGGACGGGATCAAGCGAACGCGCTGTCGCGTGGCGGGGGCGGTCCCGGCCCGGACGACGGGCCTCAGGCCCGGAGGAGCTCCAGCACGGACCGGGTGTCGCGGAAGTCCTCCACCACGTGATGGGCTCCGGCGTCGGCGAGGTCGTTGGCCTCGAAGCTCCCGGTGGCCACCCCCACGGTCACGGTACCGGCGGCCCGCCCGCACTGGACGTCCCGGGGGGTGTCGCCGATGACCACCACGTCCTCACCGGCGAACTCGACGCCCCAGACCTCCTGCGCACGCTGGATGGCCACCCCGGGGAGGTCGTCCCGGTACTCCGAGTCGGACCCGTAGCCCCCGAAGGAGAAATGGTGCATGAGGCCCGCGGAACCGAGCTTGAGACGGGCACCCCCAGCCACGTTGCCGGTGACCAGCGCCAGCCCCATTCCGTCCTCCTCGGCCAGGGCGTCCAGGAGCTCCACGACGCCCCGCAGGACCTCCATGGGGTTCTCCTCCAGGCCGGCCTCCAGCCCTTCCAGGTAGCGTCCGAAGAGGTCGGGGAGCCCGGCGTCGATCTCCGGGTCCGGGAGGCCGGCGCCCTGAAGGAGCTCCCGGGCGATCTGGGGGTCGGTCTTCCCGGCGAAGGAGTGCACCTCGATGTCGCCGGCCGTGCCGAAGGTCTCCACCATGGCGGAGTGGAAGGCCCTCTTGGCCGGACCACCCCAGACCAGGGTGCCGTCGATGTCGAAGAGGAGGAGTCGGCGCACGGGATTCCAGGGGGGCGAGGGGCGTCCGGTCAGGTGCCGGGAGCGGCGGGCTCGCGGCGTCCTTCCACCACCCCGCGGGTGAGCGCCTGTTCCAGCGCCTCCTGGGCCAGCGTGGCCAGCGCCAGGAGCCGACCCGGCGCCATCTCTCTGGACTCCTCCGCGGTGCTCACCGCCATCACCACGTCGCCGTCGAAGGGGGTGTTCACCGGGTGGATGCGGCGAGGCAGCGCATTGGCCGCCACCCGAGCCAGCCGACGGAGCCCCACCGCGTCCAGGGGCGCGTCGGTAGCCACCAGACACAGCGTGGTGTTGCTGCCCGGCAGTCCCGCCCCCCCGTCCGGCCCGTCCGCCAGGATCGCCCGCGCCAGCTCCCCGGGGGTCTGCACCTCCCCGTCGGGCCCTCGCGCGCCAGCCACCACCCCGCCCTCGGCGTTGCGCACCTCGCCCAGGGCGTTCACCACCGCCAGCGCGCCCACGGTCCAGGGGCCGGCCGTCCGGGCGGCGCTCCCCACCCCGCCGGGGGACGCACCCACCATCCCGTCGAGCTTCGCCACCGTGGCGCCGGCCCCGGCGCCCACCCGGCCCTGCTCCACGGGGCCTCGAGAGGCGTCGTCGCAGGCGGCCCGTCCCATGGCCGCATCGGGGGCGGCGCCGCCGGGGGCCTCCTTCTCGGAGGCCCCTTCGTCCTCCCACAGATCGTAGATCACCGCGGCGGGCACGATGGGGATGCGGGCGGACCCGGCGTCGTAGCCCAGCCCCCGCTCCCGGAGCCAGGCCATGACGCCGTCGGCGGCGGCCAGACCGAAGGCGGAGCCGCCGGTGAAGAGGACGCCGTCCACCCGGGGGACCAGGTGCTCGGGCTCCAGAACCGCCATCTCCCGGGTCCCGGTGCCCATCCCCCGGAGCTCCACGGCGCCTCGGAAGGGGCCCAGCACCACGGTGCATCCCGTACGGGGGGTGCCATTGGCGTCTCGGAGGGTGGCATGGCCCACGGTGAGGCCGGGGACGTCGGTGAGGGTGCGCTCCGGCACCGGCTCAGTCCAACTCGGCCAGGAGCGACGGGTCCAGGTTGCCGCCGCTCACGACCACCGCCACCGACCCGCCGGCGGCGTCCACCTTCCCGGAAAGGAGGGCCGCCGTGGTGGCGGCGCCGCTGAACTCCACCACCAGCTTCTGGCGGTGGACGAGCATCCCTGTGGCCCGGCGGATGGCGTCGTCCGTCACGGTGACCACGTCGTCCACCAGGTCGCGATGGTGCTCGTAGGTGATCTCGCCGGAGATGATGGGCTTCAGCCCGTCGGCGATGGTGTCGATCTCGGTGAGCATGGTGGGCCCGGAGTGGTCCAGGGCGGCGCGCATGGAGGCGGCTCCTTCCGGCTCCACCCCGATGACCCGCACGCCGGGGAGCTTCCGCTTCACCGCGGCGGCGACGCCGCTGGTGAGTCCGCCGCCCCCGATGCACGAGACCACCAGGTCCACGTCCTCCCAGTCCTGGGCGATCTCCAGCCCCACCGTCCCCTGCCCGGCGATGATGTGGCGGTGATCGAAGGGCGGGACCATGGCCAGCCCCTCCTCTTCGGCGATCTCCTCGGCACGCCGCTGCCGTTCCACCGAGGTGGTGCCCTCGAAGTGCAGCTCCGCCCCCAACCGCTTTGCGCCCTTCCGCTTCACCTCCGGTGCGTCCGTCGGCATGACCACCACGGCCCGCAGGCCCCGAAGCTTCCCGGCGAGGGCCACCGCCTGGGCATGATTTCCAGAGGAGTACGTGATGATCCCGTGCTTCGTCTGCTCCTCGGAGAGCTGAGAGACGAAGTTGTAGGCGCCACGGATCTTGAAGGAGCCCGCACGCTGCAGGTTCTCGCACTTGAGGCGCACGGTGGCACCAACGGCCTCGGAGATGGCGTCGGCGGGGAGGAGTGGGGTGCGGATGGCCACCCCGGCCAGGCGACGGGCCGCAGACTCGATCTCGGTGAGCCCCACCAGACCCCGTCCCAGGACTTCACTCATGGGAGCTGCCTCATGCCGTCACCCTCGTGCGGGAATCCTCGTCACTCCTCCTCGCCTCCATCATCGGACCCGGCCTCCGGGGTGTCCAGCGCAACCTTGGCGTCCCCCTCGTCCACGTCCGCCGACCCGCCGGCCTCGGCGCCCTCCTCCAGGCCCTCGCCGTCCTCTTCCTCCTCCTCGTCCACGATGACGCGGGCCACGTCCACCACCACGTCGCCGTCGTCCAGGTTCACCAGCTTCACGCCCTGGGTCGCCCGACCGATGATGGAGATGTCTTCCACCCGCTGCCGGTTGATGACGCCGTTCTTGGTGATGAGCATGAGCTGCTCCTCCGGCCCCACCGACTTGATGGAGAGGACCTTCCCGGTCTTCTGCGAGAGCTTCTGGTTGATGACGCCCTTCCCGCCGCGGCTCTGGAGGCGGTAGGCCCCTGGATCGGTGCGCTTCCCCAGCCCCTTCTCGGTGACCACCAGGAGCCAGGCGTCCTCGCGGACCACCACCATCCCCACCACCTCGTCACCCTCGTCGAGGCGTATGCCGCGGACGCCCTCGGTGGCCCGGCCCATCTCCCGGGCGTCGTCCTCGTTGAACCGGATGGCCATCCCGTCGCGGGTGGCGAGGATGATCTCGTCGTCGCCGGAGGTGATCTGTACGTCGATGAGCTCGTCGCCCTCCCGGACGTTGATGGCATTGAGGCCCACCACCCGGACGTTCCCGTAGGCGGACAGCGCCGTCTTCTTCACCTTTCCGGAGCGGGTTGTGAAGAGGAGGTACTTGTCGTCCACGAACTCCCGCACCGGGACCACGGAGGCGATCTCCTCGTGGCGCCCAAGGTTCAGGACGTTCACGATGGGCTTGCCCCGGGAATTCCGGCCACCGGTGGGAATCTTCCACACTTTGAGCCAATAGCACTGGCCACCGCGGGTGAAAATCATGAGGTAGTCGTGGGTGGAGGCCACGAAGAGGTGCTCCACCCAGTCCTCGTCCTTGGTATCCATCCCCCGCAGGCCCCGGCCGCCTCGGCGCTGGGCGCGGTACGTGTCGATGGCCAGGCGCTTCACGTAGCCCTGGCGCGACATGGTCACCACCATGTCTTCCTCGACGATGAGGTCCTCGATGTCGAAGCCGCCCACGTCGCCGATGATCTCCGAGCGGCGCTCGTCCCCGTACTGCTCGACGATCTCGTCCAGCTCCTCCGTCAGGATCTCCCGACGCCGGTCCTCCGAGCCGAGGATCTCCTCGAGCTCGGCAATGCGGTCGCGGATCTGGGCGAGCTCCTCCTCGAGCTTGTCGATCTCGAGGCCGGTGAGGCGGGCCAGGCGCATGTCCAGGATGGCCTTGGCCTGACGCTCGGACAGCTCGAAGGTCTCCTGGAGCTGCCGGGAGGCGTGGTCCGTGTCGTCCGAGGCCCGGATCATCTTGATGACCTCGTCGATGTGGTCGACGGCCACCTTCAGGCCTTCCAGGACGTGCTCCCGATCCTTGGCCTGACGCAGGTCGTATTCGGAGCGCTTCACGATGACCACCAGGCGGTGGTCGATGAAGTGCTGCAGCATCTCCCGGAGCCCCATGACCTTGGGTACGCCGTCCACCAGTGCCAGGAGGATGGTGCCGAAGGTGGACTGCATCTGGGTGTGCTTGTACAGCCGGTTCAGCACGACCTGGGGCACGGCGTCGCGCTTGAGCTCCACGACGATGCGCATCCCGTCCCGGTCCGACTCGTCCCGGAGGTCTCGGATGTCGGTGAGCTTCTTGTCCCGGACGAGCTGGGCGATCTGCTCGATGAGGCGGGTCTTGTTCACCATGAACGGGATCTCGGTGATGATGATCCGCTCGGTGTTGGCATCCACGTACTCGATGTCCGCCCGGGCCCGCATGATCACGCGGCCGCGACCGGTGCGATAGGCGTCGCGCACGCCCCCGGTGCCGCAGATGTAGCCGCCCGTCGGGAAGTCCGGTCCCTTCACGATGCTCTCCAGGAGCTCCTGGGGCATGTCCGGATCGTCGATGAGCCCCTTCGTGGCCTCCACGATCTCGCCCAGGTTGTGCGGCGGGATGTTGGTGGCCATCCCCACGGCGATCCCCGAGCTCCCGTTGATGAGGAGGTTGGGGACCTTGGCGGGAAGGACGGTGGGCTCGTCGATGCGCCCGTCGAAGTTGGGCGCGAAGCGGACGGTCTCCTTGTCGATGTCGACCAGGAGCTCCATGGCGAGCCGGGTGAGGCGGGCCTCGGTATAGCGGTAGGCCGCCGCCGAATCGCCGTCCACCGACCCGAAGTTCCCCTGCCCGTCCACCAGCGGATAGCGCAGGGAGAAGTCCTGCACCATGCGCACCATGGAGTCGTAGACGGCCGAGTCTCCATGGGGGTGGAACTTACCAAGCACCTCACCCACCACGGTGGCGCTCTTCTTGTACCCCCGCCCCGGCGAGAGCCCCAGCTCGCTCATGGCGTAGAGGATGCGCCGGTGGACCGGCTTCAGGCCGTCCCGGACGTCCGGGAGGGCCCGCTGTACGATGACGCTCATCGAATAGTCGATGAACGACTCCCGCATCTCGTCTTCGAGGAGGCGGGAGAGTACGCGCTCGCCGCCTGTATCCAGATCGAGATCGTCAGCCATGCCCGTTTCCTTCTAGGGTGGAACCGGCCCCGACGGGGGTCCGGTGGATCGTCGTGGTGTCGTGTTCGCTCAGGAGGACAGGGTCAGTCCCGTCCAGCCGCAGCGTTCGCAGGATCGTCGGTTCAGTCGCTCGCCCATCAGGCGAGACGCCAGTCGCTGCCATCGCTTCCGCTTGACCCGCTTGGTTCGCTCGCCGCATTCGGGGCAGGCCTTGCCCACCGTCTGCACCATGCTCCAGAGGCGCACCGACCAGACCGCCAGGAGCGCCAGGACCAGCCCCGCCATCAACGCTGTGACTCCGACGAGGAATCGAAACGCCCCCACCTGGAACTCGACCCCGGCGAAGAGCGCCGAGAAGCCAGACTGGAGGCGCCCCAGCGTCAGGCTTACGGACCGGGTGGCGAGCTCGAGACCCACCACGCTGAGACCCGCCGAACCGAGTAGGAGACCGCGACGCATCAAGAGAGGCTTGGTCCTACCGAGGGGAGCGATGGGGCGCAGGGCGAACCCTCTTCCCCGGGGTGGACCGGGAGGGGTTTCTCAACCCCTCCAAACTAACGACGCGTGAAGGGTGCAGCAACCGGGGAAAGGCCGCACGGGACAAGGATTTCCGGGGTACGGAGGAAGGGCTCGGGGGCGCAACGCTCGGCCTGTCGCAGAGCGACGTCCGAGCGATGCCACGCGGACCTGGGTTGGAGATCGCGAAATCGACACCGGGCCGACCATCGTGTCCCCTTCAGGTGCAGCCTGTTCCAGAGGGAGGAGAGACGACGCTATGAGGTGGTCACGATGGTACGGAACCGCTCTGGCCCTCGCCCTGCTCACGGCGGCGTGCGGGGTGACCGAGCCGCGGCCGGAGTTCTCGGAAGCCTTCGTGATCCACGTGGACTCGGCGCGCATCCAGGCGCCGGTTCACGACAGCGGACTGGCCAAGGTGCGAGTCTGGGGGGAAGTGGGTCCGAACGGACGCTACTACTTTGACGAGGCTCGTGTGGAACGAATCGATGCTGGCGCGAGGGTCACCATGTACGGAGGGGTCTATTCTCTCGACGAGGGGGGCTTCGGGGACATCGTAGGTCACTTCCCGGTTCATCTGGACGAGGTCGTCGAGGTGGGCCCCATCGGGCGGACTCCCTTCGCCATCCGGGTGGTCCGGGACGAGACCGGAGCCACCATCGAACTGGACGTCCTTTTGCTCGCTTTCAATCCCACGAGAATCGATCGACGGCATCATCCAATCGTGAAGGTGAACTCCGAGAGCTCCTCGCTGGACTCCTCGGCGCGGACGCGGACGACGACCGTCCACGGTCGAGCCTCCGAGAACTCCACTCGGGCGGTGTGACGGAAGCTCAGTCCGATGTCGCTGCAGGCCTCACCCGGAACCAGGGTGCGATGGTCCCGCGGGGTGATGGTGGCGGTCGCGCCCTCCCTCGCCACCAGTACGTCTCCGCGCGAATAGCAGCCATTGCCCGCAGTCACGACTTCGACCTCGACCGCGCCCTCGGAGGGGCTCACCGTGATCCCCTCGGCACCCGAGGGGCCGAGCACCCCGATCAGCACCTCGGTGGTCGGATCCGTCGGAGAGCCATCGCAGGCTGCCAGGGAGAGAACGGCCGTGGCGGCGATGGGAAGCAGGATCTTGATTCTCATGAGACCTGGGGCAGACTGACGGCGTTCGCAGCTTGACAGCCGCTCTCTGGCCGGTCTACGAATACACGTAGTCACTGAGGTTTGTTGGGTTACTCCTGGGACGGTACGAGATGGGTCGAAGTCGAGCAACCACTTGGCAGTTCTGCAGCTTGGTGCTCCTCCTCCTGGTCCTTCCCCGCGATGGGATGGGTCAGCAGGTGCCGGAGCCAGAACCTGCAACCCCCAGCGTGTCGGTCCTGGCCGGTTCGGTGATGACGGGATCCGTCTTCGGTGGCTGGCATGCAGGGATCGCCGTGAACCGGTCGCTCTCGAACCGCATTGATCTCCGAGGGCAGGGAGTCCTGGCCAGCGGTGATATCCGGGCCCTTTCGGCACTCGTAGGTCTGGAGGTCGACGTCTACCGAGGCCTGTACGCGACGACCGGTACGGGGGTCTATTTCGACGATGGGACTCCACTCTCGGCGAGTGTGGGCGTCGGAATGACGGTCCCGATCGCTTCGAGGCCGTTCCAGTTGGAGGTGCAATACATTTCCGCGAACGGGAGCGGACTGTACTGGGGGCTCCGTACACCCCTGACCCCCTGACCCCTCCCTGACAGGCCCTTTCCGGCCCTCAGACCCCGGCCACCTCCGCTCCCTCCAGCAGCTCCCTCAGGTACTGCCCCGTGGCGCTCTCCGGCACCCCGGCCACGTCCTCCGGGCGGCCGGTGGCCACCACCTCTCCGCCGTGGATCCCAGCGCCCGGCCCCAGGTCCACAAGCCAGTCCGCCACCTTGATGACGTCCAGGTTGTGCTCGATGAGGAGCACCGTGTTGCCGGCGTCCACCAGCCGGTCCAGGACCTCCAGGAGCTTCTCCACGTCCTCTCCGGAGAGACCGGTGGTGGGCTCGTCCAGGATGTAGAGCTTGCGGCCCTGCTTGCCCGCGGCGCCCGCCAGCTCCCGGGCCACCTTGAGGCGCTGGGCCTCGCCGCCCGACAGCGTGGGCGCCGGCTGGCCCAGGCGCAGGTAGCCCAGCCCCACCTGCTGCAGCTGCCAGAGCGTCTTCCCCAGCTTGGACTCGCGGATGAAGAAGCGGATGGCCTCGTCGATGGTGAGCTCCAGGACGTCGGCGATGGTCTTTCCCCGGTACTTCACGTCCAGCGTCTCCCGCTTGTAGCGCGTGCCGCCGCAGGCCTCGCAGGGCACGTAGACATCAGCCATGAAGATCATCTCGATCTCCACCTGTCCGGCGCCCTTGCACTCCTCGCAGCGGCCGCCCTTGGTGTTGAAGCTGAAGACGCCCTTCTTGTAGCCTCGTTCCTTGGCGACGGGCTGCTTGGCGAAGATGCGGCGGATCTCGCCCCAGGCCTTGATGTAGGTCACCGGGTTGGAGCGGGGCGTGCGCCCGATGGGCGACTGGTCCACCAGGATGACCTCGTCCAGGTTGCCCAGCCCCTCCAGCGCGTCGTACTCCCCCACCGCCTCGCCCAGGTGTTCCTTCGCGCTGGTCTCGCCGGAGAGCTCCCGCTCCGCGGCACGATAGAAGACGTCGTGGACCAGGGTGCTCTTCCCCGAGCCCGAGACGCCGGTCACCACGGTGAGGGCACCCAGGGGGATCTCCAGGTCCACGCCGCGCAGGTTGTGCTGGCGGGCATTTTTCAGGATCACCCAGGGGCCGTCCACGCTCCGTCGGGTCTCCGGGAGCTCGGCGCCGGAGCGCCCGGAGAGGTAGCGACCGGTGGCGGTGTCCTGCTCGGGGAGCCCCGCAGGCGGCCCCTCGAAGACCAGCTCGCCCCCGGCCTCGCCGGACTTGGGGCCCAGCTCCACGATGTGGTCCGCCGCCTCGATGGCCATGGGCTCGTGCTCCACCACCACCACGGTGTTGCCGGCGGCCCGCAGCCGTAGCAGCAGGTCCAGCATGGCCCCGGTGTCCCTGGGGTGGAGCCCCACCGTAGGCTCGTCCAGCACGTAGAGCGTGTCCACCAGGCTCGAGCCCAGCGAGTTGGCCAGGTTGATCCGCTGCGCCTCGCCGCC
>JGI12048J13642_10784107_pt1 | contig 12817 bp, 10 predicted proteins | sample ElkSlonscriptome_16_FD_13642 | JGI IMG/M metagenome (IMG submission 13642) | reverse complement strand
CAAGGGACAAGGGGCAAGGGACAAGGGACAAGGATCAAGGATCAAGGATCAAGGATCAAGGATCAAGGATCAAGGACAAGGAAAACCCCGTCATCCCGGACGCGCGGCGCGCGATCCGGGATCTCGACACGCAACCGTGATCCCTGTCGAAGGCTTCAGCCCGAAAATTGCTCGTTTATTGCCTTCACCAGCAACTCGCGGTCAAGCGTGGCCCTGGCCCGGTCGGGCCGTTTGACCGGCAGGAAATCGCCCGACACCAGCCGGATGTTGAACTGCCAGCCCTCGTCGTTCTTGGCCTCGAACACCGCCGAAATCATGGTGATCTTGTCAAGCACGACGGTAAAGCCGGCGATGTCGTAGGTGTTTTTCATGGAATCGAGTCTAGCCGATAGCGAGACAGTCCGGACCGGCAGCGCCGCGAACCGATTGCAGCCACCTTGTATCCGGACGTCGCTGAAAATCGAAAAGGCGGAAAAGCGGGGCACGAAGAACACGAAGAAAGCACGAAGGGCACGAAGGAAAGCAAATCTGTGGATGCGCTGCGCTTATCCACCCTACGCAAATGAAGGTCTCGGATGGCCCGACCAGGCACCGGGCGTCACGAGTTTTACCACCTAAAACCCTAAACCCTGAAACCTAAACCCGTGCCTTTTACGCTATCAACCCATCCCCGCGCTCCAGCCTTCTCCGCAAGACGCTGTTGCGCGGAAAATGCCGGACCAGGAAATCCATCTGGTCGGCCAGGATGCGCCGGCCCTGCAGGTAGACGTACTCGGCGTGCGTGGGCACGAACGGAATCGCCAGCAGCTGCATCCCGGCCTGCTCGGGGGTCAGCGAACCCTTGTGATTGTTGCAGCGTTTGCATGCCGTGACCACATTGGCCCAGGTGTCCTCGCCCTTCTGCGCCAGCGGCTTGACGTGATCGCGTGAAAGATCCCGGTCCATGAAATGCCCGCCGCAGTACAGGCACAGGTTCTGGTCGCGGCGAAACAGCGCACGGTTCGAAAGCGGCGGCGAATAGCCCTGGTAGAAATTGCGCCCGGCCGGGTGGGCGCCCTGGGTGGCGAGGATGGCATTGACCGATACCTCAGTGCGCTGCCCGGAGACGGCGTTGATGCCGCCGTGCAGCTTGTAGAGCACCGAACCCAGCGCATAGCTCACCTGCTCGAGCACGATCAGGCGGACGGCGTCCTGGTAGCCGATCCATTCCAGCGGCATGCCGGAAACATCGGTTCGCAACACTTGTTGATTCAATGTCAACATATTGGGCATCGGTTGGTTCGAGACCACTACATTTGGTGGTCGGACTTCGTGCCTAGAGCGTATCTTTGCCCCAAACCACACCGCAATGCAAGTGGTTTTGCATGAATTTTTATTGAAACTTGAGCCGACAGCAGCCATCCAATCAGCGTCACGACGGTTTTCCAATCCGTATCAGCCGAGGAAAAGAGCACGATGATCAAATTTCTGCCCGCGATTGCACTCGTATTCGCCGCGCTGATCTGCGCCCACCCGGCCCGCGCCGCGCTACCGGCCGCAGTCGACGGTGAGCCGCTGCCGTCTCTGGCGCCGGTGCTCGAGCGGGTCACCCCGGCGGTGGTCAACGTGTTCTCGTCGACCCGCGTGCAGGTACGCACCAGCCCCTTCTTCAACGATCCGTTCTTCCGCCGCTTTTTCGACACGCCCAGCATGCCGCGCGAGCGGGTTCAGCGCTCGCTCGGCTCGGGCGTCATTGTCGATGCTGAAGACGGGCTGATCCTGACCAACAACCACGTGATCGAAGACGCCGACGAGATTGCCGTGACGCTCCAGGACGGTCGCGAATTCCAGGCCGAGTTCATCGGCGCCGACCGCGAGACCGACCTGGCCGTCATTCGCATCGATCCGGAGGAACTGGCCGCGTTGCCGATGTTCGATTCCGATCAGCTCAAAGTGGGCGATTTCGTGGTCGCCGTCGGCAACCCGTTCGGTCTGGGCCAGACGGTCACCTCGGGCATCGTCTCGGCGCTGGGCCGGGCCGGCCTGCGCGGCCTGGAATACCAGAACTTCATCCAGACCGACGCCTCGATCAACCCGGGCAACTCCGGCGGTGCGCTGGTCAACCTCAGGGGTGAACTTGTCGGCATCAACACCGCCATATTTACCCCGTCCGGCGGCAACGTCGGCATCGGTTTCGCCATTCCCATTTCCACCGCGACCTACGTCATGCAACAGCTGGTGGAATTCGGCGAAGTCCGCCGCGGCAACCTGGGCGTGGAAGTACAGGACATGAACGAGGAACTGCGCAGCGCGCTCGACGTGGCCAGGCTGGACGGTGCCGTGGTCACCGAAGTCAAACCCGACAGCGCCGCCGACGAGGCCGGCCTGAAGCCCGGCGATGTGATCGTCGAACTCGACCGCCGCGTGGTCAAGGGCTCTCAACAACTCCGCAACATCGAAGGCCTGCTGACGGTCGGCCGCCAGGTCGTCATCGAATACCTCAGAAGCGGCAAGCGGCGCGAAACCAGCGCAGTCCTGTCCGAGGACCTGGACTCGCGCATTTCCGGTCAGCGACTGGACAACCGGCTCGAAGGCGTGGTGCTGGTGCGCGTGCCCGACCGTTTCGCCCAGCGCGGCGTTCGCGGCGCGGTGGTCGAAGAAATCCGCCGCAATACGCCGGCCTGGGAAGCCGGGCTGAGAGAAGGTGATCTGGTCGTGGCGGTCAATCGCGAGGATGTCCGCAACCTCGGCGATCTGCGCCGCCAGTTCCCGGTCCGCGGCGGCCGCGAACTCGCCCTGGAAATCCGCCGCCGCGGTCGCGGCTACCTCGTCATCTTTGAAGAACAGCCGTCGTCCTGAGCCACAGCGAAAGACAAGATGAAGGCGTGAACCCGTAGGGTGGATAAGCGCAGCGCATCCACCACGCACCAGCATTCGGTTGTCGGAGGCGCGGTTTCCAGGCCGCGAACGGACCGAGCACATGGGCACGGACCAGCATTCGGTTTTCGTAGGAGGCGTCTCCGGCGCCGACCATGTGGAAGTCTTCCGCGACTTCTTGATCGCGGCCTGGAGACCTCCTACGCAAACCACCCGTTGCCAACCCCGCACGCCGACTGCCGGCGCATTACAATTCAATAATCACAATTTAAATCCAACCTGATTTCGGGAGACAGGAATGCCGATCAAAGTCGCCATCAATGGCTACGGCCGCATTGGCCGCAACGTGCTGCGCGCGGTCTACGAATACAACCGCGTCGGCGATATCCAGATCGTCGCCATCAACGACCTGGGCGATCCGGAAACGAATGCTCATCTGACCAAGTACGACACCGCTCACGGCCCGTTCGATGCCGAGGTCAAGGTCGAGGGCGACACGATGCTGGTCAACGGCGGCCCGATCAAGGTGCTGGCCGAGCGCGATCCGTCCAAGCTCCCCTGGGGCGACATGGGCGTGGACGTGGTGATGGAATGCACCGGCTTCTTCGCCAGCAAGGAAAAGGCCTCGGCGCATCTGAAGGCCGGCGCGCGCAAGGTGCTCATCTCGGCCCCGGCCGGCAAGGACCTGCCGACGATTGTTTACGGCGTCAACCACGGCATCCTCAAGGACGGCGACGACGTCGTCTCTAACGCATCGTGCACCACGAACTGCCTGGCACCGCTGGTCAAGCCTATCCACGACGCGATCGGTCTGGAAACGGGGTTGATGACCACCATCCACGCCTACACCAACGACCAGGTGCTCACCGACGTGTTCCACAAGGATCTTCGCCGGGCCCGCTCGGCCACCATGAGCCAGATTCCGACCAAGACCGGTGCTGCTGCCGCGGTCGGGCTGGTGCTGCCGGAACTCGACGGCAGGCTGGACGGCTTCGCGATGCGCGTGCCCACCATCAACGTCTCGGTCGTCGATCTCACTTTCATCGCCAGCCGCGACACCAGCGTTGAGGAAGTCAACCAGGTGGTCAAGGACGCCAGCGAAGGCGAACTGAAGGGAATACTGGGCTACAACGAAGAACCGCTGGTCTCAATCGACTTCAACCACGACCCGCGCTCGTCCACGCTGGACGCCGGCCTGACCAAGGTCAACGGCGGCCGGCTGGTCAAGGTGCTCAGCTGGTACGACAACGAATGGGGCTTCTCGAATCGGATGCTGGATACGGCCCTGGCGCTCAGTAAGGTCGGCTGAGGTCCACTACTGCGCGGGCGCCGTGAGCCTGCCCCGGACTTGATCCGGGGGCGTCCGGGGCAGGCTACGCCACCCGTTCGCTACGCTCTGCAGCGGCCCTTTGGGCAATAGTGTTTCCTGACTGGCGTCGTGTCTCAGTAGGGTGGATAAGCGCCAGCGCATCCACCATCCGAGCGCCAATAACGTGGATGCGCTGGCGCTTATCCACCCGACAAATGCTTTAACCAACTGGGCAAAATTCCGGAATACTGAGACACGACGCTAGTCAGGTAGTGTTTTAGTGGCCCGGGCGCGCTCCGGGCCGTTTTCGTTCGGATGGCCGGGAAACCGGCTCTCGCGCGGAGTCTCCAACCCCGTAACCGGGCTCGCTGTCTCTGAGCAAATACATGGTGCGTTTCGCTTCGCTCAACGGCACCCTACAAGATCACTCACCCGCGTAGGGTGCCGTTGAGCGAAGCGAAACGCACCAGCAAGCCTTACCGCCGGCTTGCCCTTGCGCCGTCGCGGCTTTGCGAGAGATCGCCTTTCCAATTCGGCGGTTTTCTTTGCATTTCCGCGCCTCTGCGGGAGATTGCCTTTCGCCTACAGCTTCCTGCCGAGCTTCTTCTCCGCAATTCGCCGCTCCATGTTCTGAAACGGCATCCGGATGATTTCGAAGGCCACCAGGCCCTGGACGGCGACCCACACGGCGATGCCGCCGAAGATCACGTACAGGACCGGTTCGTCGAAACCGAAGATCATGAAGAACACGACCGCGAGGATCACGAATGAGAGCACGCCGGTAAAGAAGTCCTTGATCCCCTTGGCGTATTCGATTGCTTCGGCTTCCTCGGGCTCAAGGTGTTCATTGGTCGGGTCCTGCTCGTCGTTCGTGTCGGCGGTTTGGTGTTCGGTTCGGGTCATGTCGTTACGCTCCTTGATGAATGTGGTGACGTTCACCTCGAACACCGCGGCCAGCGCGTTGGCCGTCTCCAGGCTGGGGGCATGCCCGCGCTCGATCCGCTGTATGGTTCGGACCGACACGTCGGCCAGCTCGGCCAGCTGATCCTGTGACCAGCCGTTTCGGAGTCGCAACTTGCGAACGATCATCGGCGCATTCCGGTGGTTTCGAGGTGCCGCCATCTTCGACCCGGCGCGGCCGAATGAACACGACACGAACCCGAAATCTACCTGAAACAGCGCTGACAGTGAAGCAATGCCAGCCGTCAGGCGACTGGATTACGGAAGCAGCAACCCGCAAGCCCGCCTGTCTAGGCGTTATCATCGAACCTGATTTTTGCGAAGGTCACCGGAACCCGGTTTCCTTGAACCTCAATCCCTGAGCCTTGAACCTGAATCACTATGAAAACCCTTGAACAAATCGACATCAAGAGCACGCGCGTCCTGATCCGTTCCGATTTGAACGTCCCCATCCTCGACGGCAAGGTCACAAGCGACGCACGCATCAAGGCTTCGCTGCCCACCATCCGCCAGGCGCTGGATGCCGGCGCGGCGGTGATGGTGATGTCGCACCTGGGCCGTCCGAAAGAGGGTGAATTCGACGCGCAGTTCTCGCTTGCGCCTGTGGCCGACAAGCTCGGCGAACTGCTGGGCGAGCCGTGCGATCTCGTCTCCGACTGGATCGACGGTGTCGACGTGCAGCCGGGCAAGGTGGTGCTTCTGGAAAACGTCCGTTTTCTCAAAGGCGAAAAGGGCAACGACGACGCCCTGGCGAAAAAGATGGCCGCGCTGTGCGACGTATTCGTCATGGACGCCTTCGCCACTGCTCACCGCGCCCAGGCCTCCACCGAGGGCGCGATCCGGCATTCGAAGACTGCCGTGGCCGGGCCCCTGCTCGCGCGCGAAGTCGAGGCGCTTGACAAGGCGCTGGCCAACCCGGCCCGTCCCTTGGTCGCCATCGTCGGCGGCTCGAAAGTCTCGGGCAAGCTCGAAGTACTGGCGGCGCTTATCGAAAAAGTCGACCAGCTTATCATCGGCGGCGGCATCGCCAACACCTTCCTGGCCGCGGCAGGTCACCGCATCGGCAATTCGCTGTACGAGGCAGAGCTGGTTGACACGGCGAAAGCGCTGATGAAGAAAGCCGAAGAAAAAGGCGCGGCCATCCCGCTACCCACGGACGTGCTCACTGCCGAGCGGTTCCACCAGGAAGCCCACGCCACGCTACGGGACGTCGATCGCATGCACCCCGATGAGATGATCCTCGACATCGGCCCCGAAACTGCCGGCACCCTGGCCGAGATCATCAGAAACGCCGGCACCGTCATCTGGAACGGACCCGTAGGCGTGTTCGAATTCGAATCCTTCCACTCCGGCACCCAGGCGATTGCGCACGCGGTTGCCGGCTGCAAGGGCTTCACCCTGGCCGGCGGCGGCGACACCATCGCCGCAATCGAGAAATATCACGTCGCCGACAAGATCGACTACATCTCGACCGCGGGCGGGGCGTTTCTGGAATACGTGGAAGGGAAGGAGCTGCCGGCGCTCGCGGCGCTAAAAAGTTGATTTGAACCCGGTGAAAGTGACCCGGTACTTCGAGGCGACACGCAAGCGACCGGATCGTGCTTTCATCCGAGAAGAGTGGATCCTCCAGGCCATCGAGAAACCGGAACATGAAATTTTTCAAGACGACGGACGGGTCAGGCGGTGGGCAAGAATCGACCAGGCAGAAGGCCGCTATTTGCGCGTTGTGCTGTTGTCTGACAGACTAACCGTCCACAATGCATTTTTCGATCGAGGATTCAAGCCGTGAGAGTCCAGTATTTCGAGGATACGGATACGCTATACATCGAGTTCCGTGAGTCGGAAATCTCCGAGACGCGTGATCTCGACGAGAACACGCTGATGGATCTGGATGAGCAGGGAAACGTTTGCGCGCTCACGTTCGAGCATGCCAGTGAACGAACGGACGTTGATCGTGTGACCCTGGAGGGGATTGCTGCGTAAGGCGGCAACCCGGCAAGCCGTGATATTCGCAGCCGCGTAAGTCGGGTTAGCGCAGCGTAACCCGACGATTTTCGGTTGATATCCCGCTCCCCTCAAGTTCGATTTCAATAATCGGTCGAAGCCTCCTCCTCGATGCCTGCCCTGAACGAATCAATCGTCTCGACAACAAAAGCCCGATTCTCTTCTTCCGTGAACGCCTCACCGCCGTCGATCGCCGCGGCGCGCCCGAACAGTGGCTCGAACAGGTTCTCCCCGTCGACTTCCGGCTTCAGCCGAATGCGCACCTCGTCGCTCATCGCGCGCTGCCAGTAATCCCGCACCTCGGCCCAGAACGCCCCGGTGTTCTCCCAGTACGAATCGCCCGGTCCGATGTCGAAATTCTCAAGGCGCTCGTAACGCACAATGCCGATCTCCCGCGCAACCCGCGATTCGACCTCTCCCGGCCCCGAAAGCACGGCCTTGACGTTGTGCTCTTCCTGCACCCAGCCGGTCGGCAGCACGATGTGGGTGTTGGTGCCGATCAAAGCGTCGTAATCGTCGCGCACCGAAAATTCCCGTCGCGGCAACGGCCGCCAGGTCTCGCCGCTGGTCCACCACGAGCGCTCCGGCGTGTGCCGCCATTCGCCCCAGGCGGCGTAGCGCGGCGAATCGTCCACTTGCCAGACCGTCTGCGACCAATGCCCGGCGCGCTCGGATTCATCCCGCATCGCCCGCGCCCAGGTACCGGAACCGCGGTAGACGTGCACGGCCGGGTCCTCGAACACCCAGTCCTGACGCCAGTGCTTGGTCACGAACGGCCCCATCTCCTCGCCGTCGTCGGTAATAATCGTCATGATCAGAATGTGCTGCAGCGAGATCCGCTGGTCGTTGTCCTCGACCACGTACACGTGCTCGGTCGCCCAGCTCCGGTAGGGCCGCGCCGGCTCGAAGCCCGGCGCGTAGCCGACCAGCTCCATGAAGTCGAAGCTCACCCGGTACGTTCCGGCCATCGCCAGGATCGCCCGCCGGTCGCGCTCGAGTTTCGACAGGCCGTCTTCCTGCAACCGTTCGAATGCCTCGGTGGTTTCGGTCACCGTCTCCACCGGCGGCCCCTTGGTCGTCCCGCCGCGCGGCGACATTTCACCCTCGACGAACGGCCAGGCGAACACGTAGGGATCGGTGTCGGGCTTGTCGTGGGCCAGTGCAAACGGGGTGGCGAAGGCCAGGGCAGCCAGGCAGGCGGCAAGCCGGGATGGAAAGCGGTTCATGCGGCACTCCAATGTCTTTATGCGAATGCGATTCATTCATGATAACAAAAGCCGAGCGCTATTGAAAGCAGGGCGTGACGTCGAATCCCGGGTGAGCAACGACGTCGTCATGGCAAACCGGGAGGTTTGCGCTCGAAGCGCCGTTCGGCTAACTTGTCGGCTGGCGCGGTTGTCCATGGTTGTTTATGGTTATCTGTAAAAGGCGTTTTTCCCGATCGAGCACCGGGCGTGTGTTGATTCGACAGGGCAGGCCAGAATGAACTTTCTTTCCGAACTCAAGCGCCGCAACGTCTTTCGCATCGGTGCGGCCTACGTCGTGATGGGCTGGCTGGTGATCCAGGTGGCCGAGACGATACTTCCAGCCTTCGGGTTCGGCGATGCGGCTATTCGAAACATCACGATTGCACTGGCCATTGGTCTTGTGCCGGCACTGGTGCTGGCCTGGGCATTCGAGCTGACCCCGGAAGGCCTGAAGAAAGACAGTGATGTTGTCCGCGACGAATCGATCGCGCCGCAGAATGGAAAATGGCTCGATCGCGTCATCATGGTCGCACTCGCGATCGGCGTGACCTATTTCGGGATCGACAAGTTCGTCCTTGAGCCCGCGCGCGACGCGGCCCAGGCGGACAAGGTGGCCGCGCAAATCGACGAAGCGCGCGAGGCCGGGCGTACCGAAGCGCTGATCGAGTCGTTCGGCGACAAGTCCATCGCCGTGCTGCCCTTCGTCAACATGAGTCCCGATCCCGAGCAGGAATATTTTTCCGACGGCATTTCCGAAGAGCTGCTCAACCTGCTGGCCAAGATTCCCGAACTCCGAGTCATCTCGCGGTCGTCGGCGTTTGCGTTCAAGGGCAAGGACATCAACATTGTCGAGGTCGGCGAACAGCTCAACGTCGCGCACGTCCTCGAAGGCTCGGTGCGGCAGTCCGGAGATCGGATTCGTGTCACCGCCCAGCTGATCGAGGCGCGCACGGATTCGCACCTGTGGTCGGAGACCTACGACCGTGAAATGGGTGACATCTTCGGCATCCAGGACGACATCGCCGCGATGGTGGTCGACCAGCTCAAGCTCGAACTGCTGGGCGAGCAACCGCAATCGGAGCCCGCCGATCCCGAAGCCTACCGACTGTTCCTGCAGGCCCGGCACGTGGCCCACCTGGGCACACCGGAAAGCCTGGAAGAAGCAATCGATTTGTATGAGCAGGCGCTCGCGATCGATCCCGACTATGTTCCGGCGTGGGACGCGCTGGCGGTGGCCTACGACAACCAGGTGGCGATGGGCCTCAGGCCGATGCAGGAGGGCGCCGATCTCGCCCGGGCGGCGACCGAGCGCGCGTTGTCGCTGGACCCGGATTACGCCCAGGCGCACGCGGAACTGGGATGGATCGCGACGTCCTACGACAGCAACCTGTCGGCCGCCGCCCGTCATTACGAGCGGGCGCTGAGCCTGGACCCCGACAACATCTACGTGCTTGCCGGCGCGGCCGTGCTGCTGAAAGCGCTGGGCCGCGTTTCCGACGCACTGGTGCTGGAAGAATACGTCGTCGCGCGCGACCCGCTGAATCCAGGCGTTCATATCAACGCCGGCGTCAGCTATTTCCATACCGGGCGATGGGACGACGCGATTCAATCGTGGCGGACCGGCCTGCGCCTGAGCCCGGGGCACGTGGGCATTCACTATTTCATCGCTCTGGCCCTGATCAATAACGGCGAGGCGGAAGCCGCGCTGGATGAAGCGCAAAAAGAGGGGTTCGAGGTGTTTGCGCTGGCTGGCCGGACAATGGCGCTGGCGTCGCTCGGCAGGCGGCAGGCCTACGAAGACAGTCTGCAGCAACTGGAAGATGCCTGGGCAGAACAGTTTCCGGCCATCGTGGCGCGTGTACTGGCGGCCAACGGCGAAGTCAATCAAGCGCTGGACCTGGTCGAGGCCGCGCTGGACGCCGGCGTCGGTGCGCGGATCGATCCGGTGGACAGCGCGTTCGACTCGCTGCGCGGCGAACCGCGCTGGAAGGCTGCGCTCGAGCGGCTGGGGAAGTCTCCGGCGCAGCTTGATGCGATCGAGTTTGAAGTGCCGCGACTGCCCGGGGCCGCGGACCGAACCGCGCCGACCGTCGACGCCTGATTCGGGGCCGATCGACGGCGCCGCGCGGCTGAGTTAGATAGGCACATCGGGGGTTGCTGTCGGAGGTCTGGGTGTTTCGTCGTTTCGTCTATTGGTCTTTTGGTCGCTTCGTTACGCCGTCATCCCGAACCCGCAACGCTGGGTTGTCAATTGACAACCTCGCGAATCGGCGCTAGCGTAGGGGAAACTCGATGCCGAGATCACGTCATCCGGACAAGCACATCGAAGCCGCCTTACGGCACGCCGAACGTGCTGGCTGGCGAGTCGAACCCGCTTCTGGGCACGCTTGGGGCCGTCTTTACTGTCCCTGGAACAGCAACGAATGTCGCTGTGGCGAATTCTGCGTGGTCTCGATACGGTCGACGCCGCGCAATGCGCAGGCACATGCAAGGCAATCATGCGCGTGGTTGACCGTTGCGTACTGATAGACGGGAAATAGAGATGGAAAGGACTTACGAATTCACCCTCAAGTTCGCCGTTCCGGTTCGCGCCGTCGAGCCGGACGACTGGATCGATAGTCTGGCCGAAGCTGGCTGCGACGATGCACTGATCGGAACGGGAATCCCCGGCCGCCTGGCACTAGACTTTGATCGGCTCGCCCCTGATGCCGATTCGGCGCTGCGTAGCGCCGTGGCGGATGTCCAGCGCGCCATTCCCGAAGCCAGGCTGATCGAGGCAGGCCCGGACTATGTCGGGCTCACCGAGATCGCCGCACTGTTGAGTATCTCGCGGCAGGCCATGCGGAAGATCATGGCGAAGAACATTGAGACATTTCCGCTCCCGGTACATGAGGGGAATCCATCGATATGGCATTTGAAGGATGTGCTTGACTGGATGCGGAAGGAGCAGGGGCGCGAGATTGATGCGCCGATCGAAGAGGTTTCCGTGGTTGCGTGCAAGGTGAATTCAGCTCGGCGGTCGGTGGCGGCTTGAAATGCTTATGACAGGAGCGCCATCATAAGCGGCCGACAGTTTTGGCTGCCGCTCTTTACGGACGTCCCGGACGCGCATAGCGCGATCCGGAATCTCGAGACCCATCCCGAAAATCGCCTAGGTCGGATTAGCGAAGCGTAATCCGACGTGCCTGAAGTCCGGCCGGCCAACCGATTACACTCTGGATCAATACGCCGCCGATCCGATCTGGAATCACGCAATGCTCGAAACCTTGCCACACCAATCCACTCGTCTGCTGCCGCTGGCCGGGCTGCTTGCATTATTGACCCTGATCGCGCTGCCAATGTTCGCTGCCGCGCAGGACGCTCCCGCCGAATCCTCGCCTGCAATTGCACAGCAATCGACGCCCGAAGACGACGGGCGCATCGCCGATCGGCTGCGCGGCATCTTTGCCGAGATCGATTCGCTGGGCGGCGTCGAGGTCTCCGTGTCGGCCGGGGTGGTCGAGCTTGGCGGCGAAGTCGATTCGCTGGCCACGGCCGCGCGCGCGACCCGCCTGGCCGGCCAGGTGGCCGGCGTGGTCGAGGTGCAGGACGAGCTGGTCATTGATCGCAACCTCAACAACCGCATCGAGTCAACCGGGCGAACGCTGGCGTCGGTCGCGAGAGAGGTGGTTGCCGGGCTGCCGCTGTTCCTGGTCGCGCTGGGCGTGTTCGTTGTGTTCTGGCTGTTGGGCGGCTGGCTGGGCCGGCGGCAGCGGCTGTTTCGCCGCATCAGCCCGAACGTATTCATCGCCAGCCTCTTCGGCCAGATCGCGCACCTGCTGTTTATTGTGCTGGGACTGGTGCTGGCGCTGGTGCTGCTCGACGCCACCGCGCTTCTGGGAACAATCCTCGGTGCCGCCGGGATACTTGGTCTCGCAGTCGGCTTCGCGGTTCGCGATACCGTTGAAAACTATATCGCCAGCATTCTCCTGAGCCTGCGCAACCCGTTTGACGTCAACGACTTTGTCGACGTCTCCGGCCAGCTCGGCAACGTGGTCAAGCTGACCTCGCGCGCGACCATCCTGCTCTCACCCGAGGGCAACCACGTTCGCATTCCGAACGCGACCGTTTTCAAGGCCGTCATCATCAACTACACGCGCCGCCCCGAGCGGCGCTTCGAGTTCGACGTCGGCGTGGATACCGACCACGACCTGGTCGCCGCCCAGCAGGTTGCGCTCGATACCCTGGGTTCGGTCCCCGGCGTTCTCGACGAGCCCGCCCACGATGGCGCTTGTTCATGCGCTGGGCGATTCGAACATCGTGTTGCGCTGCTACGGCTGGGTCGATCAGACGAAGAACAGTTTCGTCAAGGTGCGCAGCGAAGCCATCCGGCGGGTCAAGGAAGCCTTCGACGAGGCCGGCATCGTGATGCCCGAGCCGGTCTATCGGTTGCGGATTACCG
>JGI12048J13642_10406506_pt1 | contig 12821 bp, 9 predicted proteins | sample ElkSlonscriptome_16_FD_13642 | JGI IMG/M metagenome (IMG submission 13642) | reverse complement strand
CTGTCGGACGCACCTTAGCCAAAAATCAAAGTCTTCGCAGTAGCGGCAATCGCTGCTCCAACCACCGACGCAGCTAAGCACATTTCGTCTAATTACGGTTGCAGAGGGAACCACGAAATTCCGCAGAAAGAGACTCTCGGGAAACGTCGCTACCTCTTTGCTCGATGGCCCGTACATTCCCAAATGCCCATCGGTCTGGTCTTCCACCATTTGCACATTCGCGTATGCAATATCACACCGCGTCCGCTCAAGCGTCTCAACAAGTGATGATAGATGGTTGGGCAACCAGCGGTCGTCGGAGTCCAAAAAGGCGATGTATTGACCGCTCGCTTCGGCGAACGCAACGTTTCGTGTTTCGGCGGCGCCCAAGTTTTGCTGATTTCGTCGATATAAAACTCGGTTGTCTACCGATTGACCAAAGGACTTAACAATTTGCTGCGTTTTGCCTCGCGACGAATCTTCGACAACGACGACTTCCCAATTTTTGTAGGTTTGCTCTCGAATACTTGCTAGCGTCGAGCCGATCAAATGGTCTCGATTAAAAGCGGGGATGACAATTGACACCAACCCCGCAATCGGTTTGTTCTTGAAAACAATGACTCGGTCCATTGTTACGTCCCTTTACTCGATAGACTGCATGAAAATCAGGAAGGATGTCCTGAAAACTACAAGGCGAACAACGTTCCTGCCAGCAAACGTGGCCCGCCAAGCTCGTCAACGATTTGTTTGACTCCGGGAAATTCATCGCTGTAGTCGTGCCCACAAATGATTTTTGCACCAATCCGACGAGCCCACAGCAGATCCTTTTTGGTTTCTTCATAATCGTGCATCGCATCGACAAACACTAACGCTGGGGCGACGCCATTGTACGTTTCGTAAAATTCATTCTTGTCGACACGATGAATTTCAACCTGTCCGGTCGCGGTTAGAAATCCAAGCGAAAGATTGACGAGACTCCACTGTTCATCCGGTGTGAACCCCCAGCCGTTCCAGCAGAAATTGTCGACCGCCAGAATCTTTTGCTCGGGCGTCTTTGCGGTGGCGATTCGCTGGGTCGTTCGACCGGCAAGCACCCCGACCTCAACAATTGGACCTTCATATTGTGCCGATTCGCCAATCAAGGATGACAGCAATTCCCACTCGACCGCTGAGATTGTATTGGCGGTGAAATCGTAGTTCGGGCGGTTTTGACGATAGCGTTCTACCGCAGAAATGGAATACTTCGGCGGCTTGCCTTGGATCGAACGATAAGCATCACGAAAGTAGCCTATCAGTCGTGAAGAAGGTTCGGTGGCAGGCGTATCGGGCGACGAAATCATCGTTATCTCTTGTCAAAAAGGATGGGAATTAGACCGGTCTTGTCCTCTTTTAGTTCATAAAAGACGCCGAAATCAAGGGCATTTCTTGGCGGTCGATTTGATCAGAGTCAACAGCGAACCAATGCTTTTCTCGCGGCAGTACCGGTCAAAATAGATGGTCGTGAACTTTCTTGCTAACCTCGTTTTGCTCGGCTCCGCCTTGGCTGCTGCGGCTTCGGAAAATGCAATTCCAAAATGCTCCGCTCGCGAAGCATCATAGGTAAAACCCAACGACCCATAGAAAGCTTGCCCACAAACAACCGTGGGCGTGCCGCGAATCGCAGCCTCCAAGCCCGATTGTGAATTGATCGTCACGCTCAACCGAGCGCGTCGAATCAGGTCATACGTATCAAATTCGTTTTCGCTATCAATCAATACTTGGTCCGTATTCGCGATGAGTGCAGCCAATCGCTCGTTGGCCATGATCTTTCGTAGTGTCAATTGGTTGTAGGGTGTCATTTGGCCTGGCGGTCGCCCCGTCTTCTCCTTCGGGTGAAGCTTCAATACGGCACACAACTGATTTTCTTTGCAATGGGTCAAAAACGATTCAATAACGGCCTCGGGACTTTCCCAATCTCCAAGCCCGAACAAGATCGATGTGTCGGTATAGACTTGCCCCAAGAACAAGGCAAAATCACCTTCAAACGGCAACCGAGCTGATTGCTGAGGCGACTCATGGCATTCCCCTTTGCGGTTCTTCGTGGTCGCAATCAGCTTGTCGCAGAACTCATTTGCGATATCATCGTCCACATGGTTTTCGTATCGCCAAAAGTAGTTCTTTGCCATGCTCCGGTTGGTCGTGATTGCAGAGAGATCATCCCACAACATCCGGTCATTCAAAGCCGTATTTTCGACCGCCAAAACGGGTATCTTTTGTTCGATCGCAACATGTCGTAACAACGCACTTTCAGGCTCGTAGCCTTGAACCACCAGAACAGCAGAAGGCCGGTGTTTTTTGAATTCAGTCCGGATCTTGTGCAGTCGGGCGGCAAACTGCAGAACGTACTTTGACTGTAGATCAGGTTGTTCAGCAATCAATGCTGGAAGCTGTGCCGGTAAACACTCTGCTTCTACACAAGCCGGATAGACAGCAAGTTGGCGAAGCGATTGCCTATCCCGATTCTTGATCGATACCTCGTCAGCGATGTCTTGGAAAGGAATCGGTCGCAAGTCCAGATTGTGTTCAGGCGACATGCCTTCGATCGGCCCCAGTTGGAGCCAAGCAATTTCAGGTACGAAATAGATTCGTTCGGGCGGGCGAGACAAAAACAAACCTAGAAATTTCGATAGCATTGGCGTTGCGATGCAGGAGTCAAGAAAAGATACAACATCAACGACTACGAAAAATAGTGATCGAAGGTCAATGGTTGTTCGCTGGCATTGACATCCGACTTGGCTTTTTGCTATCGACGTCGACGTAAGCTATCTGCAAGGAGTCGTTACGACGCGGACGCGGCATCCACAGCTTGCCGTGTCTCTAAAAACGTGTTTTTACGGAGGGTTCGATGGCGTTTTGCACAAATTTGTTTCTCTTGCTGGTTGCCGGAATCGCACCCTCTGGGTCGATTGCCGATTCACAAATGAGTCGGCAACATGTGGATCTGATCGAACACAACCATTTTGTCGATGAAAATGGTCGTGAGGTGTTCCAGCAAGTCGTCTTCTATGATTGGTCTGCGATCAACCGGCGATTTCATGTCCGCGCTTGGCGACTCGTCAAATCGGCGGACCAAATGCCGACCCGTCAATTTGACCCGCCCCGCTATGAATGCAGATGGAACGAAGAGGGGCACCAACGAATGGTTACCGCCCCGCAAATGAAGGAAACATGGACGCAGCAAGATCCCGAACGGCTCAATCGAGCGTTCTGGCCGGAAGAACGACGCGTGCCACTTTGGGAAGAGCCCATCTCTCCTTGATTTGCATCAGTCCTTCACCGATCCAACTTTGAATCCTCTGGTTGGTCGCTGGGATGATGGCGACGAAAAACAATGCCGTGATCGGACCCAACAGCAGCGTTGCAGGTAGTAGGCTAATTACCAACATGACCGAATCGAAATGGAAGTCGCAGCGAACCATTGCGATCCACACTCCGCTAAGCACGATTGCGTGCGAACACAGCGTCGCAACGACCGCACCGTGTAATCCCCATATCGGCAACAAGTAGTGGTTCAGTGTGATATTGACGATCAAACCCAACGTGATCGCAATGCCGACCCATTTGCCACGCTCGGCGACCCACAAATAGTCTTGCCCGACAATCGCAATCGATGCCCAAATGTAAAACACGAATGCCATCGGCATTAATGCTAATCCATCGCTATAACGGTTTTGTAGCAACGTTGCAAACAACCACGGTGCGATCAATAACACCGCAGCACTACCGGCGGTAAACAACAACGAGATGGCAGCCAAGAATTTCCGCATCTGTTCAACCACTTCACACCGACGCCCCGCTTCCCAGTCCGCTGATAAGTACGGCATCAGGACGCCGCTAATCATGGTCGCCAGACTCAACAGTAGGACCGGGAAAATTCGTCCGCTGTGGTATTGTCCGACAGCGGATTGGCCGACCACTTCGCTGCCAGCGGTGAAGTGCAGAATCATATAGCGATCTGACATTTCGAATAGATTCGCCAATAAATTCATCGTCCAAAGAGCTGCGGCGTACGGCAACAGACGCCGCCACATCGATGGAGCGTCAAAAGGAGCGTCACTTTGTGGCACCCCATCCCAACCTTGATAGAGTGTCCATAGACCCGGCAGCATGGCGAGTACCGAGCCAATTGCAAAACTGACGATCACTCCCACAATCCCGCCACCGGTTATCAACCAGAACAGCGCAAACAGCGTGAAAAAGACGCTTTGCAAGAATTGCATCAGCGATCCAACGCGAATCTGTCTTAGCGAACAAACGAGTTGATGGACGAAGTTAAATGCAATCGTTGCCAACACGCCGATTGCGACACTATAAGTCAACGCTTGGCTGTCGGTATCTAAAAAGATCAACCACCCGAACCAATCGGGGGCGACAAACATGGCGACTAGAAAAATGCCGCCGAGAACCGCTGTGGAAATCAAAAGCCGTTTGACGAGTGATCGTAAGTGGCCCTGTTGCCGATAGGTTTCCACATATCGGGGCAACGAGCCTGGCATACCAAACAACATCACCGGAGTGATCATGATGATAAAATCGAACGCCATCGCCCATTGACCAACGACACTGTCGTCCATCAACCGGCAGAACAAGATGCCTCGCAGAAAGCCGAACGTTCGCTGGACAATCGTCATGGCCAAAACCACCATCATCCCCAGCGCCAACGAATCCGCAGCAAAGCTTCCAGGCGTTTTGGTTTGGCTAGATGGTGATGACACAGGAACCCGACGGAAACAGAGAACGTATTAGTCTTAGAATGTAGAAACACTCCGCTGAAATGTTGGTTCATCTTAGAAGCGACTCAGACAAATTCCAACCAAGTCGCAGACAATCAGTTTGTTCCCAGCCGCACGGTTCGGTTTGTAAGGGTCGTAGGGTGTTTGGTGTTGTTTGGAGTAGGCTGGGTCGACCAGCGCGAGATCGACTTGAAGGAACTTAGGCGTTAGCGTCTTGCTGTGTCTCGTTAAACTTTGTGGGCAACGGCCAATGTGTTTTACAGTGCCGGACGCGCGGCCCGATGGGCACGCGGTTTAACGAAGCTGTTGCTACGGCAGACAACGTGGGAACGGACTCGCTAATCATCGAAGCCGAACTCGCGGAGCCATTGTTCGATTTCTCTTTCAGACATCTCTCCTTTGGGTTTGCCGGAACTTGGCGTATCGCCCTGCCCTGCCCCACCCTGCCCTGCCCTTTCGTTTCCAATATTCTTGGAGTCGGCTAATTGCGGATGACCATCGAGTAGATCATCGAGCCAAACTTCCGAATCGAATGAGGTGGCGCCTCGCCGCCGTGCGGCATCTTGTATCCGATGATCGGAGGAAACCACCGCCAATTGCTTTGGCACGCTGTGAGCACGAATGAGTTCTTCGATCAAATCGTCGGCTTCGTCGTGGTCGACGGCGAAACGGATATCGAGACCACTAACCGTATACTCACTCTCCCGATTCGATGGTGATGTATTTGCGTCGAAGACCACGCAAGTGCGATTGCGGACTGGCTCGGAAAGATGATCGCACAAGCGACGCAGCAGCCGTTGCCGCTCGCGGTGAAGCCAATTCGGATCGGGACTTCGGCCTGGACCTGCCACCGGTGCGATCACGTTATAGCCGTCAATGAGAAGCAGAAGTGACATGGTAGTCGACTCGCTTTAGAAATAATCCTTGCGGTGGAGCGGTGGGGCCGGCGGCGTCACGGTCTTTCGCTGCGAATACCTCGTCGACCCAAGTAGGTGGCTGTTTGCCTTTGCCTATCTCGACTAACGTCCCAACGACGTTGCGCACCATATTGTAAAGGAAACCGTCCGATTCGATCTCGATCGAGATCCGCTCGCCATGCATATTTACCGGAACGTTGAAGGGCAGATCCGCGGGAAGCTCGCGGATCAGCGTACAGGCTTTGACATTTCGAACGGTTGTTTTTCTGGGGCTGCCAGCCCCCTGGAAACTGGCAAAATCCTTCGTGCCGACGAACCGGTCGCAGGCCTCTTGGATCTCTTCAAGATGAGTGACCCCTTTGACTTGCCAACGATAACGGAAATCAAATACGCTTCGAACTCCGCCAAGTTGCAATTGGTACCGGTAGCGTTTACCGACCGCGTCACGAATCGCATGAAAGTCGTCGGCAGCGTCGACGCACTCGAGTACGACAATGGTTTCGGGCAAATGGACGTTGATCGCTCGTCCGAGTTCGGCGGCGGTGGCCCGCCACGCGGGTGTTTGCAAACTGGCCACTTGAGCAATCGCGTGAACGCCAGCATCCGTGCGTCCGCTACCGGTCACCGGCACTCGCTGGCCCGTCAATTTGACGAGCGCACGTTCGAGCATTCCTTGGATCGTGGTTTGGCGTGGTTGGATTTGCCAACCTGCGAAGTCGGTTCCGTCATAAGCGATCTTAAGTTTGAACGTACGCACGACTTATGTTGAAGATCGCTTCATCATCAGTTCGGCGATTTGGACGGCGTTGGTCGCAGCACCTTTGCGAAGGTTATCGCTGACACACCAAAACGCGATTCCGTTGGGACTACTAATGTCTTTACGGATGCGTCCGACGAACACATCGTCCTTGCCATCGCAATCGCGAGGCATCGGGTATTGCTTGTTTTCCAAATCGTCGACGACTGTAATCCCGTCAAATCCATTGAACAATTCGATCGCTTCCTCGACCGACAATGGTTTCTCGGTTTCGACCAAAATCGATTCGCTGTGTCCCGTTGCAACGGGAACGCGAACGCAAGTCGGACAAACTTGGATCTCATCGTCACCAAAGATCTTTCGTGTTTCGTACACCATCTTCATCTCTTCGCTGGTGTAGCCTTCGTACTTATGCGAACCGATTTGCGGGATGAGGTTGAAGCCAATCGGATGTTGAAACGTTTTCGGTGGATGGGTCTTCCCGACCAAGGCACTTCGGATACTGTCGTTAAGCTCCTCGCTGCCCGACAAGCCCGCACCGCTCGTCGCTTGATAGGTACTCACGACCACGCGGCGAATGCGGGCGGCACGGTGCAGCGGAGCTAGGGCAATGACCATTTGTGTTGTACTGCAATTGGGACTCGCCAAAATTCCTTCGTGCTTATCGACCGCTTCCGGATTGACCTCGGGGATAATCAGCGGCACTTTGGGGTCCATCCGCCAATAGCCACTTTCGTCAACCACCACGGCCCCTTCCTTCACGGCATAGGGAGCAAAGTCGGCTGACACTTCGTCGGGGGTGCTGGCAATGACGAGGTCGACGTTTTGGAACGCTCCGGGTTCCAATAAATCGACTTTGATCGTTTCGCCAGCATAGCGAACTTCACTACCAGCGGACCGTTCGGACGCAAGCAGCTTCAGCTTTTTGAACGGCAAGTTACGCTTTTGAAGTTGTTCTAAAACGATTCGGCCAACGGCACCCGTGGCACCAACGACAGCAAGAGTCTCGTACACTGTTTGGTCTCAAACGTGGGGGAAAGTAAATTTCCTTGAAAGTTTACTTTTCGGAGTACCACTTTGAATAGCGGGTGTCTACTTCTGCATTTCTTTGATCGCAGCGGGCAAGGTTGGGTCGATAATTCCCCAACCGCCACGTCCACCGAGCATTCGTGATTCGACGTCGCCTTTGACGTCTTCGGCGTTCGCTTCCCAGAACTTGCAGATCCGATCCTTGTCGAGCGGTTGGTAGGATCGGACGAGTCGGAAGCCGACGCCACGAGCCAAGTCGCTGGTGAACCACCATGGACTACGTGGGAAGTTCGGGTCGTCGACCTTCCACGGCTCATCGTCGGATGCCAAACGAGCAGCACTACGCAGTGCCTCGGGGTCCATTTCAAAACTGCCGCCGCGGATAACACATTGGTTTGCCGTCTCTGGCCACACGACGACTTCGGTTGCATTCAGCGGCCCATTGTTCGCTGCCGCCTTTTCCGCAAACGCTTCGTAGCCATCCTCGGTATGTTGGTTCACGGTCCATTCGGCAGCGTTGCCATGCATGTCATAAAGCCCAAACGGATTGGGCTTCTTCGTTGCGACCACCCCAAGACCGTCATCGGCATTGTTGAAACTCCAGGCATAATCGTCGATCTCGTCGGCTGTGTCCCCAAAGCTATAAGCGGTGTCCGTGCCCCCTCGAGCTGCGTATTCCCATTCCGCTTCGGTCGGCAGACGAAATTGCTGACCGGTCAATCGGCTTAGCCATTTTGAATATTGTTGAGCAGAGTACTGAGTGATCGTGACTGCCGGCTGATCGTCTCCCTCGCCAAACTCGTAAGTAAAACTCGGATCATACAGTTCGGTCGGTGCAGTGACGGCGTCGATTTTGTTCGAATCGTCCACCGGACGAAGACCACGCGCTTCGAATTCTTTGAAAATTGCGTACATTTTCATGTATTCGCGGTATTGACCCCATGTTGTTTCCGTTTTCGCTACCCACATCGGATCAACGACCACCTCAACTTGAGGTCCTTCGTCCTCGTTGCGGTCGGCTTCGTCTTCGGGGCTGCCGAATCGAAATGTGCCGCCTGGAACGGGGATCATTTCAAGTTCGACATCAGTCCCAGGAATCCGAATGGAATAGGGAACCATGTATCCCTTGTCCACTTTCACTGACGGTCCTGACGAAGGTTTCTCAGCAGCGATCCCAAGTGTTTTTGCGGCGTCAGGCGAATCTGCGACGGCTACGGCCGAGACGGCCAAGCCAGCAAAAAGTGCGAAAAGACGGACAGATTTCGGAAGCAGACGAGAAACCAATGTTTTCATAATACCTTGTCAAGTCATTAAAGGTTTGGGGGAAGCATCCGAAGATGGAGCGGCATTTTGAGAGATGCGATCAACGAATGCAAAGGTGGGGCGAAAAAGCGATTTGTATTCTAATCGGATAGGCAGTTTCTGCAATTGCTAGAAGAGTTTTTGCAGTTGCTAGACGAGCTTGGACGACTCGAAAGGCAGCTTTGCCGCATTGCCGCTCCTTAGCGGTCGTGCCGCTTTTAAGTGGTTGTGCTGTATCCACTTCCTTCACCCTCCCGGCGAAGCGGTCGTGTGGCTTTTAAGTGCAACTTAGCAAACAACTTACAGCCTCCCCCAAGCGAAGAGGTCGTGCAGTTTTTAAGTGCTGCTTGGCTAAGAACTTACAACCTCCCCGGCTGCGCCGGGGGAGGTAAGGCAAGCGTAAGCACTTGTGAGACAAGCACTTAAGAGACGCAAGGCCTCTCCGTTTGGGGAGGGTGAAAACGTTGCAAGCCATTGCAAACAAACAACTGAATAGCGGCACGACCTTGAGCCGAGGGCGTTTTTTCGCTACAAAAATTCACGAACTCGGTGAGCAGAGTGACAATCGATACGCGTTAGAATTCCGGTCGGATTCCCAATTGCACGGGCACGAGAAGTTTTTCACCATCGCGGAAAATTTCGACTTCGACCGTGGAATCTGCGATACAGCTGCCGATGATCCGCATCAAATGTCCAACGTCGTTGATCGGTTGCTGATCGATCGAGATGATCAAATCTCCGACTTGTAACCCTGCTACGGCCGCCGGTGAGGTGAGATCGGTCATCGCATTGACCATCGCTCCACGGACGCGAGCGTTTTCGCCGATCAGAGCGTTATCGGCAACCTCACCGAGACCAACACCCAACCATCCACGCTCGACTCGTCCGGTTTCAATGATTCGTTCGTAAACCTGTCGAACGACGTTGCTAGGAATCGAGAAGCTAACGCCTTGATACGTTTCACCGACAATGGCCGTATTAATGCCGACCAATTTGCCTCGTGCGTCGACCAACGGGCCGCCACTATTGCCTGGGTTCACCGCGACATCGCTCTGCATAAAATCTTGATACTGGGTACTGGCCCGCACCATTCGATGCTTGCCGCTCAAAATCCCAAACGTCACGGTTCGATCCAAACCAAAGGGGCTGCCGACGGCCCAGACGGGCGAACCGACTCGGCAACGGTCACTATCCCCCCACGAGATCGGCAGCAAATTGCCAATGTTTACTTTCAAAACAGCGATGTCAGTCAGCGGGTCGGTGCCTATGACTTCGGCAAGGGTTCGTCGACCGTCACTAAGCGTGACGTTGACCAATTCACCACCGGCGATGACATGGCGGTTGGTCACCAGGTAGCCATTTGCGTCGACGACCACTCCACTTCCTTGATCGGCAACCATAAATGCGTCCGAATGGATCAAGTTGGTAAGAGGATTTTGTTTCGTATTGGCGGGGCGTGATACCTCGATATGCACCACACTTGGTCCGACTGCGGCGGTAACCATTTGATAAGCTTCACTCAAACTGTCGAGCGAAACGTTTTTCAATCCTTCATTGCCGGTGTCGTACTCGGCACGAAGCTCGCCGCGATGCCAAGCGTACCGAATTTCTTCAACGACTTGCGGAACCGCATAGCGAGCGGCTGCCAACATCACCGCCATCGTTGCCAACAACACCAAGCTTTGCATGGCGGGATCGGGATGGCGTGAGCGGCGAGATTTTCCCGTTTCCTCCGTCTCGGCATTATCTTCTGCGTTACTGTCCTCGGCGTTTTCGGAAACACCCTCCGGCTGCGGAACGGATGGCTCGGTTAGCGTGTCGACTTCGGTCGTGACCAGGGTTGTTTCCGCAACCAAGGCTTTTGCGGTTCGATGGACCGGCGGTGGGACGCACTTCGACGGAAGTGTTTGCTCAAGAGGAGATTCTTGGGTGGGGGACGCGTCGAACCGATACTCACTAAACTCGTTCACGTAATCGGAATGATCCAAATCCATGCCATCGTAATCCATGCCATCGTAATGAACCGATTCGCCAACGCTGAGTTCATCGCTGCTCGAGTCGCCGAGACGCGATGCGACGTCACGCGGGTTGTCGTTTGAGATTGGCAAGACACGAACTCCGACAAAAAGAAGAAAAGCGATCCTCACGGCCACTAACATGATAGTAGGCAAGATCGCCCGCTTAGCAAGCCCGAACGACGCAGAAAGAGACGTTATTACGGCTGGTGTCCCTCTGCGGGGTGGTGTTTGCCCCCATGGTTCCCCCAGCTTTTGCCCTCGGTCACTGGGAAGCTACACTCTCCGCCAGGGAGCAGAGCGACCATTTTTGCCCTGTTTTTCACTCCTACGCATCTCCATTTTCACTCCTATGCAGGGCGCATCGATCGTGATTTGCAGTTAAGATTGAGGCTTCCTGTCGAGATTACCCATTTGCCAGCCCCATTTGACCTTTACTTGTCATGCCACATCCAGCCGCCGAAACGATCTATCAAGCGATTCGATCGATCGAACTGATTGATCCTCATACGCACATCAATCCTCTCGCCCCCGCATCGCGGACATTGGCGGACATACTTGGCTATCACTATTACACGGAACTGGCCCACTCGGCGGGGATGCCGAAGGGTCAGATCGAAGAGCCGGAAATCGCGCCGCGTGAACGGGTCCGACGGTTGGTCGAGAATCTGCAACCGCTCGAAAACACTTCCCAGTACCACTGGTTGGTTGCGATTTGCAAAAAATTTTTCGGTTTTCAATCCGACCGACTCGACAGTTCCAACTGGGAAGCCCTCTACGACGCTGCCGAGCAGGCGATGTCGGCTGCGGATTGGTCGCAAACCGTGCTCCAAGAGAGCAACATTCGCTCGGTTTTTTTGACCAATGACTTTGATGATTCTCTCGAAGGCTTTGATACCGAAACCTACATTCCTTGTTTGCGAACGGACGACTTGGTGTTCAAGTTCCACCAACGTGAAACGCGTGAACGACTTGAACGGTCCAGTGGTGTTTCGCTGAGCGGTTCCCTCAGCAATCTTCGTGACGCGCTGAGGCAACGGTTCGAACATTTTTCTTCGAATGGTGGACGCGCTTGTGCGATCTCATTGCCACCCAGCTTCGAACCTACCATGGTCAATGAGGGGCGATCGACCAACGCACTCGAGGCAATGCTTCAGCAAAGCGAATCGGCGGCCCCAGCACAACAACAAGCCTTCTCTCGAGCTTTGTTTTGGATGCTGGCGGAATTGTGCGACGAGTTTGATCTTCCCTTCGATCTGATGATCGGTGTCAACCGAGGCGTCTATGCAGACGGCGTCTTTCAAGGTCAAGATTTGTACGATAGCCGCGTGTCGTTGATTCAGTACCGTGAACTGTTCAATGCCTTTCCAAATGTGAAGTTCCCGATTTCGGTACTGGCAAGTGTCACCAATCAAGAATTGGTCAGCTACGCATGGATTTTCCCCAACGTGATTACCAATGGACATTGGTGGTATAGCAACACGCCATCGTTTATCCATCGCGATGCCCAAGCACGCTTGGAAGCGGTGCCTTCGACCAAACAGATTGGGTATTACAGCGATGCTTACAAATTAGAGTTCGTTTGGCCCAAATTTGACATGTACCGTCGCGTCCTATCGAACGTCTTGGCAGAACATTTCGTAGGCATGAACCGATGGAGCGAAGAGCGAGCGATTGAACTTGGATACAAGGTCCTGCGCGGCAATGTCGAAGAGATCTTTCTCAAACAACCTGCTTCGGAAATGCCATCGGATTGGGCAACAGCCGAATTGGACGGCACTGAATCCTCATCGTCAACCGATATAGGTAGCGTTGCCCTGGCAGCCGAAGCGATCGGTACCGTTGCGGTTGAACCAATCGATCCACTGCCTAGTGAGGACGAACTGCATTTGCTGGAGGTCGCCGATGTTGAAATCAACGACGTGTCAGATCACGAGACTCGCCCCGATGCCGATACCATTGATGCTCAAGCCGATAGCGAGCCCTTGGCGTTTGAATCCTTGTCGATCGACCGTCCTGAGGATGGGTCCGATGCGAGTATGCACCCTGA
>JGI12048J13642_10645325_pt1 | contig 12823 bp, 10 predicted proteins | sample ElkSlonscriptome_16_FD_13642 | JGI IMG/M metagenome (IMG submission 13642) | reverse complement strand
TCCAGATCAGCCTGTGTGAACCTTGAACCATGTACCTTCGGCCTTGGACCATAATTATCATACATTTTGTATCAACCTTTGGAAATGAAACCGTTCCTCAAAACTATGCCCGACGCCCCCAGCCCACCGGAGTCCGTACGGACGAAGGAGGGCTACGCTCGACGCACAACGCTCAATGCCCTATGCAATAAGAGCAAGTCGAAGCACTAGCAAAACCGAACATACCAAGGGCAAAACTCCCTCCAGTCTCTCCGTTTCCTAATGGTCCCTTCAGTCTCCTAAAGCACCACACTCCCAAACTCCCCCGCAATGTCATCGTGCATCTGCTTCAAGTGCTGAAACAGCTCCATATAGTCCTGGACTGCGTCATCGTTCTTCACCGAGAGGTCTTTGATCAGGATGCGGACCTCCTCCATTTTGCGTTTGATCTTTTTCATCTTCAGGCGCTTCACGGTCATCTCCGAGTCTTTGCGGTAGTTCTGGTCGGGGTCTTTCTGATTGAGGAAGACATCCCAGCGTTTACCCCAATTCTCACTGTAATCGTGCGGAAAGGAGATCAGGTCGGTCGCCAGCTTCGCGTATTTCGGGTGGTTGAGCCAGTATTGCGTATTGGTCGGTTCTTTCGCCGTAAGGCGCTCCAGATATTCCCGGGCAATGGCCTGGTAGGTCTCGTGCTGAAAATCATCGATCACGTCTTCAATATTGGCGAGGATAAAACTAGCTACACTCTGTTGTTCCTCTTCGATGTACCACTCACTCCCACTCTCGATCAAAATGCGAATCACCTCTTTTTCCTGGTACACATCCTTACCTCTGGCCGATTCGCTAGTGGGTGGCTCCTCCGCCACCGGTGCGCGCGCCGGCTCATCCCCCGTGGTCGGGAAAGGAGCTTCCTGCTGCTGCTCGCGGGCCTGGCGCATCTTTTCGCGCTCCTGTTCGCGCTGGCGCTGTCGCATTTGCAGTCCCAGGATCTTATTGATGCCGTTGGTGATCACCTGCTCGTCCATCTCGGTGAGGCGCGATAGCTCCCGCACGTAGACTGATCGTTTCACGGGGTCGGGAATGCGGGCTACACTGCCCATAATATCCTGAATGTGCTCACTGCGTTTGATGGGATCGTGCTCGGCATCGTCGAGCAATAACTCTGTCTTGAACAGGATGAAATCCCGGGCCTGCTGGTCGATGTATTCCTTGAAGGCCTTGGTGCCCACCGACTGTAGATACGAGTCGGGGTCCTCCCCTTCCGGTAACAGTACCACCTTCACGTTCATATCCTGCTCCAACACCAGGTCAAGCCCGCGCAGGGCGGCTTTGATACCGGCTGCGTCCCCGTCGTACAGTATCTTGATGTTCTGGGTATTGCGCTTGATCAGGCGGATCTGCCCCTGGGTGAGCGAGGTTCCCGACGAGGCCACCACGTTCTCAATGCCCGCCTGATGCAGGGAGATCACATCAGTATAGCCCTCCACCAGGATACACTCATCGGCTTTGCGGATGGGTGCTTTCGCAAAATGCGCCCCGTAGAGCACATCGCTTTTGTGGTAGATCTCTGTTTCCGGGGAGTTGATGTACTTCGGAGCCTTGGCATCCTTCTGCATGATACGGCCCGCGAAAGCAATCACCTTACCTGATAAATTGCGGATGGTAAACATCACCCGGTCGCGAAAGAAGTCACTGTCGTACTTCGACATCAAGCCCAGCTCCCGCAGCAAATCCTTATCGTAGCCTTTCTTTAGCGCCTCCTGCACAAAGACATCCTTGCCCGGAGGCGCGTAGCCCAGACCAAATTTCTTGATGGTCTCTTCTGTGAAACCGCGGTTCCTGAAATAGGATAGCCCTACACTTTTTCCCCGGTCGGTATTAAAGAGTTGATCCTGGTAGTAATCGAGGGCGAACTGGTTTACGATGAACAGGCTATCCTGGCGCTGTTGCTCCTGTATCTGCTCCACACTGGGCTTGGTCTCGTCCAGTTCAATACCGTACCGTTTAGCCAGTTGCCGGATCGCATCCGGAAAGGACATATGATCATGGGCCATCAGGAATTGCACGGGGCCTCCACCCTCTCCACAGCCAAAGCATTTGTAGATATTTTTGCTCGGACTCACCGAAAAAGAGGGCGTCTTTTCGCTGTGGAACGGACAAAGTCCGAGTAGATTGGAGCCGCGACGTTTCAAGCTTACGTAGTCCTGAACTACGTCCTCTACCTTAGCAGCATCGAATACTTCCTGTATGCTTTTTTGAGAGATCATAAACTAACGGAATAACGCCAGGTACAAGTCAAATAGTTCTTCTTTAGACATTTTAGGCAGATGGGATGGCAGCCGCTTTCCGCGCATAAAATAGGCTGTTTTAAGAGCGTATTCAATGTCCTCACGGGGGCTCTCCAGGCTAATCTGAATCTTATCTGCTTCTGTATTATTTACCGATTTAGGTATGTAGCGCGTCACTTTCTCAGCTTCCTTCAGGGTGTATTGCAAATAGGTTACGCCCTCGTGATCGAGTGGTCGGTGAAAGGTCAAATGGCCATCCTCACTCGCTTCCAGGCTGAAGTACCCCCGGAAATTTTCAAAATACTTCAGCATCGTCTCCCCTTCGGCTGGCAGTAATCGTATCAGTCGCTTGTCTGATATTTGCCAATACCCGATGATCTGACCTCTTTGAGTGATGCTACCGTTTTCGGTAAAAGTCAGGATTTCCCGCCCGTACGGATTATCAATTTCCGAATACTCATGGGCCTGTTGCAGTGCCTGTTGCTGTACGTACCACTCTTTGCTTTGGAGTTGCTCCAGCGTCTCGTTCGATATCTTCCGGGCTTGCTTCAGTTGATAGGGCTTGGATTCATTGATCTGGCTTGCGCCAAAAACAATACCGAACAACATCAAAGCGATGGTTAGAAGGATGCGTTGCATGGTTTCGTAGTTTTTGTATAAAATACGATGTTTTTTAAAAACCAATTCCCTCAGCTCTCTTCTTTGGACATGAAAGGGCGCTTATTTTGCAGCTACACCCCTTCCGAAGTGGTTTGGGCTTTTCCCAACCTTCTCACACGTATATGCCTTCCAAATCACTCCACCCCTTAGCGCAGCGATGAAGGGGAAGGAGCCGGAGGATGTGGGTTACTCATCCAACGCAGCTTCCAGCTCCTCCGTCATTTCCAGATTGTGGTATACATTCTGTACATCGTCGTCCTCTTCGAGTTGCTCGATAAGGTTTAGCGCTTTGCGGGCATCATTTACGGACAGCTCCGTCGTGGTTACGGGAATGCGCTCCAGATTAGCGCTTTTAGCTTCAATACCGAGCTCTTCCAGTTTCTGCTGCACGGGACCAAAATCTGTGAACTCGACGATGACGATCATGGTGTTTTCGTCCGCTTCGTATTCCAGATCTTCGGCACCGGCATCGATCAACTGTAATTCCAGGTCTTCCCGGGTTCGATCGCCAACCGGGATTACGAAGATACCCTTGCGCTCAAACAGGAAATCTACCGACCCATTGGTCGCCAGGTTGCCCCCGTACTTGCTAAAGATAGACCGCACCGAGGCAACCGTGCGATTCAGGTTGTCGGTGGTGGTTTCTACAAAAACAGCCACACCCCCCGGCGCATAGCCCTCGTAGGTAGGTTGAAATAATTCGGCCGTATCACTGTCCGACGCCTTTTTGATGGCTCGCTCGATATTGTCCTTGGGCATATTGACACCCTTAGCGTTGGCTACCGCCAATCGCAGACGGGGATTGAAATCGGGATCATCGCTGCCGCCTTCTTTCACGGCTACCGTAATTTCCTTAATGACCCGCGAAAATAGTTTGGAACGCTTGGCATCATTGGCTCCTTTTTTTCGCTTGATCTTCGACCATTTGTTATGTCCTGCCATGTGTATAGTATTTGGCGGCCGATCCTCCTGCGACCGCTGAAGCCCGTACGGGCGCAGGCAGGGCCGGATCGACCAGGGATTTGCCCATGATGACGAATTTTGCCCCGCGCCACCTGGGAAATTGTACCTGGTAGCAAGCCATTGCTGCAAAAGACTACAAACGACCTTGGTAGCGCTGCGGTCAAAAATAGACTATTTTCAGGTGCAATATTTAGTCGATCCAGAGGATCGACATCCATTATTGCAACGGCTCCTGGTTGCTTGTGTTTACACTATCCTGCACGATAAAATACTTGGCGGCCTTAGGTGTGAACTGTACCACCCGCACCGAATCGGGACGACGCACCAATTCGATGGGCACCGAATTATTCTCTGCCTTTGGATCGGCATTGGCCAGGTCGATCTGAAAACCAAAATCCTTGCTGGTTACCTTATCGTACTGGGAAATGCCCAACACGCAGGTTACGGAGATCTGACGGGGAAAAATCTGAATACTATCCGAAGCGTTAACCACATCCAGGGTGACGAATAATGACTTCTGCGTAAATTGTTCTACCGCAATGATCACCTGCACCGCGCGGGGATCCAGCGAAATTTCCGGAGGAGGTACTTGCAAGGGCACCGTAGTTTCAATACTTGCCTTGAGATCAGTAACTACCAGGCTATCCGTTTCCCAAAATAAAAGACTATCCACAATGGAGCCGGGGCCGGTCACCGAAACGCTGTCGGGATTGGTGCGCGGTGGCTTTCGTAGTTGATATTCGGGAGCCAGGGTCAGGTCAGTACGCAGCCAGATGGGCAGGCGGCGGGTCACTTTTTGCTCCAATTGCAACTCGAGTCGATCGTAATTAATGTCAGTGACGTTCAGGTCGCGGCTAAATAGGGCGTCCTGCAGGTCCGAACGCAACTGATTACGGCTTAGATTGATTCCGGTGCGATCCACCAGGTCGTATTGCAGGCTTATGGAAGGGGAAGAGAAGAATTCAAACATCAGATCCCAGCCGGTACCTTCCATTTTGATTACCATATCCTCGGGAGGTGCCTGAGTAAATGCCTGCTCCTGGGGAACTCTGAAAGACAGTTTTACGTGCTTTTCCGACGTGTAGGTCTGCGATAATTTTACCAATATCCAAAAGACAAGAGCTACACCGATGCAAATCATCAGTATAGCTCTGTCCTGCCGAAAGTCGATGGCAAAACTTCGCTTATTTAGCTTTATCTTCGCCGCCATGCACGGAATCAGTTAGTTCTTTGGAAACGGCATTCCGGGTTACACGGATGTAGACCTTAGATCCCACTTCCAGGGTGATAATATCTTCTTCGATCTTTGTGATCTTACCTAAGATGCCACTGGCTGTTACTACATCGTCGCCTTTTTCCAGTTCTTGCAGCCAGTTGCGTTGTTCTTTTTGCTTTTTGGACTGCGGACGAATAATAAAGAACCAGAACACTGCAAACATCAACAAAATGAAGGCAATATTCAAGTAACCGGCCTGTGAACCGGAGGCTTGCAGTAGCAAAAAATCAACAGATTGATAGTTCATAACTTGCTTGTGGTTGGTTGACGGGGAATCTCCCCTTTAAACAATTGAAAATATAAAAAACTATTCATCGGGACGTACGAATCCGCGCAGATAAATGCGTGTCTGGGCCGGCAATGTATTAGCCGTTATGGTGATTGGCTTACTTTGCTGGTTTATTTTTTGCTCGGTATCGAAGCGCACATTGATCACGCCTTCTTCACCTGGTGCAATGGCCTCACGGGGCCATTGCGGTACCGTACAGCCACAGGTCGAGCGGGCATCACTGATCAAAAGGGGCACCGCCCCCGTGTTCTCAAACGAAAAAGTATGCTCAACGATGGTGCCCTCCTCTACCTCGCCAAAATCAAAAATGGTTTGCTCGAAGGTCAATCGTGCTGCCTGACTACTATCGGTTGGTTGGTCGGCCTGAACCGGGTTGCGAATGATAGCCGCATTGGGTCCTACCTCTACTTCCCGCACTCCCTCCCCATCAGAGCTGGTCGAACAACTAAAGGTAAATAACAGTCCCAACAGCCAAAGAAATCGATTCATAGTTGCTATTCCTTGATTTAGTTAGCTTCTATTAACGGGAACAGGGAGAAGCCGCCTTGGGTTTATCCGGCTATACCGCTTCCGCAAAGGTTTAGGCTTGGCCCAACCTTTTAAGGCGAGAATATAATCGACCCGAAGTAGTTTGCGATACCAAACTACTTCGTAGTCGGTATACCTCCCTGCGGAGGCCGCAAGTATACGCCTTTTTTAGAACCTGCTACCGCTCCGTTACGTAATTTAGGATGTGGAAAGAATAGATTAACCCAAACTTTTTCCTAATATACCGCCCCTCCAAGTTAAACCACCCGACCGCTAATCTGGTTAAAACCAGCCAGGAACGGTTCCTTTTAATCATACCCGCACCCAAACAACATGCACCAACACAAGTATAATTACGGTATCATCGGTAACTGCTCGTACCTGGCTCTCATCGACGACAAGGCAAACGTGGGGTGGCTCTGCTGGCCTCGGTTCGATAGCTCCTTCATCTTCGGTGGGCTGCTCGACGAAGAAAAAGGTGGTCACTTTTTTATAGAGCCAGAATCAAAAGAATGCAATACCAGCCAACGCTACCTGGAAAATACTAATATCCTGGAGACCACTTTCTCTTGTCCGGACGGAAGCTTTAAGGTGATCGATTTTGCGCCTCGATTCTTTCAGTACGAACGCTACTTTAAACCCCTGATGCTGATGCGCAAAGTGATTCCCCTGAGCGGCCGTCCCCGAATAAGGGTATGTTGCCACCCGGTCGGGGATTATGGTCGCAAGCAGCCCGATACCGTTTTTGGTTCCAACCATATTCGCTACCAGGGGCTTGATGCGCAAGTCCGCTTGACCACCGATGTGCCACTCAGCTACGTGGATCAGGAAGTTACCTTTGCGTTGACCGAAGCAAAGTACATGGCCCTGACCTGGGGGGTACCACTCGAAGGCCCCCTCAACTCCACCGTCGAAGCTTTTTTGGTAAAAACCATCGATTATTGGCGCCATTGGGTACGCAACACCTCTACGGAACACTTTCATCAGGAATTGGTGGTCCGCTCCGCGCTTACCCTGAAAATGCACCAGTTTGAGGATACCGGCGCTATCATCGCTGCCGCCACCACCAGTTTGCCCGAATCGCCGGGCAGCACCCGCAACTGGGATTATCGATTCTGCTGGTTGCGCGATGCCCACTACACCCTCAAAGCACTCAACGACCTCAGTCACTTCGGCATCCTGCGCGATTATGCCAACTTTATCGAGAATATCGTAATCAAGGAAGATCGACGCTTTCACCCTTTATACCCCATTACCATGAACGGGGAACCGAAAGAGGAGATTCTCGACCTCAATGGCTACAAAGGCGAGAAACCGGTACGCATCGGCAACCAGGCCTACGAACACATTCAGAACGATGTTTACGGACAGGTACTCGTTACCCTTTTACCACTCTTCAATGATGTGCGCCTGGTCGGTCACAACTCTGAAACACTCGTCGATCTGGCTGAGCACTGCCTGGAACTCATCGAGGCCACCATGGACGAACCCGACAACGGACTTTGGGAATTCCGCGGCCTCAAACAATTGCACTCCTACACCTTTCTCTTCCACTGGGCGGGTAGCCACGCGGCCCAGAAGATCGCCCGGGGCGCCGGCCGTAAGAACATGGAGAAGCTGGCCCGCAAGCTCGTCAAGCAAGCTGCCGATCGAATTGAGCAATGCTACGACGAAAAACGGGGTGTCTACACCCAGGCCATTGGCAGTAGTAATCTCGACGCCAGTCTGCTGCAACTCATTAATATGCAGTACCTCAATCCGCGAAGTAAAAAGGCGAAACAACACGTGAAGGTACTGGAGCAGGAGCTACGTACCGAAACGGGCTTATTCTACCGCTATACGCACGCCGACGATTTTGGGGAACCGGAAAGCACCTTCCTGATTTGCGCTTTTTGGTACGTGGAAGCACTCGCCCGCATGGGCCGTGTAACGGAGGCCATCAAGATCTTTGAATACCTGGCCAGCCAGAGCAACCATTTAGGGCTGCTGAGTGAGGATGTGCACGAACCAACGGGCAGCCAATGGGGTAATTTCCCGCAAACCTACAGCCACGTAGGACTTATCAATGCAGCTTTTACTATTAGCCGTAAATTAGAGAAGCCGATTTATTTATAACGCGAGGTTGGGCTTAAATGATTTCGTAAAATGCAGATAATCAATGCCCAACCTCCCGGTATAGAGTAATAGGTATAGGGTATATGGATTTAAGCAAGTCTTACTACCTTATACCCTATACCAAATACGACGAGATTTTGTGACCCTTAGTGATTTAGCAAACATATCGGCCCTCTCTGCTCGCAGTAACGAAGTGAAGGCGCGAACTTTACAGTGTTTATAAGTTTGGTACCATGCAGCATAGCCGGATTTATTTAGTGGGATTCATGGGTAGCGGAAAAAGCTACGCTGGTCGTCATCTGGCGCCGAAGTTGGGATACGAATTTCTGGATCTGGATTACTTGATCGAGCAGCGGAATCAAATGTCTATTACGGATATTTTTGCCCGCAAGGGCGAAGATACTTTTCGCCACCTCGAACGGGAAGCCCTGGAAGCTACGGCTTTCCTGGAACGGACGGTCATTTCCTGTGGTGGCGGCACCCCCTGCTATTTCAACAATATGAGTTGGATCAACCGGCACGGACTCAGTGTGTTTATCCACACGTCTCCGTCCCTGATTGCCCGGCGGCTGCGCAGGGGGCAGGAAAAGCGTCCCCTGATCAAAGGGCTCTCGGATGATGCATTAAAGTCATTCATCGCCGATAAACTCAACGAACGGTTGCCCTATTACCAGCAGGCAATGGTCGAGGTGCATCCTACTTCCGATGCGAATGAGGTAGCTACCTGGATCGTCGACAGCCTGCCTGACATAACCGGTCACTAATGGAATCATTACACGCTTCCTATCCCTGGGCGGGCATTGACTACGGCAGTAAGATGGCCGGCACCACGGTTATTGCCTGTGTAGGTGATTCCGGACAACTGCATTTCTGCCAATCCGCCAAAAAGCGGGATGCCGATACCTTTATACTCAATTGGGCCCACCAGCAGGAACGACCGGGCCAATTATTTCTCGATGCGCCCCTCAGCTTACCCGGCGTGTACCGCGATCCCGGGCACCACTCCGACTATTTCTATCGGGCTGCCGATAAGGAGGTACAGGCCATGTCGCCAATGTTCCTGGGAGGCCTCACCGCCCGGGCAATGAGGCTGGTACGCGATTTGCGTGACCGGGGCTGGATCGTGCACGAAGTGTATCCGGGACATTTGGCGCGAACCTTCGACCTGAAAGAGGTTGGCTATAAAAAAAAGGCAGGCGACCTGGTGGATGTATTAGCTGCCCTTCGGCAAAAAATGCCCGGTCTGCCCGCAGTTGTACCTGGCAATTGGCACCAATTCGATGCGTTGCTGGCCTTTTGTTCCGGCTGGCGGTACCAGAAAGGGCAACATTTTACATATGGGGATCCGGAGGAGGGTTTGATCATCGTCTAAAATTTGTAGTTTGGCTGGCCAAAGTGTTGCCCCATGGCCTACCGTATCCGTATTCCCTTTTCGGTTTTCTCCCTGGAAATGATCCCCGGACGCACCTTTCTGACGCCCCTGTCGGACTCAGATTCTATGCGGTACGGACAACATGTCACCCAACTCGCCAAGGAATTTGAACAATCCTTCCAGAAGGTGCTTCTGGACTCCGGTACCCTCGACTTGCTGCGTACTTACCAGGCAGCCGAGTTCGACCAGCAGACCATCACCGTAACCATTCCCGAGGCCAAAGATGGTATCCGCCATCCTGCCCTCACCATTCAATTCGATATCTACATACAGGAACAGGCCGACGGCTATTGGGGGGTATTGCCTGTTCTGGGTGTGGAAGGCTTTGCCAAGACCACTCAAAAACTGCGGGATCACCTCGTCGATACCGTCAAGGTAGATTTTGCCCGCCATCGCCGGGGGCGCCACGTCAAACAACTTATCGAGGTATTTTGGTATGAAGCGACCAGGCTTCATACCAAAACACTGCAATTGGATGTACCCGATCCGGGCGAAGAAGGTGCAAATCCGGATCGGGACAATCCACTCCTGCCGCAATTAGCCAGCCAATTAGTACCGGGAGATCCTGCTACTTTCGGCCGCAAAAAATCCCTCGATCAGGTGAAGCGCATTCTCAGCAGCAGCTTCAATCGCAACCTATTGCTGGTCGGCAATTCGGGCGTAGGTAAATCGGCATTGGTAGAGGAATTGGTTCGCCGCCTCAACGACTGGGGACTCGATCTGGAAATATGGGCAACCACCGCTTCCGCCATGATGAAAGCACTGGTTGGTGAGCAAAGCTGGGAGTTCAATATCGGCAAACTGGTACAGGAGCTCAAAGGCACTAACCGGGTTCTCTACGTGCGCAATCTGATGGACTTATTCGAGGTCGGAAAATACGAAGGGAATGACGTAAGCATGGGCGCCTTCCTCCAGCCCTTCCTCAACCGGGGGGAGCTGCGCCTGATCACGGAATGTACCGATCAGGAATTCACTACCATTGAGCTGAAGAATCCTAATTACATCGCCAGTTTTCAGCAGATACGTCTGGAAGAGCCTCCGGAAGCGGAGTTGTTCCAGATGATTGAAAAAAAAGTAGCTCAGGAAGCCCGGCGCCTGGGCATCGTAATAGAAAAGCCAGCCATCCACGAGGCGGTACGGCTCAGTAAACGATTCACGCCCTACGCCGGGATGCCGGGACGCCCCATCCGCTTCCTGGAAAGTATTCTGCTTTCCAGAGCCGGCGGCAACCAACAACAATTATCGCGCCTGGATGTGATCCGCTATTTTTGTCGCGAAAGTGGTATGCCGACCTTTATGGTCGATCCGTCAGTGCCCATGCAGCCCCTGCAGGTTAAACGGGATTTCAACGATCAGATCTTCAGTCAGGAAGAAGCCGTCTCCTCCGTAGTCGATGCCATGGCTGCCGTGAAAACCGCCCTGACGCGAACCGGAAAACCTATCGCCTCCTTTTTATTTGTTGGCCCTACGGGAGTAGGGAAAACAGAGCTGGCCAAGATCCTCGCCCAATTCCTCTTTGGGCAACGCAACCGCATGCTGCGTTTTGATATGAGTGAGTTCAGTACGCCAGCGGCCGTGCTGCGACTTACCGGCCTCGATGCCCGGGAGGACGGACTGCTCACCTCCGCCGTGCGCCGACAGCCTTTCTCCGTGCTGTTGTTTGATGAGATCGAAAAGGCCGACGAGAGTTTTTACGACCTGCTGCTGCAGCTATTATCCGAGGGTCGCCTGACGGATAGCCGCGGACGACTGGCCAACTTCTGTAGCACGTTGATCATCATGACCTCCAATATCGGGGCAGGAATGGGGCAGGTGACGCCCATTCGCCTTGCAGAAGCTACCGATACCCAACACCTGGAAACGGCCCACTACCAAAAAGCGGTCCAAAAACACTTCCGTCCGGAACTCTATAATCGTATCGACAAGGTCATTCCCTTCCAGTCACTCGATGCTGATACCGTCCGTTTTGTAGTAGACCGGGAGATCAGGCAATTGTTTAACCGGGAAGGCATCCGTTTCCGGAACGTACATATCGAATTGGAAGATGGTGTACTGGAGCAATTAGCCCGGCGTGGGTATAATCCCGCCTTCGGTGCCCGTCACCTGCAACGCACCCTGCGGGAAGAATTGGTCCTCCCCCTATCCGAAATCCTCAATCAATACGAAGGAGATGACCAGCTTCAACTAAGTGTGCGGAACGATGGACAGGCAATCCGAATGGAAACCACAGCCGATCCACTGGCCATAGAATTATTGCTGGAAGAACTTGACAAACAAAAAAGTGCCGACTTTGCCAGCCATCTCCGCCGGCAAATGCAGCAATTCCAGGCAGGATATTACTTTACGCTGCTGCAACAGGAACTCGACCAACTGGAGGAAAAAATGAATAAGGTGGGTTCTGAATTCTGGGAGATCAAACAGGATGTAGACCGCTACTGGCGATTGGTGAGTCTCCGGGATCGAACGCAGCAACTATCGGAAGACATCCGACGGATCGAGCAACAATTGAGCCTGATGGTACTCGATCAGGAAAAATACCGACCAGATCTGAAAGACGCCATGGACCAATGGACAGATGCTTACTTTGAGCTTCGTCTTGACGTGTACGTGAGTCTGGAAACCAACCAAAATAAATGCTTTTTTCAGATCTACGGAGAGCACTGTGAACACGCCGTACACTTTTACCTCGATCTCTTTCAGCAGCGGGAATTAGTGTATTCCCTGACAGGGCTTTACCTGCGCGACAGCCAGTTCCAGCAGTACCAACAGGATACGCAGCGTCCCGCAGAGGAACGCCAATATATTATGCCTTTCCTGCGCAAAACCATTGACTATCGAAAGCCCGATCTTTCCCCGGAGCACGAGGATGATCGATTGGTCGGCGTAGAATGTGTAGTTACCGGACGGGGTGTTCAGCAATTCCTGAAACCAGAAGAGGGCGGCCAGAGCTGGCGTCTTGATCCCGATGAAAAAGAGCGAAAATGCCTGGTGAGGGTACTTGCCAGCTACGAGGATGCCCCGCTGGATATTGGTCGGCGTGATTTTGTGCGGAAGCCAGAAATCCGGCGCACCATTACTTCCCAAAAGCTCCAGGACTCCAACTTCAGGATCAACAGGGAAATCGATCCGGACCGAATTCTGCCGATGATTCAGGGAGAGCTCGAGAATCGCTTTCGAGCATTTATCAACCAGGAAGTGCAGTAACTATATAAACGTGAGGTTGACAGGCTAAGCAATTGCTAGACAACTGAATGTAACAACCTCACTTTATATTAAGTATAGGGTACAAG
>JGI12048J13642_10530378_pt1 | contig 12823 bp, 11 predicted proteins | sample ElkSlonscriptome_16_FD_13642 | JGI IMG/M metagenome (IMG submission 13642) | reverse complement strand
TAGTCCCTGCGCATATTCATTTTTTAAATACTCCAGTTTAATTTTATCGTTTAGCTTTCTCCACTTTGCATTCAGGTTGTTAGCTATGTTGCTTATGAGCTCAGAGTCAGGAGATTTCATAATGGCCTTCAAGATCTCTTCAAGAGGTTGTTTCTTGTATTTTTTGGCTGAATAGGCTTCTGCAATACTATTTAGGATTACCAGCTGCCTGATGTCTCTTCTTTTGAGGTATTCGTCTTCATCTAATAGAGTATTTAGACTATCTAGCGAAATGCCGGTATTTAGCTGATTGTACAAGGCCACTCCGCCAAATCTATTATCATAAGCACTGAAGTAATCAGCATAAAAATTTTCAAAAAAGGAGAACCAGGCCGGGTTAAAAACGTGCAGGGAATCTTCAGCCAGATATTCTTCAAAAACTTTTTTCTTGTTAAAGCCATTGCTCAATTTCATTTCGGCAATGGAGTACTTTGTATAAACCCTGAGAAAAGGATGTGCTGTATCAGGTACTGCGAATTCTTTCTCAAAATCACTTATTTTATTTTTAAGTTCGCTTGTGCCGATGAATCTGGCATTTTGAATGAAAAAAAAGTAGTAAGCACCGTCAAATCTGCTTATTTCCTTATTTACCCCGTGCGCATCTGTTTGTGTAAATACATAATCAAAACTTCCCTTAAGCCAACTATCTGCTAATTTGTATTTCTGTTCGCTGCTGAATTGCAAACCCAGTGAATCTGCGGGCCCTATATAAACGGGTGCTTTATATCTATTAATCGCTATAATTAGCGATTTGTACTTGTCCAGCTCCGCTTGGAGTTCAAAATCTCCTTCAGTATTTAGGGTATCTATATCCAGAGTATTTTCTGTTTTTGATATAGGGTCGGAGATGGATAAAAGCCTGACTTCTCTCCCGGGTAAAAGAGAAACATTTCCTCGAATGAAGGCGTTTTGGGCCTGTGATGAGATGGAGGCCAGAAGGAGTAAAAAGAGTATTCTAAAATTCATCTTTGAGCTGAATGGTGTTTGGTATAAACTTCGTTACATCACCATTATTGCGTATGATATCGCGTACTATTGAAGAGCTGAAAGCCGAATATTCTGGACTAGTAACCAGAAAAATAGTTTCAACTCCGGGAGCAAGCTCCTTGTTCATTTGGGCAATGGAGCTTTCAAATTGAAAGTCTTCGGCATTTCTGAGGCCGCGAATAATATGTGTTGCACCTACTTCTTTACAAAAGCTAACCGTTAGGCCCGTGTAATCTGCTACTTCAACTTTATCTTCGAAGGCAAAAGTTTGCTTTATCCAGGCTTTTCTTTCGTCGAGGCTGAACATGTATTTTTTCTCGGCATTCACGCCAATGGCCACAATTACTTTATCGAATAAGCTCAGGTTTCGTTTGATAATATCTTCGTGCCCTTTGGTTATTGGGTCAAAGGAACCCGGAAATACAGCTATTTTATCCATTTTTCTAAGCTTTGAGTGCGTTTCTAACTTTCATGCACTTTTTAAGAATTGGCTCTAACTTATCTAGTTGAAGCATCGTGTAAGGATCGCTCTGCGCTTTGTGAGGTTCTGGGTGAACTTCCATAAAAAAACCGTCAGCACCTGTAGCTATTGCTGAAAGGGCAATTGTTTCAATAAGTTCAGGGTCACCACCTGTTACACCCGAAGTTTGATTGGGCTTTTGAACACTATGAGTGCAATCCATCACGACTGGAACACCAATCTTGGCCATCCTGGAAATGGACGTGGCATCAACTACAAGATCATTATACCCAAAAGTGGTGCCTCGTTCACAAACCCATACTTTATGGTTCCCGGTAGATTTAACTTTATCTACAGCAAATTTCATTGCTTCCGGGCTTAAGAACTGGCCTTTTTTAATATTTATCGTGCAGCCGCTTTCTCCAGCCGCCAATAAAAGCTTGGTTTGTCTGCACAAAAATGCCGGTATCTGGAGGTGAGTTACATAATTTGAAATTTCTGCCGGCTCATAACTCTCGTGAACATCTGTAATATTCTCAATATTCAGCTCATCTCTTATGTCTGAATGTATCTGCAGAGCTTCTTTTTTATCAATACCCGTAAAGCTATCTAGTTTACTGCGGTTGGCTTTCTCGTAACTTCCTTTAAAGATGTAGTCAATATTCAGATCATCGCAGATACGCTTAACTTCTCTGGCAATTTCAAAAGAAAGGCCCCTGTCTTCGATGGCGCAGGGACCGGCAAGTAAAAAGAATTTATTCATCTCCACGTGCTTTTTGGCCGAGGTAGCCACTGTGATGGCGTTTGGCGTATTCTTCTTTAGTGAATCCGATCTTTTCCATAAGCATAACGACTAATACATCTCCAGCTACGGTCATAACTGTAGTAGAAGCAGTTGGGGTAAGTGCTAAAGGACAGAGCTCATCAGGGCCGCCGGTGTAAAGCGCCACATCAGCTTTTTGCGCCAATTCCGAATGGGGCTTGCCGGTGAGCACGATCATTTTCATATCAGGGTAAAGTCTATGTACGAGGTACTCCAGCTCAATAACTTCGCGTGTCTTTCCGCTGTTAGATATGGTGAAAATTACATCGTTTTTCTGGATGAGTCCCAGATCTCCGTGCTGGGCCTCTGCGGGATGAACAAATACCGCAGGGGTGCCAGTTGAACTTAAGGTTGTCGCGATATTTACACCGATCTGTCCGGCTTTACCCATACCGCTCACTACTACCTTGCCACCTTTTTGATGAACTTGTTCATAGATGAGGTCAACTGCCTTGAATATTTCACCATCTACGGGAATATTGCGAATGGCTTCTATTTCCTTTTCGATGAGCTCTTTGATTCTTTCTTTTTCCAATGCTTTAAATTCTGGCTCAAAATTAGCCAATTGAATGGATTCTTATCTGAACTTGTTCTTATTGAAAGAATGTAAAGTTCACATTGCCAAAATTTCTGTGATCCTGAAACCGTGGATTTTCGCTAAAATCAAATTCGGAACTATGCTCTAAAATGAACAGCCCTCCTTCATTTAGCCAGCCCGAAGACAGAATAATATCTGGAATTTCAGCAAATCTTTTATGGCCATATGGTGGGTCTGCAAAAACCAAGTCAAATTGTTGATTCGCCTTTTTTGCAAGTGCCAGAGCATCGGCTCTAACAACCTTCATATTTTTCAGCTCCCAATCAGCCTTGACTTTTTCAAGATGTTTTTTCGAAGTAATATCTATATCGATAGCCGTTATATGCTTTGCGCCCCTGCTGAGAAACTCAAGCGAAACTGCACCTGTACCGGCAAATAAATCTAAAACAGTCAAGCCTGAGGTGTCTATTTTTTGATTGAGCACATTGAACAGGCCTTCTCTGGCCATGTCTGTGGTAGGCCTGGCTTTAATTTTGGTCGGAGCCCGGAACCTTCGACCTTTAAATTTTCCGCTTATAATGCGCATAATGAAGCGTGTACACCAATCCAGTTTGCAGCAACTTCTTCTTCACTGATTGGTAAATTGGTTGAAACCGGACTGCTCTTACTTACCGATGTCAGGTATTTTTCTAATGAAGTTTTTAGCCCATTATCGTCTGGCGAAACTCCAAGAAGAATCAAGGGTGTTTTTACACCTATGTCAAGCGTTTTAAGTGTGTAAAGAAGAAAGTAGATAACGTCTTCGATGTGCTTGGCATCAATGGTATTGATGAATTTTGTTTTTCCATTTTGAAATACAGCGAGCGTATATTTTTCGCCAGACTTCGCCAGAATGGTAAGTAGGTTTGATAATTTGAAATTCCTTGAGTAGGAAAGAAGTGCATGAACGCCATGCCTGAGCTGCAATCCGGGGAAAAGACTGTCAAGGTATTGCTCGCTGTGAATATCCCTTTCAAAGATGATTTTCGCCTGATTGGTGGGGTCTGAATTCCAATCTACGTTAGGCGACTTAGATTCCGTATTGAATGCCAGTATTTTTTGAGCCTGATCTTCATCAAAAAGATCGTTTGGCATTAGCGTATAATGTGCATTAAATGTCAGCGCATAGAGCGGATACAAGTTTGAGAGTTCTTTGACTTCCGGTTCTGACCCATAAGCGACTTCTTCGGTTCCAATAAGTTTTTGAGCTTCGCGATCACCGTAATAGTTTAGCCGAAAAAAATTGGGCTCGAAAACGAGCCCAACAGCGTGAATATCTTCTTTATTTGAATTTCCGAAGTATTGCATTTATCGTATTTACTCCTTCCAGTTTCCACTGGTAGATGCTTCGGTAAGCGAGCCCAAAATAAACTGTTCGTCAAACGGATCTGGATCCAATACTCTGAATACAGCCTGTCTAACTCCCCCGCTTTGAATAAAGTCGGCATCCATTTCAAATTTATGATCGGCATATGGAACATACGGAAGAGAGTCTAGATAGAATGTAGTCTTTCTGTTTTTGCGATCGTCTTCATCGAAAACATAATCAAGTACATCTACTTCTATCGTATCTCTCACGATCAAGCCGGAATTAATAACATCTTCATCCGTCATTCCTTCGGGCATACTTTGTATAAGTCCTAATTCAAGAGCCATTTCTTCTGTTGGCACTGTATCTGGAAGAGAGCCCAGCTTTTTAACAAGAGAAAGTTTTCCATTTTTCATGAAATAGATCAGAGAGTCAAAAGAGTCTGCATATTTCTCATTTTCCTTGATGTAGGCAGTTTGTGCTTTACGAATATCTTTTAATCGCTGAACGACGTGTTTCTTAATTTTTTCGCGCTTGCGCTCATATGCCATCTGCTTGGCAATGGATTGGTAGTCTAATACAGCGTAAGCAATGGCACCAGCAAAAAACACAACAGAAAGAATAATTTGAACGGTGCGGTTTATGAGTCCCTTTATTTGAAGGAAGCTTATTACTCCAACTAAGAAGATCCCAACGCCCCCCATTACAAACAATTTGGTTTGATCGTTAATAGATCCGCTCAGAATAATACCAAGTCCAACTACTGTTAGTAAGAGCGGAAAGAGATATTTTCCAATGATGCGCCCTAGTTCTTGCATTTCATTTTTTTTGATGAATGGCAACAAATCTACAATTTTTTTTATTCGATAAAGTCTTGTTTCTTGTCATTTAAGAAAAGGTTAAAACTCCTTTGTTTTCGGAGCCCATGAGTCATCCAAAAGGACAGAAGAATAACCTGAAGAAATTAGAGAACGCACTTCTTGATAGTTTCGGGTACGAGCCGACTGAATCTCAGGAAACTGTATTGCATGCACTTCCGCGCTTTTTACTCAGCGAAAAGCGAAATTGCCTGTTTATTCTCAGAGGTTATGCTGGTACAGGTAAAACGAGTATTGTAAACGCCTTGGTTAAAAGTCTTCCAATGCTGAATTCATATGCTATTTTACTTGCGCCCACAGGTCGTGCTGCTAAAGTTTTAAGCGCTTACAGCAATCAAAGCGCTTCCACCATTCACCGTAAAATATATTTTCAGCAACGGACTGCGAGCGGTGGAGTTTTCTTTGTGCCGGCGCACAATCCCCATAAAAATGTTCTTTTCATTATTGATGAAGCATCAATGATAGGGTGGGAGAACTACAGCTTTGGTAGTGCAGGAAACCTGCTTGAAGATTTATTAAAGTACACCTTTTCCGGTCGCAATTGTAAAGTTTTATTGATAGGCGATTCTGCTCAGCTCCCTCCTGTGGGTAGCAGCCAAAGCCCTGCTCTCGATCTAAATTTTCTAAAAAGTCATTTTGATATTACCGCTGCCAGTTTTGAGCTGGTAGATGTTATGCGGCAAAAACAAGATTCTGGCATTCTGAATTTTGCAACGGTGCTAAGAGATTACATTTTCGGGAAAGCTGATAGCTTGCCTATAGCTTTCTCATCTAGTCCAGATTGTAAGATTATTTCGGGCTACGACCTGCAGGAAGAGCTAGAAACTAGTTTTTCAGTTTACGGCGAAGAAGGAACGGTGATTATTTGCAGATCGAATAAGCGCAGTTATGCTTTTAATATGCAAGTTAGAACCCGGGTTTTTTTCAGAGAAGAAGTTATTGATGCAGGCGATTATATCATGGCCGTGAAGAACAATTATAAATGGCTGGATAAAGAAAGCACGGCCGGTTTTATTGCCAACGGTGACATCATGGAAGTCTTGGGTGTAACTAAATTTGAAGAGCGATATGGGTTTCAATTTGCTCACGCCACTGTAAGATTGATTGATTATCCTAAAGAGCCCGAATTAGACCTGGTAGTCTGGCTAGATGCTTTAGATGTTGATTCAGCATCGCTTTCCAGGTCAGCAACAGATAAATTGTATCGCGAAGTTTCAAAAGATTACGAGCATCTTAAAACAAAAGCTGAACGAAAAAAGGCACTTCAAAACGATCCTTTTTACAATGCCCTTCAGGTAAAATACGCCTATGCCGTTACTGCCCATAAAGCCCAGGGAGGACAGTGGCCATCTGTGTTTGTAGACCAGGGTTATTTGACGGAAGAGATGATTGACCATGAATACTATCGATGGCTCTACACTGCAGTTAGTCGCGCTACTACAGAACTGAAGCTGGTAAATTTCTCTTCCAGTTTAATTCTGGAAGACTGATTTACTTATTAATACCTTCCAAATCCAGAATGAATGCATATTCAAGTGCAATCTCTTTGTAGCGCTCAAACCTCCCCGAAGCTCCGCCGTGACCAACTTCCATATTGCAATCCATGATGAGCTTATTTTTATCTGTTTTGGTGGCTCTTAATTTAGCACACCATTTAGCCGGCTCCCAATATTGCACCTGGCTATCCCAGTATCCGGTGGTAATAAGTAAATTGGGGTATTCTTTAGCTTCTAAATTGTCATACGGAGAGTACGAAAGAATATAGTCGTAATACTCTTTGTCCTTTGGGTTGCCCCATTCATCAAACTCACCGGTAGTTAAAGGGATGGTTTCATCTAGCATCGTTGAAACTACATCTACAAAAGGAACTGCGGCAATCACTCCATTCCAAAGTTTCGGTTCCATATTGATTACCGCGCCTACAAGAAGTCCTCCGGCACTTCCACCCATGGCGTAAAGGTGTTCCGGGCTCGTGTAATCATTTTTGACAAGGTATTTTCCGCAGTCAATAAAATCGTAAAAAGTATTTTTCTTTTTGAGCAGCTTTCCATCTTCATACCACTCCCTTCCAAGTGTTTCACTACCGCGAATGTGAGCAATAGCAAATGCAAATCCGCGATCCAATAAGCTTAAACGCACTGAGCTAAAGCCCGGATCAATTGTATTTCCATAAGATCCATAGCCATATAAGAGCAAGGGGTTTTTTCCATCTTTTTTAAAACCTTTTCTATAGACGATGGAAACCGGAATTTGCTTTCCGTCTCTGGCTTCTGCCATTATTCGCTCAGAGACGTAATTATCCGCTGAAAAATTTCCTCCTAGTACTTCCTGCTGCTTTTTCAAGCTTCTTTCCCGGGTTTTCATATTGTAGTCGTAAGTGCTTCCCGGGGTGGTTAAAGAACTGTAATAGAATCTAACTGTATCTGTGTTAAACTCGGGGTTTCCATAAGTGCTGGCGCTGTATGCCGGGTCATTAAAGCTTATATAATGTTCATCGCTACCGTCCCAGGGCATAATCCTTACATTGCTCAATCCGTTTTTGCGCTCTGATACAACAAGGTAATTCTTGAAAATATCTATTCCTTCCAGAAGAACATCACTTCTATGCGAAATAACTTCTTCCCAATTTTCTTTGGAAGTGTTGTTTACATCGGTTTTCATCAATCTGAAGTTCTTGGCGTTCAGGTTGGTTACGATGTAGAAGTCATTCTCGAAGTGATCTAATGAATATTCTAAATCTCTTTCGCGTGGCTGAATAACCTGAAATTCTCCATTGGGGTTTGAGGCATCCAAAAAGCGGTATTCCGTGGAAAGCGTTTGGTATGAAGCAATCATGATGTACTCGCGCGATTTAGTTTTGAAAACTCCGCAGCCGAAAGTGTCATCGGTTTCTTCGTACACGAGCACATCATCGGCAGCATTCGTTCCGAGTTTATGACGGTATACCTGGTAGGAGCGAAGTGTAACCGGATCTTTCTTGGTATAGAAAATTGTTTTGTTGTCATTGGCCCATGTTATGCCACCGCTTGTGTTTTCTATCTTATCATCGAATATCTCACCCGTTTCCAGGTTTTTAATGTGGATAGTATACTCTCGTCTGGAAACAGTGTCCAGGCTATAGGCCAATAGCTCGTTATTTTCGCTCACAGATCTGCCGCCTATGGCAAAATAGCTGTAGTCTTCAGCCATTTCTGGACCATTTAGCATGATTACTTCTTCTGCACCGGGCTCTAGTGATTTCCTACAGTAAAGCGGGTAATCAGCACCCTTTTCAAAACGCGTATAGTAGCTGTAGCCATTTTTCACTACCGGTACCGATTGATCATCTTCTTTGATTCTGGATTTTATTTCATTAAAAAGGGAATCCTGTAGCGATTCAGTATGTTTCATTACATCCTCCAGAAAAGCATTTTCCGCATTCAGGTAGTCCACAACTCTTTTGGTTTGCTCATCGGGGTTTTCCGCTTCTTTTTGTTCGTCGGATAGACGCATCCAGAAGTAATCGTCTACACGTGTATCTCCGTGAATAGTTAGTTCTTTCGGATCAACTTTTGCTACCGGAGCTTCAATGTTTTTTTTCATTTCTTTTTCTTCACTCGAGCATCCAAAAATGACTAGCATGGATGCAAAAATAATTTTTAAGGAGTTTTTCATATTGCAGGAAATAAGTAAAAAGTGCCACGAAAGTAAGGCAAATAAAAAAGCGCCCGAAGGCGCTTTGAATATTCAACAGTTTGGGCCTTAAAATTTAGCCGTTAGACCTACAGCCAGAACTTCTCTGAACTGGGTTCGAGGTCCACCTGAAACTCCGGGGTCAATGATTTCTCCATTTTCTCCGATCACAGGAGGTCGTTGACCTATGTTTATATCATCATCATAAAGAAGCTGAGTGGTAATGGTCGTGTTCAGCCAGCTATTCACTTTGAGTGTTAGCAGAACTTCCCAGTTCACATCAATATTTCCAAAATTCTCGGCGTAATTGGTGAAAAGGTCGAGTCGCGTGAGCAAGTTTACATTCTCGGCAATATCATCCTGGTATTGCAATTTAATAAATGCACCAGGCTCAAAACGCACATTTTCTCCTTGATCTACCCCGTAGTCAGTAGCCAGGGTATCTTCAAGTACAATAGTCGTTTTAACTGTAATGGGAGAGATCAAGGCAGAAAACTTATCATTTGGCTTATAATCTAAGCCGGGCGAAAGCAAGGCATAAGCGGGAGCCAAAAGATCTGATATTTTTGGTTCCAGTTCATCCCCATCCTCTATTTCATAACCCGGGGCAAACTGAGTTCTGAAATTGAAAAGTATGGAATAGTACCAATGTGGATGATTTGCCTGAATTCCATATTTAGATGTCAGGTCGAATCTATCATCCGTTTTAATCGGATCATTATCACCCTGACTAAGCTGACCATAGGCCATGTCTAATGTGGTTTCCCAGCTGTGCTTTCCCTTATTGTATTTAGCAAATAGACTTGTGATTGCGGTAAACGAAAAGGTGTTCTGCCCACCGGCAGCCCAATTGCTGAAATATGATTGACTGATATTCAGGCCTGCAGTTCCACCGAGCTTCCACACAGTATCGGTTTCAGCTTTTTCAGGGCCGATTCCGTTTTCGAATTTTTCTTTCTCCTCTTCGGTGAGGTTTGATTGTGCAACTGCTGCACCTGTTAGTACGATTCCAAAAGATAGAAACGCAATTTTCAATAATTTAATCATTGTAAAATTGAATTATTTACGATTGTACATTGTGAACGTGAACATCCATTTGAGGGTAAGGAATACCAATGCTTTCTGCATCAAATGTTTTCTTAACCTTTTCATGAAAGTCAAAATAAATGCCCCAGTAGTCTCCAGCATCACACCAAACCCTGACCTTAAAGTTTACAGAGCTATCTGCTAATGTTCCCAGTAGAATTGCTGGTGCGGGGTCTTTTTGTATGCGTGAATCGGCATCGATCAATTTCTGCAATGTGGCTTTTGTTTTGTCGATGTCGTCGTCGTAACCAATTCCAAACTCCATATCAACCCTTCGGGTAGGTTCAGTACTGAAATTTACAAGAGATCCGGTTGAAAGCGGACCATTAGGTAGGATAACTGTTCTATTATCAGGAGTTTTGAGGATGGTGAAAAAGATCTGGATTTCATTTACCGTGCCCGAATGGCCCTGGGCATCTATCCAATCGCCCTTTTTAAATGGTTTTAGGAGAAGTATAACAACTCCACCGGCAAAATTTTGAAGCGTTCCTGAAAGTGCCAAACCAACTGCTAAGCCAGCTGCACCTAATATGGCAACAAAGCTCGTGGTTGCAACACCAACCATCTGAATGACACTGATGAAAAGAGCAACTTTTAAGAGAACAGAGAGAATAGACTTAAGAAACGGACGAAGAGATTCGTCCACATTTCGCTTCTGGAAACTCTTGTCTGCGACGTTAACTAAAGATTTAATTATTCGGAGACCAATTAAAAGAACGACAATTGCGATAACAATTTTCAGTCCGTACTCCATGATATAGCCTTTGGCTATTTCGGCATATTCTGCCATTGAATCAGTATTCATGAGTTAAAACGATTTGGTTAATGTGCCGGCAAAGAAATAAAATATTCAAATACAAGCTATTGTGTTGGGCCATTAATTGAGTGTGAAATGAACACTTAGGCCTTATTATTGATAAGTAAATACCCGAGTGATATTGATGCCAGAACGGCACCACTTAGAAATGCCCAGGAAAAATTCTCCGAATTATTGCCGTAAATCTCAGCCGATACCAGAGCTCCAAGGAGAATTCCAATCTCTAAAGCAATGAAGAGCGTTGCCATCGCTCTACCTCTTTTCTCATCGCTTGCTAAATCTACTGTCCATGCAAAGAGTGTTGGTGAGTTTATTCCTGTGGCAATGCCAAATACTATTGCACCGGTGAAGAGAACAAAAGGGTTTGCAGAAAAAGCAATAATAATCATCCCAATTAAAAGGGCTAATGAACCCAGGCGGAGCATTTTCACCCTTCCCATTCTGTCAGATGCTTTGCCCGAATACAATCTAGTTAGCACGGAGGCTATGAGCATGACCGTGAAAAATATCCCTTTATTTTTTAGACCGATGTGCTCACTAAAATCGGGAATAATGGTAAGTGCCATGCCAAAAGAGTATACCGTCAATACCATAACCAGTGCCGGAGCCAAAACCCTTTTTTCAAAAATATCATCAAAGTTAATCTTAAGCATGCGCAACTTAAATGGTTGGGTTTCGATTGATTCCTCCATTCCCAATAGGATTAAAATGCTCAAAAGGGCGGTAAATGAAGAAACCGCAAACATCGTATTCAGACCAAACTCCATAGCAAGAGCACTTCCTATAGCCGGACCCGCAGCCATCCCTATACTACCACTCATACCCAATAAGCCCAATGCTTCACCTCTGTTTTTAGGATTTATAACATCGGCCAAATAGGCCGTACTTCCCGTCGGCTTAAACCCTGCGCTTAAGCCGTGTATCAGTCTCAAAATGAAAAATCCCCAAATAGTTATAAAGAATGGATATAGAGCTCCGCAAACAGCAGCAGCTACGGCCCCAAATATCATAATGGGTTTTCGTCCAATGAGATCGGTTAATTTTCCACTGAAGGGTCTACTAATGGCTGACATGGCCGCGAAGAGTGAAATTATAAGACCTTTATATTCAGCCCCTCCCAGAGATGTTAAATAATTGGGAAGTTCGGGAATGATCATGTTGAAACTCCCCATAAAGAGCGTAGCACTCAGGCATAGAAGTACAAATTGTCTCGTAAGTACTCCTGCAGAAATGAACCCCTTGAATTTCACGCGGCAAAGGTGATACTATTAGTTTGTTATTTAAAGATTTTAACACACTACCATCTAAAAGTGTCTGAGGAGCAACTAGATTTGTACACCGCTTGTAAAAAATATTCTTGAGTGCGAATCCAGAAGTTTAAATTTGCAGCTTGAGATCTAAAATAACGAAGTAATATGATGAATAAATTCAGATGGCTGATTGCTGGATTACTGCTAACTACAGTTGTTTCGGCCCAGGAAAATCTTCCTGAAAATTTCCACTACACTACTCTTGATAATGGCCTGGAAATCCTGGTTATTGAAGACCCCAGTGTACCTTTGGCTACTATTGAGATTGCCGTTCATAACGGAGCCTACACCGAAACGGAAGAATACGACGGTTTATCTCACTTATACGAACACATGTTTTTTAAGGCCAATAAGGACATTCCATCGCAGGAAGATTTTATGGCTCGGGTTAACGAATTGGGTATTTCATTTAACGGTACAACCAGTGCCGAACGCGTGAACTACTATATTACTTTGAGTAATACGAAATTGAACGAAGGAATGGAGTTTATGAACTCCGCTATTCGCTACCCACTCTTTTTGAAAGAAGAGATGAAGAAAGAAAACCCCGTGGTAGATGGAGAATTTCAAAGAGCGGAGTCAAATCCGGTTTTCTTTTTATCTCAGGATATGTCCAGACATCTTTGGAAAGATAATTACAGCCGCAAGAATACAATCGGAGATCACGACATTATCCTGACGGCTACTCCAGAAAAAATGAGAACCATCCAAAAGAAATACTACTACCCAAACAATTCTATCATGGTTGTTGGTGGTGCCGTAGATCACGAAAAAGTGTTTAAGATGGTTGACAAAATTTACGGAGATTGGAAGCCGAGCGAGTTTGAAATCTTTGAAAAATACCCCATTCCCGAATTTGATCCGC
>JGI12048J13642_10026115_pt1 | contig 12828 bp, 6 predicted proteins | sample ElkSlonscriptome_16_FD_13642 | JGI IMG/M metagenome (IMG submission 13642) | reverse complement strand
CCCCAATTCGCGCTCGGTCCTGCGCGCGAGCAGCGATCGGCTCGAACCGCTCTCGCTGCCGTCAGGCGAGGCTGTATTCAATCCCGAAGATGCGTGTTCGGTGCTGCGTTCGGCTCCGCTCGATGAGGAATCGCGGTGGGCTGCGAGCCAGCTGGCGATCAATTGCGCCGCACGCAGCGGGAGCGAGGCCGGGGTCAGCGTGCTGGTTTCTGTGGCCTATCTGCAAGGGGCCCGCATCTCGCTGAGCGAGGCAGCGCGCCGATCCTTCGATCGCACGAGACTGCGCCGGGATGCGGCAAGCTCGGCGCTTGCGGGGCTGGAAGCTACAGCCGGGATCCGCGCTCCGGGCGAACGCTTCACCCTCGCCGCGAGGCTCATCGAGACGCTGATCGAAACCGGAGAGGGCGGCAGTGCCGAGATCGACCGCCAGATCGCCGTGCTTGCAGCCTTCGCGAAAGCGATCGATCCGGCGGGCGGGAATGTCGACCAACGCGCGCAAATTGAAGGCCTGCGCGCGCGCGCTGCGCTCTTGCGGGACGACAGAGCGGAGGCAGCCGAGCATGCCCGCCTCGCGCTCTTCTACGAAAGCCAGCGGGCAAATCCGCTGCGGCTTCCCGATTGGTACATGGTGCTTGCGAGCGCCGTTCCGGCTCAGCGCGAGGACTATGTGCTCGAGGCCTATGCCGCGCTTGAGGCCATCCGCCCGCTGCTGCCGCAGATCGATCCGCTGACCGAGGAATCGACCTTCTCGCTGCGCATGGAACCGATCTTTCGCGCTGCTGTCGATATCCTGCTGGCAAACGAGGAGGCTGAAAGCGCTCCCGCCGGGGCTGGCCGGATTCTCGCAGCGCAGACTATCCTTGAATCCTTCCGTCAGGCCGAGATCCAGAGCGTGTTCGGCGCCGATTGCGTACCGCCGCGCGTCCCGGTGAGCCCGGCCGATCTGCGGACGGGCGAGGTGCTGCTTTATCCCGTGTTGCTGGAAGACCGGATCGAGTTGATTTTCGCAGCCAAACAGGATGCCACGACCCGCCCAAGCTATCAGCGCGTGACGGTGCGTGAGGCCGCCTCGCGCGAGACAATCGAGGCGCTTGTCAAGGAGACCGTGTTCGAGCTCGGCTATGGGCAGGATGACACCTGGGAAATCCTGGCAGGCGATCTCTACAAGGTTCTGATCGAGCCGATCGAGGGGCTGCTGGGTCCGGAGACGACGCTGGTGATCGTGCCTGATGGCATCCTGCGACGCCTGCCCTTTGCGGCGCTGCGCGATGAAGACGGCACCCTGCTGATCGAAAAGACGCTGCTGACGATCGCGCCCTCGCTCGCCTACACGCAGCCGGGCACCAGCCGGGACGCCTCGAGCGCCGTCGTCTCGGCTTCGCTTTCGCAGAGTGTCGATCTTCCCGCAGGCACTTTCGCGGCTCTTCCCGCAACCGCTGCCGAGGCCCAGATGGCGGCGCGGGTCGCTCCGCGCGGAGGCCGCGAACAGGGTATTTATCTGCCCGATTTTACCCGCGCCGATCTTGCCAGCGCCTTCGCTGTTGCGCCGATCGACATTCTTCATCTTGCAACCCATGCCTCTTTCAATGGGCGCTCGGATCGCTCCTTCGTCGTGTCGTCCGACGGCGCGATCCTGCTTTCCGAGCTCCGGCAGCTGATCGAGAACAGCCAGATTGGCGGAGAGCTTCTTACCCTGATCGTCCTGTCGGCCTGCGAGACTGCGCTGGGCGATGATCAGGCCTCGATGGGGCTTGCCGGAGCGGCCGTGCAGGCCGGAGCGCAGAGCGCGCTCGCCTCGTTGTGGGAGGTCAGCGATGAGGGGACCGCGCGCCTGATGGAAGAGTTCTATCGCAATTATGCCGCGGGCAAGGGCCGCGCGCGTGCCTTGCGCGAAGCCCAGCTCGCCCTGATTCGCAGCGATGGCGAACTGGCCGATCCCAGGGTCTGGGCGGCCTTCATCCTGCTCGGGGCATGGCGGTGAGAGTGTTCGGCTTTCTCGCGGGGATATCCGCTTTCGCGCTGGCCGCCAGTCCGGCTGCGCGGGCGCAAAGCGTAATCGAGGTCGATCAGGAGCCCGGCTTCGATACCGGAACCGACGTCACTCAAGCCGAGGGCACCTTTACGATCCGCGGCGGCGAGGTCTCCGGAGCGAACCTGTTTCACAGCTTTGCCCGGTTCGATCTGGCGAGCGGAGATATCGCACAATGGGTCCGCACCGCCGCCGATGCTGCGGCGATCGAGCATGTGATCAACCGGGTGCGCTCGGACACGCCCTCCCGGATCGACGGGACCATCCGCCTGGCCGATATGCCCAACGCGGACTTCTGGTTCGTCAATCCCGCAGGCGTGATCTTCGGCGCCGGGGCCCGGCTTGACGTGCCTGGCGCCGCCCATTTCTCGACCGCGCAGGAGATTGGCCTGGGCAGCGGCGAACGCTTCAGTACGGTCACGCCCGATGGCTCGACCTTCTCGAGCGCGGCGCCCCAGGCCTTCGGCTTTCTCGGCGGCAGCGCACAGATCTTGATCGAAGCCGGGTTCGGTCTGCCCGATGGCGCGCAGGCCCCCGAACGGCTGGTTCTGACAGGGGCGGATATCGCGCTCGAAGGCAATCATGGATTTGCCATAACCGAGGTTGAACTGGTCGCCCTGGGCGAGGGAGCTTTGGGCGATATCGCGCTCGATGCCGGTCTGCCTGCCGAGGGGGTACAAGGCGAGACCACCAACGAGGCAGCCACCGGCGCAATCCGGATCGGCTCCCCCTCGGGCGAGCCGGCTAGCATCGAGCTATCCAGCGGGCAGAGCTTCAGCGCGCTTGCCGCCGAAATCAGCCTTGTGAACACCGATATCATCGCCAGCAGCGGTTCACAGACCGGCGGCGTGCTCGCCTTCCTTGCCGATACCCTGACGCTTGAAAACAGTGCGATCGTGTCGTTGAGCGACAGCGCGGCGCGCGGCGCCGATATTCTGATCGCAACCGGAAGTCTCGCCATGGCGGGCGGCGCGCTCGTCTCGGAGGCCAGCGGCGAAGGGGCGGGCGGCGATATCGTGCTGGGCCTGGGCGAAAGCGTGTCGCTTGGGGGAGGGGCGCAGATCGTCGCGGAAACCTCGGGGCCGGGTCAGGGAGGATCGATCGCGGTTCAGGCACCTCTCGCGCGCATCGATAGCGGTGCGAGCATTGCGGCGCGTGGTGCCGAGGGCGCAAGCGGGGCCGGCGGAACGATCGCCCTTGCCGGAGGAAGCCTGCTGCTCGATGCCGCCTCGATCGTATCGAATTCGCAGCCGGCAGCAGGCGGCGAGGGGGGCACGATCGATATCCGCCTCGCAGGTGATTTTACGATGACGAATGGTTCGATCATCACCGCTTCGACGATCAATGAGCGGGCCGCCGGCGATATCGTGATCGAGGCCGAAAACCTGTCGCTCAGCGATGCTCAGATCTTCACCGATACGATGGGCGAGGGCGATGCGGGCATCGTCATAACAACAGCACGCGGCGATTTCCTCGCCGAGGGCAATTCGCTGCTCGCCTCCTCGACCTTTGGTCCGGGCCGCGCGGGCGGGGTCCTGATCGAGGGCACGCGCGTTCTGGTGGCGGGCGAAGCGACCATCGAATCGCAATCGCTGGGGCAAAGCTCGGGCGAGGCCGGCGTGATCGTGATCGCGGGAGGCGAGCTGGTGCGCATCGAAGGCAGCGCTTCGATCACGGCCTCGACACAGGGCGATCAGGCCGCCGGGACAATCCTCATCGACACCAGAGCGTTCGACTTCACCGGCGGCGAGATCACCTCGGTCACGCAAGGGGCAGGCGATGCCGGCGAAATCTTCATCGAGGCGCAAGACGCCGTGGTCGGGGGCGATGCACGCATCGCTTCGGAAGCCGCCGAGCTTTCGAGCGGGATGGCGGGAGGCATCGACATCGCGGTCGCAGGCGAGCTCGCGATCCTCGATCTGGCCGCGCTCTCGGCCTCGACACTGGGCTCGGGTGCAGCGGGCGATATCACCATTGTTGCCGACACGCTTGTGGTCGATGGGGGGGATATTCGATCGGCGAGCGAGAGCGAATTTGCCGAGGCATCGGCTGGCGCGGTCGAGCTCGAGGCGCAGGCCTTCGAGATGCGCTCGGGCGTGATCAGCTCGCTGACCTCCGGTCCGGCAGCGGCGGGGACAGTCGAGATCCGCGCCGATGCCTTCAGCATGACCGGAGGCCAGATCGATTCCTCCTCGTCGTCGAGCGCACTGCAAAGTGCAGGTGCGGGCGGCGCAGTCGAGATCACGGCGCGCACCATGGCGCTGGGCGGCGGCGCGCGGATCGGCTCCTCGACCAACGCCGCTGCGGGCGGCGCGGTCTTCATCGATGTCGCCGATCAGCTCGAGATCAGCGATGGTTTTCTCATTGAAGCTTCGACCAGCGGGCGGGGAACTGCCGGACTGGTCGGCATCGTGGCGCCACGCCTCATCATGTCGGGCGGCAATATCACCAGCTTCACCGCTGCCGACGGCGATGCGGGCGGGGTGCTGATCGAGGTCGGCGAATTGATCATGAGCGGCGGGCGGATCGATACGGCCTCGGATTCGCCGCTGCCTGGGGCTGGCAGGGCCGGTCTGATCGCGATCATGGCCGATTCTGCGAGCCTTTCGGGAAATGCGCTGATCGATTCGACCGGGATCGAGGGCGATGCGGGCGATGTCGGGCTGGTGGTCGCGGGCAGTCTTTCGCTCGCTGACGAAGCGTCGATCTCGGCGCAGACAAGCGGTGCGGGTGAAGCCGGGCTGGTGACGATCTCGGCAGGTCAGCTGCGGATGACGGGCGGGATCATCACCTCGCAATCGCTCGGCCCGGGCAATGCCGGGGTCGTTACGGTGGACGTTGGCGAACTGGCGATGAGCGGGGGCGAAATCGGCTCTGCGGCGGCTGGAGCGGGCGATGCAGGTGATGTGGTTGTCGAAGCCGTGAACGCGGCGCTTTCAGATGGGGCGCTGATCGACTCCGAAACATTCGACGGCTCTATCGGCAATGCGGGGACGGTGTCGCTTTCGGCGGATGAGACGCTCACGATCGCCAGCGGTGCCGAGATTTCAACGACCGTTCGCGGCGGCGAACTGGCTGGCGATATCGCGGTCGCCGCGCCGACCATCCGGATCGAAGGCAACAGCGCCATCGCCAGCGAGGCGGCGGGAACCGCTAATGCGGGCAGCATCACGCTTATCGCCGACCGGCTGACCCTGGCCGATGCGAGCGCGATCACGACCGATTCCGAAAATGGCCCTGCTGGCGCAATCGGGCTGTTCTTTCCCGAAGACGGCGTGCTCAGACTGGACGGGCTCGAGCCCAGCGTGATCACTACGAGCTCGGGCGCGAATACCGGCGGTGTCATTGCCATCGCCAATCCCTCGCTGATCCTCTCGACCGGCGGCAGTATCCTTGCCTTGGGCGAACAGGGGGGCGCCAACGTCCAGATCGTATCGGAATTCTTTATCCGCTCATCGGACCGGCTCAATGAGGTCTCGGTTGATGGCTCGCTGGTGCTCGATAGTCAGGTGGGCGAACAGATCGCCGCGACGCCGCCGGTCGATCTGGGCTTTCTCGATGCCTCTGGAATACTGAGCGGCCAGTGTGCACCGCTCCGCGCCGGTGGGCGCACAAGCCAGTTTACCAGCAGGATCACCGGACCTTATGCCCCTTCGGCAATGGCTTCGCCAGGGCCGACTGGCGAGGAGCCTCCTGACCCGCTGGCACCATCGGTTTCTGCGCTGGCCGGGCTTGCCGTCTGCCCATGAGATCGCAGCTTCCGATCGCTTCGCCAGGCCTGGCAGTGCGGGCCTTGCATATGCGCTTGGCCACCATGGCAGGCGCTGTCCTGCTGGTTGCGCCTGCGCTTCTTGCCCAGGAGGCAGGCATGCGCGAGCGCACCGGGCCCGAGGCGGAACCACCAGCCATCGACTTCGCCGCCGAGCCGCCTTCGCTGGCGCTCCCACAGTCACCGCCCTCAACACCTGCGCCCCCTGCCTTGGGCAAGGCCTTCATCGCCGATGTCGCGATTTCCGATCCCGCAGGTTTCACGGCCCATGCGCGAAGGCGCTGGACGCCGCCTGAGAGCGCGCTTGCCGGTCTGGCTCTTTCATACACGAAGGGCGAGCCGCTCAATGCCGCCTGGGTGAAGCGCCAGTTCGCCGAAAATGCGCTGATCGGCCGAAGGGTCGGGCTCGATCGGGTGGTTGGGCTGGTTCAGCTCATAAACCGGGCGCTGGTCGAAAACGGCTATATCAACTCGGGCGTCCTCATTGCCGGGCCGCCGCCGGGCGAGGGTGGCACGCTTGGGCTGCGCCTTGTTGCCGGCGCACTCGTGCAGCAAGACGAAAGCGCCTCCGGGATTGTTGTCCGCTTCGGCGAAGAAGGCGCGCGCGGACTTGATCGCGGCTTCGTGCTCGATCGCATGCGCGCGGCGCAGGAACGACCGCTCAACGTGATCGAGCTCGAGCGCGAATTTCGCCTGCTCGCCGATCACCCGGCGATCGAAACACTTTCCGCCGATCTCGAGCCCGGCGCGCGTCCCGGCGAAGCGCGGCTGACCCTGATCGCCTATCCCGCGCCCCGCTTCGATCTGTTTGCGAGCGCTGCCAACAGCCGCTCGCCGGCGATCGGTGGGGAGCGGTTCTCGCTTGGCGGTTCGATGCGCAATCTCATTTCCAGCGGCGATATCGTGAGCGGTCAAGTCGGGCTGACGGCAGGCGAATATGACTGGAACCTCGCTTATGAGACCGCGCTCGTTCCGGACAGGCTGAGCCTGCGCCTGCGCGGCGGGGAAAACCGGGCGGCGGTGGTCGATGGGCAATTGCAGCCGCTCGATATCACGGCGGCGGACTGGCAAATCGAAGGCGGACTGATCTGGCGCGCGCTGGCCCGGCCCTTGACGCCGGGTGGCAGCGGCGGCGCCAACGAAAACGGGGCCCGCGCGGCGCGCAGTCTCGATCTCGGCCTCGGCGCGATCCACCGCGAGGCGCGCACGACCTTGCTGGGCGAACCCTTCTCGTTCACACCGGGTGCGGTGGACGGCCAGGCTCGCTACACTGCCCTTCGCCTTACCGCCGATTTCATCACGCGCGATGTCGACACCGTCTTTGCAGCGTCGCTCACGGCGACCCAGGGGCTCGATGGTTCGCGCAGCGATCTGCCCGGCCTGATCTCGCCCGAACGCTACTTCCGGGCCTATCGCGCCCAGCTCAGTTTTGCCCGGCGGCTGAGCGAGAGCGGGCTGGAATTGCGGCTGCGCACGGCCGGACAATGGGCGAGCGGCATCCTGTATGCGGGCGAACGTTTCGCCGCCGGGGGTGCGCGGACCGTGAGGGGATACCGCGAAACGCTCTCGCTCGCCGATACCGGGCTGCTCGGCAGCATCGAACTGGCGCAGGCATTCAGCCTTTCGAGCCGCGCGGCCAAGCGGCGCCAATTCGATCCTTATCGCTTTTCCGCTTCGGTCTTTGCCGATGGCGCAATCACCGGCAATCGTGAGGGGCCGCGTGCGATCCCCGATGAGCTGGCAAGCATTGGCGCCACCTTGAGCTGGCAGCCGAGCCCGGCGATCGATGCCAGGCTGATTTATGGCGAAGCGCTTATCGATGTACCGATCACCGGCAGCACCGACTTGCAGGATCGTGGCTTCAGCTTCCAGGTAGTCGTGCGCCCGCTTGAATGGGTGCGTCGCTAGGCCGGGCGGCTCCTTTTCGCCGCATAACCCGCCTTGGGTTCCAGCCAATCAAGTTGGAAGGACGCGAGCTGCACTGCCAATCCGGTCCACAGCGCAAGGCTTATCCGGGAATGCCGTGCTCCTGCTCAGCGGATCGGACGCCTTGGATGGCCAAACCTTTTTGCGGCATGAGGCGCCGCGAAACGAGAGGATGGCGGAGACGGAGGGATTCGAACCCTCGATACCGCTATAAACGGTATGGTCCCTTAGCAGGGGACTGGTTTCAGCCACTCACCCACGTCTCCAGAGCGCAAGCACGCCAAGAGCGGCGGGCTATAGGCTGCTCGCCCGCCGGGAGCAACCCATCTGTGCAGCGCAGCGCGAACTGGTTACCGCTTTGCGAAGCGCGCGCTCGTTCGGCCCCTGTTCAAATGCCAGCGTTCATCATTTGGCCGTGTTTTTGATTCGGCTGGTCCCGGCCGTGCTTGCGGCGCGATCAGCAATCGATTCTCACAGGCCGGGGGATCAGGCGCTGGCCTGCAGCAGACGGTGTGCAGGGGCTGCGAGCGGCTTCATGCCGGGGGCGGGAAAGCCGGGAAAAGGAAGTGTGATGACCAATTCGTGCGCTCGATCAGGCGGTCCTAGCTTCAGCGCAGCATCCGCTTGCCCGATCATGACCAGATGCCTCGCGCTGTTTCTCGCTGCGCTGCTTGCCATGGGTCTTGCCCCCGCGCTCCACGCGCAGGACACAGCTGCTGCGCAGGACGAGGGCATGCAAGTGTTCGATCCCGATGAAACCTTTGCCCAGCCCGGCAGCAGCGCGGGCGCGATCGATGCCGATCTCATCGCCGGAGCCCCCGCTCCTTCCGATCCCGCGCCGCAGCCCCGCCTCGATCCGATCGATCCGGGCGAGACGCCGCAGCGGGCCGAGGGTGAGGGCGATACCAGCCCTGCAAGCTTCGAGGAGGAATACGAATTTTACGCGCAGGAACAGCGCCCGGCCGACGGCACGAATGATGCGCTGCGCTGGAACGATCCTGCCAATGGCGCGAGCGTGGCGAGTGCTCCCGCCCAGACCCCGACCGAGCCTCGCACGCAGGCGAATGCCGCCGACGCCGATACCTATGGCGAGGATGATCTGATCGGGGCGGCGGAAGGTGTTTTTGGCCGCGGCGCTGAAGGCATAGCCCGGATGATCGAGGACCTTCTCAAGAAGGAGGGGCGGCCCAATGGCTATATTGTCGGGCGCGAGGCAGGCGGCGCGTTCATCTTCGGCGCGCGCTATGGCTCGGGCACGTTGCATCACAAGATCGAGGGCAAGCGCAAGGTCTACTGGACGGGCCCATCGCTCGGGATCGATGCCGGCGCCAACGCGGCGAACACTTTCGTTCTGGTCTACAATCTGTTCGACACCGAAGATCTGTTCGAACGGTTTCCCGCAGGGGAGGGGCAGGCCTATCTCGTGGGCGGCCTGCATGCGAGCTATGTTCGGCGCGGCGATATTGTGCTGATCCCGATCCGCCTTGGCGCTGGGCTGCGGCTGGGGCTCAATGCGGGCTATCTGCGCTTCTCGAAGAAACAGCGCTGGCTGCCCTTCTAGCGGCTGATCGACAGCTGTGCGCGCGCCGCGCGCCGCCTTGCGATCATTTAACGCCTTGCAGCCTGCGCCTGCTCGCGGCATCGGGAAAGCCATGCTGACCCGACTCGAACCCCAGGCGCCCGATGCGCTGCTCGCCCTGATCAAGCTCTATGCCGCCGATGAGCGGCCCGACAAGATTGACCTTGGCGTGGGCGTCTATCGCACCGACGAGGGCGCGACCCCGGTCTTTCGCGCGATCAAGCAGGCCGAGGCAGTCTTGCTCGAAGAGCAGGAATCCAAGGGCTATCTCGGCCCTGAAGGCGATCTCGGCTTCGTCAACGCGCTGATGCCCTATATCTTCGGCAAGGATGCGACCATGGGCGGGCGGATCGCCGGGATGCAGACGCCGGGGGGAACAGGCGCAGTGCGCCTCGCGCTGGCGTTGGCGCAAAGGGCCGGGATGAAGCGGCTGCACATGGGCACGCCGAGCTGGCCCAACCATGCCCAGATCATCGATGATCTGGGTCTTGAACTCGCGCCGTTCGATCATGCCAATCACAACGGGACTGCCAATCTCGATGCGATCATCGCCGCGATCAAGGGCGCAGTGCCGGGCGAGGGCATCCTGATCCACGGCTGCTGCCACAATCCGACCGGGATCGATTATTCGCCCGATGACTGGGATCTGATCGCGGATGCGATCGCGCAGAGCAGGGTCTTCCCGATCATCGACAGCGCCTATCAGGGCCTTGGCGAAGGCCTCGAAGAGGATGCAGCAGGGATGCGCAGCCTGCTCGCCAAGGTGCCCGAAGCGCTGATCGCCTATAGCTGCGACAAGAATTTCGGGATGTATCGCGACCGGGTCGGGGCGCTGTACGTTCTCGCCGAGCAGGCCGGCGCGCTCGATACGGCGTTCTCCAACGCCAATTCGCTCGCGCGCGCTTCGTGGTCGATGCCGCCCGATCATGGTGCGGCGGCGGTGCGGCTGGTCTTGCGCGATACGGACAGGACCAGGGTCTGGCTCGATGAGCTTGACGAGATGCGCGCCCGGATGCGCGATGTGCGCGCGCGGCTCGCTGCGGCGGGCACGGTGGGCGCGGTCGATCTCACCCCGCTCGGCACGCAGAACGGGCTCTTTTCGATGCTGCCCATCTCGAAGGAGCAGGTGGCAGCCTTGCGCGAGCAGCATGGCGTCTACATGGCAGGCTCGGGCCGGATCAACGTCGCCGGGCTCACGAAGGGCAATATCGACAAGTTCGTGCATGCCATCGGCGATGTGACCGCAGGCGGCTGAGCGCGCCGATGGATCGCCAGCCCACGCTCGAAGGCGAGCGCGTCCTCCTACGCCCGCTGGCCGAAAGCGACCGGGATGCAGCCTATGCCATTGCGAGCGATCCGGCGATCTGGGAGCAACACCCGATGCACGATCGCTGGCGCGAGGACGTGTTTGGCGCCTTCTTTGCCGATGCACTCGCCAAGGGCGGGGCGCTTGCCGTGATCGACCGGGCAAAGGGCGAACTGATCGGATCGAGCCGCTTCCACGGCCATGATCCCGATGAGGGCGGCAGCGTCGAGATCGGCTGGACCTTTCTCGCGCGGCGATGCTGGGGCAGGGGCTATAATTCCGAGATGAAGCGCCTGATGCTCGAGCATGCCTTCAAGACCGTCGAGCTGGTCCGGTTTCGCGTGGGCGAGACCAATTATCGCTCACGCATCGCGCTCGAGCGGATCGGCGCGCAGCGCACCCGCGAGACCGAGCTCGATCGCTATCAGGGCAAGCGCGTCCTCCATCTGATCTACACGATCAGCGCGCAGGATTTTGCGGCGGGGCCGCTGTCCGGGTGATCAGTTGGCTGCGAGCGTCTGCATCCGGCGCAGATAGCGCGCCAGCACATCGATCTCGAGATTGACCCTGTCGCCCTCGCCAAGGGCGCCGAGCGTCGTCACGCTGGCGGTGTGCGGGATGATGTTGAGCACGAAATCGCAGGCCCCGTCGCTCCGGTCGTTCACTTCGTTCACCGTCAGCGAGACGCCATCGAGGGTGATCGAGCCCTTTTCGGCGATGAACGGCGCCATCTCGGCTTTGGCGCGAATCACGAGACGCCACGAATCGCCGACGGGTTCGCTGGCGATGACTTCGCCGATCGCATCGACATGGCCGGTCACGATATGGCCGCCCAGCTCATCGCCCAGCCTTAGCGAGGGCTCGATATTGATCCGGCTGTCTTGCTGCCACATGCCGGGCCGCGTACGTGAGAGCGTCTCGCCCGAGACATCGACATCGAACCATGCATCGCCCTTCGCGCCGCCCCGCTCGACGACGGTCAGGCACACGCCCGAACACGCGATCGAGGCGCCGATCTCGATCCGCGCAGGGTCGAGCGGGGCGCTGATCCGCGCGCGCAGGTCGCCGCCCTCGCGCGTGCTGGTGATCGTGCCGATGGCGGTGACGATGCCGGTGAACATGCGATGAAAGCCCCTTGCCGCTTGGTGTCTCGTTCAGGCCATCCCGCTGGCGCGGCTGGCGGCGTTATCGCTCGCGCAAATAGGATGCAAAGCTGTCGCTGCCAAGCCGCGCGGTGCGATCGGGGCGCCATCGGCCATGCGCGTCAGCAAGGCTTTCGATCCCGAGCGAGCGCAGCGAGCGCAGCCCATCGCCGATCAGGATCGGCGCGCGGTAGAGGTGGAGCTCGTCGACGAGATCGGCGGCAAGGAAGCTCGCAGCGGTCTGTGCGCCGCCTTCGACATAGAGCGCATCGACCCCTTCGAGCCCGGCGATTTCCTCGGGCGTGTTGATGATGCTCACGCCATCGGGCTGAACCCCGCGGGTCAGCAAGACCCTGTCGGGGCTGCGATCGGCGAGGCCAGGCAGGCGGACATCGAGCCGGGGGCGATCGCGGCGCCACGTTGCCCTGCCGACGAGGATCGCATCGCAGCGTGCGCGCATGGCGTGGCAATGGGCGCGCGCCTCGGGCCCGGTGATCCACTGGCTTGAGCCATTGGCGAGCGCGATGCAGCCATCGAGCGATTGCGCGAGCTTTAGCGTCACATGCGGGCGTGTGAGGCGCTGGCGGGTGAGATAGCCCTTGAGGCTGCGCGCGCAGGCCGGATCATCGAGCACGGTGACTTCGATTCCCGCTTCCTCGAGCCGGGCGATCCCGCGCCCCGCTGTGCGCGGATCGGGATCGCGCTGGCCGATCACGACGCGATCAGGCCTGGTTTGGGTAAGGAGCTGCGCACACGGCTCGCCGCGCTGCGAGACATGCGCGCAAGGCTCGAGCGTCACATACAGCGTCGCCCCTTTAGCGCCCGCCGGGCCCAGCCCTGCGAGCGCCTGTGCCTCGGCATGCGGGCGGCCGCCCGGCTGCGTGATCCCGCGCGCGGTGATCGTGCCCGAGCGCACCAGCAGCGCGGCGACCCCCGGATTGGGGCGACACATCGGGCGCGCACGCGCGGCGAGGCGGGCAGCGGCCTCGATGAACTGGCGATCGCTGGGGGCAGGGCGCGTTATGGCGGCCCGCTTTCGCCCGCTTGCGAACGGCCGATCTGTGTTGGAGCGGTCTG
>JGI12048J13642_10382387_pt1 | contig 12850 bp, 8 predicted proteins | sample ElkSlonscriptome_16_FD_13642 | JGI IMG/M metagenome (IMG submission 13642) | reverse complement strand
TAATGATGTGCTTCGGCAATTAGCGTCTGGTTTGACGGACTACGAATCGCTGCTGCCTGATGTTTGGCGAGAGCACCATCCTGAGTCGATTCGCACTTATCGAGATCAAGCGAAGAAAGAACGCAAGTTGACGAATCAGCAGCGTCGTGCTCGTCGCCGCCTCGCTCAAGAGATCATCCGCTAGTCAAGCTGGCACACCGAGATGGGTGTGATTGGCACTCACTGGGGCCGGACGCGGTTGGTACTCATCGCTTGTTCAGGATTTTTTGACAAGCGAATGATGCTCTCGGACTTTCTCCAATCGTTTGAGTCTGGACGTCGCCCCCAAAAAAACGCCGTAGGGTTTCGCAACGAACATCCCAGTGAATCGACTATGGGTAGATAGAACGCTTACCCACCCAATCACCGGCGATTTCCATCACGAAGCCGACCGGTTCGTCTGTCGGTGCGGCGTCTGCTTGAACTCCTAACGATACAAAGAAAAACAAGCAGAAAATGAAGATAGGTTTTCCAATCCCCATCGAGCTTGCAAAGCAATCGGGCCTCGCCGGCAGTTTGGTGTCTAACATACTTGGATCCATCACTACTTTCAATTTGGTTATTGAGTAAACCGTCACGGGGCTCGTCACGGTCTGGCGTTTTGATCAGCATGTCGTCAAGAGTTTCATTGGCGATAATCTACCCGAAGTCATGCACGACTTCGAGTAAATATTCGGGTAAATCCTGGTACATGAAATCATTCGGCTGAAATGGTCCAACTGATCGAACGGATTTCATAGTTCGACCATGCGTCGACGGTAACGCCTCGCGTCTGGCCAACCCCATACAATGCTGACTTACACAGTTCTCTAAGAGGTGATTCGGGCTCGTGTTCATTGCCACGAGACTGGTCTTGTCGCAGTGACGGTTGTTGCAAAAAAGCAAAGTCGACCGGTTGACCTGTTGCACGAACGGCAATCGTCACCAAGTGTTCTCTGCCAACCGTTTCAGCGTTTATTTGCAGCCGCAGCCGTTCCGATTCGCCCGGTTCAAATCGATTCAGCTCACCAAATTTTGGGAATAGACAAGTGATTCCATGATCGGCGTCGACATATAGGATCGTGAAATCCAAAGCACGTCGTCCCTGGTTGGAAAACTCGACAACGACTCGATCACCGTCCTTCAAACTGAACCCCGTCTTTCCAGGCTGCAGTGGTTCGCCACTGGGTCGCAACACGCGGGATTCATAACCCAATCCAGCCGCGTTGTTCATCGACGCCAATTGTAACAAACTGCCCGCCCGTGCGATCCGCTCAATCGCGTCGGACAGAGAATCCAGGCTTGTATATAGGTTCTCGCTGGCTGCCAATGCTATTTGTACCGAATGGCTGCCACTTGGAATTAATGCCCAGCCCATCGGTTCTCGTTTGAGAATCCATTGGGCGTCCGAGAGTTGGTCCGTCCACTGAAACAAATTTGACGAAAGCTGTTCTGCTTGCTCAACGGTGAAAGTCGGTGACGTTTCCACTGTTGATCCTCGTGATTCGTCCTGGATCCCCACCTTTAACCGATTCGGTGGTATCGATTGAACCTCGACCGTACAGCGTCCCTTGTCTAAGAAATGATCGATGCTCCGTTTTGCGATGTCTTCATATGCCACCGGTTCCACCTGAGCGCTATTGGCATCCGACTCAGTGACTCGCAAATAGCCGATCACACCATTTGATGTTTTCGGAGATTCGGCCGAAACGACAGCGGTAGTCAATTCGGTTGCACCGATCGGCGGGTAGGCCGCCAGGATCGTGTCTTTGTAAATCCCGTGGAATGAGCCAGCATTGATCGTCATGGGTCGACGCGACACTTTCGTCAGAACGATCGGTCGGCTCTGCGACATTCGTTCCTTTCCTAGTACAACCGAATCACGCTGATTGCCCTCCAACATGGGTGTTGGACCAACACGGTTCATTGCGGCATATCGGTTCGTCACGCCTTGCAGCAGTTCGTCGTAGGTAAGCAATCGCTGTTGTTGGGAAAGCAAACTACAAAGCGTGTACGTCAACAATCCGTAACGCTGTTGGTCTTTTGGTGGTGCGCCCAAAGGGAACGACTTTTCGGGTGTGGTTTCCGATGGTCTCGCTGCGTAAAATGCCACCAGACCACCCGAGGTATCAAAGAGTGATTCTGAGTCATCATCGGCCAGTTTCGGGTGAGCGGAAACTTGATCCAGAATCTCCTTCGGCACTAGCTCGCTGGAGTCCAAATGCCGTGAAACTTCGGCCTCTCCCCCACGGAGCCCCGACCCACTATGGCACGAGTCCAGGATCAACCAGACTAACGCACCACGATCGGAGATATGCTTGACCATGCTTCCAAGTTCATCGTCAACGAGTGCATTCTCCACTTTACTAACTTCGTCGTCCCAGCTGCCGACATCGCAAGGCAGGAAAACCTCATCAAGCCCATCGGGTTCGTCAGGATCGTTGGGGTTGTCAGGTTGCTGACTACCGTGACCTGCCAGCAAAATCACGACGGGTTCACCTGGTTTGACAGTGTTGGAGAGACGCTGCAAATGATTCAAGATGTTCTGCTTCGTGGGACGGCCATCCGAATCAATGGATTCCGAAAGAATGGTGATGCCTTTGCCGCCCGAGTCGAACTGAAAACGATCAACTAAAGTTTGTCGCATCAGTTGAACATCATTGATCGGCCCCTCGAGTTGAAAATGCCGGGCGAGATTGGCGTACTTGGTGCAACCGACCAACAACGCGTGCTTTGTCTCTTCACCGTTCAAGCTTGAGAAATCTAGAACGCCTAACAGTACTAAGACGTGAAACATCGAAAGTAGTCGAGCGACGTTGTTCATCCTTCAATCTCGTTCATGAGGTGATTTACCAAAGTGTCAAACGCTTCTGCTTGGTATTCATCCGAGAGGTTTTCCGATGTTACCGAATCGGATCCATCTGCACCGGACAGAGACGCTAAGGTGTACTCCAAATCGTCTCGGTTCCATGTTTCCGGTACATCACTTTGTACTCGCTTATATAGACTCGAACCCACTTTGTTTAGCATCGATTTGTGTTGGGTAATCAGCAAGCCGGAGTTTTGAATTTGCTGAGCGATTTGTCGCAAACGCTTTTGGTCACTGGCCTGTGTCGCCTGAATCATCGAGATCAGCAACGATCGGAAAATCGCATAGGATGCGACCTCGGATTCGTCGCTCATATCGATTTCCGCAGAAAGTAAACCGTCGGGAATCTTCAACTCCTCCGACGACTCATCTGCAAACATGTCGCCGTTAGTAAAATCATTGAGTTGTAAGCTTGCAATGTAGCCATTCGAAGAATAGGGAGCCGCTACCTCGGACAGCAACGAACGCAGGTAGCTGGATAGTTCCGCCCGTTGAATCGCTGGGATTCCGGGGATGTTTCCTTGGAGTGTTTGACACAAGCTGCGAATCAATCCGCAACATTTTGCATAACATACCGAAAGCGGCCCGGAGTTCTCTTCATCGTATTGCATCAACTGTTGCTCAAGGGCAGCGGCGTCTCTGGACAATTCCGGATGAGAGAATACCGTTGGCCAGCTAAGCGTCTTGTAAAGATCCCTACGCTCGGCTCTCGACGCGCTCCGCTGCCGATTCACTTCCGCCTTCTTTTCAATTTCTGCAAGCCTGTACTGTTTATTTAGCTCGCGAAGCTTCCAGTAAAGCAAGATGCGTTTTTCGCGATTGTTGAGTAGATCCGACTCGAGTGCCGCCATTTCACGAAGTGCCTTCGCGCGGGTGAGTTCGCCTTCGCGGTAAGCCGTGTAAAGCTTTGAATAGCTCTCGACTAAAGCCGCCTTCGCTTCTTCTTTCGCCTTAAGCACGGAGTATCCATTTTCACCGTCTCGGTTCGTTTCGGCGCTTTCCGGATCCTTTCGGTAATCGCCCAGCCACGACTCGCGTCGACTCTCGACCGCCATCGATTGATCGTTCCTGCGAACGAGGCCCCTGTACATTGTCGACATCTCCGAATCGGTGAAATGCGAAGCAATGTCACGCATGACCGTCGCGTAAGCGAGCAGCGACGCGCCCGCAGGGCCAAGTTCGGATACCAAAGAAGGATCGCTATCGATTAGCTGAGAAATATCGTCCGGTCGTCCGGCAAACGTTGCATCTTGGATCGACTTCCTGATCGATGCTGTCGTTCGCAACTGATCCAACGAAAGGCTTGCCGGATCAATTTTCATTGTTGACGCTTTGTCCAGTTCGGACAGGTGTTCGGTCAACCAATCTTGGGCTGGTAATTGCTGAGCAAGTTTCGATCGTTCGCCAGAGGGTGCGAGCACGATCGCTGCACGAAAAACATCGAGGAGTCGCCGATCATCGTTCGACTCATTGTTTACTCGTTCGCCCAATGAATCAACAACCGGCTGCCACCTACCGTCGATCAAGTTACCAACGGAGGTCTCCGCCAATTCCGCGTTCGCCGAATCGGCTACGGCAACAAAAGAAGTGGAGGCGATCAAGCTTAGTCCAAAAGCAAACGTTAGAGCGAATTTCCACATTTTCATGGCACATCAGACCTTATCAAGGAACAAGGAGGTAACGGATCGGGTTCACCCAGATGGGGGACGTCCGTAAGTTAACCGATTCATTGGCGGCATTCAAGCATTATCGGCTAAACCTGGGAATGAAGTGGCCGCATTTGGATGTCACCGCAGGCCACTATCTCAATGGCCCGAGGCAAAACGGTCCTCCTAATGATGCGATCCCGAAGTCGCCCGAGATCAATCTGAGAGACTTGAGTTTTGAGGAGGCCGAAGCGAAAGCTTTGGAGAGCATTGCGGTGTCTTTAGCGAGACTTGCCCATCTCCGCAAAAATATTGGTTCGCATCACATGCGAGGGTATGCATTGCATGCTGGCTTGGCGCCCAAGTACTCCCAGCAAGCACCAAGTTACTCACGGCACATTCCTAAATTTGGTTCGGAGGCGTCTTCCTCAGCAACCCGTCTTTCGAAGCAAGTAGACTTAAAAGCATTCCACGCAGCCGAACAACAGACGCTAGGTGTCTTTGCTTCATCACAAGACCAACTCGCTCAACTCTACACCGAATACGGGATGTACGAGAAGTCGATCGAACTCTACACCGATGCGATCAAGCATTGGTCCGAGGCATCGGATGACGTCGATATGGTTATCGCAACGGCAAATCGTTTGGCTCGTGTGTATATCGAACTCGGCCAATTTCCAGAGGCAATCGCCCTGCTCGATAGTAACACGGATCGGTTGTCGAAACTGCCCAACGAGTCATCCCCTGCTTCAGACATTTCGCTCGACAATACTTTTGCAGTCAGAGCTGAGTTCCACAATTAATTCCGTCGCTAGTCAGCGACGAGGGTCGCCGTGAATTCACGAAAGACCTGCTGCTGATGGGCGATGTCAACTATGACGACGAACCCGAGACGGTGGATGAGCAGCCACGAAAGCCGCGTCGCAAGCCCTCCGATCGGCGTGTTAACAACACGGCCTTGGTGCGTTCAGCAGGAAATTTGTTCGACCCGCTGGAAGGGGCCAAAGGCGAGATTGCGTTCATCAAGACACTGTACGAGGATCTATTCGGTGAAGACGAAGTCTCGATAGCCCGACTTGAACAGAGCGATGCCAGCGAACAGCGTTTTCGCGAGCTAGCGCCGCAGTGTTTCCAACTGCATCTGGCAACCCACGGGTTCTTTGCATCACCCGCCAAGCAATCTGCCTTGAATACTCATCACGATGATGAACAACGGGGCCGGATGTTCTCCGATCGGTAACAAATGGTCCGAGGGTTTAGTCCTGGTTTACTATCAGGTCTCGCTTTCGCGGGCGCCAACCAACCGCCCCAACCCGACGAAGACGATGGCATTCTGACTGCCGACGAGATCGCGTTCTTGCCACTCGATGGAGTGAATTTGGTCGTACTGTCAGCGTGCGAAACGGGCCTGGGGGAAGTGGCGGGCGGTGAAGGGTTGATTGGCATTCAACGAGCATTCCAAGTTGCTGGCGCACGTTCGACTGTAGCGAGTCTTTGGAAAGTTCCCGATCAGGCGACCCGCATCCTGATGGAGCGTTTCTACGAAAACTATCTCGACAAAGAGATGTCACGACTCGACTCACTGCGTGAAGCCCAACTGTGGGTACTAAACCATCCCGACAAGGTCCGCGGAGCCACACGAGATAACGAAGAGGAATCGCCTCGCCGTACACCGCCCGAATATTGGGCATCTTTTGTGCTTTCTGGAGACTGGAGATAACTCTAAGGGAACTTCCACCGATGATTCCGACACGGTTCGTCCCTTGCTTGGCTTGTCGGTTGTCATGTGCATCTGCGAGCGCCCAGTACGCATCTTTGTCCTTGAACGTTCTAAGCTTTGGCGGACAGACATGCGTGAAAAACATCCACGAGTTTTCTGATGTCCATCCTAAGCTGTTTTTACTACATTGCGTTTCCAAAAGTCTCGCAACCTTGGGCGTGGTTTAAGACAATTCACCGGTAAGAACAATGCCGTGATCTGCTAAAAGTATCTTTCAAAATTGTTTCTGGGAGAGTGGCTATGGAGTAGTTGACTCCTCCCCGTCAGGGCATTAGCATCAGGGTACTTGTTGTCATCTAGTCGAACTACAAATGGAGCAATGAAAATGGGTCGCTTTGTAATCTGCACAATCGTCTTGAGTCTTTGTGTTCAATCCCACTCGAACGTCTCGGGTGAAGAGTTCGAGGACACAACTGCAACCGTCGAAGATGCCAAGGACGTCTCCAAGCTTGAACAAATCGAAGAGCCTGAAAAGTCACGGGGTCAACAGTCAACGACTGCTCAAGTACCGATCGACGGGTATTATTCGCCGAATCTTCGAGCAAGTTTCTTGGTTGATGATTTCAGTGTCCGAGTCAATGGACGATGGATGGTATTTACGGGCGCCCGTTTGACGGGAACGAATCCGGGGTCTCCCCTAAACGGAACGAGCATTCGATTGGGTGACGTTGTTTCCCGACTTGATGGTATTCCGATCGGTAGAGGCAAATATCAATCGCAGCAGGGTTCGTGGCAAGCACCACAACTAGAGCGGCATTATGGGCGAACGGTCATTCGCTTTGTCCGCTCAGGGACTCACGAGATCCTCAATGAAACGATCAACCTCGGTCCTTTAAACCAAGGCGGCGGCGGGATTCTCGTTCCCTAGCTTCCCTTTCCGGGCGCAGGTTTTCTCGCCAACGTGACGAAGAGCTGACCGCTAATGAATGAAACAGCGAGTCACCCGGTCGTCATGCCGACCGAAACATTGAATTGATTTTCGTTCTGAGTCGCTGTCGATCGCCTTCCTATTTTCTAGGCAACGGACACTGACAGCTATACAATTTTGGTGCTGAGTACAGCGATTATAAGCAGGTGCGATTTGACGACTTTGAATAGAGAAGAAATCGTGACGCCGAATGATTTCGATACAGGCAGAAGTTGCTCGTTGCTTCAGGTCAGCTTATTGCTGGTCATCTCTGTTTTTGGATTTTCAAGACAAGCGTATTCACAAGAAGCAGCGGCACCTAAATGGAGCAGAGATGTCCAGCGACTCCTAAATTTTGAAGACGAAGAGCGGTCACTACTTACCAATCTTCCGACATCGCATGATGAGCTTGCAACGCTGTATTGTGACTTTGGTCAATATGCGAAAGCAGTGCATCATTACCAGAAATCGCTCGAGCATTACAAGCCGACGGGACCTAGTTTAGTTCGTCATGTCGAGATCTCTAATCTTCTCGCTCAAACCTATCTCGAGATGGGGCTATTTGCAGAGGCACGAAGGTTGCTAGAAAAGAATCTCGACCGGCTTGCTGCCTATCACTCTCAAAAGGATTCGATACCAGGAGAATCGAATTCGCATGTACCGCCATCGAGCTTGCTGGGTGATACTTTGGAGTTGCATGCGGAATTCCTGCGTGAGACTGGTGATTTTGATCTCGCGGAGAGCGTTTATCGCCGTGTACTTGGACTTCGCAAGTTGCACTTCGGCGAGACGGACCGGCATTTTGCGGTATCGTTACACAACTTTGGGATCTTCGAATGGCAGCGTGGTAATTATGAACAGGCTGAGCAGTTGCTGCGAGAGGAATGGGAGCTTACTCAAAGGCTCGCCCCCAACAGCAAAGACTTTGCCCACAGCAGCGAGTCGCTAGCGCTGGTGTTGACCGATGCGGGCAAGTTCGCCGAGGCGGAATCTCATTTTCGAATCGCAATCAAACTCTATGAAACAACGTCTGGAAACGATCGCGATTTGTATCGCGCTCTCAATAACCTGGGATACTTGCACATTTTCACGGGGCGTCACGAGGAATCGCTGGACTTGTTGAAGAAGGCTGTTGCTGGCAGAAAGGCATTGCTGGGCGAGGATCATTTGGACCATGCCGATAGCCTCAATGACATCGCTCGCCTGCTTCACTTTCAAGGGCGAGAGAAGGAGGCGATCGAAACGTCCATCGCATCGCTTGCAATCACACGCTGGAATGTCGAATTGTCGTCTGTCGCGCAATCCGAGCGACAGCAACTTGAAATGGCGAATCTGTTCCGTAATCGGCTCGACCTCTTATTATCGGCGGCTGCCCTTCATCCTGAAGCCGCGACGAAGGCATTCGCAGAGATCCTATCCTGGAAAGGCGCTGTTCTGCTGCGACAGCGTGGTATGCGAGTGCTTGCTGGTAACGAGCAAGTCGGCGAAAAATATGAACAGCTTCAAACATTGACCATGCGAATTGCTTCGCTGTCTCGCACGGTGCCTGCCAACTCCGAGCTCGTTGACGACTGGAAATTTGCTTTGGAAAGGATGAAGTTGGAAAAGGAACGACTTGAGGCCGAAATCAGTCGGTTCAGTAGTGAGCTTCGTACCGTGCATGCAAGCCACTCCGTCGAACGCCTTGTCCACAAGATGCCCGAGGGTTGTGTGTTGATTGATTTCTTTGAGTACAACCAATGTAAGGCCGCACCGGAACAGCATCGCTTCGAGTTTGTTTCTTCGTTGATGGCATCGGTCGTACGTCGAGACGGTTCGGTCGTTGCCGTTCAATATGGTTCGTCTGCGGAGATTGGCAAGGATATTGACCTTTGGCGCGAGTCCACTGGCACGTCGCCAGCAAGTGTTTTGGCTGGTCGGCGGCTACGCGAACGGCTTTGGGAGCCGCTACTTCCGCATCTTGAAGGTAGCGAAACGATCCTTGTTTCTCTCGACGGGGTGCTCGGTCGAATGGCGTTGGACGCGTTGCCAGGTCGTGAGCCCGACACCTATTTGATCGAGGAGCACCGAATTGCAGTTGTGCCCGTACCGCAATTGATTCCGATGCTTGTGGATCGGTCCTCGACACACGAACTCGAAAAGCACCTTCTGATGTTAGGGGATATCGATTATGGAGGTCTTGCACAAAGTAAACCAACCAGTGAGAGCAAGGCGTCGCTATTGCCTTGGGAGCGACGCAGCACCGGACCTGTACGCGCTGGGGGTCCGCTATTTGCCGAGTTGGAGCAAACGGCCGGAGAGATCGCGTTTATCGAGCGACTTTACAAGAATCAAGCATGGTCCAATGAAGATGGACTGGTCGTGCTTGACCGAGCAAAAGCGACCGAGTCGCGATTTCGGGAGATGGCACCCAAGTGCTATCAACTACATTTGGCGACGCACGGCTTTTTTGCTGCATCTAATGTCAAATCTGCGTTTGATACAAAGCAGCCAAATTCAGGCCATCGCGTTCTAGGCGAGCAACAAAAGATGCTACGGGGATTCAGCCCAGGTCTGCTTTCTGGCTTGGCATTTACGGGCGCCAACCATCCACCGCAACCAGACCGTGACGATGGCATCCTCACCGCTGACGAGATTGTTTGCTTGCCGCTCGAGGGCGTGGAGTTGGTCGTATTGAGTGCTTGCGAAACGGGGTTGGGCGAAGTGGCAGGGGGCGAAGGATTGATCGGCATCCAGCGAGCATTCCAAATCTCCGGAGCGAGAACGTCAGTTGCTAGTCTATGGAAAGTACCGGACTTATCGACTCGATTATTGATGGAAAGATTTTATGAGAACTATTGGGACAAACATCGTACCCGAGTTGATGCTTTACGAGATGCAAAGCTATGGATTCTCAACCACCCGGAGTCAGTCCGAGGAGTTTCTCGTACCGATAATGTGGATTTTCCAAAACGAACGCAACCTAGATATTGGGCTGCGTTCGTATTGTCCGGAGACTGGCGATGATCACTATGACAAGAGCTCAGTCTTTACATTCCGCGAACAACGGCGTTATTTGAGTCGCTCCAGTTTCATCAACGATAGTTCGCACGCTAGCGATGATGAAGTCCCGAACTCGAGTGAATCCGCCCCCACCGTCACCAACTTTTCCGGGAAGATGGAATGCCTATATCTCAAAATCGAGAGCGGTGGCCAAGTTCAGCGAAGACTACAATACGTCCGACCCGATTTTAAAGCATTGGTTGACCAATCATGCTCTCAATGGATGGACCGACTACTCCTTAAAAACCACTTACTTGATTCATAAGGCGGATTTCTCATCCCTCACAATGGAAGTTGCATCAGTGAAAGGCTCAATGGCAGAATATCCCCAATGTCGTCGACTCCATACAATCGTGCTGCTGTTGAGCTTGGTTCTCGTCTCTCTCTACGCTTCGGTTGCAATCACGTCATGTATGGCTCAATCAACAGACTCGGAAACCGATTCCAGGGACAGCAAGGTCGACCCAGTTTCGCAAGCTAAGTCGATGAAGCTGTTTGACGAATTGAAACAATATATTCAAAACAGGGATTTGGAATCATCGCTAGAAACTATTGAGAAGATTCTTGACTTTGAGTTCGGGCGTTACGGTCGGACCACGGTTGTGCCTTACAACACGCTAAGATTTGCAGCGATCATCTGCGAAAAAGCTGGCGATCTCGAAAGTCAAATCCGATACCTGCGCCGCGCGGCGGACTACGCACAAGGGATTGTCGGATTTTCTAAATACCAAAAGCAGGATGCACGACGTGCAGTCAACGATGCGGTTGTTCGTTTGGGACTGACGAGCGAGCAATCTCAAGAATTCGAACAGTCAAGGATTCAGGCAGAAAAATTTGAGGCGTTGTACGACGCAGGAAGGTATCGGGAGGCACTTCCAGTTGCCGAAGCGGTTCTTGAAGTTCGAAGTCGGATCTTACCGGAAAGTCACACGTTGCATTTCACAAGCCTTATGAATTTGGCCTTGCTGCGTGTTGAATTGGGCGAATTCAAGTTAGCTCGACCGCTGTACGAGCAGGCGCTTGCGATTCAGCAAAGAGTCCTTGGTGACGAACATCCGATCTACGCAACAACACTAAACAACTTTGGTGACTGTTTTCAACACTTGGGCGATCTTACGCAAGCCGGGTTGCTATATCGTCAATCGATGCAGATTCGAAAACGGGTGCTGGGCACAAAGCACTTTGACTATGCGGAAAGTCTTGTAAATCTTGCCCAGTGGTATTCCACAATGGGTGACTTCGCTCGTGCTGAACGGCTCAATCTCGAAGCAGTGGACATCATTAAATCGTCAGTAGGCACCGACAATCAAGCCTATGCAACGAGCCTTGCCAATCTTGCTGGCTTTTACGAGAGAGTTGGCGACTATGCAACCGCGGAGCCGCTATACCAGGAAGCGAAAGAGATTCGAGGGCGGCAGTTGGGAAACGAGCATCCTGAATATGTTGCAAGCGTCAGCAACCTTGCGGTTTTCTACGATCTAATTGGAGATCACGCCCGCGCCCTACCACTGCATCAGATGGTGAAAGATGCCCGTCTGCGTACGTTGGGTATCGAACATCCCGACTATGCCTCGAGTCTTGGCAATTTGGCATCTTGCTATCACGACATGGGTGAACTTATTCATGCCAAATCCCTGTACCAAGACTTGCTAAAAATAGTTGAACGATCACTGGGGACAGATCACCTGGACTACGCGTACTATCTCAACGATCTCGCGATGCTGCACAGGTCGATGAATGAATACCTACTGGCTGAATCAGCCTTTCGGCAGTCGCTAGCTATTAAGAAGCGAATCGTTGGCAGTGAGCACCCAGCATACGCCAATACCTTAAACAACCTAGCCGTGCTTTATGTTGCAATGGATGATTATCCACGCGCCGAGAGACTGTTCAAACGAGTGCTGAAGATGCGCGGAAAACTCTTTGGCGATGGCCATCCGTTCTATGGCACAAGCTTGAACAATTTGGCTACGCTCAACGACTTCAGGGGTAGCCACGGGATTGCAATGCCCATGCACCTTCGGGCACTGGACCTGTCAATGGCACATGTGAATCGAACTTTCATCATTTTAAGCGAACAGCAACAGATTGCGATGGCTTTTAGTGTACGTCATCATCTTGATGTGCTGATTGCATGTGTCATCGCGGGCAATTTGCCAACTGAAGAGGCGATCACTCAACACCTTTTGTGGAAGGGCTCCGCATTGGTTCGAGCGAGGGCGATTCGCGTTGCTGCGACGGATCCCAAACTTGCTGCAAGGTTCACTAAACTGCGTTCATTATCTGCTCGCTACGCCTCGATGCTGAAACAAGTGCCTGATGATGATAAGCAACTTCGCGATTGGAGGGTGCGTCTGGATGAGGTTTTAGAAGAGCAGCGTCGATTGGAAGTCGAAATTTCTGGGGAGAACAACGATTTCGCCGCGACGACTGAGCCACCATCGCTGGAGGAAATTCGGGCGGGAATTCCGACCGGGGGCGTGCTTGTCAACTACATCGAGTATGGATCAAAATTGGCGGCGGCTGTGATCCCGCGCGAAGGCAAGCTTGAATTGGTCGCACTTGGGTCCACCGATGCAATTGAACAA
>JGI12048J13642_10342105_pt1 | contig 12859 bp, 7 predicted proteins | sample ElkSlonscriptome_16_FD_13642 | JGI IMG/M metagenome (IMG submission 13642) | reverse complement strand
AGAGGTCGCATCAACGACCACTACGGTATCCGTATTGACACATCCGCTGGTCAGATCCTCTACCTGCAGCTCATACATCCCCCCCGCCATGACTGTCACACTAAAGGTGTCGATGGCAACGGTTTGGTCGTTCAATAACCAGGTATAGCGTAAGCTGTCCGGGGCAAATACCCCCGTTCCCGTCAAGGTCAGGCTACTATCCACGCAGGTCAGAGTACCACCCATTCCCGCATCGACGGCAGGACGCACAATATTATTCATTACTACGGCGGTATCGGAGGCGGTACATCCACTCAGGTTATTGGTAACCGATAGCAGGAAAGTACCTGCCTGTACCACGGTTGGCTGCAACATGGAGTCGGTCCCTTCCGCCAGCATCCCCGTGTCGAGGGCCGTCCAGGTAAAGTCATAGTCATTGGTATTTCCAACCGCAGCCTGCAACACAATAGTTTCGTTGTCGCAATCGAGCGCCCGCATACCACCGGCATCTACCGATGGAAAATCAGCACTGGGTACTACCTGAACGGTATCATAGGACTGACAGCCATTCTCAATGTCGGTCACTTCAAGGATGTAGTTTCCGATGGAGTCTACCTGAACAAAGACGTCATCTCCCAATTGAGCACCGCCTTCGTCGAACCAGGCATAGGTTACGTCCTGAAGATTCTCCGAGAGGGAACCATCTAACTGGACCGTCGTACTGTCACACCCCAACTCCAGGTTCTCACCGGCATTTGCATCCGGGAAAACGGCGGCATTACGAACTACCACAGTATCCAGCGAACTACACTGGGTCATGGTATCGATCACTTCCAGCACGAAGGTACCCGCTGCCTGAATTTCGGGATTCAAGGTGGTTTCTTCACCGGGAGCAATAAGGCCACCGTTGAATTCGGTCCATTCGTAGCGTACTCCTTCGGTATCGGAACCAGTGCCATCCAGGCGGAACGTATCCCCCGAACAGTCGAAGGTAAAGTCTTCACCAGCAATGGCAGCAGGCGTTGGTGGCGCCAGTACCTCCATCGTATCAATGGCCGAACAGCCTGAGCTTCGGTTAATTACTTCAAGTATGTAAAGACCAGGTGCCTGAACGGGCACGGAGCGCCGATCCGTAGCACCCGCCAGAATACCACCTACGGTACTCCATTCGTACCGAAAATCTTCACCTTCCGAACCAGTACCAGAGATAATAAAGGCCGGACCACTACAGTCAAACACTTTGTCCTCCCCGGCATTTGCCTGCGGCAAATTATCGGTGAGCGGGATCATAAAGGTATCCCTGACAATAACGGGTGGGATGGTATTGGTGAACACCGAAACAGCTACCTCGCCTTCCCGCAGGTTAATTGCTTGCTCGCCAAATTGCTGGGGTGTGGAATTCCAGTTGAAGAAGATCGTTTGCGGGTTGGCATCGGGATCGTAATCCTGGACCATCAATTCGATGGTACCGTCCCGGCCATCGGGACAGCTTACCGGAGAAATATTTGCGCCCAGGATGATGATGGTGTCGCGGATACAAACGCCGCCACTTAAGGGGAAAATACTACCAGCCCCGTTTACGGTAGTCACCGCAGGTACCGGGTCAAATTCAATATTGATATCCACACAGGTATCGGAGGGGCCAACCACCGAGTAGCATACATTAAAGATGGACGTACTATCCGGAAGTGTTACGCCGGCAGGTGATCCTTCCCAATCAAATTCGATCAGACCAACATCCGCTGAGGTTGTCCCCAGACTGACACCTTCTTCCAGACCAAGTGGATTATCTGCCAGTTGTATTTCCTGGAATTCCAGCAAGGATGGGGCCCAATTCACGGTGAACTGGGCGGAAGTAATATTTTCAAATCCGCGGACCGCAAATGGCAGGCAGATCGTATCACCCTGATAGGAGTTGCGCTGATCGATCACCAGGAAGAAACCTTCCGGGTTGAGTACGCAGATTTCTCCTTCAGTCGGAATAACGTTGACGTTGTTGCCATTGGATTCGGCAGTGATGGCCTCGGCTTCGAGGATACCCACCATACTGATCTCACTGCAGTTTTCCTGTACCCCTAGCTCGCCCGGAGGAGTGCCCGTAACCCGGAAGCACATAGTGAACAAAACAGACCCCTCCGGTAGTGTTTGTGGGGTACCATTACCATTCCAGTCGAATTGAATGCCACCCGACGTAGCAAAAGAAGTGTTTATGTCAGAAATATCGAATAAAGGATTGACATTCTGTACGTTAGTGAATTCCATATCGGAGGGCTCCCATCCCAACGGGAACTGCAAGCTGAGTACGTCCACAAAGTTACCGACGGTCACATCCAGGCAGACAATATCGCCCGGTGTACCGCGGTTCTCGCCAATACCAATCCGTACGCTTTCGGGCTGATTGACCTCGACGGCACAGTTGGAAGGGAAAACGCCCAGGTTTCGGGCACTGTTGATGAGGGTGACCCGGTCGGAAGCAGTATTGATCCGAACCGGAGAATCCCCTCCGAGACCGACTACATTAAAGCAGATTACGTACAGTTGGTCCCCGGCAGAGAAGTCGGCTGCAAAGGCCGGACTATTGGCTCGCCAATCGAGGCCCAGGATACCATTTCGTATGTTCGTCTGATCGAAATCGTCCTGATTAAGACCAGGTATTAATCCGTTGTTGAGATCGCGAATCTCGGAGAATTCCAGAATATTGGGGTTCCATTCCATGAGGTATCGGATCTCGTCCACATCGGCCAGGTCGGCGTTCGCCCGGAAGATCACACACACTTCGTCGTTGAGGCTGACCGGGTCTCCACAATCAATACCGACCTGAAGGCCTTCCGGTTCACATTCACCGGTCTCTACCAATCCGGGTTCGAAAGTTACCGGGATGGTGACCGTATCATTAAGGGCATTGAACGCCTCGACGCGGGTCGGGTTATCGTTAAACTCAAAATCAGTGCGCTGTTCACAATCGCCAACCACCCGGAAACACACCTGAAAGATGGACGTTCCGTCCGGTATGGATTCCCCTAAATTATTGGGGTCGAGGTATGTCCAGGATACCGTAAGTCGTCCCGGTCCGATATTCGGGTTGTCGGGGGTACCGAAGTCGCTTTTATTTAGGTTACGGAGGTTTTCGGTAGGGATAACATCTTCGAATTGCAGGATAGCGGGATCCCAATTCATCGAAAACTGCATACCGATCAATTCGTCAAACCCATCGACGGTCACATCCACGCAGACTAATTCGCCGGGGTTGCCGGAGGTGGAGCTAGCCTGCAGATTGAGGGGGCGAACACAGGTGGACACCACTCCCGGTCCCAGGCGCAGACCAATATTTTGCGTACAAACACCGAGGCGTTTTACATCAATTGGAGTTGGGTCCTCCGTAAGATCAGAGTCGTTAATAATTTCAACATTGGTCGTTGCGCCGTAGGAACTAATGGCCCGAAAGCATATCTGGAAAATGACCACACTATCCGACAGGGTAACTGCGGTCTCGGCCGTTTCACAATCATCAAACTCCCAATTCAATAACAAGAGGCCTTCGTCCACGCGTGACTCATCAAAATCATCGGCTGTCAGGCGCCCGAGGTTCAGGCCGTCGACACGCACGAATTCGATGATCCCGGGATCCCACTTTACGGGAAATTTCACCGAGGTGAGGTCGGTGAAGTCTTCTACGGTTACATCAATGCAGAACTCCTCATTGGTGCAGGGATCTGCGGATGAAAATGAGAATTTAGGACCACCGGCACCGAACTGGCCGAAGGCTGCCCCTATGGTGGTTAGTACGAACGAGAGAAGGAGTACTATCTTTTTCATGAAGCTATCAGATTTGGGATATCTTGTAGTTATCGTCATGGGAAAAACCGAAGTCAGGCCGCGGATAGTCTTTGAACCTGAGGTTCTGTTTGGCATATCCCCTACCCAACCGACTAGCGGTACGGTTTAGTTAAAAAAGGAGAACGCTACGTTTAATTCGTGGGTGCTGCCCGCCGAGGGCCCGAACGAACTGAACGAATAGTCATATCCGTAGCCAAGGCGTACGAAATTGTCAAACCCGACATTTTCCCCCAGTACAAATCCGGTTTCCAGGTGTACAGTTCCGGCTGTGGAACCACCCGCACCGATCCACAGAGCGACCGGCAGTTGGTAGCGCAGGTTAACATCGACGTTGGTCGGCGCATTCTCCACGTATTTCACCCAAACCGAGGGTTCCAGAAAACTACCATTGTCGAAGAATTTGTAGAATCCGAGCAGTCCATAATAGTGACGTACCCGCTGGGTGGTAAAGTCGTTTTGATCGTCTTTGAAGGTCAGATCCAGGCCAAGTACCTGAGGCACTGAAACCCCGCCGTAGATATAGTTATCGACAAATCGACCGCCAATGGCTTTGTAAAAGAAAACCCCAACGCCTACATCGGGATTCATCTGGCTCTGATCCACGGACCCGATCACATCGCCTTCATCGCGCAGATCGAGATCGGAAGCACGGATACGGTATTGCACAAACCCCGCACTTAGTCCCACGGAGAAACCTCCGTATTCAGGATCATCCGTAACGATACCGGCAATTCGCCCGTAGAAACCGGTAAATCCGGTTGGTCCCGTCTGGTCATTAATAATATGGCCACCAGCCTGTAAAGCTACCCCACTCATGCCCGTCGCCAGGTAAGTTCCCCGCACAGTTTGGGTGGTCGGTGCATTATCCAGTCCGACCCATTGGGCCCGGTAAGACGCTCCGAAGGAAATGTTTTGGCCATAAGCCAGAAAATCAGACTCCACGGCGGCCGGATTGATGAGGGTGGTATTTTCCCGATACTGCGTAAACAGGGATAATTGTTGAGCAGTAAGGCCCGTTGCTGCCAGCAACAGATAAAAGAGAAGGCTAAACCTATTCATGGGACTCTTTTTAAGGATGCGCAAGGTTCTACAATTTAGTGATCGATTCGATACCACTCGTGCACACACGGATCGAGATCCACGCCACCGAACGGTACCCAAACTTTCTTATTCTGTCCCAAAATCAGGGTCAGACACAGTTGCCAAAGCGCTGGTTGGTAGGTATTTCATTCAATGCCCGGTATGATTGAACAGCTTACAACCAGCACTCTTGAGCGCGAAAATATATGATTTTCACCTCTTTCTGAGCACTTTAACACCTCTCGGTCGGGGGATATGCATCCGACAAACCTGGAGTAAAAGCCCATTTAAGGACCCCAAAGTTAGTAGAATAGCCCAGGAATCGGAGTACTATATGAATGCCTATTTCCCCTAATTTATTTTAAGGTAGGTGAACTATTTGCGGTAGTGGCTTTCGCCAAAAAAACGCACCTGGTAATCACGCACCCTGAAATATCCGTTCGAGTGGGTGCGACTGGCAGGTTCTTTTTTCTTTGCAAAAACCCTGGCCCCGGAAGGCATCACAGGAATATCGTGATGGTTTCCCGAACCAGAAGACAGGTTTACATCCCAAAAAAACAGGATCCGGCCTGGTTCACGCACTAACAAAAGACGAATTTAGGGCTCCCTTTGGTATGCCACGGGTACCAAATGAGTCTGCGGACGCAGGAGGCGTGTAACAGGGTCATTACGTCTATGGAAAGGTTAGTCACTGGCGAGCAATATACATTCGCATTACCGCGAAGTCCATAATTGCTGATCGGCCACCGGGCAATACCTGTGATCCCGGGTAGTCATTCATCAACATACCGGCCCCAAACAATACACAGCAGCTTATTGGCTGTACTGTACCTACGAGCGCATGGCATCCACGGGATCCATTGCGGAAGCTCTCAGGGCGGGAATCATACCCGACAAGACCCCGATAAAGATAGATAAGCCGATGCCCCAGAAAATATTTGCTACCGACAAGTACATATCGAAGTTTATGACCTCCGACAGGATGGTCAGGATAAGGGCGATGAACAACAAGCCCACCAGTCCCCCGATAATACACAGTATTACAGCTTCTATCAGGAATTCGGCCAGAATAATCCACCGCTTGGCTCCCAGGGCTTTTTTAACACCAATGATGCGTGTGCGCTCTTTAACCGATACAAACATAATGTTGGCGACACTGAACATCCCGACAAAGATGGCAAAGCCACCGATGACCATGCCCACCAGATTGAGCACATTGAAAAATCCATCGAGGAGATTGGACAGGATGGACATTTGGTTGATGGCAAAGTTACTTTCTTCGGTAGGCTGTAGCCGACGGTGCGAACGCAGGGCTCCCGTGACTTCCGCTTTAACCTCTTCGATGGGAATCCCCTCGCGGCCTTTGATCATCAGGGAGCCACTGCCAAAGAGGGAGTTTTGCTTGAGGTTGGCGATTTTTTTGGCAAAATTATAGGGCACGAAAAGGGCCTCATCCACATTGTTGATATTGATAATGCTATCGCCCGATTTTTCAAATACGCCTACTACTTCCATTTTTCGGCCATTGACCTTTACGATCTTTCCGATTGGATCGACCTGGCCGAAAAGCTCCTCCGCCACTACCGAGCCAATAACTACTTTATTCGAACCGTAACGGTATTCGGAAGATGAGAAAAACCGTCCTTTCTCCACCACCATGCTCAAGACGGGTACTATTTCTTCGGTGCCTGTAAAGAGATAAGGGCCACTTACCGAGTTGTTACGCCATTTTATCGTACGCGAACCAATTCCAACCTGGAAAGCCACCATTTCGGCAGTGCGCAGGCGTTCATCCATGGCCTCGTAGTCATCAAAATCGATATTCGGGCGGCGCATGATCTTAAAGTAATTGGCACCGGGATCTTCGGTCCAGGAGAATTTATCGATGAATAGCACATCATTACCCAGTTTCTCAACGCTGGAACGGACGTTGTCCTCCAGGGAATCTACGGCTGAGAGCACCCCGATAATGCAGAAGATACCGATGGTGATACCCAGCAAAGAAAGGAAACTGCGCAGTTTGTTACCGACCAGTTGTTGAATGGCCTGTATAATGCTTTCCCGAACAATTTTAAAGATGTTATTCATAGCTATTCGTATCCAATTAATGCCAACACTTTGGTAAGTCACAAGGTTACAATTAGGAGGCGACCCATTTTCCCTGCCGGCGCATAAGGTACGGTTAAGTCGCCGGGCAGAATAAAGGATTCGATCAAAAAGCCTATTTCTTCGGCCAATGATCATGCTATATGCTGAACGGCCGGAAACACGGGGAAAATAGTCCTTATTTGTTATCTTTGCCTCCTACTTGAAAATCAAACTACAGAATGAGAACCAAACTCTCGCAATTTGCTTTCGAATTACCCAAGAAATTAATCGCAAAATACCCCACCGATAATCGCGACGAATCCCGTTTGATGGTAGTACATCGCGACACTGGCGAGATCGAGCATAAAGTTTTCAAGGATGTTATAGACTACTTCGATGAAGAAGACGTCTTCATTTTTAACAACACCAAGGTCTTTCCAGCCCGTTTGTACGGACGAAAGGAAAAGACAGGAGCTCGTATCGAAGTATTCTTGCTGCGGGAACTCAATCCGGAATCGCGCCTGTGGGACGTCCTGGTTGATCCGGCACGTAAGATCCGGGTAGGCAACAAACTCTACTTCAGCGATAAACACGATAATGATATTCTGATCGCTGAAGTCGTGGATAACACCACCTCTCGCGGGCGTACCATCCGCTTTCTGTACGATGGTACCGACGAAGAGTTCCGCAAGGATCTGCACAACCTGGGAAATACGCCCCTGCCCAAATTCATTGAGCGGGAAGCCGAAGACATCGATAAAGAACGGTTCCAGACCATCTACGCCAAAGAGATCGGAGCCGTTGCTGCTCCTACTGCCGGTCTGCATTTTAGCCGGGAGCTCATGAAACGCATGGAGATCAAAGGCATTGATTTCGCCGAGCTCACCCTACATATCGGACTGGGAACCTTTCGAAGCATTGACGTTGAAGACTTGTCAAAACACAAGATGGATGCCGAGTACTTTGACATTAAGGCCGATGCCGTAGAAAAGGTCAACAAAGCGAAGGATAATAAGAAGCGGGTGGTTGCCGTAGGAACGACCTCCATGCGCTCCATCGAATCGGCCGTTTCGGCCGAGGAGAAACTCAAAGTTGCTTCCGGATGGACCAATAAGTTCATCTATCCTCCTTATGAATTTAGTATTGCCGATGCGATGATCAGTAACTTCCACCTGCCTAAATCAAGCCTGATGATCATGGTTTGTGCCTTTGGCGGTCACGACCTCATCATGAAGGCCTATAAAGAGGCCGTGAAAGAAGGCTATCGCTTTTTCAGTTATGGTGACGCCATGCTGATTATCTGATCAGGATGAGGCAGGATATACCTCGGGGCGACTTCCATTAACGGGAGTCGCCCCGCTTTTTTTGCGGAAGCTACCTTTTCCCGCGAGTATATCCTCGACTCGTAGTGGTATGGAGTCCCCGCACGAAGTATTGCGCAGCAAAACCACTACGTTGTCGGTATATTTTTGCGTTGGTCCCGCGTGTATTATCAAAATCGGAGTTGCACTAATGATCTAAAATTGTTTTATTGCGCGAAATATAGCCTGGATTTCTGGGCATCAAGGTTCTTTTTTTATATAGTGATTGTATTGGCCTTGCTGAACAACTTTGAATCTAGCGAGTTGCCAATTGTAGTAGTTGCAAAGGCTTACGAATAGTAAGTAACTCAAAATCATTTTCCGGATAATCAATTAGCCATTTTTTTAATCCGACTAATTGATTAGGATCTAAACAGTAATTTTTTTTATGTATTGGACACTTGAATTGGCTTATCACCTGGAAGATGCTCCATGGCCAGCCACCCGCGACGAATTGATCGACTATGCGATTCGATCCGGTGCACCGCTGGAAGTAATTGAGAATCTCCAGCAGATGGAGGATGAAGGAGAAGTGTACGAGGGTATAGAGGACATCTGGCCCGATTACCCCCGTAAAGACGACTTCCTCTTTAACGAAGATGAATACTAGGATTACCTGGTGTCTTCATAGTGCCTGCGCACCACTAAAAGCTTTGTCCGTCACGGGCAAAGCTTTTCTGATTTAGCACCGTACAACGTATGTGACCTACCTTTTTTTGACGGCAGGCCTTGACATCCAGCTATTTAGCAAGCAGTTCAGACCCCAAACTCACGTTTTTTTATCTTTGGAGGCCACTATAACGGATACTCAACCAGCTTATGTCAGCCAATCGTATCACCATTGCCGTCGACGGATATTCTTCTTGCGGAAAAAGTACCCTGGCCCGGGCACTGGCCCAGGCACTCGATTACCTGTATATCGATACTGGTGCCATGTACCGGGCGGTTACACTGTACACCCTGGAACAAGGTATTGACCCGCACGACTGGAGCGCCGTAGCCAGCCTGTTGCCCTCCATCCGGATACGTTTCGAATCAGCAGCCGGTGGCCCCATCACCCTCCTGAACGAACGGCGGGTGGAAGACCGCATCCGCAATATGGATGTTAGCCACAACGTCAGTCCCATTGCTACCATACCCGCCGTACGGCGAAAAATGGTCGAGCAACAACGGGAAATGGGACGGGCAGCCGGGGTTGTTCTGGATGGTCGGGATATTGGCACCGTTGTTTTCCCCAACGCTCCGGTCAAGCTTTTCCTGACTGCCGACCTGGAAGAGCGAGTGCGCCGGCGAAAAAAACAACTGGAAGAAAGCGGCAGAGAAATCCCGGCTTTAGAGATACGCCGTAATCTCCTGGAGCGCGATTATATTGATTCCACCCGGTCCGATAGCCCGCTGCGCAAGGCACATGACGCCATCCTGATCGACAATACCAACCTAACACCGATCGAACAGTTAGCCGTATGTTTGGCCATTGTCAAAGCCCGAATGTAGAAAAACCGAGGTAACATGAATTCCACCGTCGAACGCCCAATGTACCGTCTATTCCAGTACCTCGACCGGTACCGGCAACGACTGTGGTTAGCCATCAGCTCCAGCGTAAGCAATAAGGTACTGGACCTGATGCCTCCCTTTCTGACTGCCTGGCTTATCGATTCGGTGAGTGGTCGGACCCCGGCCTGGATCGAATCGGGACTGGGGTATTCCGAACCCTGGCCCATTGTGTTGATGCTGACCGTAGCTACCCTGGTGATCTTTGGAGGAGAGAGCTTTTTTGAATGGCGATTTAAGCGTGGCTTTATGCGACTCGCCCAGACCGTGCAACACGACATCCGCCTCGATGCTTACGACAGTCTGCAGGACCGTGAATTGGCCTACTTCGAAAATCAGCGCACGGGAAACCTGATGGCCATGCTCAACGACGATATCAATCAATTGGAACGCTTTCTGAATGGGGTATTCAATGAGATCGTGCAATTGATCACCTTGCTGCTGTTTGCCGGCTGGGCTCTTTGCCAGGTGTCCCTGCCCCTGGGTTTGTTAGGGATGACGCCAATTCCCTTTATTATTATCGGAAGTTTCTACTACCAGCGAAAAGTAGCCCCCTATTACCGGTCGGTGCGGGAAGGGGTCGGCGATTTAGGCGCTCGCCTGGAAAACAACCTGTCGGGTATCCTCGTCATTAAAAGTTTTACGGCCGAAGCCTTTGAACGGGAACGGGTGGAGGATGTAAGTGCCGAATACCGCGACGCCAATTTCCGGGCGATTCGCTGGAATGCTGTCTACGTGCCCTTAATCCGCATGCTGATCGCACTGGGTTTTGCGGGCACCCTGGCCATTGGCGCCTGGTGGGCGATCAATACGCCCGAACGATTTACCCTCGGCAACCTGGCTTTCTTCGCCATGATGATCCAAAAACTGCTGTGGCCGGTAACCCGACTGGGAAATATCTTCGATGAATTCGAGCGGGCCCGTGCCGCCAGTCGCCGCGTTTTTGGCCTGATCGACAGCCGCACCACCCTACCAGACCCGGCGAATCCCAAGCAATTGCCTGCCGACGGTGGTGATGTCGAATTATCGGGGGTGATGTTTGGCTACAAGCCCAGAGAACCCATCCTGAAAAACATCCAACTTACTATTCCCCAGGGACATACCGTAGGTATTGCCGGCCCTACCGGTAGTGGAAAAACTACGCTGATAAAATTATTATTGCGGTTGTATGAAGTGCAGGAGGGAGCCATCAAATTGGGCGGAGTGGATGTTCGGGATGTTACCCGCGCTAATCTGCGCCAGACCATTGGCCTGGTCAGCCAGGATGTGTACTTGTTTCACGGCACCATACGCGAGAACATCCTGTACGGACGCCCCGAGGCGAACGACTCTTCCGTAGTGGACGTAGCCAAAAGAGCGGCGCTACACGATTACATTGTGTCGTTACCGGCTGGCTACGACACGATCATTGGCGAACGGGGATTGAAGCTGAGTGGTGGCCAACGCCAACGTCTCAGTATCGCTCGTGCTATTTTAAAGGATGCACCGGTACTCATTCTCGACGAGGCGACCAGTGCTGTGGACACAGAAACCGAACGCATCATTCAAACGAATCTACAGGAATTGACCGCCGGTAAAACGGCTATTATTATTGCTCATCGTTTATCGACAATTCGACATGCCGACCAGATCGTAGTACTCCATCAGGGGGAGATCCGGGAAACGGGCTCGCACGACGAATTAGTAGCTCAGGAAGGCATCTATGCCGACCTTTGGCACGTACAAACGGGAACCACCGTTAGAACCTAAACATATGGCTATTGCAATCATTTGCCCCGGCAGGGACACCAGCATGCTCCGCCAGGCCCTACAGGGAGAACTACCCGGCGTACGGGTCCTTGATTACCCGTACGTGCCACGTCCTCAGGATGTGGAGCTGACCGTTGTCTGGAAACAACCTGCCGGAGTAACTGCCGACATGCCCAATTTGCGACTAATCAGCTCTTTGGGTGCAGGCGTAGACCACATTCTGCGGGATGCTACTCTTCCGGAGAATATACCGGTAGTGCGGATCGTCGATCCGGGATTGACCATTGATATGCGACGATACCTGCTGATGGCGGTTTTGCATTTTCACAAAAATATGCCGCGTCTCTTTAGTCACCGGGCACAGAAAAAGTGGGGGCAGACTGAAAATGTGACCATCCCCATGCGTGTCGGCATCATGGGATTAGGCGTACTGGGTGCTGATATTGCCAACCATTTGCACCTGCTGGGCTTTGATGTTTTTGGGTATAGCAACAATCCGAGAACGCTGGAGGGAATTCCCTGCTTCAGTGAATCGGAAGGCGAACTAAACAAATTCCTGGCTGAAGTGAATTGCCTGATCTGTCTGCTCCCCCTGACCCACCAAACACGGGGCATTTTGAACCGGGCCCTCTTTCAGAAGCTTCCACAGGGAAGCTTTCTCATCAACGTGGGTCGCGGTGCCCACCTGGTCGAAGCCGATTTAATCTGGGCCCTGGACCGGGGGATCATTCGGGGGGCCTTCCTGGATGTGTTATCAGAGGAACCACCCGGTGATGAACATCCCTTTTGGGAATACCCCGAGATCGTTATGACCCCCCATATCGCCAGCATTACCGACCAGGAAGCCGCCGCCCGACAGATCGCCGAAAACTACCGACGTCTGCGAAACGAGCAACCTTTACTCAATCGGGTAGACCGGGAACGGGGGTATTGACGGCTGACGGCTGACGGCTGACGGCTGACGGCTGACGGCTGACGGCTGACGGCTGACGGCTGACGGCTGACGGCTGACGGCTGACGGCTAAGTTTTTGTTTCACTCGGGTATTGGCAAATGAACAGTCCAAAAACTTGTCTGCATTCTTGAGCAAATACACCAAAGTTACGCCTCGCAACATGTAAACCGTGGGCCGTAAGCCGTCCATAGTAAGCCGTCTAACTTACAAATCTTTGATGGAGTTGCGATCGGTGAGGATGTCTTTCAATTCTTTGAGGA
>JGI12048J13642_10316809_pt1 | contig 12860 bp, 4 predicted proteins | sample ElkSlonscriptome_16_FD_13642 | JGI IMG/M metagenome (IMG submission 13642) | reverse complement strand
AATGGAGTTCGAGGAACCGTTTCAAAACCATAACGGCGGCAGCATCGAATTCGGCCCCGACGGTTACCTTTACCTCGGCTTAGGCGACGGGGGCTATCGCAATGACCCTCTTCTAGCGGGCCAAGATTTATCAAAAATACTCGGTACGATTCTTCGAATCGATGTCGACAATCCGTCGACAGATAAACCGTACGGGATCCCAGCGGACAATCCCTTTGTCGACGTCGAAAATGCTCGCCCTGAAATCTACGCTTACGGACTTCGCAATCCATGGCGAATTGCCTTCGACAAGCAAACCGGTCGTTTATGGTGCGGCGATGTTGGACAAGATTTGTGGGAAGAAGTCAACATCATTCGCAAAGGAGGCAACTACGGATGGAGTGTTTGGGAAGCAACGCATCCGTTTGGAAGCCAAGGCGAAGCGTCCTCGGTTAGCGAGCCAATCATGCCGGTATGGGAATATGATCACGGCGTCGGATTATCGGTTACCGGTGGCCGCGTCTACCGCAGTGATCGCCTCGCTGCCTTAACCGGAAAGTACCTGTATGCCGACTACGTTTCTGGTAGCATTTGGGCGTTGAGCTACGACCCGAAAACGGAGCGTGCCACCAGGAACGAACGAGTGGTTCCCGAACACATTCCCGTGCTAGGATTTGGGGAAGACCCAAGCGGCGAAATCTACTTTTTAACAAATAGTGTCACCGGAGCGTGTATCTATCGCTTCAAATAGATGGGTTAGCAAGAATGAATCCTCCGCCCGAACTAATCACCAATTTTGTTCATTGTTGCCTCGGTAAGCAATCGCTTGAATCGAATGGCGTCAGAATAAGCCAACGGGGCGAGATCCGACTTGGCCCGACAAAGCCTTGGATGCCGTTTTGTGCTGAGCAAACGATGTCGGCAGCGTCGGTCGAATTTCGTTGGCGCGCGCAGTTTCGGATGGCGGGCTTCATTCCCGGCAGTGTCGTTGACTGTTTCGAAAACGGACACGGTGCCTTGGATGCATGGCTTTGTGGTCTCGTGCGTGTCGCTCACGCTCGCGGGCCCAAGGTAGACCGTAGCGAAGCCCAACGCTACATTGCCGAATTAGCGTGGTGCCCGATGGCTTTCGTTCAAAACGAATCGCTATGTTTTGAAGAAAGATCCGAAAACGAAGTTCGAGTCAGCGTGATCGACGACGAAACGTACGTTGATCTGCAGTTCGACGACAATGGGGATATCGTGCGTGCCCAGACGCTCACCCGTTTTCGCGGCGATGAATTGCAGCCGTGGGAAGGCCGCTTTGAAAACTATCGTGATTTCGGATCGCTCCGTTTACCCTCTGATGCAGAAGTCGCGTGGGACGCACCGGAAGGCAGATTCATTTACTGGCGTGGCAAAATCGTTGATGCGACCTTACTCTAAGGACGCCGTCACATTCCGTTCTCGCTACGATGCTCGGACAACGCTTTGAGCAACCGGCTGCAATGCTCTTTCAAACGAGCAAACGGTTCTTCTAAGCCGGCTAGGTCACCCGTTTTTGACTTCGATTCAATCGATTGAGCGATCTCTGTCACCGCTTCGATACCAAAGAGGCTTGATGCGCCCTTGAGCGTATGTGCACTGCGCGACATTTGCTGGGCGTCACCCGAATCCAATGCCTCGCTCATTTTAGCTAATAATGCCGGTGCTTCTTCCATGTAGGCTTCCGCGATTCCGCAAAGCATGGCCTCGTCGCCGCCCAGCTTTTCAAGAATTTGATCCCATTGATACAAGTCGTCGTTCTTTGGGGCTGACGAGTGCACTCGAGTCGCTTCTTGGCTGGCAACGGAGGCGGTTTCTGTGCTAAGTCCTGATGTTCCGCTCGAGTGAATGACTCGCAACAAATCCTTGGGATCAAATGGCTTGGAGATATAGTCGTCCATACCAAACTGCAAACATTTTTCGCGATCCCCCTTCATCGCTTCCGCTGTCATGGCGACAATATACTGATGCGAATCGGTACCTTTTTCTGATTCACGAATTGCGGCGGTCGCTTCGTATCCGTTCATGTTTGGCATTTGAATGTCCATCAAAATCAAGTCAAAGCTCTCCTGCTTCACGCAGTCGACCGCCTCACGTCCATCGGCTGCGATCGTCACCTGATGTCCCCATTTTTCTAAGAAGCCAAGTGCCACTCGCTGGTTGACCAGACCGTCCTCGACCAACAAAATCTTGCGAGGAACCTGCTGCGGTGCCGACGACTCGTCGGAGTCCGAAGCATCGGCTTCTGCAAGACCTTTGATCTCTAAAACGGTGTCGAGAAGCTCTGATGCAATCACCGGCTTGGTCATGTAACGCGAGATCCCGAGTTCCCGTAAGCGTGGCGGATCGAGACCGCTGACCGAAGATGACAAAATGATGATTGGGCCATGAGCCAAACCGCTCTGCTTTCGCAAATGCTTGGCGAATTCCATCCCATCCATCTCGGGCATGTGGTAATCCAAAAGAATCATTTCAAACGGTTCAGCGTCTCGTTCGGCTGCCGAAGCGAGTGCCAGTCCCCGCTCTCCACTTGGTGCTAACACAGGCCGCATGCGCCACTGGTTGAGAACCTCTCGCAAAATCCGACGATTTGTCGAGTTGTCGTCGACCACTAAGACCTTCATGCCCTCTAACCGCGACAACTCAGCGGGATGACAAGTTGATTGATCGGAAACAATGCCCAACCGGACGAGAAAGTGAAACGTCGTACCCGAACCAGGTTCACTTTCGACCCAGACACGACCGCTCATCAAATCGATCAATCTTGCTGAAATGGTCAATCCGAGTCCAGTGCCACCAAACTGGCGTGTCGTTGAGGTGTCGGCTTGTGAGAATTCCTCAAAAATGGTTCGTTGTTTTTCTTCTGGGATTCCAATTCCTGTATCGCGAACCGTCACGTGCAATAACGCAGCATCGGCAGTGATTTCTTCCGGATTGACATCGACGACAACTTCCCCTTTCTCGGTAAATTTGATCGCATTGCCGACAAAGTTGACAATGATTTGCCGCATACGACCCGGATCACCGATCACATAATTCGGGATTTTTGGATCAATTCGCCCGGCTAACTCCAGCCCTTTTTCGTCGGCCTTGATGGTCATTAGCTTGAGTGCTTTGCCGATGCAGTCACGAAGGTTGAAGGGAACATCCTCCAACTCCATCCTTCCCGCTTCCATTTTGGAGAAGTCCAAGATGTCGTTGAGTAGCCTCAGCAGGGATCGGGCAGACTCTTGAACTAAGGTCAAGAATTCTCGCTGTTCCTTGTTCAGCGATGTCGCCGACAATAGCTCCGACATTCCGATGATGCCATTCATGGGTGTACGAATTTCGTGACTCATGTTTGCCAAGAATTCACTCTTGGCTCGATTCGCCTGCTCGGCCATTTCTTTTGCCGCACGCACTTCCTCTTCCGCCCGGATTCGTTCGGTAACGTCCCAGAACATCACTTGAATTCCGTTGACATTACCCGAGGCATCATAGACGGGGCTCTTAAATGTTTCGACGTAAGTCCATTCGCCTTCGGGAGTGATCTGTTCTCGGATTTCCGTCAATCCCTGTCCCGACTCCATTACCCGTAGATCATCCTCGCGATACTTTTTAGCAATCTCGGGCGGATATCGTTCGGCATCCGTTTTTCCAATCAATTCCTCCTCGGTCGTGCCCATCGCCATGCAGTACAGTTGGTTTGCAAAGACGACTTTCCCCAACTTGTCTTTGCGAATCAATCGCATCGGCATACTCTCGACGAGCGACGAATAGAGGGCTTCGGATCCCTGTCGTGACATCGCCTCTCTGTACTCGCTAGGCGTTTTCCCTTCACACGTTTCGAACGTCGTGTTGAGGTGATCCTCACTCGAAAAGCCAGCTAGATTGGCCACTGCATTCATCGATAAATCGGTTTCGTCGAGCAGCCGACGTGCCCGGCTAACTCGGCAATGGTCGATCTCCTCAAGCACGCTGGACCCTTTGGCACTCACAAAACGATCTTCGAGCGTCGATTGCGTCACCGAAAGCTGCGCAGCGATGTCAGCCGGTGTGATCGGCGAATGGCTACGCGTCCAAATGATCTCAATCGCTTCATCCACCAAAGCATCCTTGGTCACCTGTGCGGATACGCTTACTTTGTTGGCTGCTGGCTTTGCACCGGTGCGAAGCAAACTGACTGCCTCGCCGATCAGTCCAAGTCCCTGTAGCGATAGCAGGACGCCATCTTGGGTCGGGTCTGAGTGAACTCGATTGATCAAGCTATCAAAGCACTGCGTGAACGATCCGCAATCACCAATTTCGACGAACGCTGTGTCTGGCCATAAGTGTTCAATGCTACTGAGGTGGTGTAGCAGATTTCCGCTAAACGAAATCCATCGTTCGTTCCAGCCCGTTTCGGTTTTGGGACGATAGCGATGCCAAAGCCCAGGGGTAAGGAAAAACAAAACGTCTCCCTCAAACTCGCGTCGTGAAACGTTTTGCGACTCAAATTCTCCGGCACCTCCCGTCACGAGAACCAGTTGAAACTCGGGCAGGGTGCGACCATGCTCCCAACTGAAATCGTAGAGTTGAGGATGACCTGGCAACGGATACGGTTCCCCAGGCAATGCGGTCGAGCGGCCCGCTCCGGTCAAGTAGGCTCCCCAACCAATGACTTGATCTTTGACAGGCAGGTAATGATGAAATACCTGTTGGTTCAACATCGCAAAGCTATCCTAAGTTTTCACTTCAAAATGACCGTCGATTCATAGCGTGCCTTCGCTAAAGATGATCGTTCCTCTCGTATCTTACCAGACGATGGGTCTGAATGATGTACTGTCGTAGAAAACGAGCGATTTATCGCGTATGTTACTCTATTCCCAAAAGAATAGGCATCCGCACCATGACCCCCATCCTCGACCTCGTTGCGCCCCAATCGCTTGGCCGCGTTGCGTCGCTGCCTGTTTTTCGTCGGCAATTGGTTTCGAATCGGAGGCGGCGTTAGTGTCTCTGCTCAATGGAATCCTCGCTTTTGGAGCCGCCGCATTTTTCATCCCGCTGTTGATCCATCTGCTGCACCGCAGTCGTTTGCAAACGATTCCTTGGGGGGCGATGTATTTGCTCGCACCGATCGCCCGCGACAATCGCCGCCGAATCAAGTGGACGAATCTCATTCTGCTGTTGATTCGTTGTGCTATCCCCATCTTGTTGGCATTTTGTATGGCCCGTCCTGTCTTGACGTGGTTTCAAATCTCATCCGACAATGCCCCCCAATCGGTTGTTCTGGTTATCGATGATAGCCTAAGCATGACGACCACGGACGCTTCGAATGTCTCACGAATCAATCGGTTGCGTCAGAGTCTGAGCAAGGTCTTTACGGACAAGTCGAGGCGTGACGAGGTGATTTGGATGCCCACCAGCAGCCTCGATAATCCGCCGGCGACGATGTCGCCGGCTTTGGCGATCCAAAAAGCAAACGAAATGCCAATCACCAGTGGACCCTTTTCGCTTGCCAATGCCATTCGTCGTGCCGTCACCGTCGCCAGCGAGGGCTCGTATCCCTACCGACGAATCATCATCGCCTCCGATTTCCAAACCGTCAATGTGAATGATTCGTCGATCAACAACGTCAAGTCGTTTGTCGAAAGTATAAATACAGACGGATCTTTGTTTCCTGCGTTTCCGAGTACCCAGCTTTGGGATTTATCTGCGACCAATCCCGATCCCGACAACGTTTGGATTGAATCGATCAATACATTGTCGCCTGTTGTCATCCCAGACCGCCGGACAGAATTGACAGCGACCATCCGAAGCTCCACCGACCAAGAATTGTCAGCAGTGAAATTGATTTGGTCGATCAATGGAGAGCCTATCCATTCGGAGCTGGTCCGTGTTCCCCCAAACGGAAAAGCCACCAGTCGTATTCAATATCGATTTCCAGAGCCGAGCCAATTTGATGTTTCGGTGACAATCGAACCCGCAGCGATTGAAGTCGAAGATCAATTGACGGCTGACAATACGCGCAGGATTTCTCTACGGGTCATTGAACAAATTGAAGTCTTGATGGTCGATGGTGACCCGAGCGAACAGCCACTCGGAAGCGAAACGGATTTCCTGGGCATTGCACTCAGTCCTTTCGCCTTTGCGCAATCCGATGAGAGGGATGTGATCCAAACGACCGTGGTTTCCGCTGATCGCATCGTGGATGAAATGGCCGCCAGACGTCCTGACATCCTCGTGATCGCCAACGTATTGGATTTGTCGGTAGCCGCACAAAATAGAATTGCCGAATTCGTCGAAACAGGCGGTTCGCTTGTTGTATTTGACGGAGCGAATTTAGGTAATGCAAACTATCGTTCGGGGTTTCAGCATGGTGATGTGACGATGCCGCTTCCCGCTACGATCGATAAAGTGGTCGGCACGCATCCACAAAAGCCAGATGCAAACTCGACGACTTCGCCGATGCGAATCGAAAGTGGAAAGCTACGAGACTCGGCCTGGCAAAGTCTCGTTCGTGGTGATGACAATCCGCTTCGTGATGTCAATGTCTACGCCTATCGAAAAATGGGACGACTGAGCGAATTGGATTCAACCGTTTTACTCTCGATGCAAAATGGTGATCCGATCGTCGTAGCCGCCAAACGGGGCAAGGGCAGCATCGTTCAGTTCGCAATTCCTGCGGACACCGCATGGACTAATTTGCCACTGCGTCCGTTGTTCGTTCCGCTAATGCAGCAATTGGTCGTCAATCTCTTTGCCTCCGTCGGTGAATTAAAAAGTGATGAAGGGCAAACGTCTGCGTTAGAATCACAACTGCCGACGGCAAGCCCCGAAACAATTCAATCGATCGCTGATCTAATCGGGGCAACGGTTCATGACGATGTCGATTCGATCAATGCAATTCAAATGGAAAAACAATTCGGACGCGAAATTTGGAAAACGCTGCTGCTATTGTTGCTTGTACTGATGGTGATCGAATTGGTTTACCAGCAATGGAGTACAGGAGTGCAAACGCGGTGAATGGACTTCTCGCTTCGCTTCGGTTTACGTCGAGCCTGCCCATTTTTGCAGTGGTGGTTTTGGCGTTGGTGGCAATGATTGCGGTCATGTTGTTTTACTACCGAGAAACTCGATCGCTGGGGTCCCCGTTATCCTATCTACTGCCACTGCTTCGAGGCTTGGCGGTTGCGCTCACGATTCTGATTTTGACAGGTCCCGTTTGGTATTCTCGATCAACGATCGGTACGCTGGGCCGCGTCAAGTTTGCTCTCGACGTCTCCTCAAGCATGTCGATTACCGATGATTTGTCTCAGCATCCGATCGATACTCGGCTTTGGCGAGCGACCCAATGGTTGACCGGCACGGACGGGAAACCTGGCTTGATCGATCGACTTCGCCCGACCCACCAAATTGAAATCCATGCGATCGATGGCGACACGTCCATTCCCATCTGGTCGAGTGAATCGAATGAGTCTACTACGGTACTTGCTGATCTTATCGCCGAATCAAATCGCACCGATCTGTCGTTAGCGTTTCAGACGATGGCGGTTCAGATTCCTGACGACTCAAACACGAAAACGCTTGATGCTGAAAACCAAACGATTCATGAAGCGGTGGTATTGCTTAGCGACGGACGACACAACGCAGGCAAATCTCCGGTGCAAACGGCTGAACAGCTGGCCGAAATTCCAGCGCAAGTCATGACCGTTGGTATCGGTGGTGAAGCAGAACCGATCGACGTGGGGATTGTTCAGATCGTTCGCCCTGAATCCGTTGCCGTCGACGGCAAGTTCAAAGGGCAAGTCGTCATCAAGCACTTTGGCGTCGCAGGGGAAGAAATCGAAGCACGAATTGAGCATTTGGGAAGGACGGTTTGGCAACAGCAGATCACAGCGGATGGAGAGGGGCAACAAGAAGTCGATTTCGAGATTGACATCGGCAATTTAATTCGGCAATCCGATTTGACAAGTGATCTTGACCAGCAAGTCAAACGTGACGCCGTGGCGATCGAATTGCGAGCGGTGGTCGATTTGATCGGAACCGAGGATGACTCGGTCGATTCACTGGTCGATTCTCTCAGCACTCTGTTGAGCGAAAACGACTCGATACGATTTCGTATTGCAGCATCGACTCGAGCACGTCGTTTGTTGATTTTGGATGGATCAAGTCGTTGGGAAACTCGCTACCTGAAGAACATATTCCAGCGGGATCCGGCATGGCAAGTCGACACGGTCATCTTTGGACCGGGCACCGAGTCACCACGGATTGAACGTGGAGAGGCGGCGGGCCAATTTCCGGCGAATCCCGAAGCGATATCCGTCTACGATGCGATGGTATTGGGTGAAATTCCCGCCAATCAAATCACAACGAAGGATGCGGATTTGATTCGTCGTTTTGTCTCTCGTGGTGGAGGGTTAGTTATCGTCGATGGCCAATATGGACAGATCGCCGACTTGGCGACAACCGATTTCGCTGATCTTCTGCCTGTCGATTTCCCGCTCGGCGGTGCCGCCGGGCCCGTCGGCCCGATCGAGTTGACACCGCTCGGTCGCGAGCATCCCGTGTTGGACATTGGCACTGCAAATTCTGATTTGGATTCACTTTGGAAACAGTTGCCCCCCCCATCGTATAGCGTTACCACCACCGCAAAACCAGGCACGGAAGTGTTGGCGAATTTGCGTTTAAGTGAAGGATTGTCGATCCCTTGGATGGTGACTCGGATGTACGGTTCGGGCCGCATTCTCTACCTATCATCCGATCAATCGTGGCGTTGGCGTTACAAATTGGCCGACCAGTTGCATGCTCGTTTTTGGAATCAAATGCTTCAATACGCGATGCAATCGCCGTACGCAGTTGACAATGGATTCGTAGGACTCGGAACGGACAAAGTTGATTACAATAAAGGCGAGACTTCGCTGATTCGTACTCGATTGAGAGGCCCCAGTGGTGAAGCGGTCGGTGACGCAACGGTTGATGCCCTGCTAATGATGGATGGCCAAGTTGTTGAAACCGTGCCATTGTCGATCGAAGATCGCCTGCGTGGAACGTATCGCGGTCAAACATCGCCGCTAAAACCGGGTCGCTATGACGTGAAGATTCGAGCCAGCGGTTTTGGATTGGATGCTTTGGACGCTTCCACGCCGATTTGGGTCAGTTCGAATCCGCTGATCGAAGCGAGTCGTCTTTCGCTCGATCGAAATCGAATGGTCGAAATTGCGGTTGCTGGTAAAGGAGAGTACTTTGATGAAACGGAATCAAACGTTGATGAACTCCTCGACAAACTGAAACCTCTTTCGAGTGGCGTCGTCGTTGAGTCCGAGACACTGCTTTGGCAGTCGTACTACTGGTTCATGTTGATTGTATTGCTGTTGTCCGTTGAATGGTTGCTGCGTAAGCGAGCGGGGTTAGTGTAGAAGAATGCTTGATCCAATCACGATGGAAACACTCGGTCTATTTTCGCGCCGCCGGCGGCTTCTGATCCTGCTGCGCAGTGTTGCCATTGCGGTATTGGCGTTTCTATTTGCGATGAGTTTGGTAGCTCTTTGCGATTACCTTTGGTTGCTTTCCGATCCCATTCGGTTCGGGTTGAGTGGGGTCGCTTACGCCATCACCGCAATCTCACTTTGGGCGTTGGGACTGCGATACCTTCGACGTCAAGACAACCTGAAAACGGCTAGACAATTGCAAGCGGTTGAGCCTCGAGTACGCGATGAGCTATTGTCGGCGGTCGAGTTTTCCGATCCACAAAACATCAACGGTTCGGTCGAACTACAGACCCGTTTGCAAAGCATGGTGGCTCGCCGACTTCTACTTCTGGATATCCCAAAGATCTTGCCGTTTGATTTGGTGCGGCGGTGGTTGATCGTTGCTGCTGTCGTCGTTGTGGGATGTGTCCTGCTGATGCTCGTCCCCCCATTGCAGTTCGGTCGCCGTTTGGCTCGAGCGGCGTTTCCTATCGCGGCGATCGAGCGTGCCTCGTTGACGCGCGTGATGATCATCGAACCGGCACCAGCGACTCGGTTTGTCCCCAAAGGGGATACCATTGCGGTGGTAGCCGAACTCGGCGGCAAACCAGCGAATCAGGTCCGATTAGAGCATCACAGCGACGGGGTGCTGGCATCAACACAAATGATGGAACGTCAATCGGAAGATTCGACGGTTCATTCTGCAAATATCGAGATGGGTGAGCATCCGGTCGACTACCGCATTGTTGCGGGCGACGCCGTCACCCTTTGGAACACCTTGACGCCAATCGCTCGCCCATCGACCCAACGGTTCGAATGGCGTTATGAGTTCCCCGCCTATACAGGCCTTCCCGATAGAAGCGAACAAAGCAGCGAAGGCCACTTAAGTGCTTTGAAAGGTACAATCACCCACATGACGGTTCACTTCGATCAAGCCGTTCGTGATGCCCGCTTGATTTACGTCAGCGACGATAGCGCCGTGTCGATGAAACCGGTTGGTTCATCGCAGACAGCCTTTACCGCTGCCTTGCCGATCGAATCGGCAGCCGAGTATCACGTTGACGCAGTGGGCATTGAAACTGATTTGGACATACCATTTGGTCCTCGCTATTCGATCACGCCAATACCCGACTCTCCTCCCCTTGTTCGTTTCGAACAACGACCGACAGAAGGCGAACTGGTTTCACCACTCGAAACCATCACGATCGCCGGATCGGTTCAAGACGACTTGCCGATTGACCGTGTGTTTTACGAAATCAGTGTCAATGGTTCCGAAGCCGTCGCAGAATCGATTGATGAAGATTCGCTCTCGGTCGATTCGTTGCCTGCGTCGCAGTTTGGCATTAAAACGACGGTTGATTTGCTCGGCGTCGTATCGGAGGACGAGCCGAGTCGGGCAAAGCTGAATCATGGCGACGTCGTTCGCATTCGCTTAGCCGCAATCGATCGATACGACCAAAAGAGCACCTCCAAATGGCGACAACTGTTTGTAATTGATGAAAATGATGATCGATCGCGTCATGCGCAGCTGAGTTCGATACATGCGATCGCACTGCAAACGATTGACTGGGCAAAGCAAACCAAGGGCGAAACCACCGAACGAGCCGACGACCAACCGGCCATTAAGTCGGAACTCTTAGACAACTTAACCAACACGCTCGCTCGTTTATCATCACCAACGAGTTCGACAATCGTCGAACGGATGGGCCGATCGATCCTACGTTCGAAATCGACGAAAGAAATCGAACAATTGAGCGGTTTTGCATGGTCAATTGCAAACCATTGTTTAACGTCGGCCGTGATGGCGGATGTCGCTGCACTTTATCAAAGTCTGCAGCCGATCGTGGATGGGCAAACGGAACTACAATTGTCTCTATTTGAGCGTTACATCCGACTTGCCAAAGTCCGTTTGGCCGCCACGGATGATTTGATTCGAGAATACGACATCGTGCTTTCGAAGTCTCAACGACGACCCTTTGAAGAGTGGATGCAGTTTTCAGAAACCTGGCAGCTACGACTCGATAACGCGCTACTCGATCCTCCAGGCGAACCGAATTTGCGGGCGCTAATGAACCAATTTGCGAACGAGTTAGAGCAGATTCGCAACAATGGATTGATGAAAGATAACCTCGCCAACGATTTGTATCAGCGAACCGATCGTTTGAATCAACAAGCCCGGTTGGAATCCAAGTCCATCCGAAAAGATATCGATGACAATAACTTCATCAGCCATTTTACAAATCAGCTTGAGCAGTTCGAATCGATACACCGAACCAGTACAAATGTTGATTTGGAGTACGCATCTGATTTGAATCTCGTCACCAGGGCGATTCGATTTATCGAGTCGGATCGGTTCTTGGAGGAGTTCGATGTTGAACGCAAGACGGCGATGCGTGAAGTGTTGACGGCGTTTGATATTTTGGAAAGCGTCCATGAAGCGGTACAAATCAAACGCGAACTCTTTGAATTGATTTCATCGGAAAGCCAAATTGGCATTGCTGACAGCCTGCGGCAATCCGATGCGGTTACCTACGCAAAGGCTCGCGTGGAAAGTCCCTATTCGATCGAGCGGATCGAACGAGGCATCGACTTGCAATGGAGTGATGCCATCAAACACGTTCGTCAACTTCACGGGTTTCGTCGCGCTGCGGAGCAGATTAGCGAGCGGCGTTGGCAAGGAGCGGAGTTACAGTCAGTCGATTCGCTGCTCCGGGATATCTTTGTCGAATTGAACACGGCGATGAAGACGACCGAACCTAACGCGTTCGAAGCACGCCAGACCATTCGTCGGTACGTACCCAGTTTGGCGGAGCAAGCTCGCCAAGCCGCAGTCGAGGCACTCCAGGCAAAGGAGCGTGTTCGCGATCGAGAAAACACGTCCCAGTCGACCGCAGAAAAACTTGCTGAGCAGCAACAGTCGGCGTCCGACGCAGCTGCCGAGACGATGCAGCGGTTGGCGGACCTCGCCAATACCGCTGATTTGGCCGATCCACAACAGCAACAACTCGCTCGCGATGCCGACAATGCGGCCGCGCAAATCGGTAGCTCTCTTCAACAGGCGGAAACGTCGATGCAAAAAGCGACCATGAGTCCAAACGAAGCGTCCCGACGTGAAAGTCTCGATCGTACAGCAGACTCGCTCAGCAAACTCGAAAAGTCACTCCGCTTGACTGCCGACCATTTCGAGAAAGCGGAACAGGGCGAGGATTTGACGCAGTCGAGAAGCGAATTGGCAAAAGCGAGAGCGACGGAAAATCAATTGCAAAAGGATGCCGAGGCAATGGCAAATCAATTTGACCAAGCCGCCCAATTGTCGAAAGTTGGTAGTTCCTCACCAGAAGAACTGCTCAAACGGCTCGAAGCCGAACTGAAACGCAATGAACCGATGCAGCGGGCGTTGGCGGAAATTGCTTCCGATACCACGCGAAC
>JGI12048J13642_10249278_pt1 | contig 12860 bp, 10 predicted proteins | sample ElkSlonscriptome_16_FD_13642 | JGI IMG/M metagenome (IMG submission 13642) | reverse complement strand
CTAATTTATTAGAGAGTGAAATAAAAGTCTTTAGACTTATACTCCTGGTACCTATCCTTATCAAATGTGTAGTATCTGGCTGGTTTGTGTGGTACGCCAATTTGTTTTTCCTTAGAAGGTACCAGAAAACTCATTTTTAGAATCTTCCGGCGGAAATTTCTCTTATCGAGCTCGGTATTCAGTATCGCTTCGTAAAGTTTTTGAAGTTGTCCCAGGGTAAATTTCTCAGGTAGAAGCTCAAATCCTATAGGTTGGTATTTGCTTTTGAATTTCAGCTCTCTTAATGCAGTATCTATAATCTCAGCATGATCAAATCCCAACTCAGGTAGCTCATCTATATCGTGCCATTTGGCATCTTTGGCAAACCCACTGGCATGTAATTCTATTTCGTCGGCTCTGATGAGCGAATAATAAGCTACAGTGATAACCCTTGCGTCCGGTTGCGCACGTATAGACTTCAACCAGAGCAGGTCTTTCTCCTTTGTAAGCCTTTCAGGGTCTCCAAAACTTCCAAATTGTTCGAGAAAAATATCTCTCAATCCGGTAAGTTCACGTAGAACTCTCTGTGCCGCTTCGTCGAGGTTTTCATCATTCCGGATAAGGTCTCCCGGAAGAGCGTATACCTTCCCCTGATCATTTTCAATTTCCTGCTCGCGGTCGATTAATAGCACCTTCAATCTTTCGCCATCGAACCCAAAAATTACGCAATCTGCTGAAACATTTGGGTTTACATTTCCATTCCCATTAGGCATGATACTCCAATAGATAGGTTTAGTTAATAGAGCAGCAAAAGTATCAATAAATTACACTTATTTTGTTCCAGTTTGACGTAAGTGTTATCTTCACACTTTAAAATTTTGACAACAGGACCTGCAAATGAGTAAAATTCGTAAAATCGCCGTTTTTAGCTCTGGTGGAGATGCCCCAGGAATGAACGCCGCCGTGCGTGCGGTAGTAAGATCTGCAAAATACAATAACCTACAAGTTGCCGGTGTATATAGAGGGTATCAAGGACTGGTTGAAGGTGATTTTGAAGAATTGTCTGCACGTTCAGTAAATCATATTTTGCATAGGGGTGGCACCTTTTTAAAATCTGCCAGAAGTGCAGATTTTATGGAAAAAGCAGGTCGCGAAAAAGCCCACGAGAAACTTCTTTCCAATGGCATTGATGCCCTTGTAGCTATCGGCGGAGATGGTACGTTTACAGGAGCTCATATTTTTAATGAAGAATTTGATTTTCCTATAATAGGGATACCCGGAACGATTGACAATGATTTATCTGGAACCGATTATACCATCGGTTTTGATACGGCTTTGAATACTGTGATTGATGCTGTTGATAAAATTAGAGATACAGCAGCTTCACATAGCAGGCTCTTTTTCGTCGAAGTAATGGGTAGAGATGCTGGTTTTATAGCTGCTCATGCGGGTGTGGCATCGGGAGCTCTGGCTGTTTTGATTCCAGAGAGAGAAATGACCATTGATGATTTGGTGGAGAAATTAAGCGAAGCCAGAAGACAGAATAAGTCATCTAGTATAGTGATTGTGGCAGAAGGTGGGAAAAGTGGCGATGCTTCTGAAATTGCGGCAAAGGTTTCGGAAAAAGCACCTTATTACGAAACAAAAGTTACCATATTAGGCCACATCCAGAGAGGTGGAACTCCTTCATGCTTTGACAGAAACCTGGCAAGTAAGCTGGGTGTGGCAGCTGTAGAAAATATCATCAAAGGTAATCGCGACTGTATGGTGGGCGTGATTAACCAAAAAGTAGTTCTCACACCATTTAAAAAAGCGATTACCGATAAATTGACCATTGACAAGGAACTCATTAGAATAGCTGATATACTATCTATTTAGTGAGCTCCTTATTATACACTTTCTACCATGTTATTAATTGCAGATAGCGGCTCTACCAAGTGCGATTGGAGACTTGTGGCCGAAGACAAAAGTTACCAGGATTTTACATCCATTGGCATCAATCCTTATTTTCACAATGAAGAAGTCATTGAATCCGAATTGCAGTCTAATGGCCGCATGATGGAATTTGCAGACAAGGTTACAGCCCTGTTTTTCTATGGCGCCGGATGTTCTTCAAAAGATCTTAAAAGAATTGTGGATAATGGCCTGAGCCGCGTATTTCCGAATGCACAAATTTATGTAGACCACGATCTTGTGGCTGCGGCCTTTGCCGTGTATGAAGATGAACCCTGTATAGCCTGTATCCTGGGAACGGGTTCTAACTCTTGTCATTTTGACGGAGATATAGTCAGAGAAGAAGTTCCGGCCCTGGCTTTTATATTAGGAGATGAAGGAAGCGGAAGTTACTTCGGTAAAAAGCTTCTCGCCGATTACCTGTACAAAAAATTGCCTGCTGAAATGTCTCAGAAGTTGAAGTCCGAATTCAACCTGGATAAAAATACAGTTGTAGATCGTGTGTATATGCAGCCGCATGCCAATGTGTATTTGGCATCTTTCATGAAATTTATTACCCAGTTTAGGGGTACACCTTATGTAGATGAAATGATTTCAGAAGGAATAGGTAAATTTCTGGATATCCACGTCAAGTGCTTTAGAAATGCAGAAGAAGTAAGCGTGAATTTTGTGGGTTCTGTAGCTCACTATCACGAAGATATTCTTAAAAAAGAAGCACAAAAAAGAAATCTGAGAGTAGGTAAGATTGTGAAAAAGCCCATAGACGGCTTGTACCATTACCACATCAAGCATTACTTTGCTAAAATTCCATTCTGATATATGGCAAAAATCAAAGCGTGTTTATTTGACCTGGACGGCGTTCTGGTCGATACGGCAAAATATCATTTTCTAGCCTGGAGAAGGCTTTGCAACGAACTGGGCTTCGATCTTACGGAAGAAGAAAACGAAGAACTCAAAGGAATAAGTCGGGCCAAATCTCTTGATATTCTTCTGAATAAAGGCGAGATCGTTCTTTCTAACGCTCAGAAAGAGAAGTATATGGCTGAAAAAAATGAGTGGTACCTGGAGTTTGTAGACGAAATGGATCAGGACGAAATGCTTCCGGGAACTAAAGAATTTTTATACGATTGCAAGGAATCAGGTAAAAAGATTGGTCTTGGTACAGCCAGTAAGAACGCCATGCGAATTATCGAGAAACTGGGGATAGTAAACTTGTTTGACGTAATTATCGATGGCACAAAAGTATCAAGAGGTAAACCCGATCCGCAAACTTTTACCTTAGGAGCTGAAGCAATTAAAATGCACCCATCAGAATGCGTAGTTTTTGAAGATTCTATCGCAGGAATAGAAGCGGGAATAGCCGGCGGAATGTACACTATAGGTGTAGGCGATTCGCAGACTTTGAAGAGAGCGAACATTGTGATTCCCGGTTTTATAAATGTTGGACTTGATATACTGAACGACCTATAAATATTATGAAAAAGCACTACGAGGAAGATCCCTGGAAGATTATTGAAAAAGGATTTCACCCCGACATGCAGATGTCATCTGAAAGTATTTTTAGTCTGGGTAACGGACGAATGGGGCAGAGGGCAAATTTTGAAGAAAATTACTCGGGTAAAACGCTTCAGGGAAATTATGTTGCCGGAGTTTATTACCCCGATAAAACCCGCGTTGGCTGGTGGAAGAATGGTTACCCTGAATATTTCGCCAAGGTGTTGAATGCGGCTAACTGGATTGGAATATCACCTGTTATTAAGGGTGAAGAATTAGATCTTGCCCAATGCGAAGTGCGCGATTTTCAGCGCGAATTGAATATGAAAGAAGGTTACCTGGAAAGATCTTTTGTGGCTAAACTCAAAAACGGAGTCGAAGTAAAAGTCCACTCTACCCGGTTTTTGAGCATGGTAGACGAAGAAGCAGCTTGTATTAGGTATTCTTTAACGCCCTTAAATTATTCTGGCAAGCTGGTATTTAAGTGTTTTGTGGATGGAGATATTATCAATCAGGACGCTAATTACGACGAAAAGTTCTGGGATGAAGTAGATAAAAAAGCTGGAACTGATTCTTCCTGGGTAACCCTGAAAACCAAGAAGCTCGATTTTCATGTAACAACAGCACAGAAAATTACGGCAACCAAAAATGGAACCGCCGCCCAAATTGATAATGAGCCGGTTGAACATCTCAAATACGTTGAAAACTCAATTTCAATAGACTGCAAGGAGAAAGAAGAAGTCGTGATTTACAAGTACGCAGCAAATGTGTCTTCATTAAACCACCCAATTGATCAACTTTCTCAAAGAGCCGTATCTGTAGTTGAAAATGCATCTCTAAAGGGTTTTGAAAAGATGCTTGATGAACAGCGAGATACATGGGGGCGGAAATGGGCCATGAACGATATAGTTATAGATGGCGATGTTTCTGCCCAGCAGGCAATTCGCTTTAATATTTTTCAGCTCAATCAAACATATACGGGTAAAGATGCAAGGTTGAATATTGGCCCTAAAGGCTTTACCGGAGAAAAATACGGTGGAAGCACCTATTGGGATACCGAAGCCTATTGCCTCCCCTTTTACATGTTAACCGCGGGAAGCGATGTGGCCAAGAACCTACTTCTATATCGCTATAAACATCTCCCCAAGGCAATTGATAACGCCAAGAAACTGGGTTTCTCCAAGGGTGCTGCTCTCTATCCTATGGTGACCATGAATGGTGAAGAATGCCATAATGAATGGGAGATAACCTTCGAAGAAATACATAGAAATGGAGCCATTGCTTATGCTATCTACAATTATATAAGCCACACCGAAGATCATAACTACCTCAAAGAAGGTGGGTTGGAAGTGCTGGTAGCGATTTCCAGATTTTGGGCGCAAAGAGTTAATTGGAGCGAAGCAAAACAGAAGTTTGTGATGCTCGGGGTAACCGGACCTAATGAGTACGAAAACAACGTAAACAACAACTGGTACACCAACTATATTGCTTGCTGGACGCTGAGGTATACTATGGAATGCCTGGAAACTGCCAAAGAAGACTCGTCTTTCTGGGATTCATTTTTAGATAAATCTTCTTTTGAATACGATAGTGAAACGGCATCATGGTCTGAGATAGTTGAAAAGATGTATTATCCAAAGAAGGAGGGTACACGCTTGATTCTGCAGCAAGACGGCTTCCTGGATAAGGTGAGCCGTGTAGCTGAAGATTTAGATAAATCAGAAAGACCTATTAATCAGCATTGGTCCTGGGATAGAATTCTTAGATCAATCTTTATCAAACAAGCTGATGTTCTGCAGGGAATGTATTTTTTGGAGCACGAGTTTGACGAGGAGACGATCAGAGAAAACTTTGATTATTACGAGCCGCGAACAGTGCATGAATCATCGCTTTCACCCTGTGTTCACTCCGTTCTCGCAAGTAAACTGGGTAAGCACGACAAAGCTTACGAAATGTATTTACGAACCGCCAGGTTAGATCTTGACGATTACAATCACGAAGCCGATGAAGGTCTCCATATCACTTCTATGGCCGGCACCTGGATGTCGGTGGTTGAAGGGTTCGGGGGGAAGCGAGTTAAGAACGGAAAACTCAGTTTTGAGCCTACCATTCCTTCCGGTTGGGATGCATACAGATTTAATCTTGTGTACAGAGAGCATATCATAAGTCTGACGGTTAAACCTAAAGAAATTAAAATCAAAGGGTTGTCTAAAGGTAGCTCTGATATATTAATCGATGGAAAGGAGTATAGATTAGAAGGTGAAGAAGAAATAAACATTTCAAAATGAAAATACCGGTTTCCTTTGCCTTTCTGGCTCTCATTATCTTGATATCCTGCTCGCAAGAGCAAAAAAATCCAGAAGCTCTTAAAAGGGGGCAGGGAATTATTGGTCTTGCCAGCCCGGTGAAGCTAAATCCGGATACTACTCAAATTCACTTATTGGACTATTTTGAGTTTGCAGACAAAGTAGATTCGGTGTGGTTTAACGATGATGTCAGTTTTGATGTGGATTGGCAAAAAGCAATCATTTCGGTAATAGCTCCAGATATTCACCCCATTTCAAATCTCTCCGTAAAATACAACGGTAGGAACTACGATATTCCGGTTTTCAGAAGCAAAAAAGAAAAACACAGGTTTACGTACAAGCCCAGTTCAGAAGATGTGCAAAGTATAGGGTTGAAAGCCAATTTTAACGGGTGGAACCATACAGCGACTTCGCTTTCCAAAAATGGAGATCAGTGGACAACGACATTGAAGTTAGAACCTGGTCTTTATGAATATCTTATTGTAGAAGATGGTGTGGAAATGCTAGACCCCAATAATCCGGATAAAAAGGATAATGGGATGGGTGGATTTAACTCTGTACTTCAAATAGGTACTGTTTCGAACCCCCCACAGATAGCGGCAAACGCCTTTTCAAAAGATTCTATTTACATCTACTATCCAAAAGACTTGTCAGATCCATTAGTCTACTGGGAAAATACTCTTCTCAACACGGACTATATTGCACGAACGGATAACCAAATTTCCTTTTCTCTACGAGCTTTCAATAAAGATATAAACAGGGCTCATATCAGGGTTTACGGACAAACTGCCAACACATATACAAACGATCTGCTCATTCCGCTTGAGGGTAAGAATCCTGTTTCTTCAACAGAGCAATTGAGTCGGAGTGATAAGCAAACCTGGACCATGTATTTCATGATGGTAGACCGATTTCTAAATGCCAATGCTGATAATGATGTCCCTGTTGATGATCCGGAAATCTTGCCACCTGCAAATTATTACGGTGGCGATATTGAAGGCGTGAATCAAAAAGTGAAAGAAGGGTACTTTAATGAAATTGGTATTAATACGGTCTGGCTATCACCTATTGGCCAAAATCCGCTGGGCGCTTATGGCTTGTGGGATAAAGGAGGTGTTAAGTCCAAATTTTCAGGTTATCACGGGTATTGGCCTACTTCATCAACCGAGATAGATTTCAGGATGGGATCGGAAGCTGCGTTGAATGCATTGATAGAAAATTCTCACCAGAATGAGATGAATGTAATTCTCGATTATGTAGCCAACCACGTCCACGAAGAACATCCGGTTTATCAAAATAATCCAGAATGGGCAACGAGTCTCTACCTCCCAGACGGAAGTCTGAATACAGAAAAGTGGGATGAGTATAGGCTGACAACCTGGTTTGACACTTTTATGCCAACCCTTGACCTAAGAAAAGATGAAGTTGTTGAAGCCATGACAGATTCTGCTCTTTTTTGGTTTCAAAACTATGAGATAGACGGCTTTAGACACGACGCCACGAAACACATTCCATTAAAATTCTGGCGATCACTTACCCGAAAACTCAAGTATCAGGTAGTGCTCCCACAAGACCGAACGATTTATCAAATTGGTGAAACATACGGAAGTCCCGAGCTAATAGATAGCTATATCGGCAGCGGGCTTTTGGATGCTCAATTTGACTTTAATCTATACGATGCTGCTGTTTCAGCTTTTGCCAAAGACGATGGTTCTTGTCAAAATCTTCAGCGGGTATTGGAGCAGAGTATCAGAACGTATGGATCACACCACTTGATGGGTAATATTTCTGGCAATCAAGACAGAACCCGCTTTATCTCCTTTGCTGATGGTTCTGTTGATTTTGGAGAAGACTATAAATTGGCCGGATGGACTCGACAAATTAACATTCAGGATACCATAGGTTACAATCGTCTCGCTCTCTTGCACGCCTTTAATTTTTCCGTTCCGGGAATTCCCGTGATCTATTACGGCGACGAAATTGGCTTGCCCGGTGCCAACGATCCGGATAACCGCCGAATGATGCGCTTTGGCAATGACCTTTCTGAAGCTGAAAGGCAGATGCTTAAAAAAGTTTCAACTCTATGTAGTATTCGCAAGTCTTCCATGGCTCTGAATTACGGAGATACCGAGATTTTATACGTAGACGAAAATTCGCTGGTTTTGGCTAGAAAGTATTTTGAAGAAACGGCAATTCTTGTATTGAACACATCAAAATCCGGGAAGACAATCTCATTTGAACTGCCCGAATACTACAATACAGGGCAACTGTCTTCCAATTTCAATCATTCTTTTAACTTAAATGGCAACGAATTGGAGATGTCATTAACTCCGGTTTCATTTGAATTATTAACCAATTAGTACAATGAAAATATTTATTCAATTAATTGCAATTTCGCTCTTTCTGGTTTCGTGTAACCAGCCAGAAAAGCAGACTGAAAAAGAGTCGAAACCAACCGAACCTGAAATTCACGACGTTTGGTCAAAAAATGCCACCATTTACGAAGTAAATATCAGGCAACATACTCCTGAAGGAACCTTCAAGGCTTTTAAAACAGATATTCCCAGACTCCATGAAATGGGTATTAAAATTCTTTGGCTTATGCCCGTTCACCCGATAGGAGAAGAAAACCGAAAAGGAAATAAAGGCAGCTATTACTCTGTAAAAGATTACAAAGCTGTAAATCCTGAATTTGGTACGATGGAAGATTTCAAATCCCTGGTCAACACTGCACATGAATATGATATGAAAGTGATTATTGACTGGGTAGCTAATCACACTGCTTTTGATAATGTTTGGACAAAATCAAATTTGGATTATTACAATCTGGACTCCTTAGGGAAGCTTCAGCCTCCCGAAGGAACAGATTGGTGGGATGTAGCTGATCTGAATTATGATAACCCCGATACAAGAGTGGCTATGATTGATGCCATGCAATTTTGGTTAACCGATGGAATGATTGACGGCTTCAGATGTGATGTTGCCAGCTTTGTTCCGACCGATTTCTGGGAAGCTTGCAGAGATTCTCTCGAAAATGTCAAGCCCGATGTATTTATGTTGGCAGAGGCCAATGCCCCTGAACTACTCGTAAAGGCTTTCGATATGGATTATGGCTGGGAGTTTATGCATATCATGAATGAGATTGCCAAAGGCTCCAAAAAGCTTTCTGCTTTAGATGACTATCGCTTAAAGCTCGATTCTATTTACCAGGAAGATGACTATAAAATGTACTTCACAACCAATCACGATGAAAATAGTTGGAATGGCACCGTGATGGAGCGATATGGTGAAAAAGGCCATAAGACCTATGCCGTTCTGGCTTTTACTTTCGGAGACATGCCACTTGTTTACAGTGGTCAGGAAGCCGGTATGGACTATGCTCTTGAATTCTTTGAAAAAGACACCGTAGAATGGGGCGATTATAAATTACAGGATTTCTATTCCGCTCTTCTTAAACTTAACCTAGATAATAAGGCGCTCTGGAATGGAGAGTACGGCGGATCTTTTGAACGGATAAAATCCTTACACGATGATGTTATTTACGCTTACCACCGCAAAAAAGACGAACACGAAGTTGTAGTCGTGTTGAATTTTAGTGACAAGGATGTATCTACAAAATTTGAAGGTCTGCCTGAAGGAAATTTCCTTTCCTTATTTGAAGATGAAGAATACACTGCTATAACAAGTCAGGAAATAACCCTGGCCCCATTTGCTTATCACGTTTTCTACAAATAATGAAGCTAGCCATCATTGCCCACGACGGTAAAAAGGCCGAAATGGTAAGGTTTTTAACAGATCACAAAAGTTTTCTCGAAAACTCAAAAGTCGATCTCGTTGCTACAGGTACTACGGGTATGCACGTAGAAAACGCGGGTCTTGAGGTTACCAAAGTGGCTTCAGGGCCAAGAGGAGGGGATGCACAGATTGCAGCCATGGTGACTGACGGAATTATTGACGCGGTTATGTTCTTCCGCGATCCCCTGGATCGCCATCCCCACGAGCCAGATATTGCTATGCTCATGCGGCTATGTGATGTGCATAATGTACCTTTGGCTACGAATCCGGCCACGGCCGATATGATCATTATTGGACTTACAGAACTATCTAAATCAACCTTAAAATGAGTAGCAAATTCAGATCAGGAGTACTACACGGACAAGAAGTAACTGAGGTTCTCAATTACGCGAATGAAAAAGATTTTGCCCTTCCAGCGGTTAATGTGATCGGTACAAACTCTATTAATGCCGTTCTAGAAACTGCCAGGGATGTAAATTCTCCAGTCATTATTCAATTTTCAAATGGTGGAGCGCAATTCTTTGCAGGAAAGGGATTGGATAATTCTAATCAGCAAGCTTCAATAGCAGGAGCGGTGAGCGGAGCACTTCACGTTCACGAAATGGCAAAAGCTTATGGAGTTCCTGTTATTTTACATACGGATCACGCTGCAAAGAAATTGATTCCATGGGTAGAGGGAATGCTGGATGCCGGAGAAGCTTATTACGAAAAAAATGGCCAACCGCTTTACAGTTCTCATATGCTAGACTTGAGTGAAGAGCCGCTTGAAGAGAATATAGAGATCAGTGCCCGATTCCTGGAGCGCATGACCAAAATGGGAATGACGCTCGAAATAGAATTAGGTGTGACAGGTGGAGAAGAAGACGGTGTTGACAATTCCGATGTAGATAGTTCAAAGCTCTACACGCAGCCTGAAGAAGTGGCCTATGCCTATGAAAAGCTAAAGGCAGTTTCGCCCGATTTTACAGTTGCTGCCGCTTTTGGAAATGTGCACGGAGTATACAAACCCGGAAATGTATCGCTTAAGCCCATAATCTTAGATAACTCGCAAAAATACATTCAGGAGAAATTTGGTACGGGGCCACAACCTGTGAACTTCGTGTTTCACGGAGGTAGCGGCTCTTCTAAAGAAGAAATAAGAGAAGCTATTTCATACGGTGCAATTAAAATGAATATTGATACCGATATGCAATGGGCTTTCTGGGATGGAATTCGCGATTATTACGAAGAGAAAAAAGGCTATTTACAGACGCAAATAGGAAACCCCGAAGGCGATGATAAGCCAAACAAAAAAAATTACGATCCTCGGGTGTGGCTGCGTAAAGGAGAGCAGAGTTTTATTGAGAGACTCAAACAGGCCTTTGATGATCTGAACTGCATCAACCGCAACGCATAATATGTTTCCCGAAATATCTTTAACGGATACCCAAGCTTTTAAAGAATTATCAGCTCACGCTGAACGAATGAAAGAGATTCATCTGAAAGATCTCTTTGCCGAAAATCCAGAAAGGTTTAATCGGTTTACACTTTGTTTTGAGTCAATTCTTCTGGATTACAGTAAGAATAGGATTGATGAAGAAGTGCTAAGATCTCTTCAGTCCCTCGCACTTGAATGTAAATTGCCCGAAGCTACAAAGGCATTTTTCTCAGGAGAACATATAAATAAAACAGAAGACAGAGCTGTACTGCACACGGCGCTCAGGTATCAGGGACGGCAACCTGTTATGGTTGATGGAAAGGACGTAATGCCTGATATACGAAGTGTACAGGAGCAGATGAAGGAGTTTTCAGAGTCGGTTATCTCTGGCAAATGGAAAGGGTTTACAGAAAAGTCTATCAAGTCTGTAGTCAATATTGGAATTGGTGGTTCTGACCTGGGCCCCGTCATGGTAACTGAAGCCTTGAAGCCCTATTCCAACCATTTGAAAATGCATTCCGTAAGCAATGTGGATGGAACGCACATGGCCGAAACCTTAAGAGAGCTCGATCCGGAGACAACGCTTTTCATCATTGCTTCCAAAACATTTACTACGCAGGAAACGATGACCAATGCCCACACGGCTCGCGAATGGTTTCTGAATAATGGGGGCTATCAGGGTGATGTTGAAAAGCACTTTGTAGCGCTCTCCACAAATTCTGAAGCCGTTGTGAACTTTGGTATCCACCCCGATAATATGTTCAGATTTTGGGATTGGGTAGGGGGTAGGTACTCTCTTTGGTCAGCTATTGGTCTATCTATAGCTCTTTCTGTGGGCTATGATAATTACCAGAATTTGCTCAAGGGAGCAGATGCTATGGATCGTCATTTTGAATCAGAAGTTGAAAAGAGTATCCCGGCAACATTGGCTCTTCTGGGTATCTGGTACAATAACTTCTTCGATGCACAATCTCACGCCATATTGCCATATGATCAATACTTGCATCGATTTGCAGCCTACTTTCAGCAAGGCGATATGGAGAGTAATGGTAAAAGTGTAACGAGGAAGGGGGGAAAAGTTGACTATCAAACCGGTCCTATTATTTGGGGAGAACCTGGAACTAATGGTCAGCACGCTTTCTATCAATTGATCCATCAGGGAACCAAATTAATACCCTGCGATTTTATTGCGCCTGCTATTTCGCATAATCCCATTGGTGATCATCACGATAAGTTGATGGCTAATTTTTTCGCTCAAACGGAAGCGCTCATGGCCGGTAAAACGGAGTCAGAAGTAATTGAAGAACTTAAATCGGCTGGCTTGGATGATGAAAAGATCAAAAAATTGGCTCCCCATAAAGTTTTTGAAGGCAACAGACCTTCTAATTCCATACTGCTAAAAAAAATAGATCCTTACTCACTCGGTTCGCTAATCGCCATGTACGAACACAAGATTTTTATCCAGGGTGTTATATGGAATGTGTATTCGTTTGATCAATGGGGCGTTGAGCTGGGAAAGGTTCTTGCCAAGAAAATCCTACCTGAATTAGAGTCAGCCGATACAGTTTCGTCTCACGATTCAAGCACCAATGGGTTGATCAACTCATTTAAACTGATGAGGGTAGATAGCAAGGTTCACTGAAACCTAAATCATTCAATTTCGTAATTCAAGGGCAAACAGTCCAAAATGGGCTATGAAACAAAACCCTTGAAAATGAAAAAATTTATACTTCCCGCAATCCTATGCTTTTTCGGCATCTCTGCCTTTGCGCAAATCGAAAATGGAGATTTTGAAAACTGGAGCAAACTCATTTTGTTTGAACATCCCGTTACCGGAATGTCAACCATGAGTTCTAACTATGAAACATTTTTTGACAACGGAGAGACTAATGTCAATCAAATTTTCCACGAAGAAG
>JGI12048J13642_10164275_pt1 | contig 12866 bp, 6 predicted proteins | sample ElkSlonscriptome_16_FD_13642 | JGI IMG/M metagenome (IMG submission 13642) | reverse complement strand
AAAATTCGAACACCTTGCGCTCTTAAGCTAGCTTCTTGTCCGTTATATACATTGAAATCAAGCACGCTTACATTCGCCTGACCGAGCGTGCCAAATCCACCTGACACATCGATTACCGCGATGGAACCTTCAGGATCAATGGTGTAGTCATCGTTTGGCTCACCTTCGCAAGCAACCACCACTTTTTGCCCGTTAGGCGTGAAGGTGACCATATCAGGCAGTACGCCTACAGTTACATTCGCCAATTGAACACCGTTGGTGTCGTAGAATACGACCACTCCGTTATCAGCTGTATTTGGCCCTTCAATGGCTACTGCAATCACCGGCTGAGTTCCACCTGAGTAAACGCTTAAGCTATTAATGCCTCCAAATGAAGAGATATCGATAGAATCCACTCTACTGATGTTCAATGGATCCGAAAAGTCTAAGATTTCAAAACGATCGTTGGAAGAATTGGTCACAAATAAACGTTGTGATACCGGATCGAAATCCAGGATCTCGGTGCTACCGGCATTCACTAAGCCTGCATATGAAGTCAGCAGCTGAACATCGATGGCGTTGGTTGCAGTTGGCCCTACATTGTCGTCATCCAAAATGAACAACACAAAAGCCCGATCGTCTTCATCATCGAAATAATAGTCGAGACTCGAAGGGATCTCTACAAATGCGATCTCATCGTTCTCCACGGTTGCATCATTTACGATGGTTGCGGTAACGACAATTGAGTCAGCTGTATTTGCCAAAGCAATTCCAGAAGCTGCCGAAAGGCTTAGATCAGCGCCATCAGTGGTACTGATGCTCAATGGAGCCCACGTAATGGTTTGATCAGTTGAAGTCTGGTTATCGTAATAGATTACCACATCCGCAGTTCCTGCAGTTTCATCTAGCACGATTCTCCCAGCCTTGAAAGCCACTTCAACTCCGAATAATGCATCCGCCCGACGGCTTAGAATCTGAATGCGCTCATCTTCTTCAATGGGCTCATCTTCCTCGTCAAAGCCATTAGTGGTAAACCTACCGAGCATATACTCGGCTAGCGCATCTTGCTCAGAACCGGCAGGCGCGAAGGTGGCGATTCCCGCTCCGATGGAACTCACAGTATCAAGGTTTACAAAGTTTGAACCTCTAGCAGGATAAGGATAATTATCTCCTCCACCGGCAAGGAAGTCGAGCGTGACGATCTTGATGGTTCTTGAGGTATCACCTACCAAGGCACCATCTCTTACCACGGTATCTGTTGGGTTACCCAAAGTATCTACAATAACCATACTGCGAATTCTACTACCAGCTGCAAGCGCAGGGTCGAAGCTGAATTCTACTCCGCCTACCTGACACATTTGGCCGGGAGTGGCGCCCACAGCCCAGGCGGCTACTCCGTGCTCGATCACATCCCTTAAGCCGGCAGCAGAAAGGTCCATTACGGTAAGGCCGTTGTTGAATCTCAATGAGTTTTCGATATCCAACTGACTAACTTCTTCCGCTTGCTTACCTGAAAGCGGGTTAGCTTGCGGAGGAAGGAACTCGAACTGGCCGGGAGCGATCTCTACCACTTCCCCTATAGCGGCTCTGATTCCACCACCATTCTTGATCGAAACCTTTACGTTGGGATCAAACTGTAAAGCTTGCCATAAGTTGGCATCTGCAGTTAGGTTTCCAAAATTGGTTTCTTCAGTTCTAACCGATTCTCTTTGTCCGTTGAGATAGACCTCGGTTTTTCCAAGGATGTTTCCATCTTTCGCAATTACCACTCCGGTAACCGCTGAGGTGATTGAATCCACTAAAGCAGCTTTCCCGTTAGGATCAGTAAAAGCATTATTGAAGTTACCCCAGGCATTGGATACTGTAGTTGAATCGGCAAGGTAAGGACCAGACTCCGGACGAATAGTGGCAGGGATCAAAACTCCAGCAGAGTCGAAGTCGGCAACCAATCTACCTACATAGCTATATTCACCGTCTGTAGAGACGATCGCACAAGTATCCCCATTGGCGTTTGGGGTTAGGATAGGGTAGTTATTGTAGATGGAAGAACCTGGCAATAATCTATCTCCAGGATTTGCAAGAATGGCATCAGAACCACCGGCAATAATAATATCTACATTATTTAACATGCCCGCTAACTGCTCTTCCAATTGAATTTGCTGCAAGTGCGTCACCAGGATCACTTTATTGATTCCCTGATTGGTTAAACTATCGATCCATGGCTGAATCTCATTAGCAAGGGCCATAAGATTGTTGGTGCCTGCACCAGGTCCTTTTACCACTACGTCTCCGGTTGAAGAAATACTTTCAACCAGGGGAGTGGTTACTCCAACCACTCCGATACGCTCGCCACCTCTTTGTATGAAAGTAGCCGCGGCAATCTTGCTGATAGAGCTGTTTCCGGCGCTAGATTCGGTAGGGCCCGACTGGAACATGGTATTCTCCATGATGTTGGCATTGTATAAGTTGCCCAAATCGCTGCTTGCTGAGAAATCGAGGTTGGCACTCAAGTATGGGAATTGAGCTCCTACCCAGCGATCGGCATCCGGACCGTTAGGAGTACGAAAATCCTCTTCGATCACGCTTTCTATAGCGTCGGGGCCATTATCAAATTCGTGATTTCCCATAGCGGAGGCATCAAAACCGATTAAATTCATAATGGTGATGTCTGCTCTACCGCCACCTTCTCTAAGTCCGTTGAAGCCCGAAATCCCATAAAAACGATTGTATACATTGTTAAATACGCCGCCATCTCTAAATACTGATCGATCTCCGGCAGCGTTATAGAAAGGACCGGGAATATAGTTATCACCCGCAGAAAGGGTGATGCTATTGGCATATTCATCTTCGAGCGTATCTACGATCGCCGCAAAGAACTTTGCTCTTTCGATGGCCTCTACTCCACCTTCCAGATCAGAAGCATGGAGGATCTGAAGGGTATAGTTGGTTGAAACCGGCGATGCATAAGGCGTGATGCTAATATCATCAATGGCAAATTCATCTCTATTTCCGCCCCCGAGGGCATCAGCGCCATCCCACTTAAAGAAAATTGAATCTCCGTCGGCAACACTTATCGGGAAAGTGGTATCCTTTTGAATCGCGACCCAATTTACCGTCATTGCTGCTACTTCAATAGAAGTGTCATTTAAAGAGTTTAATGCCGTGTAATTCACCCGGTCAACGGAATAAGAAGGGTTGAACGTATTGCCTCTATCGCCGTCATTATTCACGATCAAAGTATACTCAAGTCTGATGCTGTCTAAGGTACTTCCGGTGTGATTAAAAGTTCTTAAGGTGATGCTTCCTGGCGTCCAGTCTGAGCCCGTTGGCTGAATGCCTAGGGCGGTATCCCCGCTTACTTCGAATGCGTAAATGCCACCGCTAAAAACTCCTCCTGCAGATGCCCCTCTTGTGTAGTCGCCACTGGTGTAGCTTCCGCCAAAGGCAGTGTTGCCGTCAGACAGGCCTTCAAACTCCCATGCATTGGAGTTTAGTTGTCCTGCAGCGGGAGAGGGAACGAGGCCAGAAGCATTAAATCGGCCTTCGTTTACACCAGGCACCGTATTTTCGAAATCGATTGTAGATGCCACTCCACTGTTGTCTAGGCTAAGCTGGGCATAGCTCGACAAGCCGAAGAGGCTAAGTGCTATTAGTAGTAATTTTCTCATTTTATTCGTTTTTGAGTTTAGTTTTTCAATTGCGCTAAAGTATCTGCTTGATATTAACTTAATTGGGATTTCAGTTTATGCATTACTTAAGGCTAGTTGTCCTCTAGGTTAAGTGGGGGTAACAAAAAATTAACCTACTGAGGATCACTTGAATGCCTTAATAGATGAGGCATAAATGCACGATTATTTGTAAATTCGCGCTCCTTTAAAATCGCTTTGCCCAAGAAATTCGATGGAGAAATACGAAGAATACAATCAGCTTGATCTGCCTCAGGTAGCCGATGAAATCCTAAAGTTTTGGGAAGAGGAAGAGATCTTCAAAAAGTCAATTGAGGAAAGACCTTCAGAGAAACCATTTGTGTTTTATGAAGGTCCACCTTCAGCCAATGGTTTACCGGGTATTCACCACGTGATGGCCAGAGCCATCAAGGATATATTTTGCCGATTCAAAACCCAGGAAGGTTATCAGGTGAAGCGAAAAGCCGGTTGGGATACCCATGGATTACCGGTCGAGTTAGGAGTTGAGAAAGAGTTAGGGATTAAGAAAGACGATATAGGGACTAAGATCTCAGTTGAAGAATACAATGCCAAGTGTAAGGAAGCGGTAATGCGCTACACTGATGTGTGGAACCGACTTACTCAAAAGATGGGCTTTTGGCTCGACATGGATGATCCCTATATCACCTATGAAAGTAAGTATATAGAAACCATTTGGTATCTGCTAAAGAAGCTTTACGATAAAGGGCTGATCTACAAAGGGTATACGATCCAGCCTTATTCACCTGCCGCAGGTACCGGCCTCAGCTCTCACGAGCTAAACCAACCGGGAACCTATCAAATGGTAAAAGACACTTCTGCCGTAGCTCAATTCAAGGTGAAGCAAGACGAAAAGTCCGACTTCCTATTTGAGGATCTGCATGGTGACCTCTTTTTCATCGCCTGGACAACTACACCTTGGACCTTGCCCTCGAACACAGCTTTAGGCGTCGGAGCTAAGATCGATTATCTGAAAGTACAGACCTTTAATAAGTATACCCATGAACCGATCACGGTGGTGCTGGCCAAAGAGTTGCTTGGGAAATGGTTCGACCCGAAAGCGGCTGAGCTCGCTTTGGCTGATTACAAGCAGGATGGGAAGCACATTCCTTATAAGATTGTAGACGAGTTTAAAGGAAAGGAACTTCAAGGAATTTCCTATGAGCAGCTGCTACCTTACAAACAGCCTGAAGAAGGCGATGCCTTTAAAGTTCTGCTCGGCGATTTTGTGACCACTGAAGATGGAACCGGTATTGTTCACCTCGCACCGGCTTATGGCGCAGACGATTTTAGAGTAGCTAAAGAGAACGGGATTGGCATGCTTCACCTGGTGGATCAGCAAGGGAAGTTTATCGATGAGGTAACCGATTTTGCCGGGGAATCTGTAAAAGAGCAATACCTTAAAACCGAAGAAAAAGAAGCGGATTACAAATCGATCGATGTGCGCATTTCGATCAAGCTCAAAGAAGCCAATCGCGCTTTTGATGTGAAGAAATACGAGCACTCTTATCCGCACTGCTGGAGAACCGATAAACCGATCTTGTATTTTCCATTGGATTCGTGGTTCATCAAAACCACGGCCATTAAAGACCAATTGATCAGCAACAATCACAAGATCAATTGGAAGCCGAAAAGCACCGGTACCGGTCGTTTCGGGAATTGGTTAGAGAATCTGCAGGATTGGAACTTATCCAGATCAAGATATTGGGGAATACCCATCCCGATTTGGCGAACGGAAGACGGCAGTGAAGAAAAATGTATCGGCTCAGCGGAAGAATTGAAAACCGAATGTCAAAAAGCAGTGGATGCCGGCTTGATGGACAAAAACCCTTTGGCCGACTTTGAGATAGGTGATTTTTCAAAAGCCAATTACGAAAAGATCGATTTTCACCGTCCGTTCGTAGATGAGGTAATTCTCGTATCTGAAAGCGGCAAACCGATGCGTCGCGAGAACGACCTGATCGATGTGTGGTTCGACTCCGGCTCCATGCCTTATGCCCAATGGCATTATCCTTTTGAGAACAAGGAAATGATCGATCAAAACCAGTTCTACCCGGCAGACTTCATTGCTGAAGGGGTTGATCAAACCAGGGGTTGGTTCTTTACCTTGCACGCCATCGCTACCATGTGTTTTGATTCAGTGGCCTACAAGAACGTGATCTCTAATGGGCTGGTTCAAGACAAGAACGGCCAAAAAATGTCGAAGCGTTTAGGCAATGCCGTTGACCCTTTTGACACCTTAGATAAATTCGGAGCAGATGCCAGCAGATGGTATATGGTAACCAACGCTCAGCCCTGGGATAATTTGAAGTTCGACAGCGAAGGGATTGTGGAAGTGCAACGTAAGTTTTTCGGCACCCTTTACAACACCTACAACTTCTTTGCGCTTTACGCCAATATAGACGGCTTCAAATATGAAGAAGCAGATGTTCTGAATGCCGATCGACCAGAGATCGACCGATGGATCCTTTCAAAACTCAACTCCTTGATCAAATCGGTCAGAGAAGGTTACGAAGATTTTGAACCGACCAAGGCAGGTAGAGCCATCCAAGAATTTACGGTGGATCATCTGAGTAATTGGTACGTGCGACTTTGTCGTCGTCGTTTCTGGAAAGGAGACTACACCCAAGATAAGATCTCTGCATACCAAACCCTTTATACTTGCTTGGAAACGGTAGCGAAGCTTTCAGCGCCAATCGCGCCATTCTATTCCGACCAATTGTACCGAGATCTGAACAAGGTGAGTGCCAAGGAGTCTCACGCATCAGTGCATCTTTCCTATTTCCCAAAAGATGTGGAATCGTTAATTGATCAAGATCTCGAAGAACGGATGGAGATCGCCCAAAAGCTTTCTTCGATGATCTTGGCCTTGAGAAAGAAGGAGGGCATACGCGTACGCCAGCCTTTGCAAAAGATCATGGTACCCATTCTAAATGCTACTTTCAAAAGACAGTTGAAAGAAGTGGAAGCATTGATCCTTTCGGAGGTCAATGTGAAGGAGGTTGAGTATTTAGAAGAAACCGCAGGGGTACTGGTGAAAAAAGTGAAGCCTGACTTCAAGAAACTAGGTCCTCGATTTGGTAAGGATATGAAATTGGTGGCAGCCGCTGTGAACCAAATGAATCAAGAGCAAATCCTTGAATTGGAAAGTGAAGGAACTTTAAAGCTCGAGCTTCAAAATGGAAAGCAGATCGAATTGCAGTTGCCGGATGTTGAGATCAGTTCTGAAGATATTCCGGGCTGGTTGGTAGCCACTGAAGGTCAGTTCACCGTGGCCTTGGATATTCACCTGGACGACCAACTGAAAGAAGAGGGAATTGCCAGAGAATTGGTGAACCGAATTCAAAATTTAAGGAAGGATGCCGGATTTGAGGTTACCGACAAGATCGACCTTCAGATCGAGTCTAGAACTAGCATAAACCAAGCCATCCAAAATAATAAAGATTATATTTGTTCAGAGACCTTAACCGCAAATTTAGAGTTGGTGGAAGAGGTTAAAGAGAAAAATTTAAAAGTTGAAATCGACGAAGAAACGGAGACCTACGTTTCTCTTGATTTATCTAAAAAATAAAGAATACCATGGCAGAGAAAGAAAGATACAGCGATAAAGAACTTGAAGAGTTCCGAGATTTGATCAATGCCAAGCTTGCTGAAGCAAGAAACGATCTCACAGGATTAAGGAACTCACTTTCACATAAAGACGATCACGGTACCGATGATACCTCTCCATCTTTCAAAATGATGGAAGATGGCTCAGAGACGCTTAGCCGCGAAGAGATGTCACAATTGGCCGCTCGTCAGGAAAAGTTCATCACTCACTTGGAGAATGCACTTACCCGAATTAGTAATAAGACTTACGGGATCTGCCGAGTTACCGGCAAGCTCATTCCAAAGGAGCGTCTCAGAGCAGTGCCTCACGCCACCCTATCTATAGAAGCCAAGGAAGCCCAAGGTTAAATCGAAGGAAATGACAGATAAACAGAAAAGGAAGTCGCTTCTACGACTTGCTTTTTTTGTGGCTATCCTGGTACTTATTCTTGATCAAGGCAGTAAGATCTGGGTAAAGACCACAATGGAACTTTCGGAAGAGTTTCCGGTTTTGGGAGATTGGTTTTACATCCACTTTACCGAGAACAATGGAATGGCCTTCGGCATGGAGCTGGCCGGAGATTATGGTAAACTGATCTTAAGCCTATTTCGGATCGTGGCGGTGAGCTTGATTGCCTGGTATCTTTATAAACTACCAGAAAAAGGGGCCAGCAAAGGGATCATGATCAGTGGAGCCTTGATCTTCGCAGGCGCTTTGGGCAATATCATCGACTCTGCCTTTTACGGCCTTATTTTCAATGATAGCTATTATCAGACTGCCAGCTTCCTTCCAGAAGGTGGCGGTTATGCTCCCTTTTTGTTTGGCAAGGTAGTGGACATGCTATACTTCCCACTCTACGAAGGATTTTTACCTGAAAGTATTCCATTCTGGGGAGGCGATTATTTCATCTTTTTTAGGCCCGTATTCAATATCGCCGACAGCGCCATCAGTATAGGCGTCATCTCAGTGCTTTTATTTCATAGGAGCTTCTTCAGCGAGAAGTAGCTTTTTTCTAAAAGTTTACTCGCGTTCCGAAGAGCACGCCCATATAGGTGATTCTTTCATTAAAATTAGCCTCGCGCTTGGTCAATGAGTTGATACTCTGTCGATAATAAGGCGTGATGCTAAAAGAGGTGTTGATGCTATGGAAGTAGGTCACCCCCGCCGCCAAATGTACGTTCACGATACCAAATGCACGATAGGGGTTCTCATTGCTGCTCAAGTCGTAGACTTCATTTCGATCTTGTTTGTCGGATAAGGTGTGCTTGTTATTCACAACCGTGTTGACGTAGTTTGATCCACTTATTCTATATAAGTTACTGTTGTCATTTTCAGTAGCCGACGGAATGCTAATCCGATCTTCTACATTCCTCAACTGGTAGCCGCTATAATTGTTATACACTTGAAGGCCTAAACCCCCTTTGATCGACCATCCCCATTTGGATTCACGATCTTGATAGCCAATTAGTAAAGGGACCTCAATGAAATCATATTGATTGGAAAAACGCTTGTCTCCATCAATTCTTACCTCTTCATAGATCTCGGTGAATTGAATTCCCGTTTCAAAGAACTTGTTATTCTTTAGTTCATATTGCAAGTTGATTCCTGCAGTGTAGGCCAGACGAGTATGTTCTGTTTCCAGCCTCCTTTCTAAGAAAGAGGTCTCCATATTATATTCTGCGGTCAATATCTTGTTGATGAACTGCGGTCCAATGTAAAAGTGGATGCTTGATCTTTCTCGAAAGCCTCTTTTTGGAGTAGACTCGATCACATACTCAAATTGATCTTCGGGAATCAAAGGAGATTTTACCAATCGGTTTCCACTCATTGCTTTTAATTCTAAAGCGTCCACTTTATAAAAACGGACAATTGATGATGGAGAAGCGGTAGCCCATCCGTCCATTTCATCAACTAAGGTAGCCAGCCTGTGATCGTCTAACTGTGGCTTTCCGAAAGTGCCGTATTCCATAGATGCGTAAAGCTCAGGTCCGGGGACTAAAGGTTGTTCAATGGCTGGTTGATCGGAAATTTGTTCATCTTTCACCACAGACTTTACACCAGGTTCATTGGATAAAAAGACTTGATCAAGCGCAATTCCATTTGTCTGAGGAGTAATTTGGGGTGTAGTGGATTTTAGTTGGGTAAAAGTTTCACGAGGAACAAGATTGACCTTTTCCGCTTCATCGTTTTGAAGCAAATAGGCAGATGCACCGCCTGCAAGGGCGAGCAATAAGAAAGTGCCAATTATCCTCCAGCCTGAAGAGATCCGGTTGGCTACTACATGTCCAAAACTACGCTCCGTTTGGATGTTATCCCAGACCGAAGAGGGCGGTGTGGTAGAATGATCCCTCAGCCGATCGCGCAGAATTTGGTCGAAGTCGTTAAACTGATCAGACATTTTTACTAATTTTTAATTCCATCAAAAGCTTCTGCATCCATTTGCGAGCTTTAGCCAGTTGTGATCTGGAGGTGCTCTCTGAAATCTCAAGCATTTCCCCTATTTCTTTATGGCTATAACCCTCAATGACATAAAGGTTAAAAACCATTTTGTATCCGTCGGGAAGTTGTTGGATCAATGCCAACAACTCTTTCTCACTCATTCTGCTGATCGCTTTAGAATAAACTACTTTGTCTTGATAGTCTTCTATGCCGATTTGTTCTTGTTTGAAGCTAGATTTCCGACAATAGTTGAGTGAGGTATTCACCATTATTCTCCGAATCCATCCTTCAAAAGAGCCGTTAGATTTGAATTGGGTGAGGTTGTCAAAAACTTTAATGAAGCCATCTTGAAGCATATCCTGCGCCTCAAGCTCATGTCTAGCGTACCTCAAGCAGACGAAGTACATCTTAGCCGCATACAAGTCGTAAAGCTGCTTTTGGGCAGTTTTATTCTCGCGAATACAGGCTTGTATGAGCTTATTCTCATTCATCGGCAAATAAAAAGAGCGTTCCCTTCTATGTAAAGACGACTTGAGTCGAGAAAACGTCTACTATCTGTTTTAAATTTACGAGAAAATGGGGATGCTACTGAATCAGACCTGATTTTAACATGCTTTCTGCAATCTGAATGGCATTGGTGGCCGCCCCTTTTCTAAGGTTGTCGGCAACGATCCAGAGATTTAGGCTTTTAGGAGCCGACTCGTCTCTACGCACTCTTCCTACAAAAACTTCGTCGTGGTCTTTTGCTTGAAGTGGCATGGGGTAGAGTAAATTGGCGGGGTCGTCCATCAAGCTTACCCCTTCTGATTTGCTTATAATTTCTTTGACAGCCTCTATATTGAAGTCTTCCTTGAAGGTGATGTTCACAGACTCAGAATGACCTCCGAGTACGGGCACCCTTACTGCAGTGGCGGTCACGTTGAGGGTTGGCTCTGAGAGGATCTTGCGACTTTCCTTCACCAACTTCATCTCCTCCTTGGTGTAGTCGTTCTCTTCAAATACGTCGCATTGGGGTAAACAGTTCTGGTAGATTGGATAAGGGTAAGCCATTTCTCCCTTTTTTCCGTCACGCTCATTTTCATATTGCCGAACGGCGCTTACCCCGGTGCCGGTCATTGATTGATAAGTAGAAATGATCATTCTTTCAATTCTGAAGGCTCGGTGCAGAGGAGCCACAGCCATCAATAATTGAATGGTAGAACAATTGGGGTTGGCGATGATCTTGTGTTCTGCTTGAATAAGGTGCCCATTGATCTCGGGGATGACCAGAGGATAGCGTGAATCCATTCGCCAGGCAGATGAATTGTCGATGACCACTGTGCCTTTTGCGGCAAACTCTGGGGCATATTTTTTTGATACCTCACCTCCGGCCGAAAACAGAGCCAGGTCTGGAGCAGCCTTAATGGCCTCTGAAATGGAGATAAAGCGATGAGGTTTTCCGTCAAAGCGCACTTCCTTGCCAACCGAACGCTCAGAGGCTACCAGCAAGAGTTCATCCAAAGGGAAATTTCGCTCTTTCAGCAGCTGTAACATTACGGTACCCACCATTCCACTTGCTCCAACTACCGCTACTTTCATCTTATTTGCTTTTTGCTTAATTTAAAAGGAGAATTCCTGACAGCTCAAAATTACTATTAATAGGATGCTAAATCAGGAAAGATGAAATCACCACTCAAACTCAAACTGCTCATTTTTTTCTCACTCTTCAGCCTTAGCGGGAAGGCGCAGATCAGCTGGGTAGAGAACTTCAACGATACCAACCTAAATCAGCCGGTAAAGTGGCTTGGCGACACATCGGCCTTTACAGTAAACCAAGCCCATGAGCTGCAGCTGAACGCAGCTAACTTGAGCAGCCCGAGAAGCATGAGCTGCCGATCAGAAGTGGTAAACCAAGCAAGTTGGGAGATCGATATTCGGTTGCAATTTTCTCCTTCTGCTTCAAACTATGCTGAAGTTTATCTTTTGTCGGATCAAATTGACCCGCGCCTTGCTACAAAAGCTATTTTTCTTCGAATTGGAGGGATCAGCGGCAATGCGGATGACGTGAGTCTTTTTCTAAAAGATGAAAATAGCATCATTGAATTGATCGATGGGGTAGATGGCCTGGCCGGAGGGGCCCAAGTAGACCTCAGGATTAAGGTAGAAAAGGATAGTAGTCATCTCTGGAAGCTTTGGGCGGACGAGAATCGCAGCGGAACATTTCTTTATCAAGGGTCAGCTTTCGATAGCACCATAGAGGAGTCTAGTTACTTTGGCCTGATCGCCTACTTTACCTCCACCCGATCAGATAAGTTTTTTTGGGATAGCATTAAAGTGTCGGGTAAAGCATTCGTAGACCTTGAACCTATCCGGATCACTTCCATTAGGGTGATCGATTCACTCACTCTGGAGTTGAACTGCGCTGAGATACCGCAAAGAGCCTCAGCACTGAATGCAAATCATTATCAATTGTTGGGGACAGGCCATTTACCGAATCTAATCCAATTCAATGATTCCGACAGTAGTATTTTGAGGATAAGCTTTGCTCAAGCTTTTCAAAGTGGGGTTGGCGAAACTTTAATTGTAAAAGGCTTGAAAGATCGTTTTGGGAACACCATGCAGGCTGACAGCATTGGATTTACTTTTTATCAGCTGGCAGACGCATATTTTGGTGATCTGCGGATCAACGAGATCATGGCCGACCCTTCCCCTTCAGTAGGTTTGCCGGAAGCAGAGTATCTCGAAATTTTTAATACCACTAAGCAGTATTATGACTTAGAGGGTTGGTCTATTGCGGACCCCTCTTCCACGGCCCTGCTGCCAGGGCATTTGATCGAGCCGGGAGCCCACCTTCTACTTTGTGATGCCGAAGACAGCGCCCTTTTCGCTGCATTTGATCAGGTGGTGGGCCTAGACGACTTCCCCTCCTTGAATAATGGTGAAGAGCTCTTGCTGCTGCGTGATCAAAATGGTCGGTTGATCGATCGGATCCACTATACTTCTTCATGGTACAAGGATCCGGAGAAAAGCAGTGGAGGCTGGAGTCTGGAAATGATCAATCCTTACTTGAGCTGTAGCGACGAAGAGAATTATCAGGCGTCAAATGCAAGCCTGGGAGGAAGCCCAGCGTCTCAAAATAGTCTTTACGATGATCAACCTGATCTCATCCCCCCAAG
>JGI12048J13642_10376290_pt1 | contig 12876 bp, 16 predicted proteins | sample ElkSlonscriptome_16_FD_13642 | JGI IMG/M metagenome (IMG submission 13642) | reverse complement strand
CTCCGGTACTTTGCCGCCATCTTCCGCGCATAGTCCGCCTGCTGACTCTGTTTGATGCTATGGTTATCACTCGACCAATCCACCAGCGCCTCATAAAACGACGCTTTCATCTCCCAGATGTCCGCCGCCGCACGGTTCACATCGTACACCCGCGCATCCAGATAATACGTCTCCGCATCCTGATCCGCACCAAACGTGATGATCGCCGCCTCATAATTGACCGAATACAGCGCTGTACCAATCGCTGACCCCGCGTTATCACGCAACGCCCAGCCCGAATCCGTGTCGTTTTCCTCAAAATTTCGCAACGGAGACAGTGGATATTCCAGATACTGATAATCACCGTCCACATACTCCGGCTGAGACACAATATCATGCCGCTTGACCGTCGTCCGGTACTTGTCCAGCTCATACTGAATCTGGTCATCGGTGAAGTAGGTCGTCCCCGCCACCGTATGATCTGCAGTCCCCGCGTTCGTCAACCGCCGCACCACCCCGATCAGATTCGCCATGCCTGCTCTTGCCATTACAGCCTCCCTACAAATTCTGGATGACGCTCGCGCCACTTATCTAATAACCCATTATCCTGATTAGCGTGGAGCCATGCCGTTGCCCGACCTTCCGCCAGCGTATAATGCACCACCAGCGCACCCCGCACCGCCTGCCCCGTGTATCCCGCTTTAATAATTTGCAGGATCAAATCAAAATCCTCAGCATGTGCCGTCTTACCATCATGGAGCGTCCGGTACTTAATATTGTGCTTATCCATCAATGACCGTCGCCAGATGCACCCGGTACCCGCCGGAAAATGGCGCGTGTAATCAATCCGCCGATACGGTTTCGCCTTCACACGGTCCGTTCGCTTACCGTGATATTGCAAATCACCATACACGAACCCCACAGAATCCGGTGCATCATCACCCGTCGCGACCAGCTTCCGCAGACTATCCGGCTCCAGCCAATCATCATCACCAATAAACAGTACCCAACGCCCCCGCGCATTTTCCAACGCCTCATTCATCGCCGGTACTTGCCCCAAATTCTCTTTGTTCAAACCCAGACCAAGTGAATTATGATGTGAGAACATACGCGGGTCGATGGACTCAAGCACCTTAGCCGTATCATCAGTCGATCCATCATCCACCACAATACACTCTACGCGCACCCCACTCTGTGCAACCACACTCTGCACCGCCCGCTCAATCGTCGCTTCCCCGTTCAACGTCGGGATAATCACACTCACGTCAGGTGCACTAGAAACTTGCTTATCAATCGCTTCATCCGTAGACTGCGGGAAGTCCGCAATCACGCGCTGGCTGAATAGCGTATCCGGCACCATCTCGCGCACACGCTCAATCAACGCCTCATCATGTGGCAATTGTGCATTCGTATGCAGTTCACCGCGTATCATATCGACCCGTTCCAACGGAGCAGAACGCAACACACCCCACTCCGCGCCCTCAATGTCGAGCTTGAGCAACTTCACACGGTCAATCTTGTGCATCTCCATCACATACGCCAGCGTATTCACATCGACCTCAATGCCCTGATGCCCATAAATATGCACCCCACCAGCGTTATCTCGCACGTTACCGCCCAGGTACGAAGTCCCGCGCTCACCCGCTATAGCACCCAGACCAGCTATAACGTTCTTCAGCCCATTAGCCTCAATGTTGTGGCACAGATGGTCATATGTCTCAGGGTGGGGTTCAATCGCGATGATCTTCGCTTCAGGGAACTTCTTCGCCAGATACAGCGACACAACACCCACGTTTGCGCCAGCGTCAATCACCACATCACCATCATCCAGCACGACCTGATCCAGCGCATACTCACTGATCGCCTCAACCGCCGCGTCTCTGGCTGTGCCCCCGGTATGATTTTCGCGTATTTTCAGCGCCACATCACCCACGGTCACATCACGCCATACAAAATCACCATCGCCTATCGGCACCATCTTCGCCAATGCAGGGAGCATATACTGTTCGAACACCCGCTTATAATCATAGATCAGCGCCTGCTCACGCGCCTGCTCACGAAACTCTGTATTATCACGGTGCAGGTGCATAATCTTCAACTTGTCGATAGCATCATCCGTGTCCGCCAATGCCCAGAACCCGCTTGTCCGCGCACCCCACGCATACCACCGTTGCGAGCGCACCCGTTGACCACTCAGGCATAATTCAGCCATCGCGCTACCATCCGTCACGATCACCGGACACCCTGCCGCCTGTGCCTCCACAATCGGAATACCAAACCCCTCGCCCATGCTGAGCAAGAAGAACACATCCCCTGCATTGTAGATTTTATTTAAAAACGTGGGTTCGATCAGGTTCATCGTGTATTCATAGGTACGCGGGAAGATCACCGCATCCGTAATGCCGAACGACTCAGCCATCTCATGCAGATTTTCGCCACTATAGCCTCGCGACTCGGTGTGGATATACCACACGCTCTCAGGGTGCGACGCGTGGAATTGTGCAAACGCCGCCATCATCCCGCGAAAGTTCTTCCGCGATGGTTGACCCTTATTCGCCGCCACCGTGACGATTAAAAATTTATCGCCAATCGTCGCACCGGTGAACCGTTCCAGTTCCGTCCGCGCAAATGCCCGGTCAATCGGCTTAAACGTCTCGGTGTCCACCCCATGCGGTACATAATCCACATTATCAAACCCGGCATCCCGCAATGCCTGCTCACCAAATTTAGACATCGCCCAGATCCGCGTCGCGTGCTCCAACGAGTCCGCATTTTCTTGGCTGACCGGCGCACAATCAATCGGTGCCCATGCCGCCCAATTCAGCTGACCCCACGCCATCGGATTGAGCACAAACGGATCGATCAAACTCACCACCACATCCGCTTTTGTATACCCAACATGACCCGGCACAATATCGTTACCGTACTGATCCCGAAATCGAGGCAACTCCAGAATATCCGTATGACCATCCCGCGCCGGTGCGCCCTCGCGTCCGTAAAACGCAGAAATCGACACATCATAATCCTCATGTGCCTTAATCAACGGTGTAAACAAACTGGTCTGATTACCATACCCCGTCGGAGCATGTAACCCGTTCGAGTGCCACAGGATTTTCGTCATAGGGTGGACTACCTCACTGGTTATACAAAGTCCCCCACTCACGCGAGCAGGGGATGATTTATTTGGGGATACTAGCTTACGCCAGCCTGACGCACTTCGTATGCCGCCACACTAGCCGTCACGTCGTCAAAATCGACATTGATCGTGCCGTCCTCCTGTGTGAACCGTGCCGTCTCAATCATGTAGTACGCCTCAGCAGTACCATCGATGTCCAACGCCAGATCACCCTCACCTGCGGTCAGGCTCGGCGGGTTAGCGCCTGCCTTGAATGTGACCGTACCAGCGTCGCCGGTATTGTTCACATACAGCACGAAATCACCGGTTACCGCACCGGCGGCGATATAGTTACCGTCGCTGGTTTCGGCGGTGCCCGCGCTGGCGACCACTGTGCCACTATTGCGTACCAGTTGTGTTACTGGGATTAATGCTCTTGCCATGAGTACACCTCACTCGTTATTTTTTTGATACAAGCCCCGCCTCAAACTGACAACGGGGTTGAGAAGTGAATTTCTATACCGTCTCGCTCTGCGCCCTAGCTCGGACGATTAGCGATCAACACTGCCAGATTCGCCGGACGAATTACCTTACCACCATACACATGCAGACCCTTGACGGCATCAGCAAAGCGCAATTCAGGACGAAGCGCCTCAACGCTCACGATCTGTTCGGCATAGCTGACTGCCATCGGATGTCCAGCAAGCACACGGACACCGGTATTAGCTGATGTCTCAGGTGCTTTGTTGGATTTGTACACGGTGAACCCTGCCGCCGCGCCTACCATACCATTGGCGAGCGTGTTTCGGTTCTGGTCGGTGCCGTAGTTGGTAAAGCGGTCATCTTTGACCAGCAAACCGTGGAACCACGGCGGGACGATCACCCAGCGACCATCTTCCGGTGTGTCGTTTTCATCCAGCTCAACGCTCAGATCAACCAGATACTCATAGGCATTGCCTGCGGTACCGAGGTCGGTCTTTGGTGTGCCAACTGTACCGATTTTGTTGCTACCGGCTACTGCGGCGGCACTCATCAGCCCGGACATAAACACATCAGCCGCATCACGCAGACCATATGCCGCACGGCGCATCGCTTCTTGCATGACCGGCACATTGTTCTGCACCGCGTCCACATCGTCCACAGCAAAATTGAAGTATTTCGCCTGGTCGATGATAAGTTCCTGTTGAGCAGATTGAAGCTCTTCGGGACTGTTGATGTCGGTGTTTTTGACGTAATCGCTAATGGTGACATCACCCACGCTGTTGATCTTCACACGATCACCTTCTCCGCTGATCTCGCCTTCGTAGTCACGATTGACCACGCCAGGAGCGGCATAACGATGAGCGGTATCCAATGCGATCAAAATTTCACCAGACCATACTGCCGGTGTAAAATTGCTTAAAGACATGACTTACCTCACTTTTTCTGACTTGCGAGGAATTTACGCACCTCCTCGGCACGTTTCACATATTCCTGCGGAGTCATCTTCTTAATCGCGTCCATTGTCAACGTCGATCCTGAGCTATCCGGGTTACCAGCGCTCGCGCTACCCCGCACCCCACTCCGGGGCATCAGCTCACGCAACTCTGCCACCTGCGCCGTGATGTCCTCATCAGTATCACCGGTGAGGAACTTCGCCGCGCCTACTGGCAAACCTGCCTCTGCGATGGCTTTCGCTCGCTGAGCCTCCAGCCGTGCTGTCTGTGCCGCGTTGCGCTCTGCCTCAAGCTCCGCCTTCAGCTTCTCAAACTCAGCCTTCACATCATCCTCGGTGGACTTACCCACCGTTTCAAGACGCTTCTCAAGCTGTTCGCGCTGTTCGGCTTCCTTGCTCAATAACCGTTCGAGCTTTTCCGCTTGCGCCTTATAATACGCACCCGGATCACGGATCTCTCCACTTGACTCTGGTTTGTTTGTATCCGTCGGTACCTCTTGCACCTGTGGAGTTTCGCCCTGACCCTCCGCCGGAGTAGTCCCTGGTTCGTTCTGCTCCGCTGGAGCGTTGATTTCTTCCGCCATCGCTGATGACTCCGTTTTTTTATCTAATTCTCACATCTACACCATAACGCAACCGCCCACCCACACGCGGAATCAAAAAAGCACCCGCGTTTGAGTGCTTACTGACTTCTGACCACTAGAACATTAGAGCATGTTCCTGTATCTATCCTCACAGTTAAAATAATTAATGGAATAGATTGACCATTTGGCATTGATTCAAAACGCTCTAAAATCTCAGCAGGTACTAAATTGCCGCCTTTATATTCTCCAACTATATATCCATCACCAGACACGACACCGCCCCTCGCGTTTGATATTTCGCTCATAATAATCTATCCCCCCATAATCTCCCGATAACTCCGCTCCCGCCTCATCTCCCCGAAAATATCGTTTTCATACGTCCCCACAATCGTCGCCGGGTCGAACCGCAACTCTCCCCGCTGGATCGCAGAATAGATCAGGTTATTGCCGATCACCTCACGCTGAGTGGTCACATCCTGCGCGTTAAACCAGTCCACTCCCGTCTGGATCGGCACCTCACCACCATCACGAAAACCCAGCTCGCGCCATGTCGGGGTAACCGGCACCGCCGCACACCGTCCGCGATGATGATCGTTTAATATCTCCGTCGTGGGGTGGACCGTACCGTGCATCGCCACACACGCCCGGCATGTCCGCGGAGAACCAATGTTCGCCGACCATATCCAGCGATCAACACCAGTCTCTTCATACACCTGTTGCAGACCACGCCTCGCGCTATACACCTGTGTCGTCTGGATCATATTATACGCATCATTGAGGGGACTTTGCCGGATGTTCAAATATTCTTCCGCCAATCGCGCAATCTCACGCGGGTTACGACCAGCCGCCACCCCGCTCACGATCAAATCCGACACCGCATCAGCATGGAACGCACCCAACCGCCCCACCGCATCACGGAACGCCGGACTATCCACATAATCAATCGCGCTCTGCACCGTCTGCACCAACGGCTGGTTAAACTGCACACTCATCCCGCCCGCGTTCAGCATGTCAACCCCACTCCGCACACCAATCCGCGCACCGCTCGCCTGCAAACTCGCCGCGTCATCCACAATCGATCCGCCCAGCAGGTTAATATCCCGCGCCAATCGATCACGAAAACTCTGCAACGCCTGCGCTTGCCTCATGTCATCATCCGAATATAGCGGATTAAGCGGATCACTCAGCCCACTCAGCGCGTTATCAATCCGGGGCAGAATAGCCTCATACGCACCCAACAACCGACGCGCCACCGGCTCATAATCCCGCGCCAATCGTTGCGCCCATCTCACGCGACCACGCTCAACCTCTCGCTGAATCTCTGCCAACCGTGCCACACGATCATCGTTAAACATCATCACCCCTGAGCATTGATAATAAAATTTCTATACCCCGTCACTAAACGCCTTCTCATACTCACCCAATGCGAATAAAAGCGCATGTGCAAACGTAGGGTAAATACGCCGATCATCGTTAACAAGCACATACCACTGCCCCATATGGGACTGTATGCGGATACCATGCTCAACCAACAGCACAGACAACACCGCCAGCGCATCACGACCGATGGAAGCCTGTTCCGACAGTTCAACCAACCCGCTCATCTGTACATTTCCCGTCATAGCCATCGCACCTTTCACTCAATAATCCCCCTCTCCGTTATCGGGGAGGGGCTAGGGGTGGGGTAAATTCTACCCGCTCACACCCACAGGCGCACCACGATCACGGATACCATCCATCATTGACTCTTCCATCAGATCCCGCGTAATCACATCGTAATCACGCCCGCGCAACCGTGAGGCTTCGCGCTTACTCATAATGCCCATGCCCATCTCACGCGCAATCAAATCGACCTCTGCAACCTCATCCGATGGCAACGCGCTACCCCACTCCACCATCACACGATTGTCCTCAGCCACGCCCTTACCCGCCAGCATCATCGCCACCCGGCTCACGCGATCAATCAGCGTGCCATAGCTTCGGCGTAATGTCTCATTTTTCGCCAGCATCGGCATAAACGCAGACCGTATACCCAGATTAGTCACCCCGCGGAACATGCTCAAATCGTTCGGCAATGTCACCACCCGCGCCTGACGATAGAACAAGCCTTCTAATTTCATCAGCATATTCATACTACTGGTGAGGTCGCTCATCATCTCAACCGTTTTCAGGTCTGCATCCGTATTCTCTACCGTAAACAAACCATCCACCGCTGTGGGTTGCAAACTGTCCGCCGTGAATCCTTTACCGAACATCGTCGGGAACGCGTGCCATCTCAAAATCGACTTCATGTCACTCGCCACCGCGTTCACCGCGTCGTTGAGGAATTTATGCGTCAATTCAGATTTACCATAATAAGAATTGGTCTGGGGAAGATGCACACTATCAATAATCGGCGGCAACGGATAATTCCACACCATCTCATCCGTCTGTTGCCAGCGGTCATCACTGCCGATAAAATCCCGGATGAGCCAGCGGTCACCATCCTTGAGTGTGACTTGCCGGTGTTCCTTCTGTTGACGCATAGAAACTCCGTTATCACTGCTCTCAGCATCCCAGCGCATCTCATACCCGAACAACCGTTTATAATTATCCTGCCGCCACCACGTCACAATATTCGCCGGATTAATCACAATCAATTGAGGATACTCATGCTCGGTATCATCCATATCCGGCAACAGCACACGCATATATACCTGCCCCGCCAGCGCACCATTTGTCGCCGCCTCTTGTAACAACGTCGCGCCACCATTCGCCGACCACATCTGACGCAACCACTGCTCATCATCAGACGTATCGCGTGACTCATCCAGCGCCAATGTAGGCATCTCCGGCAACAAAAACGCTACCGTCTGATCGACCACATCCGAACACAAATTAATGATGATATTGTCCTTCTCGTCTTTCAGCGGCTTAGGCATATCACCCCGGTAATATTGCCGGTTCGATTGGATCATCGAGCGGCGATCCTTGATCTGTTTCCCCGCGCTCTCAATGCCCTCTTTGCTTAAAATGTAATCTCTCGATGTTGCACCTGGCATTATCGCCTCCTCGTAAACGGATTCTCCGCCTTTTCCAGTACCGCCGTATTTTTGTCCACACTCATCACCGCATAACGCGCCGCATCCATACCATGATTATCAACATCCACCGGCACCTCTTTCTCCGGCTTACCATCCTTGCCGGGTGGATACTGATAGCTACTGATCTCCTCAACCGTGCTGGTTGGTTTTTTCTTATCGCTCATCCGGGTATCAACCTCAACCAGCGCATCATTGAAGAAGAATATCCGCGCCCGCCCATCACCCTGAATCGCGTAACGTTCCTGCGTTTTCTCAATCCCCGTCTTAATCGCCTTACTCGCCGGACGGGTCACAATGCCATTCTCGCGCATCGTCTCACGGTCTTCTGCATCATGGTCTGCCACCGTATACCGAATCAACCGCGCCTCACTCGCCTCAGACCGCCATACCGCCATCTTCGCGCTTTCGTCCAACTCATCCCACGCGCCACGGTCTACCCCCGATTCAATCCGCTTGATCTGGTCACAATGCGCCGCCACAGTTCGCTCACTCATGTATATCTCACGATACAAATACAGACGATCATCCTCATCCAGCGCCCACCATTGGCACACGAACGGATTACGATACCCGAAGTCAACCGACCTAAACCGCGTCCAATCCTCCGGCACATCAAACGGTTCGATCACATGCGTCTCATAGCGATAATCCTCATAAACCGCACCTTCCGCAGAAACCCACAGCCCATCTTTTAGACGCTTTTTGCGAACACCCGTCAACATACCCAGTGTCCCCTCAGCATAATCTGCCGGGTTATAGATATTATCTTTCGTCTCCGCCAGATGCCGGGTCGCCATACCGCCCTGGATCAAATCTTTATAAATCCAATGCTGATCGCTGTCAGGGTTGGTGGATAACATAATCTGCCACCAGTTACTCGCCGTCCCACGCATACGCGATAACAACTCATCAAAATCTGCGCGGGTCAACAGATTTGCCTCTTCAATCCACACGTAATCCAGACCACCCTGCAAACCAATCGAGCGGATCGCCTGCCGCTGGTTCTCGTCCTTCATGCCCCCATACGCCAGCATCGACCCATTCGCATACTCAAAACGCTTTTTCTGCCCGATTAATCTCACATTCGGGTCATCACCCAGCACGATATGGTCGAAAAACAACAGTGTCGAGTTCGTCATGCTCTCCCGCGTCTTACGCACCATCAACCCCATCGCGCCGGGATACTTACGCATCAACGCATCAATCTTATACGCCCACACATGGCTCTTACCCGTCCCCGCCGGACCATCCAGCAACACAATCGGAGACTTATCACGCCATGGTGCAACCTGCCAATCAAGCGGCGTAAATACCGACTCACTCGTCGCCGTCATCATCCCAATCATCCGGGCTAACAGTCGCGTATAATTGCATTTTCATACCACTACCCGCGCCAAACTCAGGGCTCATCTGCGTCAGCGTAAACTTTATCGCCCAGGGTTCCGGTTCTTCCTTGCTCAAATAATACGCCAGTCCCTGCCTCGCAATATGCACCAGCGAATCGCGCTCTACCTGCACCGTGTCCCACAAGTTGTAACGCTTAAGGTAGTTATACATAGTGGACGAAGACACACCCAACGCTTCCGCCGCAACTTTCACCACGCCGTCAGCCTCTTGCAATGCTTTTCGTGCTGATGTCTTTGTAATTCTTACCCTGTTCGCCATGACCCACTATCCAAAAATTCCAAATTAACGCCATTTCCGCGCCAGTTCATTATCACTATGCGAAATTACCTATTACACCTGCCTACACCATACCTCAACCGCACCCCGCGCACCGGAATCAAAAAAGCACCCATCACGGATGCTCTTGACATTTCGGCAAGGGACTAGGGGTGGGGTCTACGCCACCTTTACCTGTAACATCATCTCACGCAACGCTGTAATCTCTAAACTCAACGCCCGCGCCGCGTCCAACTTCTTCGCCAGCGTCTCCTCCAGCGCCAACCGTCCCCGATCATGGCACACATAACCATCATTATGCCCCAGGCGCAAAATCTCGCCACCACGCGCCAATCGTGCCATACGCCCCCGCACAGTCCGCACCGACATCACCACAGGCAAAAACTCGGTCACATGACGCGGATACACACGCTCAAACGCACCCGTGTGAGGATGAGTAATGCGCTCTATCGTTTTGATAATCAACTCATCCACCGCGTCCACCACGCAACCATTCTCCTAATCATCTTCCTCACCACTGATAACGAACTTTCTGTGCCCTGATAACCTTACGAATTTATCCCACTTATACCACAAACCACCCCATAGGATTCATTCGCTCCCACACCGCCATCTGATAAGCAGACCGCGCCTCCGGTACGTCCATCAAATTCGACTCAACCAGACGATCACCCCACTGGCGCAACGTCTCACCGTCTCGCCTCTGCCATGCAATCCACACCAGAGTCGGAACAATCGGCATGATCGCAGTATTAAATGCCTCTATCGTGGTTTCATACCACAGCACCAACGCCTCCTGAAATTCTTGCATTGGCACAACCATACTGTCAAAAAACTCAGCCAGAGCTTCGTTCATCATTTGTACATCGATCACTTGCTCATCAGTCATAATCAACCTTACGAATTTATCCCAATTATATCACAACTATTCACCAAGCCAGCACAGAGCGAGGGTGACACAACCCCCGCCCCGATCACATCAGAAAAACCATTTTTCTCGGCTTCACCACCAGTCTACCCAAACCGACACACAAGCTCAAAACGGAATATCATCCGTCCGTGCAACAATATCATCCTTCGTGAACTTCCCCGACTTCAGCGCATTCCGCAGGTCTTGCTCACGTTTATGCTTATACGCCTCCATCGCGTCGTTGTATTCTTTCTCACGTTGACGATACGCCCGCGCCTTAGCGTTATATGTCGAAATGTCATCCCTAAGCCGTCGCAACTCCAGAATTAATTCATCAATCGCGCGGACATCATCAAGACCAATGCGAATATGTTCCTGACCGCCAACCAGGCGTAATTCACCTTTCGCGCTCATCTCAGATTTGTAACCGGATGTTTTCAATCGAACATACACATCGGTGCCGTTTTCGACCTCAATCGTTCGCCGTGAAGCCTGCTGAGGCGGTTCAAATTCTTCTGGCTTATCTGGCTTATCATCCGCATGGCGTTCATCATAAATTTTCTCAAGCGCCTGCGCCTCATGCCAACCTAAACTATCGTACTTCATGCTGTTTTTTCCTCTCTCACTTCATCCATCGATAATCCACGCAACACACCCAGCGTCGCCTTCGCATCCGCCAGCGCATTGTGCGCGTTCTTAATCCGTACACCATAGTGATCCGCCGCAAAACTCAACGACTTCCACTTGTACGAACCGTAATATTCGCTGAAATCACCGTACTGCACCGCAAACGCTTGCATAGCACAATACACCTCACGATGACTCTGCGTATAAAACCAATTGCGATAACGACGTGTATGCACATACTCACGCGGGCAGATCATAGCCTCATACGCCTGCTTACACGCAAAATCCAATCGCGCCACGTCATAATCCTTGTTGTAGATCACCCAACGCCGACCACTCAGCGCCTCACGAATCTGCGAATACGCCTGCTCAAATGCCGGAGCATCGGCCACCATCTCATCCGTCACACCGTGAATTGCCGTAGCACCCGGCGGTATGGGCACCTGTGGATTAATCAGCATATCCAGCAACACCTCACCATCCTGATCCACCGCGCCAATGCTCACGATCCGGGCATCATCAGTCAATCCGGTTGTCTCGGTATCCCACACCACGAACCCGCCACTTTGACGCATCAACCACCGCGCCAACTTAGGACCCCACCCGGTGGGAATATCAGCAAAATATTTCGCCTTAACGCGCTTCATCACTCACCCACAATCACCCGGATCTCACGCAACACACTCTCGCGCACCACGCCCGTCCCAAACTCCGCCTCAGCCAGCACCGCTCGCGCCCGTGCCAACCTCAGCCGCGCCTCATCACGCTCCGTCGCCACGATCTGCGCCTCCCTCTGCGCCTGTAACCATTTTTCGGTGGATAATTCCGCCGCATATTCGTGTAACTTACATTGCTCGCACATCACACATCCTCCCGCTCATGCGCTGCAATCAACGCATTCAGCAGATGCCGACCAATGCGATTATGATATACTGCATCTTCAAAAGTGCCGTCACGCTGAGCTATCAGGTAATGTCCCGGATCAAGCACTGGCGCAAAAGCCTCATGATCTCTGACACTACGCTCATACTCATCCTGATACACCTGCAACTTACCCAAAGGTATCATCCCTAATATGGCGATAGCCTGTCGAAGAACCATCTGAATACCCTGACGTTCTTCATCGGTCAATTTAATTTCACTCACTTGCGACTCCATCTCATGTGATTCACATTGCTCGCACATCACGCACCTCACTCTCAAATCGAACTTGAACATCACGCCCCACGACATCACTCAACACCCGCCGCACATTCCGCCCCAGCCGATGCTCCAGCATGTCCCGCGCATAACTATCCCTCGCCCGCAACGTCCACACGTCACCAGCCCGACCGACAAATTCAACCCCGCGCACCCACGTATCGAAATTATGCACATCCAACTGCAATTCCAACTGTCCCAACGCCTTACGCCATTCTCCCGCCTCTCCGGTCAGAAGTTCCCCTCCCTGTGGACGGGGT
>JGI12048J13642_10551141_pt1 | contig 12880 bp, 15 predicted proteins | sample ElkSlonscriptome_16_FD_13642 | JGI IMG/M metagenome (IMG submission 13642) | reverse complement strand
TCAGCCGCATGGTCTCGGTCACACGCATCAGAAGCTCCTCACCACTTCGTCGAGCATCTCGTTGATCGTCTGGAGGACCTTGGTCGAGGCCTCGAAAGCACGTTGAAACTTGCTGAGCTCGAGCAGCTCTTCCTCGAGCGACACGCCGCTCGACTTCTGCTGCTCGGCGATGGCGAAATCGACCGTACTCTCCCGGAGGCTCTGCTCGGTCTGGGCGCCGTTGATGCGCCGACCGACGTCACCGGCCAGGTCGCCGAAAGCCTCACCGGGGGTTCGCCCCGAGGCGAGGTTCTGGGTCTGAATCGCCGAGATGGCGAGAGCGGTCGCATTGCCCCCGGGGGGCGGCGCCGCGGCACTGGCGGCAGCGATGCGCGCCGAGTCGGCCAACAGCGCGGGGTTGATGTCGATGGCCGCGGCCGCACCATTGGCGCTTCCGAGGGGGCTGCCACCACTGTCGGTGAAGAAGGCGGCCCCCGGGGCGCCGTTGAGGTCGAGGCCGGTCTGGTGGGCCTGATTGACCGCGTCGGCGAAGTCGAAGGCGAGCTGATCGAGGCCAGCGTGCAAGGCCACGACGTCGAGGTCGCGGGCCTCGCGCAGACCCGCGAGCGTCCCGCCGGTGAGGCGGCCGGTGATGTCGGCGATGGTCGCGCCCCGCTGGACGCCTATGGTCATGTTCTGATTGGGGTCGAGCGAGATGACCACGCTGGACGCCCGGGTCCCCTCGAGGAGAGCGGTGCCGCTCGACAGGAGCGTCACGCGTCCCTTGTCGTCCTGCAGCACGTCCACCTCGATTCGCTCGGAGACCTGGCGAACGAGCTCGTCGCGCTGATCCATGAGCTCCGCCTTGCCGCTCGTCTCGCCGGGTTGGCTGGCGATTTTGCCGTTGAGCTGGGCGATCTTGGTGAGGCGCTCGTTGACCTCGGAGGCCTGGGCCTGAGCGTCGCTAAAGATCTCGCCGCGCACGGCCATGAGTCCGGTCGAGGCGGCATTGAAACGCGCTCGGATCTCCTCGGACGACTGCATCACCTCCGCGCGGGCGGTGGGATCGTCGGGGGTTTGGCCGAGCTGGTCGAAGGCGGCGAAGAAGTCGTTGAACGCGTCGCCGATGGTGGCGTCGGGGGCCGGCGCGAGCGCCCCTTCGATGGTCGTGAGTGCCTCGGCGCGCGCCTGAGCGGCGCCGAAGGCAGAGGTCTCCCCGACCAGGTTGGAGAAGGCGAAGACGTCGAAGGCTCGCGCCGTGCCCACCCATCGAACCCCGCCCGGCTGCCCTCCCCCAAGGGGATTGTTCTCGAGCTGCACGGCCCGACGGACATAGCCAGGGGTGTTGGCGCCGGTGATGTTCTCACCGGCGACCGACGTCCCGCCGGATGCCGCCATGAGGCTATTCTTGGCGACGTTGAGGGCTGCGCTCAGGGTGCTCATGGGGATACCTCAGCCAGTCACGGAGATGTGAGAGGAAGTCGCGGCGGTGCCGCCGCGGGGGTTGTAGGAGCCAGAAGTGGCGGCCGGTCCCGGCGCCGCGAGGGTCTGCACCACGTCCTGCAGGCAGTGGCGGGCGTGGGCGAGGAGCACCCCGTTGTGGCGTAGTCGACGTCCGAGGTGGCGCAGGGCTTCCGCCTCGGGGCCGGGGTCGGCCGCGCGAAGGGCCTCGACGAGGGCCAGCTTGCGATGGGCGATGCCCTCCACCGCTGGCCCGTCGATGCGCACGATCGCCGCCTGCTCCTCGTCGAGCAAGGCGTCGAGCTGCTGGAAGATGTCGTCGACCGTCATGGGATCATCCACCGCTCTGTGTGATCGCATCGGCGATGCGAATGCTGTCGATCGAGAAGGTACCCGCCTCGATGGCGGCGCGGAGTCGGGCCACCTTGGTCGCGTCCATGCTCGACTCGACGGCGAGCTTTTTCGCCTGACCCGAGACCGCGACGCGGACGTCGTCGATGTTGCGCGCCTTGACGACCGCGCCCGCCTCTTCCTTGGCGCTGGGTTGGTCTTGCCGTCCGGTCAGCTGACCGGCGGCCTGGTTGTAGACTCGGCTGGGAATTCGCATCGTTCTCTCCTTTATTCTCAGGCGTCCTTCTCCTGAGCTTCAGCGACGGGTGACCCGTCTTCGGTTACCCCTGGTCTTTGCAATGGCGATGCCACCGAGCCGCGGCGCATGGCGGAGGCTAGCTCGGGGTGCTCCGAGGCGAGCAGCGTGTCGCGGATCATGTGGCCCAGACCGAGGCCTCCACCGGACGTAACTCCGCGAGCCAAGGCGTCTATCCCCATGGAACCGTGCTGGCCCTCGGGTCCGAAGTGGGCGCTCTCGAGGAGCTTCTTCACGAAGATCTGCTCGAAGCCTTGGGCCGCAGCATCTACCCGGCGCAGCGTCGCCTTGGCTTCGGGCGTCAACGCTTTGACACGCGCCGACGGCCGGCTGACATCCGCCCGACGAAGGGCCTTGGCGTGGGAGGCCACCGGCCCCTCATCGACCGGGGTCTCACGAGAGGCCGAAGCCTTCTCCGCGGCCGCCTTGCGCTTGGCCAACGCCTCGGTCTGGGCCGCACGGGGACCGAGCAGATCGGCCACACCGCTGGTCATGGAAACGCCGCTCATCGCATTCGTCCTTTCACCCCCTAGGGGTCACTGCACGATCAGCTCGGCCTCGAGTGCGCCCGCCGTGCGGAGCGCCTGAAGCACGCTGATGAGCTCCCGGGCCGACAAGCCCAGGGTACCGAGAACGTTCGAGAGGTCGGATAGGGTCGCGGCCCCCTCGAGGTACTGCATGCTGGAGACCTTCTCCTGCACGCTCACGTCGCTCTCATCGACCTTCGTGGTGTCACCTCCGGCGAGCGCTTCCGGCTGGACCACCTTGGGTGCCTCGCGGATGACGATGGTGAGATTGCCGTGTACGACGGCCACCGGGGCGAGAGTGACGGCGCCACCGGCGACGATGGTCTGGGTACGCTCGCTCACGACGACCCGCGCTCGTTGCTCGGGCTTGACGTCGATACCCTGGATCCGCGCGATGAGCGCGACCGGCGACTGCTGGTCCCTTTTCTTCTTCTGGTTCTGCTTGGGCAGGGTCACCACCACCGTGCCGCCATCCGTGGCGCGGGCGAGGTCCTTCCCGAGGGCCTTGTCGATGGCATTGGCCATCCGCGAGGCGGTGACGAAGCTCGGGCGCTTGAGCGAGAGCTGGATCTTGCCCTTGTGGAGGAACTTGGTCGGGATGGCTCGCTCGACGAGCGCGCCCTGGGGAATGCGGCCCGAGGTGACGGTGCCGCTCTTGACCTTGCTCCCCGTCTTTCCGCGGGCGGAAAAGCCCCCGATGACGAGGCTGCCCTGGGCCGCCGCATAGGTCTTGCGGTCGGCGCCCTTCAGCAGTGTCTGTACCAGCACGCCACCTTCGAGGGAGCGGGCGTTGCCAATGGAGGAGACGGTGACGTCGATCTTCGTCCCGGGCTTGGCGAAAGGCGGAATGTTGGCCGTCACCACGACCGCCGCGATGTTGCGGAGCAAGAGCTGCCGGGCGTCGACCTGGATCCCCAGGCGCCGCAGCATCGCGAGGGTGGACTGGGTTGCCAGCGGTGCGGTCGGGTCGTCGCCCGTCCCGCTCAGGCCCACGACGATGCCGTAGCCGAGGAGCTGGTTCTCACGGGCCCCCTTGATCTCAGCCAGCTGCCGGATCTTCTCCGCCTGGGCGACGTCGGGGACCGCGAAGGTGAGTCCGAGCGCGAAGGCGATACCGGTCATACATGAATGAAAACGCATTGGGGAGTCCTTTCGGGAGCTTCAGAAGGGGTTCACCGCGTCGATGCCGCGCGAGAGCCACCCCTTGCGCTGCTGGTCGGCGATGTCGCCGCGACCGGTGAATTCGATTTGGGCGTCGGCGATCCGGTTGGACTGCACGCTGTTGTCCTGGGCGATGTCGGCGGGGCGCACGAGGCCGGAGATGTAAAGGTGGTACTCCTCGTTGTTGATGAGGAGGACCTTGGTGCCCTCGATGTAGAGGTCGCCATTGGGCATCTCCGAGGTCACCCGCACCGCGATGCTGCCGCGCAGGCGCCCTCGGCGGGCGGTGTCGCCCTCGCCCTGAAAGTCCGACTCGCTCATGAACGAGAAGAGCTTCTCGGGGTCGAGGCCGGGGTGGGAACGCACGAGGGCCGGGATGGCCGCGAGGAAGGCGTCGACCCCGAGGCTCATCTTGCTGTCTCGCTTGAGGCTGGTGCTGCTGTTGCCCGAGGCGTCGGCGTCTTCGTCGAGCTTGATGACGACCACATCCCCCACCCGAACGGCTCGGGTGTCCTCGAGAAAGCCACCGCGGCCATCGTTGAACAGCGACCCCATCGAGGGCTGATTCTTGGGGTCGACCTGGGCGTACTTGCCTCGGTCGTACTTGCGGTGACGCGGCGTGAAGGGCCCGATGTGATTGGGGCCGCACCCTACGAGGAGGAGGGCGGCGAGGGCGAGGTTCGAACGTTGCACGGGTCGATGCCTTGGCGGGAGAGAGGGTTCAGAGCGCGACCGCGCGACTCTTGGTCACGAGTCGAGCCTGCACGATGCGACCCGAGGGGCGCAGGGTGATGGGGAGCTTGTCGCCCACGTCGGCCGGCGCTCCGGCGGTCCCCTTGATGCGGACCTCGATCTGACCGGCGCGGACCACCAAGAGGACAGGGCTGCCCTTCTTGACATCGGGCTTGGCCGCCTCGGCGGAGACGTCGAAGGTGGCAGGGACGGAGATGCGCGCAACGCGCTCGGTGCCCACGTAGAAGTTCAGGCTGGTCGAGGTGCTCCAGCGGCCCTTGCGACGCGGCACCTTGGGTACGGTGGCGGTCACCGTGTCGTAGCCGGCCGGGACACGCGTGGAGGGCCGTGGACGCAGCTTCTCGAGGGTGACGCCCTTCTTGACGATGAGGTTCTCCTCGACGAGCTCCTGGACCTTCTTGGCGTCGAGGGTCTCCATCTTGCGCCGCACGCGCACCGCGCCAGGCACGTGCTTGACGTCGATGAAACCAGCCTCGTCGAGGGCCTTCTGGATCTCCTTGCGCTGGATGAGGCGGCTTCCGTTCGGCCGCGGCGCGGGGCCGAGGTCGAGGTCCGCGACCTCTCCGCTCAGGCGCGTCATGATCTGGCCGAGTGTAATGCGCGGGCTGACGACGTCGATGGTACGGACGCCACGGGCGGAGACGCCGGTGGAGAGCGTGGCGAGGGCGGCGAGGAGCAGGATGAGAAGAGTGCGTCGCATCATGGCCTCCTCACTGCATCGAGGTGGCCTTGCGGAGCATCTCGTCCGCGGCCTGAATGACCCGGGAGTTGATCTCGTAGGCGCGCTGGGTGCGGATCATGCCGATCATCTCTTCGACCACCTCCACGTTGGAGGCCTCCACCGCCCCCTGGAGGATGGTGCCGCGGCCCCGGTCCCCGGGGGAGCCGAGGGTGGGCTCGCCCGACGAGCCGCTCGCGCTGTAGAGGTTGTGACCGAGGGCCTGCAGGCCACTCGGGTTGGGGAAGGTCGCGAGCTGGAGCTGGCCGAGCTGCGTCGGCTGGGTCTGCCCGGGGAGGGCGGCGGTGACGGTGCCGTCGGGACCGATGGTCACCGAGATCGCGTCCTGCGGAATGTTGATGGGGGGCTCGGTGGGCAGGCCCTGCGCCGTCACGAGCTGACCCTGGGCGTCCATCCGGAGGTTGCCGGCCCGGGTGTAGACGACGTCGCCGTCGGGCTTGAGCACCGGCATGAAGCCGCGGCCCTCGATGGCGATGTCGAGCGGGTTGTCGGTCTGCTGGATCGAGCCCTGGCTGAACTGCCGCGAGGTCGAGACCACGCGGCTACCGAGACCCACCTGCACCCCCGCCGGACCCGAGGTGCCATTGGCGATGCGCCCCGGGGTCCGGATGTTCTGGTACACCAGGTCCTCGAACTCGGCTTGTTGGCGCTTGAAGCCAGCCGTGTTCGCGTTGGCGAGGTTGTTGGAGATGGTGTCGAGCTTGGTCTCTTGAGCGACCATCCCCGTCGCGGCGACATAGAGTGAGCGGAACATCGTGCTCACTACACAATCAAGCAACGTGCCGAACTCGATAGAGTATCTTTCCGGGGACTTGGGGGCTTTCATGGGCATACGCGTCGGCCGCTTGACGGCCAGGCGCCAGCAGCACGACGCCGAGGTGGGCAAAGTGGGCGCTTGCCGCTACATTCGAGCGATGCGCCTTCTTCATCCGCCCGCTATCGTCCGAGTAACTTTGCTGCTCGCCTTCGCGCTGGCCGCCTTTGCTTGTAGTTCGGAGGTGCGTACGAGCGACGATGACGACGACGGGGCCGGCGGCAACGGCGGCAACGGCAACGGCGGCGGCGTCACGATCGGCAGCTCGGACAAGCTCGACCTGCTGCTCGTGGTAGACAACTCGCGCGGCATGGCCGACAAGCAGGAGCTCCTGCGTCTGTCCATCCCGGACCTCGTGGGTCGATTCATCAACCCGCCGTGCGTCGACGCCGTGAGCGGAGAGCCCGGGCCAGCGCAGATCCAGCCCTCGGGTCCCCTCGAGGCGTGCCCAGACGGCTTCGTGCGGGCGTTCACGCCGGTCGTCGACATGCACCTGGCCGTCATCACCAGCAGCCTGGGTAGCGTCGGGGCCGACAACTGCACAGCCCAGAGTGAGATGAGCGAGAACGACCGTGGCCGTCTGATCAACCGAAACCCCGGCGGGGGCTCGGTGCCGACCTACGCGAACAAGGACTTCCTGGTCTGGGACCCAGATACGGCCAACCCGTCGCACACGCCTCAAGGCGAGACCGATCTGGCCGTCTTGGTGGAGAACCTGGGCGCCCTCGTGCTCGGCGCCGGAGAAGTCGGCTGCGGCTTCGAGATGCCCATGGAGGCTTGGTACCGCTTCCTTGCCGATCCGAACCCCTACGAGACGATCGGCATCGAGAACGGTACGGCGGTACCTCGAGGCACCGACAACGCCATCTTGCAGCAACGGCGCGACTTCCTGCGCCTCGACTCGGCCCTCGCCATCGTGATGCTCACGGACGAAAACGACTGCTCCACCCGCGCGGGCAGTCAGTTTTACTTTGCGCTTCAGGCGTTCAATCCGAACAACCCGGCCCAGCTCTACCGCATGCCCAAGCCGCGGTCGGAGTGCGCCCTCGATCCCAATGACCCCTGCTGTCTGTCGTGTGCGCAACCGCAAGGCAACTGTCCGGTCGACCCGAGTTGCGACGCAGACAGCAACGGTGCCCCCGACGCGCTCGCGGCCGCCGACGACGACATCAACCTGCGCTGCTTCGACCAGAAGCGTCGGTTCGGCATCGACTTCCTCTACCCGGTGCAGCGCTACGTCGACGCCCTCACCCAAGGCGAGATCCAGGACCGCAACGGTAACATCGAACCCAACCCGATCTTCAGCGACCTCAACCCGGACGATGACTCCAGCGGCGTCCGCGGAGCGGGCCTCGTGTTCATCAGCGCCATCACTGGCGTGCCCTGGCAAGACATCGCGCGCGTCGACGACAACGGCAACCCCGACCTCATCGGCGGACTGGGCGGGCCGGGCTTTCAGTCGCCGGCTCAGATGGACGTCAACGGGGTGTGGGATCGCATCCTCGGCGACCCGAACTGCTACGCAACCGACCCGGCCTGCCTCCCGGAGGACCCGCTGATGATCCTGTCGACCGAGCCCCGAGCCGGGAGCCATCCCGTCACCTTCGAGCCCCTGGCGACATCGTCCAACCCGCTCGGCAACTCCATCAACGGCCACGAGTACGCCATCCCGGGCAAGGACGACCTGCAGTACGCCTGCATCTTCGACCTGGCGAGCCCTAGGGACTGCTCGCAGGCCAGCGACAGCGAGGCGTGCGAGTGCCGAAGTGGCGACACCGGGGACAACCCACTCTGCTATGACGGCACCGCCTTCACCCAGACCCAGTACCGGGCCAAGACCTACCCCACACCACGCCAGCTCGAGTTGCTGAGGGCGATGGGCAACCGCGCGACCGTCGCCTCGGCCTGTCCCCAGCAGCTGACCGACCCCAACCTGGTCAACTACGGCTATCGGCCGGCGGTCGCGAGCATCGTGGAGCGGCTCGCGCCCGTGTTCGAGTAGCAACGACCCTCCTCCTCCGGCACGCGCTCAGAACTCGACGCGCGCGCCGGCCTGGAGGTTGGCCTGCCAGAGGACGAAGCCGTCCGGTAGGTCGTTGCCGATGAAGTAGCTCGTCACCGCGGGACCCACGGTGATGCCGAAGCTCTCGGTGAACAGGGGGCGCCAACCGAAGCCGGCGGTGACCCCCATCAGCTGCTGCGGAGCGACGATACCGGTCACCCCGGCGAAGACGGAAAAGTCCTCCCAGAAGACCCGGGTGTACCGCACCTCGGCGCCCACGCCCGCGTAGGGCTCGAGCTCCACCAAGAAGAAGGCCGAGAGCCGGTTGACGGGGTCTTCGTCGATCCAACCCTCGGCCCCGAAGCGGAGGGTGGTTCGGCTGCGGCGGATACCCGCGGCGTAGCCTTTCCCCCCACCTTCGATGCCGGTCTGCGCCTCTATCGTACCCGCGAAGGCGGGCTCCTGCGCCGACGACGCGCTGGCGGTGAGCGTCAAGGCGATGGCGGTCGCGAGGGCGACGAACAGCGGAAGAGTGCGAAATCGAGCCCGAGAGCCAGGAGTAGAGACGGACATGGCGTAGGCCCTAATTGCGAAGGGCGTGCCGAGTCGTATTCTGCCCCAGAGCCCGCGCACCTAGGGGCCCTGCCCAACGCCTGAACGGACTGTCGCCGCAGAACTGAAGTCGAAATCTGCGGTGACCCCGTTCGCCCCTCAGCGGTGAAGTCTCGCCCTGGCACGAAGCGTGAAAAGGCTTCGGGTCGGAGGTCACTACGTGGACATCATCGGAACGATAAGCCCCCTCACGCAGGCGATGGACTTTCACCTCGCCCGCCAGAACTTGCTCACCGCCAACCTCGCCCACGTGGACACCCCTGGGTTCCGCGCCCGAGAACTCTACCGTGTCGACGGTTTCGGGGGGGCGCTCGAGGTTGCCATGCAAGCGACGGACGAGCGCCACATCGCAGGGTCGGGCAGCTCCGCCGAGTGGAAGGTCGACATCGACCCCCATGCGTCCGTCGGGCCCAACGGCAATAGCGTCGACCTCGACCGCGAGGCGGTCAAGGTCGCCTCCAACAACCTTCGCTACGACGCGCTCTCCACCATGGTGAAGGGCAGCCTGCAGGGCCTCCGCTGGGCGGCTCAGAACGGAAGGTAATCATGAGCGTACCCGGAATCTTCTCTGCCCTCGAGGTCGCCGGCTCGGGTCTCACCGCCGAGCGGGGACGCATGAACGTCATCGCGTCCAACCTCGCCAATGCCCGAACCACCCGCACCGCCGAGGGTGGCCCCTACAAGCGGCTCGACCCGGTGTTCGAGGCGAAGAGCCTCGCGCCCAACGCCTTCGATCCCGTCATGCGCAACGTACACAAGGTCGAGATCGGGCGCGTCGAGCGAAGCGACGAGCCGGGACAGCTCATCTACGACCCCGAGCACCCGGACGCCGACGAGGCGGGCTACGTCGAGATGCCCAACGTCAACGTGGTGACCGAAATGGTCAACCTCATGACGGCGTCCCGAGCCTACGAGGCCGGCGTCACCTCCATCGAGTCGATCAAGAGCATGGCCAGCGCGGCCCTGAGGATCGGGCGATGAGCGGCCAAGGTATCGAGGCGATTGGCCAACAGCTGCGGATGGTGCGTCCCGAGGACGCGTCGAACATCCGCGACGGCTTCGACCAAGTCCCCGGAATCGACGAGGGTTCGCTCTCCGAGACCGAGCAGGTCGGCTTCAGCGACGCACTCACGGCCGCCGTCGACGATGCCGCCACCCGCGGCCACGACGCGCACGAGATGATGAAGGACTTCGCGGCCGGACGGCTCGACGATCTACACGGCACGATGATCGCATCAGAGGAGGCCGGGATCTCGGTCAAGCTGGTCGGGTCCATCCGCGACAAGCTCCTCGACGCATTCCAAGAGCTATGGCGAATCAATGTCTGACCAAGGCAATACTCCCGAGAAGTCCTGGCCCGAGCCCATCCAGAAGTACCTGGACCAGGGCACCGGCATTTGGACCAAGCTCCCCACGTACGCGAAGGTGGTGGCCGGCGCGATCGTCGCCACCATGATCGCCATGGCGAGCTGGACCGCACTCGCTCCCATGATGGAGGAGCAGGCCGTCCTTTTCTCGCAGCTCGAGCAAGGCGACGCGGCGGCCATCGTCGAGAAGCTCAAGAGCCAGGGGATCAACTACCGCATCACCGGCGACGGCAACACCATCATGGTGCCGTCCGACAAGGTCCACGAGCTGCGACTCCAGATGGCAGGCGAGGGCCTCCCCCAAGGGGGCACCGGCGGCTTCGACGACTTTCAGAACATGCGGCTCGGCGCAACCGAATTCGAGCAGCACGTCACCTACCGGCGCGCGATGGAGGGCGAGCTCGCCCGAACCATCACCGACATCCGCGCGGTAAAGAACGCCCGGGTCCACCTCGTCATGCCGCGCAAGAGCGTCTTCGCTCAAAAGCGCGAGCCGGCGAGCGCCTCCGTCATCGTCTCCCTCAATGGCCAGCTCAACCATGAGGAGGTCGCCTCCATCATCCACTTGGTGGCGACGGCGGTCCCCGACCTGAGCACCGACCGCATCGCCCTCGTCTCGACCCGCGGTGAGGTCCTGCACCGCCCTCGCGGCGGCGAGGGACAGGTCGACCCCGAGAATCTGCTCGGGGAGGCCGCCCCCGACGGCGCCAAGGCGCTCGAGACGCAGCTCGCGGACAAGGCGCGCGCCATCCTCGAGCGCACCCTGGGCCCCGGGCACGTGGACGTTCAGGTGAGCGCCGACGTGGAGAACGTTCGCGTCGAGCAGAAGAGCGACATCTTCGACGAAGACTCGAGCGCCATCATCAGCGAGCAGCGCGAGATCGAAAAGGCAGCCGGCGGGACCGAGCCCGACCTCCAGACCGCCGGCGTGCCGGGCGCTGAGTCCAACCTTCCCGGGGGCAACGCTCAGGTCGGCGAGGCCGCCGAAGTCGCGCAGAACGAAGCCGGGATCATGCGGAAGCGCGAGACCATCAACCACCAGCCCGACCGCACCACGACGGTGCAAAAGAAGACGGTGCAGGTGGTGAAGCGCCTCAGCGTCGCCATCCTCGTCGACGGCGTCGCCAAGGAGCTCGACGGCGCCACCACCGTCGAGCCCCGAAGCAAGGAGGAGCTCGACAACCTTCAGGCGCTCGTCGCTCACGCCGTCGGCTTCGACGACAAGCGCGGTGACACCATCACCATTCACTCGGCCGCCTTCGTGAAGGAGGAGCTGCCCGAGCCCAAGCCCGAGCCGAAGCTCCTGCCGTTGCCGGAGCCCTACGCCTCACAGGTAGAGAAGTTTACGCCCCTGGCCAAGATGGTGGCCGGTCTCCTCGGTGGCTTCATCGTCTTGCTCTGGCTGCGCGCTTGGAACAAGCGACGCAAGAAGGCCGCGGCCCGACGGGCCAAGCAGCTGGCCGCCGCCCAGCGCGAGAAGGCTCTCCTCGAAGCGGCCAAGCCCGGCGAGAAGAACGACACCGAGAGCCTCGAGCGCGTCGACTACAAGGTCGAGGCCCTGTCGAGAGCCTCGGCCGACCCCGCCACCGCAGCGCTGGTGGTTCGCCATTGGCTCGGTACGGCATCCGAGTCGAACAGTGACCAGGCGGCCTAACCCTCGGGCCACCCCTTTCAGAAACCGCGGAGCCCCCCATGGAAGACACCATTTCAACCCTGACCGGACCCGAGAAGGCCGTCCTGTTCCTCCTTTCGCTCGAGGAGTCCGTCGCCGCCCCCATCGTGGGTGAGCTCGAGGTCGCCGACCTCAAGATGCTCCGCGCCGTCGCCTCCACCATGCGTGAAGTGAGCGCAGACGCCCTCGACCTGACCTTCGCCGAGTTCGTGGAGCGTAGCGGCCAGGCGGTAGCCGTGCCCCGCGGCGGTCTGCCCTACCTCCGGCGCCTCGCGGCAGGCACCCACGGCGAGCCCACCGCCTACGAGGTCTTCGAGGACGGCGGGTCCTCCAGCCCACTCGCCCGGCTCGAAGCAGCCGCTCCGGAGGCCATTGCGTCGCTGCTCGAGAACGAGACGCCCCAGCTCATCGGGGCCGTGCTCGCTCGCTTGGACCCGTCTACGGCGGCGGCGGTGCTCACCGCCCTCCCGGCGGACCGCGAGGTGGACGTGTTGAGTCGACTCGGTCGACTCCAGGAGCTTCCTGCCGCCGTCCTTCAGGACGTAGCCCGGGCCGTAGCCGACGAGCTTCCCGCCCCCGATGCCGAGACCCTCATCAGCATCGATGGCATCACCAAGGCCGCCGACATCCTCAAGGAGGTGGGTCGCGACCCCGCCGGTGAGCTGCTCGCTCAACTCGAGGAGGCCGAGCCCGACCTGGCCCGTGACATGCGCATGGCCATGTTCCAGTTCGAGGAGCTTCAGCACCTCGACCCCCGCTCGATGCGGACGCTCTTGCGCGAGATGCCTACGGACCGCCTCACCATTGCCCTCAAGGGTGCCGAGGATTCGGTCATGTCGGCCGTCTTCTCCGGCCTCAGTGAGCGCGCCGCCAATCTCATCCGCGACGACCTCGAAGTTCTCGGCAAAGTACGAAAGGCCGAGATCGAATCTGCTCAGCAGGAGGTCGTACAGATCGCCCTTCGCCTCGAAGCCGACGGCGCGATCGATCTCGGTCGCGGAGACGACTGACCCCTCGCCCCCCCAATCGACATGTACCCGGTGCAAAGCCCATCCAGCCAGCCTCCCGCTGCCCCGTCTTGGTCGTCCGAGGACGGAGCCGATACCACGAGCCTTCCCTCCTGGATGGCGCCTCGGGCCGAGGAGGA
>JGI12048J13642_10473902_pt1 | contig 12880 bp, 10 predicted proteins | sample ElkSlonscriptome_16_FD_13642 | JGI IMG/M metagenome (IMG submission 13642) | reverse complement strand
TCGGCTGGTCGTGGCGATCGCCGTGCTCGAGGGCGCTCAAGTGGCTGTGGATCGGGTCGCATGGCGGATCGCGCCCGGCATCGCTCATGTCGAGATCGGCCGGGGTCAGGCGCTCATAGCGGCGGGCGATGATGTCGGCCGGTGGCGGATCGACAACCGGTGCCGCCTCGCTCAGCCAGTCGCCGTCGGCGATCTGCAGGTGCCGGAACTCGAGGCCTTTGGCGCTGTGCAGCGTCGTCGGTAGAACGCCGTCGCCGCGACGCCGGAGCTCGGCGATCCGGGCGACGAGCGCGGCGGCTTGGCGCGCCGCATCGCTGGCGCTCAGCACCAGCATCAGACCCCAAAAAAGGGGGCCAGACCCTGAGGTATCCCCACAAATTGAGCACCCGACCCCGTGCATTGTCGCCGCTTCCTATCCGCTTTGCTTGAGCCGCGAAGTCGCCCGCAAGCGGGCTCCTACTGGTCTGGGAGCTCGAACCCGGGGCTGCCAAGCACGCAGCCGACGTTGCGACAGTCCCGCAGGGGTTGGAGTGACGCCGCGCTGAGCTCATCCTGAATTAGCCAGCGATAGGCGGTGAGGCAGGCCTCGTCTCAGTCCCCCAGATCACAGGACAGGCCGGACGGTGTCAAGGCCGGATCACTGACGCCCAGGGCGTTGTATTGGTAGCTCGGTCACGGGTACTCGCTCGTCTCGTATACCATCCGCGCCCGCAGCGGTTTCAGGCCAATGTAGCGCTGGCATGCAAGCCGGTGGGTGTCAGCCTCGATCAGCGACGAGTCGAGCGCGCCTTCAACGAGGCCTTCGCGGAAGAACCATCAAATGCCCCATAATCGGCCGGGCGAGCACGAGCGTGGGTCGGGACAAGCGGACCCAGACGTATCTATCAATCGTCCCGAAGTCCTCGCATGGCGTTGACGCGGCCTTCGACGAGAGGGATCTCGGCATTGAGCCTTACAAGGATCTGTGCACCGCCTGTCGCGGCGACGCCATGCCAGTGTTGAGGCAACCAGCGATGCGAAAGATGAATCTGATCAAGAGAATCGTCGAGACGCCTGTTGCACACCCTGGCATGCTCGGCGTCGAGGCCTCCGGTCTGCTGCAACTACTCGGCAACCAGTAGGAATGCGGACACTCGCGAAGCTCCTCTTGATCGCCTCGATCGTCATCGGCGGGCTGATCGCCGCCGGCTACGCCTTCGCGCCGCAGCTCTTGACCCTCGTCGCGACGCGCGTCCCGCAGGATCTCGTGGAGATCCAGTCGTTGACCATCGAGTCGGTCGGCGTGAGCCAGATCGCGATAGCCGAGGTCCAGGCGCGGAGCGGTGGGGTGCGTCTCGCGGCGCAGGGCGTGACGGCAGGATTCGAGCTGTGGCCCTTCGGCGTGCGCGGCGTCGATGTCGATCGGCTGCGGCTGGAGCTCCCGCCCTACAGCGAGAGCGAGCCGTCTGCCGGGACCGGCTTCCTCAGGATTCCACCTGCAGCGCTGCCCTTCCCGCTGAAGGTCACGGACCTGCAGCTTCGGGTGTCAACCCCGTGGGGCAAGATCCTGCTGCCGGGCTCCTTCGCGGCGCAACCGAGCGAGGACGGCGGCTTCGAGTCGAGCCTCCAGGGTCCGGAAATCGCTGCGGTGCTCGTCGGGGACCCCGCCGGGCGGACAAGATTGGCGATCCGGGACGCCCGCGATACGCCATTGGCGAGCGCGGCTGCGCAGCTCGGCAGCGATCCGATCGAGTTCGAGGTTGAGCTATACCCCGACGGGCTCGGCGATTGGCTGCAGCGGACGGCCCTGGTGCCGAAAGCCCTGCAACCAACGCTGGCGCCCTACCGGCTCGCCGGCGAGCGCGTCGCAATCACCGCGGAGATCGGGCGCGACGGGGACCTCGATGCGAGGCTGGGCGGCCGCCTTGAGGTGCGTGATGCCCGTGAGACCGGACAACGGCTCTTCGAGCTCGTTCGGGTGGAGGCCGAAGCCGCCGGCTATTCCCTCCACCGCGGCGACGGGGTGTGGTCCGGCGCAGGCGCCGCCCAGCTCGACCTGATGCTCGATCCCGAAAGGGGTCTCCGCGCGGCGGACCCGAGCTGGCGCTGGGACGGCGCGGCGCTGCAGCTCGCCCTAGCGCAACCGACGCTGCCCGCCCAAGGTGTCGCCGCCGAGGCCCTCGAGCTCAGCGCCGCGCACCTCAGCCGCACACGCGCCTCGGGCGAGCTGCGCCTCCTCGGGCTGCGCACCGAGAGCTGGCCCGCCGCCCTGGCGCCCTATGCGGTCGATGGCAACTGGTCCTGGGACCGGGGCAGCTTGTCGGCCAAGGGAATCGGCCGCGGTTCCGCACTGCCAGAGGTCGACTGGCGGCTCAACGCCGGCCAGGGACAGGGCCGCCTCGAGGCCGAGCTCAGCGCCCCGGTCGCCGCGCTCGAGCCGAGCCTCGAGCACTACACCGCAGGCTTCGCCCGGGCGCTGCGCATCCGCTCTGGTGAGCTGGACGGCCACTATCGGCTTGACTGGACGGCCGAAAAACGGCGGTCAGACCTGCAGCTCGACGTCGGCCCGCTCGATGCAGATCTCGACGCTTTGGCGATCCGCGGCCTCCGGATCGCGGTGAGGAGCGACCGCCCGGAGCTCGAGCCGGTCACCATCACCGCCTCGGCCCCGCGTTTGGCGCTCGCCGCGGGCGCCGTGGCGAGGGACTTGGCACTGCAGCTGCACGCCTCCCGGGCACAGATCCGAATCGGGCGCGGGCATACGCGCCTCTTCGGCGGGGCCGTCAAACTGCGTCCGACGACCATCAAGACGGGTGGCGGCGGCTTCGTGCTGGACGCGGACCTCGAGGCTTTGTCCCTCGAGCAGCTCATCGCCCTCTTCGAGCTCGAATCCGCGGCGCTGAGCGGCCGTGTCTCGGGCTGGCTGCGCTTTGACCACGACAAAGGGCACGGCACGGCGCTAGAAGGAGACCTGCGCGGCATCGAACCCGGCATCCTGAGGCTGCGCCTGGGGCCCGAGCTGCCCCAGGCTGGTCAGTTCGAGGATCTCGTCGGCCGGGCACTGGCGGATTTTCGTTACGAAGAGCTGACCGCCATGCTCCGCTACCAGCCGGACGGAAGCTATCGCATCGCCGCGCGCATACTCGGGCGGAATCCGGGGGTTCTGGACGGCCATCCGATCGCCTTGAACCCGACCATCGAGGGGCGGTTGCCGGCCCTCTTCTCGACCTTTTTTCTCACCGGCGATTTCAACCAAGCCATCATCGAGCACCTCGAGGGAGGCGGGCAGCTATGAGATGTCGGGGAGACACGGCGCTGTCGCGCTGACTAAAATTGGTAACCATACCCAAGCGAGCCTCGAGTAAAGACATGCCCCCCTACCTGTTGGCCCTGGCGAGCGTCTTGATCGCGACCGCCTGCTCACCGTCGGTGAAAATGCAAGCCCCGGAGAAACCGATCGAGATCAATATGAACGTCAAGATCGAGCACGAGATTCGGGTCAAGGTCGAGCGGGACATCGAGCAGATGCTCGAAGAGAACCGCGACTTGTTCTAATAACGGGGGAAAGTGAATGAGTGTCTCCAAAGCCAGCAAGACGCGATCCGCGTCCCTGATCCTTGCGATCGCGGCAGCGCTCCTGCTCGGCGCCGCCGNAGCGCAGGCTGCCGACCTCGATCAGGCGAAGCAGCAGGGCATGGTCTGCGAACTGCCAACGGGCTACCTGAGGGCGACGACCGGTTCGTCCGGGGACATCCGGGCCATGGTCGATCGCATCAATGCCAAACGGCGCGAGGAGTACTCGCGAATCGCCGACCAGCACGGCATCACGCCGCAGCAGGTCGGCAAGATGACCGCCAAGAAGCTCTCGCCACGTTGCCGCTAGCCCCAGAGATCAAAGACGTCCGCCAAGGGCCCCGCCGGCTTGAGCCGATCGGAGGCCCGAGTGTGCAGGCACGGGCTCGGGCCGATCGGATTTAGTCGTCCTCCTGGCCCTTGTCGGGTCGCCGTCGGAACAGCGTGCCGCCGCAATCGGCACAGGCGGGGATGCGGCCAGCCTTGACCAAGTGCGTCTCGGCGCCGCACTTGTCGCAGATCAGGGTACCGGGGCCGGCGACCTCCCCGGCTTGGTAGAGGCTCAGCATCCGCGCGTTCTCGGCCCATTGGGCAAGGTTGAGGCTGGTCTGGTCGGCGACACGGGCGAACATGTCCATCATCCGCTGCTCCATCAGCTCGACGTCGAAGCGCCACCAGTTGCGCAGGTCCTCACCCGTGTCGGCGATATACTGGGCGGCATCCTTGATATCCCGCTCGATATACTCCGAGACCTTGTTGGCCTCCTCGCGCGTCAGCTCGCCGAGCTCGACCATATGCTCGCGGACCCGACCGAGCATCTCGCGAAAGCGCGGGCCAGACTCCTTCTGCGCCTGCTCGAATCGCTCGTGAGTCCGCTTGAGCATCTCCTCATAGGCCTCAACGAGCCTGTCGTCGTTGTGGGGCTTGTCGGATTCGGACATCGCAACCTCCTTCGGTTACTGTGGACATGCGCCGCGGGCGCTCCGCTGTCTAAGTGTGCAGCAGGCGCCAAAAATGGCAAGTGTACAGGGCCAAGCGCCGGCCTCGTCTCGCCCCGGCTGACAGGGTCGTCCTTACAGCCTGTTGCGGCGCCCCGCAGGCGAAGACTTGCGAGCGCATTGATAGAATCCCCGGCACTGGGACGCGGGCGCCCCGAGTCCCCAACGCTGAACACCAAGACAATGTTTCGCTCGGCCACAGGATCACGCTGATGGTGAAGGCAAAAGACTACGACGCAGTGGCACGGGCAATCCGCCAGGTGGAGCCCGGCTCCAAGCGCAACACCCCCGATATGCATCGGCTCGTGCAGTTGGCCACGCTCGCGGCATCGAGTCACAACTCCCAGCCGTGGCGGTTTCGCATCGGCAAGGACACGATCACCATCCTGCCGGACGATTCCCGCCGCTGCCCGGTCGTCGATCCCGACGATAGCCACCTGTTCAAAAGCCTCGGATGTGCCGCGGAGAACATCGTTCAGGCCGCCGCCGCCCAGGGTTTCGGAGCCGATGTGAGCTATCACGGGAAGCTCGACGCGGTTGTCGTGCAGCTCGAGCGTTCGGCCTGGGCCCGGGGCGGCGAGCTCGCCGATGCCATCACCAGCCGCCAATGCGTCAGGAAGCCCTATGACGGGCTCCCCCTCGGGCGCGCCGAGCTCGCCAAGCTCGGACAGGTGGGCCGCGGCAGTCGAGCACAGACGATCCTGCTGGTCTCCGAGGCCGCCAAGGCGTCCGTCATCGACTACGTCACCCAAGGCAACTCGCTGCAGCTGACCGACAAGGCCTACCGGCGCGAGCTCGTCTCGTGGATCCGCTTCAGCCATCGCGCTGCCGTGCGCCGCCGCGACGGGCTCGCGGCGCGGGCCAATGGGCGCCTCCCGCTGCCCACCTACCCGACCAAGCTGTTGGCCAAGCAGATCCTGGACCCCGAGCGGCAGTCGGCGCGGGACGCCAAGCACATTCGCAGCTCCGCGGGCCTCGCGGTGTTCATCGCAGCCGACAACGACAAGGCGTCCTGGGTCGACGTCGGACGGACCTGCGAGCGCTTCGCCCTGCAGGCCGCCGCCCTTGACATTCGTACCGCCTTCCTCAATCAGCCGATCGAGGCGGCCCCTCTGCGATCGCAGTTCGACAGCTGGCTGCAGCTCAATGGCGAGCACGCCATGCTCATGCTCCGCTTCGGGCACGGTCCGAAGGCGCGCTTCAGTCTCCGCCGGCCACTCGAGCAAGTCATCGTCAAGGGGTCATAGATCACCATGCCGCCGATGGTCAGGCCAGGTCAAAAACACCACTCCCGGTCGGCGATTGGTCGGCCGGAGGCCCCGCGCCCCGGACTCCGACCCGGACTCCGACCCGGACTTCTACTCGTCTGGCTGCTCGCCTGTGCGATCGCCTGCAGCGCTCCCGGGTGCGATCGGCGTGTGGCAGAACAGATCGAGATCTCCGGCCCCACCATGGGCACCTTCTACTCGGTCAAGATCGCGCGCCCCCCATCGGGCATTACGGCGGAGGCCTTGCGCGAGGGCGTCGAGGCGGTCCTNGACGAGGTCAACGCCGAGATCTCGACCTACGACCCCGACTCCGAGCTCGCGCGCTTCAATCAGAGCCCGACGACCGATTGGGTCGCCGTCTCCGCGGGGCTGGCGAGCGTCGTTGCGCAAGGGCTGCGCGTCGGCGCACTGAGCGATGGCGCCTTCGACATAACGGTCGGCCCGCTGGTCAACCTCTGGGGCTTCGGTCCGCAGGGGCGACCCGCCGCGATCCCGGAAGAAGCCGCGATCGCTGCCGCACTGGCCCGCGTCGGCGACGACAAGCTCGACTTGCGCGACGAGCCCCCAGCGCTGCGCAAGACGCGTGGCGACGTCTATGTGGACCTCTCGGCCCTCGGCGAGGGTTATGGCGCCGATCGCGTCGCCGCCTATCTCGAGCCGCTCGGAGTCGAGCACTACATGGTCGCAGTTGCGGGGGCCATCCGCCTCAAGGGTGAGAATGCCAGGGGCGGCCCCTGGGCCATCGCCATCGAGGAGCCGACCGCCGGCCGCCGCAGCGTCCACCGGGTCATCGCCATCACCGATGGGGCCGTGTCGACCTCGGGCGACTACCGCAACTTCTTCGAGGAAGCCGGACGGCGTTACTCCCACGAGATCGACCCCGATACCGGGCGCCCGGTGGCCCATCGCCTCGCCTCCGTGACCGTGATCGACGAGCAGGCCATGCGCGCCGACGGGCTCGCCACTGCCCTGATGGTCATGGGCGATCAGGCCGGCCCCGAGCTCGCCGAGGCCGCAGGGATCCCGGCCTACTTCATCGTCCGCGAGGACGATGGCTTCAGCGTGATCGCGACCACTGCATTCCGCGACTACCTTTCCGAGTGAACAACCATGCCTGAGACGACGAGCCGGCCGCGGCGGGATGCGTGGCGATGAGCCGAGACCGAGGCCAGCGAGCACCAGGCGGCCGCCAACCGCGAAACCCGGAGCCCGACGCGGGCGTGCGCGTGCAGAAGGTGCTCGCCGAGCTGGGCTGGGGCTCCCGCCGCGCGATCGAGGGGTGGATCGCCGCCGGGCGGGTGCGCATCAACGGGCGTTTGGCGAAGCTCGGCGACCGCGTGACACGCGCCGACCGCATCCGCGTCGACGGCCGCGCGGTGCTGCGGCGCTCGCGGGGTACGGCACGCCAGGCGCGGCCGCAGGTGATCGCCTACAACAAGCCGGACGGGGAGATCGTCGCCCGCTCCGACCCGCAGGGACGGCCAACGGTCTTTCGCAGTCTGCCGCGACCCAAGACCGGCCGCTGGATCGCCGTCGGACGCCTCGACCTAAATACCTCGGGCCTGATCCTCTTCACCACTGACGGTGAGTTGGCCAATCGGCTGATGCATCCGTCACACCAAATCGAGCGCGAGTACGCCGTGCGCATCCTGGGCAGTGTCCCCCCCGAGGCGCTCACCCAGGTCACCGAGGGCATCGCCCTCGAGGACGGCCCGGCGCGCTTCGACAGCGTGACCGATGCCGGCGGGCGCGGCGCCAACCACTGGTTCCACGTGGTGCTGCGCGAGGGGCGCAATCGCGAGGTGCGGCGCCTGTGGGAGGCGGCCGGCTGTCCGGTCAGCCGGTTGATCCGCGTGCGCTTCGGCAACATCGCGCTCGGCCCGCGGCTGTTCACCGGTCACTGGCGCCCCTTGAGCGATGCCGAGCTGGACGACCTGATGGCACTGGCCGGCATGCAGGCGGCCGCCAAGCCGCCGGGGCGGGCGAGCCGGTGATGCTCGCAAGGCAAGCCTCCCCAGATCGGATCCCGCTTGCGATCGCGATTCGGATCAAACCGAGGCGTCTTTGCTAGAATCCGGACCATTGTCCCCAGAGGTGATGATGAGCCCTGCATGACCGTCCGTACCCGTTTCGCCCCCTCGCCCACTGGTTACCTGCACATCGGTGGCGCCCGCACGGCCCTATTCAGCTATCTCTATGCACGCAAGCACGGGGGACAGTTCGTATTGCGGATCGAGGATACCGACCTCGACCGCTCGACCACCGAGTCGGTCAACGCCATCCTCGAGGGCATGACCTGGCTGGGCCTGGACTACGACGAGGGCCCCTTCTATCAGACCGAGCGCTTCAGCCGCTACGGCGCCGTCATCGACGAGCTGATGGACCAGGGACTCGCCTACCGCTGCGACTGCCCGAAGGAGCGCCTCGAGGCCTTGCGCGATCAGCAGATGGCGCAGCGCCTCAAACCCCGCTACGACGGCCACTGTCGGGGCCGCTCGGTCGATCCGGACTCGCCGCACGTGATCCGCTTCTGCAACCCGACCGAGGGGGTCGTGGTCGTCAACGACCTGATCCGCGGCCGCGTCGCCTTCAGCAACGCCGAGCTGGACGACCTCATCATCCGCCGCTCCGACGGCGCCCCGACCTATAACCTCACGGTCGTCGTCGACGATGCGGACATGGGCATCACCCACGTCATCCGCGGCGACGATCACTTGAACAACACGCCTCGCCAGATCAATATCTTGCGTGCACTTGGCCGGCCGGTGCCGAACTACGCCCACGTCCCCATGATCCTCGGCGACGACGGCGCGCGGCTGTCGAAGCGTCACGGGGCGGTGAGCGTCATCGCCTTCCGCGAGGCCGGCTATCTCCCCGAAGCCCTACTGAACTATCTCGCGCGACTCGGCTGGTCCCACGGCGACCAGGAGATCTTCTCGCTCCACGACCTGATCGAGCTGTTCGACATTGGCGATGTCAACCGCGCCGCCGCGGCCTTCAATGCCGAGAAGCTCGCCTGGCTCAATCAGCACTACATCCAACACGGCGACCCCAGACGCATCGCCCAGCTGCTCAGTCCGCACATGGGCAAGCTCGACATCGACCCCACGACGGGCCCCGACCTTGCTGCCGTCGTCGAGGCGCAAGCGGCCCGCGCCAAGACACTGGCCGAGCTGGCCGAGATCAGCGCCTTCTGCTATCGCGACTTCGACGGCTACGACGCGGCAGCCGCGAAAAAACACCTGCGCCCGGCGGCCCGTGAAGGTCTCGCACGTCTGCACGCCGCCTTCGAGCTGATGGCCTACGCGGATTGGACTCCCGAAGCCCTGCACCGCACCGTCAACCGCGTCGCCGAGGACCTGGGCGTCAATCTCGGCAAGGTCGCTCAGCCGTTGCGAGTGGCCATCGTCGGGCGGGCCGCCTCGCCGGGCATCGACATCACCTTGCAGCTGGTCGGCAAGGAGGCAACACTGCGGCGCATCGACAAGGCCCTGGCCTACATCGACCAGCGCGCGGCATGACCAAGACGAGCACCTCGCCGACGAGGTCTACGCCCTCATCGCCTCGCATGCGCTGGCCCTGCTGCGCGAGCTGGCCGAGGAGGCCAGGCAGCGGTGGCCGCTGCGGGCGATGCCTATGGCACCGGCACTATGATTGATGGTTAGCGGGTACCCGTTCATGACTGAGCCAGCCACGACCCCCAGGACGAACTTCATCCGCCAGATTATCGAAGGGGACCTGGCCGCCGGCCGCCACAGCCGTATTGCGACCCGTTTCCCGCCGGAGCCGAACGGCTATCTGCACATCGGCCACGCCAAGTCGATCGTGCTCAACTTCGGCCTCGCGCTGGCCTACGGGGGCACCTGCAACCTGCGCTTCGACGACACCAACCCCCACCGGGAGAACCGCGACTTCGTCGCGGCCATCGAGGCCGACGTACGCTGGCTCGGCTACGATTGGGGCGAGCGCGTCTACTTCGCCTCCGACTACTTCGAGCAGCTGTACGGCTTCGCCGTCGAGCTGATCGAGAAGGGCTTGGCCTATGTTTGCGACCTCACCCCCGAGGAGATCCGCGACTACCGCGGCACGCTGACCGAGCCTGGCCGCGACAGCCCCTACCGCGGGCGCTCGGTCGCCGAGAATCTCGATCTGTTCAGGCGCATGCGCGCCGGCGAATTCCCCGACGGGACACGCACCTTGCGCGCGCGCATCGACATGGCTTCACCGAACATCAATCTGCGCGATCCGGTCCTCTATCGCGTCCGCCACGGCGTCATCCATCACCAGACCGGCAACGAGTGGTGCCTCTATCCGACCTACGACTATACCCATCCGATCTCGGACGCCCTGGAAGGCATCACGCACTCCCTGTGCACGCTCGAGTTCGAGGATCACCGCCCCCTCTACGATTGGTGCGTCGAGCACGTCTCGGTGCCGTCCCGACCGCGTCAGATCGAGTTCAGCCGGCTCAATCTCGAGTACACGGTGATGAGCAAACGGCGCCTGACGCTGCTCGTCGAGGAAGGCCATGTGACTGGCTGGGACGACCCGCGGCTGCCGACACTGGCCGGCCTGCGGCGGCGCGGCTACACCGCGGGCGCGATCCGCGACTTCTGCGAACGGATCGGTGTCACCAAGGCCGACAACCGGGTCGAGATGGCGCTACTCGAGAGCGCCATCCGCGACGATCTCGACGCAACCGCACCGCGGCGCATGGCCGTGCTGAGGCCGCTCAAGGTCGTGATCGAGGACTACCCGGCCGATCGGGTCACGACGCTCAAGGCCGCCAACCACCCAAAGGATCCAGGCCAGGGCGAGCGCGAGATTCCCTTCACGCGCGAGCTCTATATCGACCGAGCCGACTTCGCGGAAGACCCGCCGAAGGGCTTCAAGCGCCTGGTACCGGGCGGCGAGGTCCGCCTGCGTCACGGCTACGTGATCCGCTGCGACGAGGTCGTCAAGGACGCCGACGGCGAGGTGATCGCCCTGCGCGCGAGCCACGACCCGGCCACGCTGGGTAGGAGCCCCGAAGGCCGCAAGGTCAAGGGCGTCATCCATTGGGTGCCGGCCGCGGGCGCCGTCATGGCGCAGGTCAGGCTCTACGATCGGCTTTTCCGGGTCCCCGAGCCGGGGCGGGCGGAGCGGGATTTTCGTCTGGATATCAATCCCGACTCGCTCGTCGTCATCGACGATGCCCTCCTGGAGCCTTCACTGGCGCAGGCCCAACCAGGTGAGCGATTCCAGTTCGAGCGCGAGGGGTACTTCGTCGCCGACCCCGACAGGGCCAGCCAGCAGCCTTGTTTCAACCGGACCGTGGGACTGCGCGATAGCTGGGGCAAGGTGCTGGCATCGCGCCGGGAATAGGACCGAGGTCCGCCTTCTCTTGCGCGCTCTACCCGGTCCACTCCAAACGGAGAGAGGATCGGGGAATTGGGCGAGGTGCTGCGCGTGACGTGCTTTCGGCCGCCAGCAGCGTCGCCACGGCTTCACCCTCTGCCGGATCACCGTGAACCTGCTAATCTTTTAAGGTAGCCACGGTCGATTGGAGCCGGAATCTCTGCGTTGCCAGGCTCTGGAGGTCGCAGGGTGGAGCCTAGTGCCGATTCCTCGAATGCTTCCCGCGACTCGAGCGGTTTCGCTCAGGCGCCCTCCCTAGCTTTACCAAAAGGAGGCGGGGCTGTTCGCGGCATTGGCGAGAAGTTCGCCGCAAACCCGGTCACCGGGACGGGATCGCTAACCATCCCAATCGCCACCAGCCCCGGGCGCTCGGGATTCGGGCCTCAGCTGGCGCTGTCCTACGACTCCGGCTCGGGCAACGGACCCTTCGGACTCGGGTGGGACCTCTCCCTGCCCGCGATCACACGCAAGACGGACAAGGGGCTCCCCTGCTACCGCGATAACGAGGAATCGGACGTCTTCCTGCTGTCCGGCGCCGAGGACCTGGTCCCGGAACTCGACGACGCCGGGGTCCGCTGGAGTCGTCTGCGCAAGGCGAATGGCGTCGATTACCGCGTCGAGCGTTTCCGTCCGCGCATCGAGGGGCTGTTCGCCCGCATCGAGCGCTGGAGTCGGGTCGACGATCCAGGCGACGTCCACTGGCGGTCTATCTCGAAGGACAACATCCTGACCATCTACGGCGGCGATGCCGCCTCCCGCATCCTCGACCCGCAAGACGATACACGCATCTTCAGCTGGCTGATCTGCGAAACGCGCGACGACAAAGGCAACGCAATCCTGTACGAGTACCTGCCCGAGAACGGCGCAGGTGCAGATCTCACCAAGGCCTGCGAGCGCAACCGCGGCGGTAGCAACGACCCGCGCCGCCAGACCAACCGCTATCTGAAGCGCATCCGTTACGGCAACCGAGCCCCGTTGCTGGACGCGAATGGCCATCGCCCGCGGTTCCTGGGTGAGGCGGAGACGAACCAGACCGAGTGGATGTTCGAGGTCGTCTGCGACTATGGCGAGCACGACGCGGATCTCCCGACCCCGAACGCAGCCGGCACCTGGCAGTACCGTCAGGACCCGTTCTCGACCTACCGTGCCGGCTTCGAGATCCGCACCTGCCGCCTCTGCCAGCGCGTGCTCATGTTCCATCACTTTCCTGAGGAACCGGATGTCGGCGCCGACTGCCTGGTCCGCTCCACGGATCTGACCTACCACTATGAGGAGAAGCCGACCGACCCCCGTAATCCGATCCACGCTATCCTGACGTCTGTTACCCAGTGCGGATACACGCGGCAGGGCAACGGCTATCTGAAGCGTTCCCTGCCACCGGTCGACTTCGAGTACAGCTCGCCCGAGTTCGGCGATACCGTCCGTGACCTGGACCCGGACAGCCTCGAGAACCTGCCCTACGGCCTGGACGGGTCGGTCTATCAGTGGATCGACCTGGACGGCGAGGGCCTTTCCGGTGTGCTCACCGAGCAGGGCGGCGCCTGGCTCTACAAGCGCAACGAGGCCCCGCTGACCCGGACCGTCAAGGACGGCAAGGCCCGCTCAACCGCCCGGTTTGGGCCCGTTGAGATACTGCCGTCACGACCGAGCGGCGGGCTGGCCGGA
>JGI12048J13642_10165562_pt1 | contig 12882 bp, 10 predicted proteins | sample ElkSlonscriptome_16_FD_13642 | JGI IMG/M metagenome (IMG submission 13642) | reverse complement strand
TGACCGTTAAAAAGCACAAAAATTGAATAGATGACACCATCGCGATCGCTAGGCTATCATAGTAGATACTTACGGTTGAGGATTAACCGAAAACTATGCCTAAACAAGCGTCTGACTACAGTGGGTTGGTTTTAGCGTCGTCGTTTTGTGCGCCTGTAATTGGTGGAGCTATAATCTACTATACACTCCATGGATCGCACCAGAATATAGCCAAACTTGGTAATTGGTTTAGCTTTTTGTCTGTTGGGATTTGGTTTATTATTATTATTGCCTTTAATGCTGCGGGGTTGATTGATTTAGTTACGCCGATTATTCAATTTCTCGGCATAATTGGAATTATCCTTTCGATTTATACCGTGGTGCAAATCAAAAAAACACGACGGACTTCATAGTACTCCCATTCCTCATCAAGCGCGATCTCATCGGGTTTAATCATTTCCCTTGAAAAAAGCAATGTTGATTGACAACATTGCTGTTAAATATTAGTTGAATGTAATGGAGGTAAGCGGATTCGAACCGCTGACATCCTGCTTGCAAAGCAGGCGCTCTACCAACTGAGCTATACCCCCAGGTTTTGAGCGTTGGATGGTTGGGAGAAGCAGTGCTTTTCTCAACCCGCCTTTGCTATTATACCGTTTACGATCATTTTGTATAGGGGTTAGCCAAAATTTTTTTGACTTTGGGGGGCATCATCCCCCGAAACCCTCGTAAAATATAGCATTCGAGAGATTTCGTTTGAATCCCCTTCCCCCTCCTCCCCCTCTTAATTCCCATCAACCCACGCTCAAGACTCGATTATGACTGTTGTCGCTACATTTTATAAATTTGTTGCCCTCCCGAATTACCCAGAAATGCGATCGCCCCTGCTGGCATTTTGTCAAGCACAAAATCTCAAAGGCACAATCCTCCTAGCCCCAGAAGGCATCAACGGCACGATCGCGGGGGCAGCGGCCAACATTCACGCAGTCATTCATTATTTGCGTTCTGACGAACGTTTCACCGATTTAGAGGTTCGGAAGTCAATCGCTGCGACACCGCCCTTTGAACGGCTAAAAGTGAAGCTGAAGCGGGAGATTGTCACCCTGGGTATTCCTGAAGTCAATCCTAATCAGCAAGTGGGAACTTACGTCACCCCCAAACAGTGGAATGAGATTATTTCTGACCCGGACGTAGTTGTTATCGACACACGCAACGAGTATGAAGTCAATATTGGTACATTTCAGGGCGCAAACAACCCCAAAACCGAATCTTTCCGCGAATTTCCCGATTATGCTCGCCAAACGTTAAATCCCCACCAACACCAAAAAGTCGCCATGTTTTGTACTGGGGGGATTCGCTGCGAAAAAGCCTCGTCTTACTTACTACAACAGGGCTTTGAACAGGTTTATCACCTCAAAGGCGGCATTTTAAAGTATTTAGAGGAAATTCCCCCCGAAGAAAGCTTATGGTTCGGGGAATGCTTTGTTTTTGACGAACGAGTGGCGGTTAAATCGGGCTTACAACCGGGAAGTTACGAAATTTGCCTTGGTTGCGGCTTCCCTATTTCCGAAGCCGACAAAGCCTCTCCTGAGTACGAAGCCGGAGTAAGCTGTCCGTATTGTCGAGAGTCCCTCACTCCCGAAAAGCGATCGCGTCTCCTCGCAAAACGAAAGAATTAATTGTCCTTTGTCTTTAGTCATTCGTCCTTTGTTGTGGCAATACATTTTAGGGCTAGGATATTTAAAAGTTTAGAACTTCCTTGACATGGGGATGGTGTAGCTTAACTTGTCACCAATGACCAATGACGAATGACCAATGACCAATGACCAATGACTAATCACCAATCGTAATCGGCGCACCATCAGACAACTTCAGAATCCCCTCCGTGACAATTTCCTCTCCGGCTTCGATACCACTGAGGACTTGATATTGCTGTCCTTGGATCGCCCCCAACTCCACCGGACGCTGCTTGGCCACCAAGCCTTGGTCTTCCCCCGTTTCCGCCACAAATACAAAGGTTTGACCGCCAATGCGAGAAATCGCCGTGGTGGGAACGAGAATACCCGCTTCGCTGTCCCAAATCACGCGAGCGCGGGCAAACTGACCATCTCGTAAAATACCATCATTGGGGAAAGTCGCCTTTGCCAAAATTGCCTGGGCTTCTCGGTCTACTTCCGGGGAAACAAAGCTAATTTGACCGCGAATGGTGCGATCGCCCGCTAACAACAATTCCACCGGCAAACCCACCCGCAACTCCTCACTGCGTTCAACGGGAACCGACAAACGCAATTCCAAAGCATTATTTTGAATAATCGTGGCCAGCACATCATTAGAATCTACAATGTCCCCCACCTCAGCGCGAACGTCCCCTAATACCCCCGAAATTGGCGCGAGAATGCGGTTAAATTCCAAATCTTGACTCACTACATCTACTTGGGCTTCCGCTTGGGCTACGGCGGCATTTTCGCGGTCAAGATTCGCCCGTGCCGCTTCGACTCGTTCCTCGGCCACTCGCTTGGCGTTACGGGTCGCGGCCAAGGCTTGCTGATTAGATTCATAAGACGCTTGCGCCGTATCGAGATCGCGTCTTTTGTTGTCTAATTCTTGCCGGGGTAATACATCTTGCTCGACTAAACCTTGGGTGCGCTCGTAGTTCACTTTAGCCAGGTTAAGTTCGGCTTGGCGGCGTTGGACTTCCGCTTCTTGTTGTAATACCTGGGCTTCGAGGCGAGCCACTTCGGCCCGGGCGGCGTTGAGTTCGGCCCGAGCGTTGTTAAAACTGGCTTGACGGGCGGTGACATTAGCCACCGCCGCACTGACTTCGGCTTGATTTTTGGTCGGTTCGAGTTGAATCACAGGGGTTCCCGTCTCGACGCGATCGCCACTACGAACGAGAATCTGTAACACTCGCCCTTCAATGCGCGGTTGCAACTCCACCCGGTTTTGGGCTTCTAGGGTTCCCACAAACTCCGAACTGTCTTCGAGGGTATCCGATTCGACCGCTTGCACCGTCACCGGAACCCCAGGTGCTTGTTCTCCTCGCAACGGCGAACTCCCGCACCCGGTCGCGATCGCGCTGAGGAGCAAAGTTACACCTAACAGCCATCCTGAATGCGGGCTTTTCAGCTTAACCATATCAACAGCCAGTACACTTGCCTGTCCTATTCTAGAGAGTATCCATCCTTTTGAACGGGATTGAGAAGCCAACTTGGTTTTATTCCGGTAAATCGAACAAACGATTATCCGGTAAATTGGTCACGGCTCGCTGTAATGCCGCCAAATCCCGATTGTAATTAATAATCGCCGTGAGTAAGTTACCGCGAGCGCGAGTGAGTTCCGTTTGAGCATTGATCACTTCCGTTTGCGTCCCGACTCCCGCCCCAAAACGCAATCGCGCCAAACGCAAACTTTCTTGGGCCAGTTGTAAGGCTGTCTGAGCCGTTTGAATATTCTCCTGATTGGCAATTAAACTGCGATACCCCTGCTCGACTTCCAAACGAATTTGATCTTGGCGTTGGTCAAACTGAGTTTCGGAAATTTCAATATTCGTCGCTTGTTGAGCGGCCCGAGCCTGCGCTGCGCCACCATCAAACAACGTCCATTGCATCCGCGCCCCAAAGGTATAACCATCCCCCAAGCCCTGGTCGTCTCCAGTAATGCCTAAAACGTTGTAGTTGGCAAAAACACTAAATTGAGGCTTGATGGCTGCCAAGGCGATTTGCCGTTGCTGTTCGTTAATTTCTCGCTGCACTAAACTCTGTTCGAGTTCGGCGCGATTTTGATACGCCAAAAGCAGGGTTTCTTCGAGGTTTAAATCCCATTGTCCGGCGGGTTCAATTTCGTCGGCGGCAGTGATGGCTACTGTCTGCCCCAAACCCAAAACCACCGCTAACTCCCGTTGCGCCACTTCCTGTTGGGATAAAGCATTGGTCAGGTTTTGAATGTTATTAGCCCGTTGTACCTGGGCTTGTAGCACATCAAAGCGCGTTCCCAGTCCCGCTTCTTCGAGTAACTGAGCATCCCGCAAACTTTGTTCGGCATCGGTAACGGCAGCTTGTTCAATGCGAACCCTGGCATCCGCTTCTTGGACGGCGTAATAAGCCCGCAGGGTGTTGAACTTAGTTTCGGCAGCGATGCGCTCGACTTCCAGTTGATTTAACCGCACACTCCGCTCGGCGGCATTGATTTGGGCAGAGCGTCGTCCGCCGGTATAAACGTTATAACTCAGTTCGAGCCGACCCTCGGCGCTGGTGTTGGTGCTGTCGCCACTATTAACCCCCAGTTGATCGAGCAAAGCCGAATTATCGCCCCCCGCATTATTGCGAGATTGAGCCGAATCGCTCCGGGAAAAGTTGAATTGGGTGCTGAGGGTGGGATATTCCCCTGCCAGGGCTTCTCGCAGGGATTCTTGGGCGACGTTGAGTTCTAAACGAGTTTGACGCAGGGTGGGATTGTTGCGTAACGCCAGGGCTACGGCTTCTTCGAGGGAAATGGGTTCGTTGAGGTTAACCTGAACGTCGTCAATTTCGGCAGGCCGCAGCAAGGGATTGGCGTTGGGGGAGAGGGTGTCGTCGGATGGAACTGTGTCTAGGGTTGTCGCGGGTTGCGGGTTTTCAATCAGTTCGCGGGTGGTGGGGTTTTGGTTGTTGGGGGTAAGGGGTTCGCTGATTTCGGGGGCGGCTTGATTGTCTGTTTCTATTTCTAGGGTGGGGATTGTGTCGTCTTGGGTGATGACGGTTTCTTCCTGGGGGACAGGAATAATGCTACTCGCAGCTTCGTCTGACGTGACGACGGTTGCCGAAGATGACTGGGGAATGGTATCGAAGGTGCGACTAAAGGCTGCTGCGATCGCTTGAGTTTCTGGGAGTACGTTGGTTACTGTGGGGCGATCGCGCTCTACGGGCAATTCTGGCGCGGTCGCGATCGCGGCCTCGGTTTCCCCCCGACCGTCTAAAACCTGGGCAAAGGGGGTAAAGTCTTGATTCTCAAGGGGTTTGGGGGAAGGGGTGGCCGCCAGAGAATCGGGTTGATGGCGCTGAAAGTGGGATAAGATGCGCTCAAAGGGGGTAAAGTTATTTGGGCTTAAAGGGGTAGGAGGAGCTAGGTTCGGGTCGGCTGCGATGTCCCCGGCTTCGAGTAAATCCCGGCTGCGATAAGTCGAAATTTTGATGTCGGGGGAGGTGGTCGCGGCGGCTTCAAAGGCACTGAGAACGGTTTGGGTATTGGGTAAGGTCGATTCCACCATCACCACGGTTTCGGGGGCGGGGGTGGTACGCACCGCGTCTCTAGTTGTGTAGGGCGCGATCGCGGCCTGAATCCGTTCGAGTAAGTCCTGAGCGTTACCGGGTTTCGCGGTTTCAATGGGGGTGACTTCGACCGGATTGCCTTCGTTATATTGGCTCAACTGCACGTCGGGTGCATCCGCGATGGCACTCGTAAAGGCGTTGAGGACGGTTTCGGTATCGGGAAGTTGGGATTCAACCAGGATAATCGGTTCGGAAAAGCCGCGATCGCTGTCTTCGGCTTCGGGGGGGTTTCCAGAAGCCGTGACGGTTTCTGCCGGGGAAATGGGGGACGAGAAGCCGCGATCGCTGTCTTCAGCTTCGGGGGGATTCCCAGAAGCCGTGACGGTTTCTACCGGGGAAATGGGGGACGAGAAGCCGCGATCGCTATCTTCGGCTTCGGGGGGGTTCGTCGCCGCCAAAACCGCTTGGGCTTCTGACGGCAAGACTTGATGCTGGGAATCGCCCCCGACCCCGGTTTCGCCTTGGGCTTCGGGGCGGGCTTGGGGAAAGGTTGACCGTCTGAGGTCTTCAGATTGTTCTATTTCAGATGAGGCGAGATCGGCGGCTGAAGTTCCGAGAACTCCCTGCCCTAAAATCATTATCGCCCCTGCACTCACAACCACACAAAATCGAAAAGCTAACATCAGTTCACCGAATTTTTGCCTTTAACTGTCATTCAATTCTATTTACACTGGCGATCGCAACCACTCAGACATAAATATAAAGGTTGACATTTTGCCGTTGACCTTCAGATTACATCAAGTTTTGGCATTCTAAAGTAAGCATTATCCCACCCTAGGGATTGTTTTCCCGTTGGGGCTAGATGGTTGAGTTCAATCGAACATCTTAGAGATTGCCCCGATGTTGATGCAACTGAACCGATCTATTGTGCATTTTTCTTCTGGGTTTTGCCAAGACCACCGTTCAATCTGGGCGGCAGGGTTAATCGTTTGCGGCTGAAGCGGTTTTTGTGTTAGGGTGATAAACGATCCGGACTTACGCGATCTCAACGCCCAAACTTTGTCAGGACCGGAAGGTAGCAGCAATACGGGATGCTTGGGATAGGCGTAAACTCCGGGTCTTTTTGTGGGCAGGGGTTTGGATGAAGGCGCGATCGCTTCAAGTCTAGCGCTTCAACTTTGTTAGCATCAACCCATCACCAAAAACCCGCAAATTCTCAGAAAAATTTTCCCCTTAACTCCTCAAGAAGCCACCCTAGGACAGTAGTCAGTTTCTCGACTTGCCGCCTATCCTAGTAGGAGTAGCCTTAAACTAAAAGCGAGGTCATTCATTATGCCCAATCTCGGAAATCTGGTTCAAAAAGCCTTTTATTTGGGGGTAGGTCTAGCGTCCTATGCAGGGGAACAAGCCAATACCAAGTTACAAGATTTACGGGTTCAAGCCCAAAAATTAGCCGATGAAATGGTCAAACGCGGTGAAATGAGTGCTGAAGATGCCTCCCAGTGGGTAGACGATATGCTCAAACAAGCCCAACAACCCCCTGCTGCTCCCTCTGGAAAATCGGAGTCTTCGGCTTCGGGTCAACCCCGTCGTATTGAAATTTTAGAAGATGATGATAGCACCAACCCAGCAGGAGAAACGGCGACTTCTTCAGGGGAAAATCCTGATTCCCTACGGCAACAAGTCGAAGCCCTACAAGAAGAATTACGTCGTCTGCAACGGGAAGAATAAGGGAAGTCGCGCTCCCCAAATATTGAGAACGTTATGGCCTTGGCTCTGATTTTACGACCCCTCAAAAGTTATGGAAGACTGGACTAAACATTTGTTTGATTTTTTCGATACGGTGACCTTAGAAGTCGAACAGTTTTTTGATGAAGTGAACGACACTGTAACGACAGAAGTAGAGCGTTTTTGGGATGATGTTGATGAAATTGTAGACTGGATCGCTGAAGAAGTCGAACAATCTGTTTCTCCCGATCTAGAAGACTTTTTTGAAGATTTAGAAGTTTTATTCGACCGCGCTATTGTGGTTTATTATGCCGAATTAGAAGAATTGGTTGAAGATGGGGAGATGATGCCCTTTGAGCAGTTTGTCGAGCCGAATGCAGTACAAAATCCCGCTTGTCAGGGCTGTCAAAATTATCACGGTCGCGTTTACGGCGGTAATTTATTAGTCTGTGGTATGCACCCCTATGGTTGGGACGGCGAGACTTGCCCCGATTGGGAAGGTTAAAGCCACAAAAGGTATGCTACTTTATAAATCTTTGTATTGTTGAATTAAAGGGGTTGGCCATGAATTCAATGTCAAGTGAAACCGAAGTCGCGCAAACGCCAGAGGTCAAGTATGGGGAGCGGGCAATTGCTGATTGCGAGCTAATTACGTTTCCTAATCCTCGTCCCGGTCGCCGCTACGAAGTTAAGGTGACCTTACCGGAGTTTACTTGTAAATGCCCGTTTTCGGGGTATCCCGATTTTGCGACGATTTATTTGACTTATGTCCCGGATCAAACGGTGGTGGAGCTAAAGGCGATTAAGCTTTACATCAACGGCTATCGCGATCGCTACATCTCCCACGAAGAAACAGTTAATCAAATTCTCGATGATTTTGTCGCCGCTTGCGATCCTTTAGAAATGAAAGTTTTTGGGGATTTTAACCCCCGAGGTAACGTCCATACCACGGTCGAAGTTTCTCACCAAAAGCAAGCTTGAGAAAGCCATCTTAAAACTTAAACCGCCCTACAACTAAGCTGTAGAGCGGTTTTTTTATGGCTCAGGCGTGATTTGAACACGCGGCACGAGGCTTATGAGTCCCCTGCTCTAACCAACTGAGCTACTGAGCCTTGTTTTTGACCTTAACTACTATAGCACATCATTTCTGAAAAGAGTAGTTGAATCCCCAAATTTTCCTAAAAATTTCCCCCCGCGAATCGCGAGGGGAGAAAAAGCAGTTGCGTTAACTTTTAGCGACCCGGCAAATAAGCCATAGGATTCGCTGCGCCCCGACCGTTGGGGTGAAGTTCAAAGTGGAGGTGGGGCCCGGTACTGTAACCTGTGCTGCCCATCAAGGCGATTTGCTGACCTTGTTGCACCCACTGACCTTTCCGCACTAACAACTTACTGTTGTGAGCGTAACGGGTCATGCTGCCGTCGGGGTGACGGATATCGACTAGGTTGCCATAACCACCGGAGTTCCAACCGGAAGAAACGATTTCACCACTAGCGGCGGCGACAATGGGGGTTCCGGTCGGCCCGGCAATATCAATACCTCGGTGCATCCGACCCCAACGACGACCGTAACCGGAAGTAAATACTCCTTCTGCGGGCCAGATATAGCCATCAAATTGGGGCGGGCTATCGGGCAGATAGTTATCAGGAGATAAGGGGGGGAGGTTCGGTTCAACCCGTTGGTTGTCGGGTCGCAAGATGGAGTTGTAATTGGTGGGAGGCGTGGGCGCAACAGCTACCTGTACCGATTGGCTAGAACGGTTGAGGGGCTGGGTTTGCGGACTCGCTTGTACTTGCGGTGCGGTTAAAGGTTGGCGACGGTCTTGGACTTGCACTTCGATGTAACCATTGCGACTGTCGCTTTGCCATTCGGGGTTGGTTTCTTCGATGGCAGTGGCTACGGTTGTGGTGTCTGGGGTCGCAGACCGAGAACCGGACAAGTTGGATAAGGGGGTTTCGGTGGTTGGTTCGCTGTTGTTGCGATTACGGTATTCTTCGCGCATTCGCTCGATGTCGGCTTTTAAGCGCTCAACATAAGGATTCGCTGCTGAATTGTCATTGTCGGATGCAGTCGGGGCAACTTCGACGATTTCCTGTTCGGGAACGGCGGTGGGTTGCCAATCACTAATGCTTTCGACGGTTTGCGAAATTAGGGTTTCTGTGGGAGCGACCACCTCGTTACGGTTGGTTTGGGGGTCGAGGTCGGTGTTGTTGGCGATCGCGCCGTCGGGAATTAAGGTTTCATACTGGGTGCGATCGCGATCCCGTGATTGCGGTTCGGGAATTTTGAGTTCTTGGTTAACCCGAATTTGATGGGGATCGGTTAAGCGATTGACTTCGGTGAGGTCAGAGCGAGATACCCCGTAGCGCAAGGCAATTTCATCGATGGTATCGCCGGATTGCACGCGGTAAACCTTGGCGGCTTCAGCAACCGGAACGAGCAGTTGTGGCGTGGTTAACCCTGTACTGGCAAGGTTTTCGTCGATCTGAGGAACGACTACTTCGTCATTAGAGCTGGGAACTTCAATGGCGATCGCGTCGGCTTCTTGAGGCTCAGGAGTTAATACCGAGTCAGCCGTGGCGGTTTGGGGGGCAGGTACGGGAATAACAACGGGATCGCTGAAGTTGGTTTGGGGTTCAAAATCAGGTGTTTCAACTTCAAGGGGAATCGGCTGCGTGAAGGCGACTTCTGGCGCTGGTGTTGCGGCCAAATCGCTACTTTCTGGGGCAATTTCTGGATTCAGTTGATTGCTCTGACGAGGAGCAATAACTTTAGGGGCCGTTTTACGGCTTTGCGCCTTGTCTAAGGGGGTGGTGGATTCTAATTCTAAAGCTTCATCCGTGGCGATTTTAGATGGCTCGGATTGGACTGTGGGGATCGGGGCAGAAGCAACCATCGTAGAAGCTGAAGCGGTATCGGGAATTCTAACTCTAGCCCCAGGTTGTAAAACTGTATCTGGATTGATGGAATTGACCGCAACAATGGCATCGGCGGAGACTTGATACGTCTGGGATAAAGTCCACAGGGTATCGCCGTTTTGAATGGTGTGTTCGACACCTTGCGGACTTTGGACGAGTTCCGGCTTAGGGGCAACTTCGGGTTGGGTTGCGATTGAGGTGCTATCTGGAATCACTTCCGGGGTAGCAGTGACTTCTGTATCCACGGCCCCAAAAGGATTACCTGATGCTTCTGAGGATAGAGGACGCTGATTTAAGCCCGGTTCTGTGGCTCTTGCTTCTTCGCCGTGACCTGAAAGTAATACACCAGCAGTTGCGCCCATGGAGAGAGCCGCTAGGCTTAACATCGTTGATGAGCGAGGGCGGCGTAGGGCTTCGGCAGCAGTCGGTTTGCTGGAATTTTCCGATGGGGAAGGTGAAGACTCAGGAGTGTTCGGGTTCTTGGCCAAACGGGGAGACATAGGTGTTTGTTTTTGTGTGAGTGAGCGTTTCAACAACGACCTCCTAGTTAGTAATGAGCGGTACATCGCCTTGCTTGTCATCGTTCCCTTTAAGGTGAGTTATGACTATCACGCTGGGCGGTGACTCGAATCACTGACAGTAAATTTTGTTTAAGCAACCTAGCTAAGAGTACTCTGCTTTTTTAATTTCCACAAGCCGATTTTGATAAGAAAATCTTTTAGATCGACTTAATAAATGCTTTACCCCTTCGATCGCAACGACTACCGCATCTTTGGTAATCGTTTTAGACTAATTCTGTTAGTTTACAGGAATATCATACTTAGACTCATAAAAGATTCCCGGAAACTCAGCACAAGATATTTAGATGTATATCATATTCACCCAAAAGTGCAAGAGAACCGCCCGAAAACTTGGGGATGTTTCGGGTTTTTGAAAGCTTCAAACCAGGGATTGGGCGGCTTTTAGAGAAGTTTTGCTCTCCCTCGCGGCTCTATTCATATAAATTTCTTATCTGAGACGGGGAAGAGGAGGAGGGGAGGACGGGGTATACCTCAGTCATCGTGGAGATTTGAGCGATTTCTACCCGCAAAAAATACAAGTTTTATAACGATGTTCCTAGTTGACGACGGGCTTCAAATAAACTGACTGCGACACTGACCGAAAGATTAAGACTGCGGACTTTACTTTGAGTCATCGGAATGTAAACGGTTTCGTCGCATTTTTCGAGGACAGAAGCGGGGAGTCCTTGAGTTTCACAACCAAAGAGTAACCAATCGCGATCGCGAAAACGACATTCGGTGTAATTTTTTTGACCGCGCACGCTAAACCCCAGACAACGACCCCCTCGTTGTTGTTGATAGAGAAAAAACTGCTCGATATTTTCGTGTTGGTGCAGCTTGACATAGGGCCAATAATCTAAACCGGCTCGTTTGAGATAGCGATCGCTCAACTCAAACCCCAACGGCGCAACCAAATGGAGTTCAGTGGCGGTAGCAGCGCAAGTGCGGGCAATATTTCCCGTATTAGGGGGGATTTCAGGGTTAACCAGAACAATTTGAGGCATTAAAGCAAAATTCAACTAAAGAGTCCCTATGGCGGTATCAAATTCTAGGAACCGCCACAAAAAAAGAATTAAGCCGCGATCGGTTCGCAAAGCTTATCTTCTAGATCGTACTCCCGATCCGCCGTCCTTTGAATACCTTGTTGCAAAATTTGTTCTGGGGTTAAGCCTTGGTGACAAAGGCCAAGCCATTGTTGGGCTGTGTTGCCTTCTCGGAGAATTTTCTGGACGGGAGACAGAAAACAACTAAAACCGTAAGCTTTCGCGGTCGGAACCACTTCACGCAGTAGGGCTTGAATCCAATCTCGCGCCTGAATCGGTTGGTTGTCGCGCCAATGGTGTAGGGTGGCATCGAGGCTATTTTGAGCCGCGGCCATTTCGTTGCGATCGCTCAGGGTGACTAATTCTTCAGGGGTTAGCTGACTTTGTTGCAGCGGATCGAGGGTCGGGTCTGCTAACAGTTGTAATAAACGGGCTTCAATAAAAGCAGTGACGGCAAGTAACGCGATCGGATCGTCAATGAGGTCGCAAATTCGTAATTCTAAGCGATTAAGACAGTAGGGACGGCGATCGCCATTCGGACGCACCGCAGACCACAAATGACGGACATTCTGCATTGTTCCTAGGGCTAATTGGTCTTCTGTCCAGTCGATGAAATGCTGGTGACTGTCGAACAACGGCACAATTTCCGGGGTTTTGGGGAATACTGCCCAACGGCTAGAATGATACCCCGTAGCCTTACCATCGATAAAGGGAGAAGACGCACTAAGCGCGAGATAGAGGGGCGCTTCAACCCGCACCAAGCGACAAGCCCGCATCAGCAATTCTGGGTCGCTAATGCCGAGGTTAATATGAACGCTGGCGGTGACAACTTTGGTGTGATAAGTTTGCTCAATATAGCTGTGATAGGGGTTTTGAGGATCGGAGCGCACAAAGCGATCGCTCCCCGACAGAGACAAGGTACTCCCCGGAATTAACGTATAGTTTCCTTGATTTTGCAGGTAATCTCTGAGTTGCTTGCGGGGACGCAGTAAGGCACACAACAGGCGATCGTAGCCACAATAGGGCGCAGTGGTATATTCGACGTTACGAGCATCCGGTTCGCGCACAAAGCCGTTTAAATCCCGCACGATGCGATCGGATAAGCCGACGATCTCGCCTTCGGGTGTACCCGTGTACATTTCAATTTCAAAGCCTTTCGATAACAGCACAATGTTTCCTCAATGGCCGACAGTACCTTTATTATTATTCGTCCTTGGTCTTTTGTCCTTGGTTGTTGGTTATTCGTCCTTGGTCTTTGGTCATTCGTCCTTGGTCTTTGGTTATTCGTCCTTGGTTTTTGGTCATTTGTCCTTGGTTGTTGGTTATTCGTCCTTGGTCTTTGGTCATTTGTCCTTGGTTGTTGGTTGTTGGTTGTTGGCAGAATCCTTTAATTGGTAATTTCCTCCCCCT
>JGI12048J13642_10059768_pt1 | contig 12890 bp, 7 predicted proteins | sample ElkSlonscriptome_16_FD_13642 | JGI IMG/M metagenome (IMG submission 13642) | reverse complement strand
CGCTCCTGAACGTGAACCCGCTCGACATTGAGGGCCACGACGAGTTCGACACGACCGCGGCTAACGCCATCGAATTCAGTCTCCAGGTGTGGAATACGGGACGCGATGAATTTTCTTTCTCCGTAGCGCCCGGCGCACGTGCATGCCTGCAGCTTGAGGCGCCCGCAGACGTCAGCAGCGTGAAACTGGGTTCAGTGCAGGTGGCCATTGGCCTGCCGGTTGACCTGGGGAATCTGGGGCCCTGCGAAATCCTGCCTGCCGAAATCAGTATTGCCGATGTCACGATCGATGAGGTCGCCGGCACGGTGAGTCTGACGGCGACGCTCGCCGAGGCCAGCACACAAACGGTAAGCGCGGACTGGATCACGGTCGATGGGTCGGCGACTGCGCCGGCCGACTACCAGAGCGCCAGTGGTACCCTGAGCTTCGCTCCAGGGGAAGTGTTGCAAACCATCGACGTGCTGATTAATGACGACACCGAAGGTGAACTAAGCGAAACGTTTATGGTTGAGCTCAGTGCCCCGGTGAACGCAACGTTGCTGGAATCCTCTGCAACCGTCACGATCAGCGATGACGAAGAATCGGCCTGCGGTGAGCCTGAAGTGGACAGTGCGACCGAGACCGGCGTATTCGTCTGGCAGGATTGCCAAACTGGTGTCTGGCACTTGCGCATGACCGCAGGGCCAACCTACGCTCTCTTTATGGGCACGCTATCTGCCGGTGAGCCGTTCAGTTCTGTGCTGCCGCTGGATATCGAAGGCCACGACATGTTCGACACGGCCAATCCACAGGTCATCGATTTTGCGCTGCAGGCCTGGGCCGGCGGCGTTGACGAGTTTACCTTTACACTCGCACCCGGCGTTCCGGTATGCCTGGATAGTGCAGCCGCGCTGCAGGTTCAGGTGGGAGAAGACCGCACCCCGTTTGCGATGCCTTTCGACCCCGCCACGCTAAGTGCCTGCACTAATCTGGCCGTCGAAGCATCGATTGTGGATATTGAGGTCGGTGAAACGCTGGCCGAAGCAGAATTCACGGTGTCGCTTGACGCCGCCAGCGCACAGACAGTAACGCTCGACTGGGCCACTATTGACGGTACGGCGACTGCGCCCGCGGATTACGTCGCCGGTGCCGGCCAGGTCACATTTCTTCCCGGTGAGCTTGAGCAGACGCTGACCGTGCAGCTGGTCGATGACTCGCTCGGCGAAGCGACCGAGGAATTCAGCGTGCAGCTCAGCAACCCGGTCAACGCGGTGCTGTTGCAGGATACGGCCGTCGCACGGATCGTCGATAACGAAGAATCAGCGTGTGGTGAACCGGCAGTTGACGGCAGCGTCGATGCCAGCCTGTTCGTCTGGCAGGACTGCCAGACAGGTGTCTGGCACCTCCGTGCGACAGCCGGCGGCGGCTATGCCAGCTACACGGGCGGCCTGGCATCGCCGGCCGTACTTGCCGGCCCGACAGCCATCGACATCGAACCGCACGATGCCCTGAACACGCCCTCGACCGGGGAGATCGAGTTTCTGATGCAAATCTGGGGCAACGGTCTCGACGAGTTCAGCTTCCAGCCGGTGCCCGGTCAGCCGGTGTGCCTGACGCTGGAGGCCGGTGGTGCCCAGACGGCGTTGGTGGGTGATGATCGGCAGGCCTACTCATTGCCGCTGGACCTGAATACGCTGGGCCCGTGCACGAATCTGCCGGCCGAAATCAGCATTGACGACGTCAGCGTCGACGAAGCCGCGGGAGTCGCAACCTTTAACGTGTCGCTCGCGGCGGCAAGTCAGCAGACTGTCAGCGTCGACTGGGCTACGGTAAGCGGCACGGCCACGGCACCCGCCGACTACGCCGCAGCCAACGGCTCACTGAGCTTCGCCCCGGGGCAGCTGACGCTGCCCGTGGTCGTAACCGTGAATGAGGACAACCTCGGCGAGGGTGACGAGCAGTTTGCGGTCGAACTCAGTAACCCCATCGAGGGTCTCATCGCTGTCGGCAGCGGCACGGCGACCATCGTCGACAACGAAATTTCGCCCTGCGGTCGGCCGGTGATCGACGGCGCCAGCGATGCCGCGGTGTTCGTCTGGCAGGATTGCACCACTGCAGTCTGGCATGTTGCCGCGACTGCCGGAGGCGCCTATGCCAACTGGCAGGGGGCCGTCACGTCATCGCAGACACTTGCCAGCGTCACCCCCGTGGATATCGAGGGTCATGATACGCTCGACACCTCGACGGCCACGACGGCGGCGTTTAGCCTGCAGATCTGGGGCAACGGTGCGGACGAGTTCACAGTTTCGACCGCGCCCGGGGCGACCGCCTGCATCAGTATCAGCAGCCCGTCCGGCACCACAGTGCTGTACGGGCCAGACCGGCAGCCGGCTCCTGCCGCATTTGAGCTGAAAACCCTCGCCGCCTGCCCGTTTTAGACCTGATTCACTCTGTAACCTGCGGTGACTGTTAAGCGGTTAACACTCGCGTAGACAACGGACGTCTATAATTCAAACCAATTAATCCACATGGAGTGGTCGAAGTGAAGCTCGATAAAAATACCAAGGTGTATATCGCCGGCTGTGGCGGCATGCTCGGAGAGGCTGTGTACGAGTATTTCTCGACACGCACCCGGGTGAAAGCAACCGACATTGATGTCAATACGGATTGGCTTAGCTACGCGGACGTACGCGACTACTGGGCGATAAATGACGACATCGTCGAGTTCGCGCCGGACCTGATTATTAACCTCGCGGCGCTGACCGATCTCGAATACTGTGAGAAGCACGCCGAGGACTCCTGGGCGACCAATGCGCTTGGCGCCGAGAATCTGGCGCTGATCGCCGGCCGCCTCGATGTGCCGCTGGTGTATATCTGCACGGCCGGTATCGTCGACGGTGCGCAGGATGTCTACAACGATTTCGATGCACCCAACCCGCTCAGCATCTATGCAAAGTCCAAGTACCACGGCGAGCAGTTTGTGCAGTGGCACCTGAAAAAGCATTTCATTTTCCGGGCTGGCTGGATGATGGGTGGTGGTCCCGAGAAGGACAAGAAGTTCATCAACAAGATTTTCAAGCAGCTGCAGTCCGGGCAAAAAGAGCTGTTCGTCGTTGACGATAAGCTCGGTACGCCCACTTACACGGTCAGTTTTGCGGAGGGTATCTTCAAGGTTGTCGAAACCGACCTGTACGGGCTTTACAATCAGGTGTGCGGCGGCGACTGTAGCCGTTTTGATGTGGCCGAGGAGTTCGTGCGGCTGCTGGGGCTTGAAGACGACATTACCATTACCAAGGTGTCGTCCGATCATTTCAAGGTTGAATACTTTGCGCCGCGCCCGGCTTCCGAGAAGCTGGTTAACATGAAGCTTGATGCCCGCAAGATCAACTTCATGCCTGACTGGAAAGATGCGTTGGCGCTGTATGCCGAGCGTTTTAAATAGCGGCCGCATAGCCGGCGGCAGAACCTCCAGTGAACGCTTCATCGGCAACGGCGGTGCGGATGTCCATCGCGGTCATCGGTATCCGCGGCTTGCCCGCCAACTATGGCGGGCTGGAGACCTGCGCCGATGAGGTAACCCGACGCTGGGTCGAGGCCGGTCATGAGGTGCGGGTCTATTGCCGCCGCAACCGTTACCAGCAACGCCCGTCCAGCTACAACGGTGTCGACCTGGTCTACACGCCGTCTATCGACAGCAAAAGCCTCGACACGGTGTCCCACACGCTGTTTTCGATTGTCCACCTGCTGTTTACCGGTTGGCGGTTTCGGCACGTGCATCTTTACAACACCGGCAACTCGATTTTCATGCCGCTGCTCAAGCTGTTCGGCAAAAAGGTTGTATTGTCCGGCGACGGCATCGAGTGGCGCCGCGAGAAATGGGGCCGGGTAGCCAAGCTGGTGCATCGCGTCGGCGAGCGGTTTGCCGTCTGGTTTGCTGACAGTATCGTGGTCGACAACGCTGAGGTGGGCAAGTACTACCGGGAGCGTTTCGGTATCTCGACTGATCTGATCGCCTATGGCGCCAATGATATAGAGCCGGATACCGAGCATTCAGCGCAGCTTTTGGAGCGGCATGAGCTGACAGCCCGAGCGTATTATCTGTTTGTCGGTCGGCTGGCACCGGAGAAAGGTGTGCACAACCTGATCGAGGCCTATCGATCACTGAACACCGAGTGGCCGCTGGTTATTATCGGCGACGACCCCAGTGGGGGTGACTACCGGGACCAACTTTTTGCGCAACAGTCATCACGCATACGCTTTCTGGGCTTTGTTTACAATGAGGACTACGAGCAGCTGCTGGTCAACGCGTATATGTATGTGTCCGCAAGCGAACTGGAGGGCACTTCTCCGTCACTCGTGTCGGCTATGGGCGCGGAGGTCTGCGCGCTGGTCAACGGCATTGAGGAGAACGTGGCGACGGCGCGCGGCGCCGCTGCCTTGTACCGCAAAAACGCTACCGATGATCTGGCGCGGTTGTGGCAGGCTCTGATTGACGATCCGGAGCGCGTGGCTCGCACAGCCGCCGAGGGTAAGGCTTGCGTCGCCCGCTATTATCGCTGGGAGGCGATAGCGGAGCAGTACCTCGACGTCTTTCGCCGGGTCGGCTGATCGCCGGAGTCTGCCGTGGACGACGCTCGCTATCTCTACATCGTATCTTCTCCGCATGGCGGCTCGACGCTGCTCAGCCTTGTACTGGGCAACCATCCGCAGGCCGGTAATCTCGGGGAAGTATCGTTTATTCCCAAGCTGCTGGCTCTGGGCGAGCTGTGTACCTGCGGGACTGTGCTGCGGGAGTGCGGCCACTGGAGCAACACGTTCGGAGAGCTGCAGCGCACTACAGGCCACGATATGCGGCGCACGCCCTATAAGCCTTACCTGGGAGATGCGCTCAAGGGGAAGGACGGCTCGGGTCTGATCGATCATCAGCAGCAGACTCGCCTCCGCTACCTGTACGGTAAAATGCGCGGCGCGGTGGACACGGCCACCCTGCTGGCAACGCCGCGCTGGCTGGGGATGGGTGCTACAACGTTGCCGAGCGTGCGGTTCAGCGTGCGTAATACGCTGGCGCTGTATGCCGCTGCCGGTGAGGCTCACGGGCAGCGACTGATCATCGATGCGTCCAAACTGCCGCGCAAAGCACCCCACCTGTACCGGGCCGACCCCGACCGGGTGCGTATTCTGCATCTGGTTCGCGACGGCCGCGGCGTGGTGAATTCCCGCAAGCGGTATATGCCCGTAGCCAGAGCAGCCGAGCGCTGGAATCACTACCATCGGCTGAGCGCCGGCATTCTGGACAGCTGGGTCAGCCCCGAACATCGCCTTCGCCTTAGCTACGAAGACTTTGTCGGCGACCCACCGACTGCCCTCAAGGCCGTGTTCGAGTGGCTCGACATGGACTATATGGATGCGTGCCTGGAGTTTGGCGAAGACAAAGTCGTGCACTCGGCCGGCGGCAATCCGGCCCGCTTCGGTCTGGCGTCTGGAATCAAGCCGGCCGACGAGCGCTGGCGCACCGGATTAACGCCGGCTGATCTTGAGGCGTTTGAGGCTGAGGCCGGTGCGCTGAACCGGCAGTTCGGTTATGAGTGACATCGCCCTTTCGCAAACTATGCTGTTTCTGGTTGGCGAGCCCGATGGCGCCGAGCGTGTCGATATTGCTGATTTGTTCGCGGTGCGTCTCGCGGGAATGGGCCTGGAGATCGACTACGTGATTTTCGTGAGCGAGCCCGCGGGGTTCTGGCGCGAGGCGTCCTGGCACGGTGCGCGGGCGTTCGTGACCGGACGGAGCAGCCGACAGGGCCTCGCGGGAAAAGTGCTGAACAAGTTGATCGAGCTGGCCGCAGATATTCGGACTTTCTGGCAGGCTCTGGTGGGCGACTATGACATTATTCAGGTTCGCGACAAGTTTGTTGTTGCGCTGCTGGGTCTGGTGGCCGCGCGCCTGCGCGGCCGGCGCTTCTGCTACTGGTATTCGTACCCGTTTGCCGAGAGTCGTATCCTTGAAGGCCGCGAGGGTCGTGCCCGCGTGCCGGCACTCAGCATAGCCGGCGGCACCGTGGCCCGGTGGCTGCTGTACCGGGTGATCATGCCGCGAGCCGACCATGTCTTCGTGCAGAGTCAGCAGATGCTGGCCGATATCGCGGCGGAGGGCGTGCCGCGCGAGCTCATGACCGCGGTGCCGATGGCCGTAAGTGAGACGCTGCTCGAACACCCCCAGCCGCCGGTGATTCCGGACACAGTGCTTTATCTGGGCACCATGGGGCGCGTGCGGCGTCTCGATATCATGCTGGAGGCCCTGCAGCGGGTGAGAGCGCAGCGGCCCCAGGCCCGGCTGATCATGGTGGGTGACGGGCCCGACCCTGCAGACCTTGAGTGGCTGCGCTCGCGGACTGCGGAACTCGGGCAGACAGACGCTGTGGAATTCACAGGGCGCCTGCCGATGCAGGAGTCTCACGCCCGCGTCGCCACCGCCGCGGTCTGCGTGTCACCGTTTTATCCAACGCCGATACTGCGCTCGACGTCGCCGACCAAGATTAGCGAATACATGGCGCTGGGGCGTCCTGTGGTGGCTAATGAACATCCGGAGCAAAGCATCATCCTGAGTGAAAGCGGCGCCGGGCTGTGTGTCGAGTGGTCTGCCCGTGCATTTGCCGACGCCATCCTGGAGATGCTGAACGACCCGGCGGCAGCAGAGGCGATGGCGGCGCGCGGACGAGCGTACGTGCGTGAGCATCGAATATATCCGGTCGTGGCGCCACCGGTAGCGGCTGAATACGCGCGGCTGCACAGCCGGGAAGCCACCGTATGAGCAGCGCAGTAACCGGCGGTCTGGCCGACCCGGCGGGCAACATTATTTTTGTGACCGGGGCGGCCCGCTCGGGTACTACGCTGATGTGCCGTATTCTCGGAAACCACAGCACCATTCTGGGCCTGAATGAACTGCACTTCTTCGGCGCACTGGTAGAACTTGAAGCGGTGGCCAGACCTCACGGCGCGGAACGTCTGGAGAACATGGCTGCGATGATGTTCGCGCGGCAGGCCCGTGACGTATGGGCCAGCGGTCCGACCGCCGAGGAGCGCGAGCTGGCCCGGCAGCTGGTGCAGGCGCTGCCGCCGGAGCGCCGTACGCCGGCCAACGTATACGCGGAAAGCGTCGCCCTGCTCGCGTCCGGAAGCGGTAAGCGGGTGGGCTGCGAACAGACGCCGCGCAACATTTTTTATGCTTCGGCGCTGCTGGAACTCTACCCCGATGCCCGGGTTATTCACATGGTGCGTGACCCCCGGGCGGTGCTGGCATCCCAAAAGAATCGCTGGAAAGTCCGCCGGCTGGGCGGCAAGAACGTGCCCTGGTCAGAAATTTTACGGCTGTGGTGCAACTATCATCCAGTTACCATGAGCCGGCTTTGGCGCCAGGCGACCCGGGTAGCGCTGCAGCTCGAGGATCATCCGCGCTGCAGGCTCGTCCGTTTCGAAGACCTGGTGGCGGAACCCGAGGCCACCGTGCAGAGCGTATGCGACTGGCTTGGGGTCGATTTCGCCCCGGCAATGCTGGAGGTACCGCAGTGGGGCTCATCCAATATCAGGCACGGTCAGAAGCAGGGTGTGTCAGCCGACATGGCCGGAAAATGGCGCTCGGTGCTCAGCGAGGCAGAAGTACAGATCAACGAACGTATGACGCGGACAGAGCTTGCCCGTTTCGGCTACACAGCTGTGACCGAGCGTGACCAGCTGAGTCCCGGGATCTTTGCATGGATGTTGCTTCGCTATCCTGTGCATATTGTCGGCGCCGTTGTTACTAACCCGCGGCGCGTCTGGATTCAGCTGCGCGCGCTGCTACGAGCTTGAGCAAGAGGCGCACTGTGAGTACCCCGGCCCGTTTGCTGTCGATCAACAACTACCACTACCGGCGGGGCGGTGCCGAGGCCGTGTATTTTGATCACGATCAGCTGTTTCGTGAACTGGGCTGGGACACCGCTTTTTTTTCGATGCAGCACGACAAGAACGTGGCCAGCGAATGGTCGGCGTATTTCGTCGACGAGATCGAGCTGGGCCGCGACTATGGCTTGCTGAACAAGCTGGCGATGGCGCCCAAGATCATTTATTCGCTGGAGGCTCGACGTAAACTGGGTGACTTGCTGGAGTGCTTCCTGCCGGACATTGCGCACGTGCATTCTGTCTATCACCATATTTCTCCGGCTGTGCTGCCCCTGCTCCGCGATCGCGGCGTGCCCGTGGTACTCACTGCGCACGACCTGAAGCTGCTGTGTCCGGCGTACACGATGCTGAGCCAGGGAGCGGTGTGCGAGGCCTGCAGGCCGAACCGCGTCTGGAACGTGGCGAAGCGGCGGTGCATCAAGGGGTCACTGCCGCTCAGCGCACTCATCGGCATCGAATCGGCCGTGCATCGACTGCTGGACATATACGGGCGCCACGTCGACCGCGTTGTGGCACCCAGCCGCTTCTACCGGGACAAATTTATCGAGTGGGGCTGGCCCGAGCAGCAGGTGACGTACATTCCCAACTATGTGCAGGTGGGCGAATTTGCGCCAAGGTTCGTCGCCGGTGATTATTTTCTGTATTTCGGTCGGCTGGTTCGCGACAAGGGCGTGCAGACGCTGATCACCGCTGCAGCCGAAGCCAGTGTGCCGCTGAAAATCGCCGGCACCGGTCCGCACGCCGATGAGTTCAAGCAGCTGGCGGCAGCGCTGAACGCAGAGATCGAATTTTTGGGTTTCTGCGCGGGCGACGCACTCCACACGCTGATCCGCGATGCACGCGCTGTCGTGCTGCCGTCAGAGTGGTACGAGAATGCGCCTATCAGCGTGCTGGAAGCCTATGCGCTGGGTACGCCCGTGCTGGGTGCCGACATCGGCGGTATTCCCGAGATGATAGAGCCGGACGTCACGGGCTGGCTCTTTCCCAGCGGTGACGCAGGCGTGCTTGCCGAACGGTTGCGAGCGGTCGCCGCATTGCCGGCTGAGCATCTGGAAGCTTCCGGTCGTGCGGCGAGAGCCAGGGTCGAGCTGCACTATACACCGACGGTTTACAGTGAGGCCATGCAGGCACTTTACGCTGAATTGCTGGACGCTTGATGGCCGACTAAGCCGCCGCCCATAAAAAAAGCCCCGGCTTGCAGCCGGGGCTTTTTTTATAGCGAGAGCCTTGCGCGGTTACGGCGTGCAGGCACCCAGCGTTTCAAGGTCAAACGGTGAGTTGACCGGGGTGTTGTCGCCACCGACGATCACCGTCGCGCCCGCCGGGAGCGACAGGTCCACGCAGGCGCCGGATCCCTCGGCGATTTCGAACTCGAAACCATCCTCGGCACTGCCCCAGATGCGCATGTTGAAGCTGACGGCGCTGGGATCGCTGAACTCGTCAATCACATCGTGGCCCTCGATGGAGAACCGGCTAAAGTTCTGCAGCGGCGCGCTTGAAGTAATCGAGCCGATCCACTGGGCGAAAGTGCCACCCGCGGTGGTTCGCACCACGTAATTGCCTGCCGGGGTTTTCCACACGAAGAAGCCTGCCTCGGTCGCCGGGTTGTAGCTGGGCTCGCCCAGTGCCGGATCCGGCGGAGGCTCAACGCAGGGGCCGAGGTTGTCGAGGTTGAACGGCAACGCAACCGGAATGCGGTCCGGCCCGACTTCAACCGCGGGTACGGTCGAGCCCGGCGCCAGCGTTACGCAGTTTTGCGATCCTGGCGCCACCACAAACTGGAACCCGTCTTCGCTGCCGCCCCAGACGCGAAGATTGAAGTCGATCTCGTCGGGGTCGCTCAGATCAAGAATGTCGTGCCCCTCAATCGAGAACGGTGTGACAACCAGCGCCTCGGACGATTCGATCAGGCCGATGTTCTGCGTAAAACCGCCGCCACCCGTCGACCGGAAGGTCCAGGTGTCGCCGCTGCAGTCTTCCCACAGCAACACCGTGGCTTCAGTTGTCGGATCGTAGACCGGCGGCCCGCACAGCGTGACATCATTGTCGAAGATATCGCCGATGCCGACCGACTTGGCCAATATGGCGTTGGTGGAATTCGACAGCTGAACCCGGAAGGCTTCGCCGCCCTCGGCCTCCAGATCGTCGATGATCGGTACTTCGATAAACTCTTCCGTGCTGCCGCCGGTAAACAAGAGAGAACCGCTGACGGCCGAGTAGTCATCGGGCGTCTGGGCGGTGTCATCCACAGTGGTGTAGTCAACGGTGACGTCGTCGCTGCCGACGCCAATGAGGCTGACCGTAAAGCGGGCAGTGCCCGCGACCTCCGACACATCGATATCGTCGATGCTCAGCACGCGGTTCGAGCCCGAAGTCGGCACCAGCAGTTCGATACCGCTGCCTTCCGTGACTTTATAAATAGCGTTAGCTGCTACTGCCGGGAAGATTTCTGTTACTCCGCTGGGCCAGCGCACCTCGATATCGGCCGTCGAATTGGTGCCGAGCCCGAAGTGGATGCGCTGATGGTTCTGCGAGTAGCGGTGGTAGCCACCGTTCTGTTCACGCATCTGCGTGATGCCTCCGGCAGTTGCCAGCACTCGTGAGCCAACTGCGGGTGCAGTCGACGTTGTGCCTACCAGCTCCAGTTCGACCCACGAGTTGCCGTTGCCCAGATTGGCAATCAGCTGATCGGGCCCGCCCAGCGAAAACGGCGGTTCCGGAAACAGGTTGAGACCGTTGGTGACATACAGATCGAGAAACCCGTTCAGGTCGTAGTCGCCGGTGGTCACGCTTTCGCCGTTGCCGACGTTGAAACCCGTGATGCCCTCGGCGCCACCTGCGCCAACCACCTCTGCAAAAGTGCCGTTGCCCTGGTTCTCGAAGAGCCTGTTGGCGAGGTTGCTGACACCGTCGCGGCACACGACATAAATGTCTTCATCCATGTCGTTGTCGAAATCGCCCGCCACCGCGCTGCCGCAGTTCAGGCGCTCGGTAAAGCCGAAAGACGCAGCCTGATTGGTGTAGCCGGCCGGGCCCGACACGAACATGGCCGGTTCGAGACCGTTCTCTGCCCCGCCAGGACCGGTCAACACTACGTTGGAGGCTTCGGCCGTGCTGGTCAGCGTGAAGTACGAGTACGACCATGAGCCGCCGGGCGACATGCTGAAGGTCCACGTTTGTGTGGCGGGGTCGTAGCCCATGTACACGCCCTCATCCACTGCCGGATCGTGTGCCAGAAGGCCGTGGGTGGACGGGTCGGAAGGGTCCAGCGTAAACACAATTTCGTCGTCGCCGCCAAAGCCGGTCGGGTTTACGCCGGTGGCGCCGATGTACATGCGCGTGATGTTGCGCGCGTTCCACTCAAACTCGACTGTCAGCACGCCGCTGCTCTGAAACGTGAGCGTCTCCTCGCGGGAGCCGGAGGTGACCAGCTGTGCCTGCACCACGGCCGGGGTGGCACCCGGGGCCGTGGTCACGTATGCGTCACTGGGCCGCAGCGTGCCGCGCAAAATGAAAATATCGCTGCGCAGATCGCCGTTGAAATCGCCGGTGATCGAATCGACAACAGCGCCGGTAGACGGGAGGATCGTCGACGTCAGGTTGGTGTAGGGTGAAGTGCTCAAGTCGTAAACGCGCTGCGGCCAGCTGGCTTGCCCCGCGCATATCAGCTCTTCCTGACCGTCTTCGTTCAGGTCGATCAGATGTCCCCACTGGTTGTCCTCACAGGTCATGCCGACCGCGGTCGTCACGTTGGTGAACTGGCCGCCGATCTGCGCAAACAGCTGAGGGCGCCCGCGCTGCATCACCGTAAAGTCGAGGTCGCCGTCCAGGTTGCCATCAAGCCAGATTGGCAGGCGACCCGGCCAGGTGCGGAACTCGATACCGAACTCGGACGCTCGATCAACCAGGAGACCATTGCTGTTGACCATAAACTGGTTTTCGTCAGCAGCACCGAGGGACTGGAACAGATCCTGGAATCCATCCTTGTTGAAGTCGCCCCACGCGGCACCATGCTGGTCGAGGAAGGGCTCGTTTTTCCAGGCAAGAATGTTGTCGAGCTCCTCGACGGTGTCGACAAACGTGCCGTCGCCCTGGTTTACATACAGCGCGGGCTTTTCGCGATGATTATTGACGTAGATGTCCGGTAAGCCGTCTGCATTCAGGTCGCCCCACGAAGATCCGTAGGATTCGCCGGTGTAGTCGATCCCGGCTTCAGCGGTCCGGTCCGCAAAATTAAACTGTGCGTGCGCTCCCTTCGCCGCCACCATGCCCGCAAAAAAAATTGCGAGCACAGCGCGGCCGCGCTGCACTTGAGTTCCCTGTACCATTTTCTTCTCTCCACCTGCCGGCTCACTATTGAGCTCGGTCATACATTATTAATGTATTAGTATTTGCGCTGCTTTCTTATTGTGTCAACGTGAAGACCTGCAGCGCAGGTGGATCCAGCATACAACGTCTGCGGCCGGGCGTTTAGTCAAATAAATGCCGCAACGCGTCGGTCTCGCAGCCCGGCCGCGGAAACCGCTATACCACTGACTCCTGCATGGCGGAATCTTCGTCTTCGTTGTCTTCGTCGCGCCCCGGCACACAGCCCGTTTCGCGCAAATCGGTGTAAACCAGATCGAAGGTACCCAGCGAAACCACGTCCTGATCCTGCAGCTCGTAGTCCTGTACCCGGTCGCCCCGTATGTAGAGTCCGTTGGTGCTGCCCAGGTCGCGAATAAAACACTGACCGGGTGTACAGATAATCTCGGCGTGCTGCCGGCTGATAAATTTACTGGCTATGCACAATTCGGCCTGCGCGGAGCGGCCAACAATAATCCTGCCCGGACCGAAGTAGTGTTCAGTGACCACCTTGCCGTTTTCACGCACGTCGATGCGCACGACGCTGTCGTCGCGCAGCGGCGTGGATGCCAGCCGTGACAGGTAAGGGAACGCCGCGGTCGGCGACCCCGGCCGCGGCTCCTGCCAGCCCA
>JGI12048J13642_10932145_pt1 | contig 12895 bp, 10 predicted proteins | sample ElkSlonscriptome_16_FD_13642 | JGI IMG/M metagenome (IMG submission 13642) | reverse complement strand
CTACCAAAATCATTCTTCGAATGTGCAACGCCAGATTATCTATAGCAATGCGTAGATAGGTTAGGACAGATATTGATGGAGAAGCCGCGCACCGCGCGGCCACAAAAACCTCCTAAGGCTACTGGCTGTAGCCAACATCATGAAGGGACTGGAACTGTTGACTCGACTCGATGGATGCGATCGCTCACCTCTCTCAAGGTATCTAGGAAGGCATATACTGCTGGAGGATGTAGAGCTTCGGCCAAGATTCCAACCCCGATGACCCGCTCTAGAGGAACAGGCAAGCTGAATGCCTTGACGTTGGGAGGAAGGGGTTCTGCGGCAAGTCTTGGCAGGATCGCGGCTCCCAAGCCTTGAGCGACCATGCTGATCATGGTTGAGTCTTCGGCAAGATGGTAATCGGCACGCAACTCCTGTCTCTGTTGCACAAAATGCTTCTGAACCAGAATGCTACAGGCGTCGCTATCTGGCCCCAAAATGAGCGGATATTGGCTTAATAGGTTCCAGGTGAGTGCTTCAGACACATTGGCATCAGGAGGCATCAACACCAAATATTCGTCGCTGAAGAGCTTCCAGGTTTCAAACTCGGCAGATGTGGGTAGGTAGGTAATACCGACATCTGCGCGCCCTTCTCGAAGGGATTGTTCAATGGAAATGTAGTCGGCGTGTTCGGTAATCGTTGCGGTGATCGCGGGAAATTTTTTGCGAAAGTGGGCGATCGCCTGTGGCAAAACGTGGGTTGCAACGCTCCGAAATGATGCGATGCGAACAACTCCACCCTGAAGCCCCCGCGAGAGCTGAGCCTCTTTGCCAATGGCCTCAAGAGACTGCAACATTTGCTGGACATGGCATAGCACTCTTTCTCCCACAGGCGTTAGATGGGCACCGTGGCGTCCTCGTGAGACCAGCACCACGCCCAGTTCCTCTTCCAGAGTGGCGATCGCATGGCTTACCGCAGATTGAGATACCTGAAGCTTCAACGCCGCTTCACTGAAATTTTCGCATTCTGCAACAGCGGCCAACGTTCTGAGTTGAGAAAGCTTCACTGCTTCCAAGTTTTGTCCCTTCATAGATGAATCCCTCTAGAGGTTCGCCCTCAGTTAGAAACCAATGATATCAAGGCGTATGAGCGTTTTTGGATAGAGTGGTACTCATCAATTTCTACACGATGTCTACAAGTCGGGGCGATCGCATTACAAAGTCTTGATCCTCATAAGTTTCTCTTAACACGATTTACGCCAACTCTTCTCCCTCCAATCAGGGGATAAGCCTCAATAAATCTATCTCTGGCGTTTTGTTTGCCACAGACTTGTCCACCTAAAAAGACATAATGGAAACATACACATGCTGTTGTAGTTCAGCATTACATAGGGCATAGGCAAAAATCGTAGATCAGTTGAGCGATTTCTTGCAGCCTTTTTCCCATTCAACTTTAAGCTAGGAGGCTCTGTGTTATCAGGCATTACTCAGACGAGCGCCCGTCAGCGCGAAATTGTCGAAGTGGTTTTTCGCAATGGCTGGGACTATATGCGGCAGCTGCTGCTGGGTAGTAGCAAAGCCGATGAACCTGAGCTTCCTACTCCAGCTGTTTTGCGGAACATCCTGACAGATTTGGGGCCGATATACGTCAAGTTGGGTCAGCTTCTTAGTACTCGTCCTGACTTGTTGTCACCAGACTATATTGATGCGCTCTCAGAACTGCAGGCCAAAGTGCCTCCAGTGGCGTGGTCTGAGGTCGAATCGGTGATTCGCAAGCAGCTGAACAGGCCGATGCATGAGGTGTTTGAGAAGATTAACCCTGAAGCGATCGCCGCAGGTTCCGTCGAATCGGTGATTCGCAAGCAGCTGAACAGGCCGATGCATGAGGTGTTTGAGAAGATTAACCCTGAAGCGATCGCCGCAGGTTCCATTGCGCAGGTTCACCGGGCGACTCTCTCGACAGGACAAGAAGTCGCCATCAAAGTGCAGCGTCCAGGCATCGAACGCACGGTTGATCAAGACATTTCGATTGTGAAAGGCATTGCTGACTTGGTGTCACGCACTAACTTCGGCAAGTACTACGATGTCGTATCTTTAGCCGACGAGTTTGCCAGTGCGCTGAATGACGAACTTAACTTTACGAAAGAAGCTGGTTACACAGATCGACTGCGCAAAAATCTTTCCTCCAGCCGCTGGTTTGATCCCGAACAGGTTGTTGTTCCGGAGATTTTTTGGGAGCTCACTTCTGAAAGAATGTTGGTCATGGAATGGCTAGAGGGCGTTCCGATTTTGACGGCTGAGCTGAAGGGAATCGGTCACGACGGTGATGTAGAAGCTGAGCGTCAAGCCATTACTCGACAGCTCTTTCGCGTATTTTTCCAGCAACTCTATATTGACGGCTTTTTCCATGCCGATCCCCATCCGGGTAATGTGTTTTACCTGAGTGATGGGCGCATTGCACTATTAGACTGTGGCATGGTGGGACGGCTTGATCCCAGGACTCAGGACTTGCTGACTGAGATGATTTTGGCGATCGTCAGCACAGATGCTCAGCGGTGTAGTCAACTTACAATCAAATTGGCGACTCCAGTGCAGCCAGTAAACCTCGTTCGCCTAGAAAGCGACTATGACTATCTGTTGCGAAAGTACTATAGCCTCAGTCTTTCTGAACTGAACTTTAGCCAAGCGTTTTATGAAGTACTACAAGCAGCACGAAAGAACTATTTGCGCTGGCCGAGCAACCTAGGACTGTATGCCAAGGCCCTTGCCAACCTGGAGGGGCTGGGTCGGAAATTTAATCCAGAGGTCAACTTGCTCGACGAGGTTCGACCGTTGGTTACCGATATGTTTCGACAGCAACTCGTGGGTGAAGACCCACTGCAAACGCTGCTGCGCACTAGTCTTGAGCTGAAAAACCTCGGCCTTCAATCTCCTCGGCGGATCGAGTTTCTGCTGGATCGTCTGTCGTCAGAAACGCTGAAGTGGAATCTTAGTGTCCGAGAAATTGATGGATTGCGGTTAACCATTGACGATTCTGCCAATCGACTCTCTTTCAGTCTGGTACTCGGATCGCTCATTATGGGAGCAGCGATTATAGCGTCGAAGGAGCAAGCGGCTCAGTTTTATTGGGTCAGCATTGGCTTGTTTCTGGCGGCCAGTGTCATTGGCCTCTGGTTAATCGTGTCAATTTTGCGTTCTGGGAAACTCCGATAATGTGAATTAGATTTTGATTCGATCTGCTGAGCTGAAGCCGGTTGAGAGACTTTTGAACCTGAATATTAAGAAAGCCTTAAACTTCGCATAGTACTCTGAAGCCTTGGGCTGTGGGCGATCGCACTGTCTTTATGCTTGGTTTCAGCTTCGGGATTCTACACGGGATGAACTCTTGAGGAGTCTTTGGACGAGCACAAGCTTAGCCCAACTGCTATTAGCGTGTTTTGTTCACGGATTTCCCCGGAGTTTTATGAGTCATCATTCGTCCAGCGATTCACAGAGCGACAATCTCAGTTCATCAAATCGTCTGTTGAAACCCCGTCTGTCAGTCCGCTTACAAGAGTTAGCGCGGCTGTTTCTAAAACTGGGAACAACTGGCTTCGGCGGCCCTCAGGCTCACATTGCGATGCAAAATGATGAGGCGGTGGTGCGACGGCAATGGATGACGCCAGAGGAGTTTTCGGACGGCTTGGCTATCTGCGAAATGCTACCTGGGCCAGCTTCTACACAGATGGGAATTTATGTGGGCTATGTGCGGGCAGGGCAGATAGGAGCGCTCGTTGCAGGTTTGTGCTTTATTTTTCCTGCGTTTGTCATCGTTGTAGCGTTAGCTTGGGTCTACTTTCGATTTCAGAATGTCCCCCAAATAGACGACTTATTTTTGGGGATCTCACCTGTGGTGATTGCGATTGTGCTCGGCTTCTGCTGGAAGTTGGGAAAGCGCACGATTCGTTCTTTGCCTGCGGTACTGGTGGCGATCGCCGTCTTTATCATCACGATCATTTCGCCTTTGAGCGTGTTGTTGCAGTTTATCGTTTCAGGACTGCTGGGGCTGTGGCTCTATCGCCCTCAAGCTTCTGATAATTCAGGGTTGTCAAATAGGGGGAGCTGGATGTTGCCTCTGATTCCGGCAGCGCCGTGGTTTGCTCCGGGGATCGCTGTACTGGGAGCTGTTCCAACCGAAGTCCTGACGCTATCGAGCTTTTGGGGAACGGAGCGAATAGCAGAATATTTTCTACCACTCAGCACGTTTTTTCTGAGGACGGGAGCATTTATTTTTGGCGGCGGCTTGGTCATCATTCCCCTGCTGGAATTTGACGTGGTCGATCAGCTCGGTTGGTTAACCCGCGAGGAATTTATCAATGGTGTTGCAATTGGGCAACTGAGTCCTGGCCCCGTGGTTTTAACAGCCGCATTTGTTGGATACAAGGTAGCGGGCGTATTGGGCGCACTGGTGTCGGCGATCGCCATCTTTTTGCCCTCGTTTGCATTCATCATGCTAGCTTCTCCGCTACTGCTGAGGCTGCGACAAAACCTTTGGATTAAGGCGTTTCTCAAAGGTGTGATGCCTGCCGTGTTAGGGGCGATCGCCGCAGCGGTTGTGCCCTTAGGCGAATCGGCCTTTGGACAGGAAACATTAGCTCAGTCTATGTTGGCGATCGCGATTAGTATTGCTGCTCTAGTCGCCCTGATTCGCTTTAAGACACCCACTTGGATTTTGGTGCCCGCAGGTGGTCTCATCGGTCTACTAGCAGGACTGGTTCTGTAGCGTAAGAAGCTTATTCGATGTGGCGCGCTCATCTCAGACTCATGGCAATCGTCGTTTCTCGTGGTTCGCCCCGCAGTCTGTGAACCACGTATTTGCTGCAAGTCTAAAACTAGACACGTTTTTTGTCGCGATGCAACACACACATATAGGTAGCCATAAGTAAACGATGCTATCTGGAGGTATGCCTCCCAGCGGGAGACACACCTCGGTTCATTTTAGTTTTGACCACACACTCAATATAGTTATTTCTACACAGTAGCCTCAGAAAACTATTAGAGTTGCCTTCAAGAAATGAAAGCTAAGTGTTTCTTTTGACAGATCTTTTGGCGATACTTGATGCTCTCTAAAGTGACAAATTGTTCGTTTGAAGCAAATTGTCATTTATGGACAGAAAGCGATCCAAATCGCTACATGTCTTCTCTACTATAAGCTTTGAAGTCAATGCATATCACTTGTCGAAGTCATGCCGCACTTCAATGGTCATGACGGGGATCGCCTACCAGGAGAGCGATCCCCGCCTTAAGATTTATCTAATATCGTTGCCACGCTCCCAAATCGCTGCCATAATAATTGAAGGGGTAGTTCACATCGGTATTGATTTGTTTAGATTCTCTAGTGTAGAAACTCACGGAGACTTCGCGCTTGAATGTTCAACTTAATCTGGATTCTTGCGGTTTCTTAAATCGAGCTAGCCGAGTGAATACACGTTAGAAATGTCAAAACCTTCCAGCGTTTTTAGTCTTGACTTAAACAGTTTTGTTGGCAATGTGAATATTCCTGCCCCTTTTATGAAGTCATTTTTTTGAAAATTAGTGGAGATTTAAGATGCAAGTTTTATCTGCCACCGTTCAGAGTGTACGCTGTCCAAATTGCGGCTGCTTTGGAGAACGGCACCATCTTCTTGAAAGCAAGATCATACGAACTCAATGTCCATCGTGCGATTATCTGATGGTGACTTGCAGTGAGAGCGGACGGGTTATTGAGGCGTATGCACCCGGCATTTCAATGTGTTCGTTCAGCGATTCGTAGCTGTAAATTGTGGTTGACGCAAGGAAACTCGGCGGCACAATTGATTGATGTATGAATGAGGGAGGTACAGCAGCACTGTCTCTCCTTCCTTTTTTAGGAATTAAACAGCTAGTGCCAAATCACAGCTCAATTTTTGGCGTTGCCCAACATGGAAGGATGCGGAAATGTTCAACGCAAGGTGTGCTTCCCGTGGTTTGAGTGGATCTAGCTCATTTGCAAAGCCTTCGCTCGGCCTGAAACAAAACAACTCGGAGAGGCGAAACTCTTGCTTAAGATTCTCACCATCTCCGTACATCTCAATCTGTAATTGTGTGGTCAAAATTCAAAGGACTGGGGGTGTACCACCGTAGGAGCACACCCCCAGTCCGCATCGTTTACTTATGACTAGTTACTTATTACGTTTTACGCACTACTAAGACGACAGTGCCAACAATTAAAAGCAAGATTCCCCACATAACTGAGGCACCCGGCAATATTGTCAACAAAAACGTTATGAGTCCTGAAGTGATCAGCGACCATCCAATTGTTGTACGGTACTTTAGCATGTTTCCCTTAGATTCTTCTGATGAAATCAAGTGTCTTAGCTCCTTCAAAGTTCATTTCAAATGACTCAAATTGACATCTCAGCATAAAAGCCAAGAATAGACTTAGTGTTGGACTTCACTAGGAGTGCAAGTCTACTTAGAGCAATCATCATTGCGCCCATTAACAGCGATGGCTTCACTTAATGTGGTTTAAATCGCTGGTTAGGCAAACAAATAGTGCTAACAATCACCACCTGAAAAGGACGAAATCTTAGTAGCAACTTGCATTGCTATTTAGCAGCGAGTGACTGTTACTCTCCTGGTTAGCTCTTTACACAATTAGACTATTGTGAAGTGCATAGATTTTCGGTCTACCCATAGGTTCGTTTATCACAGTTTGCCTATCATCCATAGGACTCATAGCAAAATGCAGATAGACTGAAACCAAGGTCTTGTGGGGGGTGCATACGCACGACTCCTACAAAATCTTTGGCTCTTACACTAGCGTGTAGCGTTATCAGATGGTGATAAACAAGTTATCTGAAGTTAGCTCTGTTTTTTATCGAGAAGAGACTTATTTACATGCAAAATTATGATTTTGCTTTGTTATAAATCTTCCCAGATACAAATGTGATTTCGCGCGATCGCCTCTTATTATCTTTGTCCAGTCATCGCTAGGTCTTGAGAAGCACGCAACTGACCGCAAGCAGCATCTTTTTCAAGCCCGCGCGATCGCCTTACACTAACAGCAATATGTCGCTGTTTGAGCCGATCAACAAAGGTTTGGATTCTGCGATGATCAGGCCGTCCGTAGTCAACTTCCTGGATAGGATTGTAGGGAATTAAATTGACGTGGCTCTGAAATCCGCGCAAATGGTTGGCTAACTCATCGGCGTGATGGGCACAATCGTTCACTTCTGCAAGCAAAATGTATTCAAAAGTCACTCGTCGCCCGGTTTTGTGAACATAGTCGCGACATTCATCCAGCAACTCAGACAGCGGATAGGAGCGAGCACTCGGAATCAAACTCTCGCGGGTGACTTGGTTGGAGGCATGAAGACTGACGGCTAGAGTGGCTTGGAGGCGGTGCTCGGCTAAGCGACGAATGTGACCAGGGATTCCCACAGTCGAAATGGTGATGTTGCGCTGGCCGATGCCAATGTCGTCGTGGATTGAGCGGACGGACGCAAGTACCGCATCTGTGTTGAGTAACGGTTCACCCATCCCCATAAAGACCACATTGCTGACCCGACGCTGCATCACCTCTTGTATGGTCAGCACTTGATCGACAATTTCGTGACGTTCCAAATTTCTCAGAAACCCGCCTTTGCCTGTCGCGCAGAAATCGCAAGCCATCGGGCAGCCGACTTGAGAAGAAACGCAGACGGTGAGACGTTTGCCTGAGGGGATGCCAACGGTCTCAACCACCTGCCCATCGCTCAGCCTCAGCAAACACTTAACGGTGCCGTCTGGGGCTTCGACTTGGTGATGGATGGATGATCGCCCCACTTGCACAGAACCGAGTTCCGATCGCCACGCTTTTGGCAAAACGGTAATATCGGTGAGCGATCGCGCACCCTGCTGATAGATCCACTGATAAATCTGTTTGCCGCGATAGGCGGGCTGCCCCTGTTGCTGCACCCAAGTGGTGAGTTCGTCGAGGGATGCACCCAACAATGGCGGCTGTTCTGTAGGAGACTGAGCGGAAGGGGTGTCGGTTGAGGTGACCATGATGGTGCGCAAATGTTCTTAGAAAAAGGAGTCAGAGCGATCGCTGCTCTTGAGGCCAAATTGACTCAGTGTTCTATCTTAACGCCTGCGTCGAAGTGCTTGCCTTTTAGGATGAATTGACTTTGGGATCGAATCCGATGAAGCCTAAGCTTTTAGTCTGGTGCCTTGGGGATCATAGGCTGCATGGTCAAGCACCGTTGCAACAACCTCCTGACCGTTGGAACAGCGAATGGTGAACTGGGTTCCAGGCTTAGATTGCTCAGATTTTACCCAGGCGAGGCCGATCCCCCGGTTTAGGGTAGGGCTGAGGCGAGAACTCGTGACTCGACCGATTAGCTTTCCTTGATAAAACGTAGCCACACCATCTTCTGGAATGGGGGAACCAGGATGTAGCTCATAGGGAACTAGGAACTGCTCTGTCTCCCGTTCGCTAAAGTTTTGAAGAAATGCTTTTCCGACGAAATCAGTTTTATCTTCCTTGATTGCAAATCCAACTCCCGCTTCGTAGGGATTGGTCAGGGCATCGGTATCGATACCGGGGATCAAGTGCCCCTTTTCCAACCGCAAAATTCGCTGAGTCTCTACTCCAAAGGGCTTTAGCTGGTAGGACTCACCTTGCTCCAGCAAATAATCCCACAATGATTCTCCGTACTCTGAGGGAAAGTGGAGTTCGTAGCCTAGCTCTCCGGTGAATCCAACTCTAAACATGAGAACGGGAATGCCTGATATGTGGGCTTTGCGACAAGCCATGTAGGGAAACACTTCATTGGACAAGTCAATGTCTACCAGAGGCTGAAGGAATTTTCGAGAGGTGGCTCCAGTGACGTTGACTGCTGCGTATACGGCGGTCAGATTTTTCACCTCCACATCAAAATTCTCCACGGTCAGCCACCACTGAAACATGGCGTTGATGGCATCTTGATTGCTAGTCGTCGTCGAAAGATAGTAGACTCCCGGCTCAATCTGAGACAGAGTTCCGTCCTCGAACAAAATACCGTCTTCTCCTACTATGACTGAATAGCGCGTGCGTCCTACAGCCAGCTTGGCGTACTTTCCAGGCAGCAGGAAGTGGAGAAAATTCAGGGCATCTGTTCCAGAAATCTCAATCTTGCCAAGGGTACTGATGTCAATGATGCCAAGCGCAGTGCGAACATGCTGAGCTTCCTGCTGGGGATCGCGATATGAATGGGGGCGTTTCCAGCGTCCAGCATTGAGGAAGGTGGCACTTGCATTGAGGTGGGAGGAATGCATGGGGGTGCGCTGAATGGGCTGAAGGTGGGGCGATCGCCCTGCTAACACGCCAAACGACACGGGTGAGAAGGGAGGTCGCATGGTAGTAGGCACAGCTTCGGCTTCAGGGAGTCCCGTATCTTGTGCTGCCAGTCGCGCCACTGCTTCGTAGCAAAGTTTTCCCTGACATGGCCCCATGCCCATACTGGTGTAGCGTTTCAGCGTTTCGACTGCATCAAATCCTTCGGCAACAGAGCACTGAACCTCTGCTCGCGTCACATCCATGCATTTGCAAATGAAGTGACGGGTTCCGCCAGCCTCAATATCCGCAGGCAGTGCCGGAATATGATCATCGTAGTCCCGCACTGATTCCGGTTGAACTTTTCCAGCAGCAGCGGACAGACCTGTCTGCCATCCTTCGTCATAGAGATGTGCGAAACTCGCCGTCCCATTCACCTCTCCAGCAGCATAGATTCCTTCTGGCAAATCGGTGATGCGAAGCACCTGCCGCTTCCGATCCCACACGGGACGTTGTCGCCCAGCAGAGAGAAGATTAAGTTGGGGCTTGTAGCCGACAGCCATGACCACCAAATCACAACTGAAGCTGCGGAGCACTCGGTCGCCCTGCAAATCGCCAATGTCGATGCGATCGACGGTTTTGAAGCCGTGGGCAGCGTGAATGGTTTGACGGTTGTAAATCGGAATGCCTAGCGCTCGAACCTTAGCCTCAAAATATCCAGGTTCGCTAAGGGATCGGGCATCGACGATCGCTTGAACATAAATTCCAGCACCATGCATCAGGAGAGCTGTATGGTAGCCTCCGTCATGGCAGGTGACGACGACTGCATTCTCACCCGGTACGATCCCGTGACAGGCAATCAGACGCTCAACCCCTCGTGCTGTCATGATCCCCGGCTTGTCATTGTTCTCAAAAACGAGATGGCGATCGCTCGCTCCCGGTGCTAACACAACAGAATTCGCGCGGATTTTGAACAGTTCTGTATCAGTTTGGGCAGCGATGTAGAGATCTTCGTACACCCCAAAGACGCTGGTTTGAGTGAGAATTTCTAGGTTTGGCTCAGATTGTAAGGACTCGATGAGATGGGCGATCGCCCTCTGTTCTGTTTGTCCGTTGAGGGATTTCTCTCGACAGTTCTCGACTGGGGCAATAGAGTGCAGCGACTTGCCGCCCAACCTTGGGTGATCATCAATCAGCAATACCTGTTTTCCTAGTTCCAATGCCGCTTTGGCAGCAGCCAATCCTGCCACACCTCCACCCACCACGCACACATCCGGAAATCGATATCGCTTCTCATAGCGGCGGTCGAGCTCCTGTCCGTCAAGGTCAACTTTCCCGAGTCCTGCGGCTCTACGAATCCACGGCTCAACCCATCTCCAGAGTCCCTTTGGTTTATGAAACATCTTGTAGTAGAAGATGTTGGGCAGCAGCGGGATCACGGCATCGTTCACCGCCATCAGGTCGAACTCGACCGAGGGAAAAGCATTTTGGGTTTCGACCTGCATTCCTCTGCGAATCAGCGTGCGATCGCCCAACACATTCGGCACATGGTCGATGGTTAGCAGCGTTTCTGGCCCTTGTCCGTGACCGTCGTATACACTACGAGGACGGTGAAATTTGAAGCTGCGAGACATCACCGACACCCCAGCTGCCATCAACGCCGAGGTGACAGTGTCGGTATTGTAGCCCTCAATCGGTTGACCGTTGAGAAAAAAGGTGACGGGCTTACCGCGATCGGGTAGGGAACAGTAGGGATGATGTGAAATTCGATTTGCCATCCACTTGTTATAACAAGTTTTCATGCTCTATTTCGATATCTGGAGTACAAAAACCTCTGAAGTTTGCTTCGCGTTGGGACAAGAGTTTCATGAAGCGATTCGCAGTGAGAGCCTAGAATCTCTTCGGGATGAAATGGGCGATCGCCAATCGTTCTTGTGAAATTTCTTGCTTTCTTTGAGTTTTATCAGAAAAAGCAGGATGACAGGTTGTAATGATGAATAAGCATCGTCTGGTGCTGGTCTGCTCAACTTACCTCTCTGTGTTTTTATGAGCATCCGTTCGGCTATCTCGCTCGAATCCACTGACTCTTCCCAACCATTTGAGAGGGTCAAAGCTCGCCTTTTCTTTGGGCGCTTCTTGCTGTTTCAGTTTGTGGGAGGACTGATCCTTGTCATCTTGGCGGCTATCGTCCAGTCGTCTTCAGGAGTCAGCGCCGAAGACCCGATATGGCTTTTGATGGGGCTCTATGTTGGTTGGGCGGTTTTCCTGGGGTGGGTGTTGTCGTATCTGAGAAAATGCAACTTGCCTGTCTCCCAAGTCATCGGTTCGACCCGACTTTCAGGCCGTGACATTCGAGATGCCGTGTTGGTGGCGATCGCCTGCCTTGTTTTTTCTACCGGAGCTGGGCTGCTGATGTTCGGTCTTTTGGCTGTTCTGCTGCCAGAGTTTGCAGATCAGCTCTTGGAAAGTTCGTCTCTGGCGCAACCTTCGTCATTTCCGTTTCTTCAAAAATTACTGACAACAGGTTTGCTAGTCGTTGTCGCTCCGACTCTTGAAGAACTTCTGTTTCGGGGGCTTTTGCTACATCGCTGGGCGCTCAAGTGGAATTTGATCAGGGCAATAGTCGTTGGCTCAATTTTGTTTGGAATCTTGCACATCAACCCAATTGGCCTGACCGTCTTTGGAGTCATGATGGTGTTGCTTTATCTCAAGACTTGCAAGCTTGTTGTGCCGATCTTGGCTCATGCTATCAACAACGGATTTGTTGCTTTGGCGTTGTGGCTGCCTCAAACAGAGCCACCTGATGCCTCGTTTAGTCATCTCTATGCGGGGCTTTTCTGCCTTTGCTTGTCTTTGCCGTTGCTGGCCTGGTTGGCTTACAAGCTTTGGAATAGTCGAACCGTGGACTTACCCTACCGCATGAACATGCGGAAAGAATTGGCGTAGTCTATCCGCCTCAGAACGAGTGAAAGAAATCGGCTTCCCAAAACTATGGGTTCGACGACTGAAGGGACGGGTAAACAGCAGTGTGAGCCTTGTTGTCCGTGGTATCTCGTTCGACGATAAACCAGGTCTGACAACCGGAGCGGTGATACCACCATTCGCGCTGGGTGCCTTTGAAATTGTCTTTGAGATATACGTAATCTGACCAAGTTTCAAAGTTTGCCGTTGGGGTCGGGCGATCGCGCTGTTCACCTTTGCAAACAAATTCATTGACAGAGCGTTTGCCGCAGTTGGGACAGGTTAGCTGGAAGCTCATAGGTAACAAAGCAGTTTCTAGCGGGACTGAATTCAGCGATAAACATGAACTGAATCTTCGGATTCTGCTCATGTTTGTTCAGAAGAACAGGTTCAACGTATCTCGGCGGACTCTTTGGGTGTCATGGCCATCCGATTAAGAATTCACGGTTTTCTGAAATGATAAAGGAAAAAGCTGACGAAGGTTTTTTAGAATAGAGATTGCTAATCCAGTGCTTTCGCAACCCCTTGCGCTGTTGGGCGTTGTACATTCGAAGAATGATTTTGGTCAGGGCATCGCATTGCGATGCCCCTACAGCAGGTCATCCATGAGTTGAATCTTTCCGCATCATTCTATGCTGTGCAACGCCCGCTGTTGAGATA
>JGI12048J13642_10327777_pt1 | contig 12897 bp, 11 predicted proteins | sample ElkSlonscriptome_16_FD_13642 | JGI IMG/M metagenome (IMG submission 13642) | reverse complement strand
AGCCCATGGGCTCCGTATCCTCTTCCTCCGCCTCCGGCGCGAGGCTGCCGAACTCCACCGGCTCCTCCTCGGCTTCGCCCTCGTCCTCGTCCGGAGCCAGGGCGTCGAAGCCCATGGGCTCTCCGTCCTCTTCCTCCGCCTCCGGGGCGAGGGCGCCGAACTCCACCGGCTCCTCTTCGGCTTCGTCCTCGTCCTCGTCATCCGGAGCCAGGGCGTCGAAGCCCATGGGCTCCGCGTCCTCTTCCTCCGCCTCCGGGGCGAGGGCGCCCAGGGCCACCGATGCATCCGGCTCCGCTGGCTCCTCCGCGTCCAGGTCCTCCTCATCTCCGACTCCCTCGTCCGCCACCTCCATGATGCGCGCCCGGAGACGATCGCCGGATCGCTCGGCGAACGCCGTCAGCTCTGGATGATCCTCGCCCACCAGCACCACATCCGTGGCCTGTGCGAAGAGGCCCTCGGCGGATTCCCCGCTACCCGGGGCGAACGCGACGAGGGTGGCGCCGGCCTCCACGAAGCCCTGACAGAGCGCCTTCCAGCGGGGCCGCTGGAGGAGGGCTGCCGGGTCCGCCACCGGCGTTCCCGCGGACACGAGGAACATCCGGGTATCCGGCACTCGCTGGGCCACGCGACCCACGGAAGCACCCATGGACACGGCGTCGGTGACGCCCTCGTCGTTGGGGAGATCCAGAAGCTCATGGAGGACGGGCGCCTCTACCGAGAGGTCCGCCAGCACCACGCGATGGCCGGCGTCGGACCAGGCCCGAGCGAGTCCCAGCGCCGTCTCGGCCGTCGTTCGTCCCGACGAAGAGGCCAGGACTGCCACGACGTGCCCGGAACCGTCGGAGAGGGACGGAGGTCGGGCGGGGTCCAGCGGGGTCCAGGCGAAGGAGTCGTTGGTCATGGGCGGATCGCGATCTGGACGGGGAAGCGGAGGGCCGCAGAGAGGGGGGCCCGGACACCGGCGGATCGACTCCAAGGTAGAGAAGCCCCGCTCCCCGAGCAAACGGCTCGCCAGGGGTGGAAAACGCCGTTCTCACGGGCCATTCGGGACGCCGCGGGGGCGTGGGTTCCGGGGGTGGTCAGTCCTCTTCGGCCAACCATCGGGGCGCATCTCCCCAGAGGCTCTCGAGCTGGTAGAAGGCCCGGGCCTGCGGATGGAAGACGTGCACTACGAAGTCGATGTAGTCCAGGAGGACCCATCGGCCGCCGGAGAGGCCCTCCACATGGTCCGGCCGATGGTCCTCCTTCTTGAGCTCGTCGATGACGTGCTCGGCGATGGCCTTCACCTGGACGTCGGAGGTCCCCGACGCCAGGACGAAGAAGTCCGTGGCGGAGGAGATGCCCCGAAGATCCAGGGCGAGGACCTCCGAGCCCTTTCGTTCCAGGACGAGCTCGGTGGCCCGCCGGACCTCGTCCGGGAGCTCCTCGGGCTTCAGGTCGGCCATGCTCGCTTCGGCCGGAATCAGCCGTCGGCGCGGTTGATCCGAACCTCTACCGGCGCCTCCACATCGGTGTGGAACCGGATCGTCACCTCGGCCACCCCGACCTCCTTGAGGGGGCTGTCCAGCTCCACCTGACCCTTCTCGACCTCGTAGTCGATGTCGGCCTCGGCGTTGAGCTTCCCCGCGATGTCCGCCGCGCTGACGGAGCCGAAGAGACTGCCCTCCTCGCTGGCATTCTCGAAGAAGGTGAGCGTGGTCCCGGCGAGCTGAGCGGCGCGGCGGCCGGCCTCCAGCTTCTGGCGCCGGGACTCCTCCACTTTCCGCTGCTGCTCCTCCTCCATGCGGGCCAGATTGGCGTCGCTGGCCACGTAGGCCAGGCCCTGGGGGATGAGGTAGTTGCGGCCGTAGCCGGGCTTCACGTCGACGACGTCTCCCGACTCGCCGAGGTTCTGGATGTTCTCTTTCAGGATCAGCTTCATCTTTCTCCTACCGTGTGCTCGTCAGGCCGTGGTCTCGCGGGCACGCGCCCGCAGGTTCAGCCAGGTGTCCCCGAGGCCGATGACCATGGCCCCGGTGAGGATCAGGGGTGACACCAACGCCAGCCCGAGACCCAGGACGACCCATCCGAACATGGAAAGACCACCGCTCAGGAACAAAAGTACGGCGGCTCCGCGCAAGGCGTAGAGCGCGCCCATGAATGTCACGACGTTCTCACCCACCCGGGCCAGCACGTCTCCCCACCGCATGACGGTGAGCACCAACCCCGCCAGGAACACCCAGACGAGGTGGTCGTTGAATCGGAAGTCCCGCAGACGACCCAGCGCCGTCCCATCCTGGGACAACGTGGTCCGGTACCCCCACCACGCCACGCCGAGCCCGGCCATGGAGGCCAGTGCGAGCGTCGCCGGGAAGAGGTCCGCCTGAAGCTCCACCGCCTGGCGGAGCGCCGCGGTGGTGGAGCCGGCCACCGGCTCTCCACCCTGGATGAGCCGAAGCCCTTCCAGAGCGCCGGATAGTTGCGTGTGGAGGCGGTCCCGCACCATCCAGTCCACGGCCCCCCAGGCCCCGGGTCGCCAGGCCAGTCCAGCCGCGGCGACCAGCAAGGCCGCTCCCACGGCCCGGAGCGCTCGCTCCGAACAGGGTCGTTCCGGCTTCCTCAGGGTGGCGACGACGAAGAAGCCGGCCACGACCACGGCCCACGCCCGTTCCACGAACCAGATCGACGAGTCGCCTCCTCCGCCCACCGCCACGATCATGGCCAGCGCTGCGAAGAGCGCCGTGCGGATGGTATTCATCCCGAAGACCGCCACCAGCCCAAGGAAGGGCACGGCGAGGAGCACCGTGGGGTGCACCGCCGAGATGGCGAGCATCACGAGGAAGAGCGCCGCAGCGCGGCTCCATTCCCGACCGTTCTCCGACGTGGACGTCGGGTCCTCGGACCCCACCGGCTCTACCGGTCGTGGCCGCGGGAGTAGGGGACCAACGCCAGGAACCGGGCACGCTTCACGGCGGAACCGAGCTGGCGCTGGAAGGCGGCGCCCACCTTGGTCGTCCGCTTGGGAAGGATCTTGCCCTCCTCCGTGAGGAACTTGGAGAGGGTGGACACATCCTTGTAGTTCAGGAGTTCGACGGCGGGACCCTCGTGCCGACGGCGGCGTCCCCGGGAGCCCTGAAACTCGGGGGGGCTGTCGTCGTCGTCGTCCCTTTCCTCCATCTCTTCGTCCCCCTCCTCCTCGTCCTCGTCCTCGTCCTCGTCTGCCTCCGCCTCGGCCTCGTCGTCGCCGTGGGTCTCGGCCATGATGGAGAGACCGGAGGTGGGCTCACCCTCGTTCAGGACGAGGAGATAGCGCATGAGCTCCTCGTCGAGCTTCAGGATGCGCTCGAACTCGGGGAGCGCCTCCGGGGCGGCCGTGAACTGGGCCACCACGTAGAAGCCGGTGTTTTGGCCGTGGATGGGGTAGGCGAGCTGCCGGGGGCCCCAGTGATCCACTGCGGCAACCTCTCCGCCTTCGGAGATGGCGAGCTCGTGGAACTTCTCGAGCTTGCCGGCGATGGTGTCCTCGTCGAGCGACGGGTCCAGGATGTAGACGACTTCGTAGAGTCGCATGTCGGTTCCCTCGGTCCGTAGGAATGAACGGGCCCCGTCGCGAAGGCCGACGCCTGCGAAGACGACAGCGGGACGGAGCGGGATGGGTGTGATGGCACGGCCCCTCTAGGGACCAGCCTTGTAAAGTACCGGCTCAGACGTTGAACCGGAAGAGCATGATGTCGGCGTCCTTGACCACGTACTCCTTGCCCTCGGAGCGGACCTCCCCGGCGTCCCGAGCCGCCTTCATGGAGCCCAGCCGGTCGTACGAGGGGTAGTCGATGGTCTCCGCCCGGATGAAGCCCCGCTCGAAATCCGAGTGGATGGCGCCGGCCGCCCCGGGGGCCGTGGTGCCCCGTCGGACGGTCCAGGCGCGCGACTCCTTCTCGCCGGTAGTGAAGAAGGTGATGAGGCCCAGCAGCTCGTAGGCGGCCTGGATGAGGCGGTCCAGCCCGCTCTGCTCCAGACCCAGGTCGTCCAGGAAGAGGGCGCGCTCCTCCGGCTCCAGCTCCGCCAACTCCGCCTCGATCTTGGAGCAGACGGCGACGATCTCCGCGTCGGACTCCTCGCGGATGGCGTGGGCCAGCGCGTCGGTCCACTCGTTGCGGCCCTCGGGCAGGTCCCCTTCCCCCACGTTGGTGACGTAGAGGATGGGCTTGAGGGTGAGGAGCTGATATTGGCGGAGGAGCTCCCGCTCGCCCTCGGTGAGCTCTGCCGAACGGACGGGGTTCCCCTCCTCCAGGGGGGCCAGCGCCTTCTCCAGCGCCGCCAGCTCCCGGATGGCCTCCTTCTCGCCGGACTTCGCCTTCTTCTGGACGCGCTCCACCCGCTTCTCCACCAGCTCCAGGTCCGACAACGCCAGCTCCGTCTCCACCACCGCGCGGTCCCGGACGGGGTCCACCGACCCGGAGACGTGGGCCACGTCGGAGTCGTCGAAGCAGCGGAGGACGTGGGCGATGGCGTCCACCTCCCGGATGTTGGCCAGGAACTGGTTGCCGAGCCCCTCCCCTTCGCTGGCTCCCTCCACCAGCCCGGCGATGTCCACGAACTGGATCACCGTGGGCACGATGGATTCCGAACCGGAAAGCTCGTGGATGCGGTCCAGACGAGGGTCCGGAACTTCCACGGTGCCCACGTTGGGGTCCACCGTGCAGAAGGGATAGTTCTCCGACGGGGCCGCCTGGGCGGTGAGGGCGTTGAAGAGCGAGGACTTGCCGACGTTGGGCAGCCCGACGATTCCGACTTTCAGCATGATCGAGGAGGTCTGGGGAGGTGGGGAGTCCGAGGCCGGGAGCTCAGGAGCCCAGGCTTCGCTGGAGGGCCTGCACCAGCTCGGCCTGCCGTTGGAAGCACCAGCGGGCCTCCCGCAGCTCCAGGCGCTCCTCGTTCGTGTGGGCATGGCGCTCTTCGCCGGGGGCGAAGCCGACGGTTGGGATCCCGTGGACCCCCTTCGTCCAGCCCCCGTCGGTGGCGAAGGTCCAGGGGCGCACCTTGGCAGGGCCGGGACTGTCGCGGCGGCCCACGGCCGTCGCCGCCGCTTTCACCAACGGGTCGTCGGGATCCATGAGGAAGCCCGGCGTCAGGAGGGACTTCTCCTCCTCGACGCCCGTCCAGGTACGCTGGAGTTCCCGGGCCATCCGCACCGTCACCGTGCGACCCTCCGGCAGCTCTGGCAGGACCGCGTCCAGGGCCGCCTCCACCCGCGCCACCAGCGCCTCCTCCTCGTCGCCGGGGAGGATCCGCCAGTCCAGGGCCACCACCACGTGGTCCGGCACCACGTTGCGGGTCTCGGGGCGTACGTCGATCTGGGTGGCCACCACCGAGGCGGGCCCAAGGAGGGGGTCCTCCCGCTGATCCCGTGCCAGCGCCTGGACGGCGGCCACGACGGCCCCCACCAACTCCAGGGGATTCCGGGCCCGTTCCGGGGCGCTCGCATGGCCCGCCAAGCCCTCCAGCACCACCTCGAGCTCCGCCCGGCCGCGGTGACCCAGGCAGACGTCGCCTCCGGTGGACTCGCCGACGACGACGGCTCCCGGCTCCACCTCGCCGGACTCGAGGAGGCGCTTCATGCCCAGCCCACCACGCTCCTCCATGACCGTGGCCGCCACCAGGACATCCCCGGGAGCCTCGCCCGCCAGCGCCGCGGCCGAATAGACCTGAAGCGCCAGGGGCCCCTTGATGTCCATGGCACCCCGTCCGTGGAGGAATCCGTCGGCGATCTCGCCGGCGAAGGGCGGGACCTCCCACCCCTCGGGGTCGCCCGCCGCCACCACGTCCAGATGGGCGTTGAGCATCACCGTCGGGGCCTCGCCCCGACCCCGGCCCAGGCCCAGGGCATTCCCGGTGTCGTCGATGCGGACCTCCTCGAGCCCAAGCGCCTCCATCTCCTCCACGACCCGTCGGGCCATGGCCTCCTCCTCCCCCGACAGCTCCGGAATACGGATCAGGTCGGCGGCGAAGGCCAGGGCGTTCTCGAAGCTGGGGTCACGCGCCATGGTCGAAGAAGGCTGGGAGAATCAGGAGGGGAGGGGCCCGACGGAAAAGGCGGGGCCGAACCTCTCGGTCCGACCCCGCCCGGTTCCCACCGGCTACGGGGCTCAGCCGAAGAGGGCCTGCACGAAGTCCGTCACCCAGCGCACGGCGGTGGTGGACTGGCCGTCGAGCCCGTGGACCCGAACGAACCAGGGCGCCAGCACGAGGGACACCACGCTCATGAGCTTGATGAGGATGTTGAGCGACGGACCGGAGGTGTCCTTGAAGGGATCGCCAACCGTGTCGCCGACGACGGCGGCCTTGTGGGCGTCCGAGCCCTTCCCGCCGTACGCGCCACCCTCGATGTACTTCTTGGCGTTGTCCCAGGCGCCTCCGGCGTTGGCCATGAAGAGCGCCATGAGCACGCCGGTGACGGTGCCGCCGGCCAGCAGCCCGCCCAGCGCCTCGACACCGAGGAAGTAGCCCACCACCACCGGGGCCAGGACCGCGGTCACGCCGGGGAGGATCATCTCCCGCAGCGCCGCCTCCGTGGAGATCTCCACACAGCGGGCCGAGTCGGGCTTGGCGGTTCCCTCCATGATCCCGGGAATCTCCCGGAACTGACGGCGCACCTCGTCCACCATTCCCGCGGCGGCGCGGCCCACGGCCGTCATGGTGAGGGCCGCGACGAAGAAGGGCAGCATCCCGCCCACGAAGAGACCGATGACCACCAGGGGATCGGCGATGTTGATGCCGGTCTCCTGGAGGCCGACCTTCGAGCCGTAGGCGCTGAAGAGCGCCAGGGCGGTGAGGGCGGCCGAACCGATCGCGAAGCCCTTCCCGATGGCCGCCGTGGTGTTGCCGATGGCATCCAGCGAGTCGGTGATCTCCCGCGTCTCCGGGCCCAGCCCGGCCATCTCGCTGATGCCGCCGGCGTTGTCTGCCACCGGACCGTAGGCATCCACGGACATGGTGACGCCCACCGTGGCCAGCATCCCCACCGCGGCGATGCCGATGCCGTAGAGCCCGGCGAACCAGAAGCTCGTACCGATGGCGACACAGATGAGGAGGGTCGGGATGGCCGCCGACTCCATGCCGATGGCGAGCCCGGTGATGATGTTGGTGGCCGAGCCGGTCTGGCTGGCTTCGGCGATCTTCCGCACCGGGCCCGCCGCCGTGTAGTACTCGGTGACCAGGCCGATGGCGATCCCCACCAGCGTTCCGGCGAGGAGGGCGATCCAGACGCCCACCACCGGGAAGACCCGACCCGACTCGGCGTCGGAGAAGGTGATGCCCAGATTGCCCACCACGAAGTACATCGCCGCGAGGAAGAGCCCGGCGGCAATGAAGGTCACGTTCCGCAGCGCAGCGGCGGGGCTGGAACGCTCCAGCAGCTTCATCATGCCGATGGCCACGAGCGAGGCCACCAGCCCCACCATGACGGTGAGGATGGGGAGGGCCACCGCTTCAGCACGGAAGCCCGCCATGGCCGGCGCCGTGGCACCGATGGCGATGGTGGCGACGATCGAGCCCACATAGGACTCGAAGATGTCCGCGCCCATGCCGGCCACGTCTCCGACGTTGTCGCCCACGTTGTCGGCGATGGTGGCGGGATTCCGGGGATCATCCTCGGGAATGCCCGCCTCGACCTTCCCCACCAGGTCCGCGCCGACGTCGGCGGCCTTGGTGTAGATACCGCCGCCCACACGGGCGAAGAGCGCGATGGTGGAGGCCCCCATGGCGAAGCCGGAGACCGCCTCGGAGAAGAAGGCGTACTCGCCGTCGCCGATGGCGCCGGAGCCGAAGAGGAAGTAGAGCACGCCCATGCCCAGGAGCCCCAGGGCTGCCACCGCGAGCCCCATGACGGCACCGCCGAAGAAGGCGATCCGGAGGGCCTTCCCCTGCCCTTCGGTGTTGGCGGCGGCCGAGGTCCGGGTGTTGGCCCGGGTGGCTGCCTTCATCCCGAAGAAGCCTGCGGCCACGGAGCAGAGGGAGCCGAAGACGTACGCCACGGCCGGGGTGGGACCGATGGCCAGGGCCAGGAGCACGGCCACCACCGCCACGAAGACGGCGAGCACGCTGTACTCCTTGCGGAGGAAGGCCATGGCACCGTCGTGGATCTGCTGACCCAGGTCGATCATGACGTCGGTGCCTTCGGGCTGCTTCTTCACGTAGCCGTAGATGCCGAAGGCGGCACCCAGCCCGATGAGGCCCAGAATCCAGGCCCAGTTGGTGAATACGACGAGGTCGGTCATTGGATGGTTGTTCCCTTGTTCCTCGTGATCGTCATCAGCGGTTGAAGCGGTTCATGACCGCGTCCATATCGTCCTGCAGCCAGCTCTCCATGGCGTGGGTCAGCTCCGGCAGGAGCTTCACCACGGTCTCTTCGTCCTCCGCCGGCATGTCGGAGAGGACCCAGTCGGCCAGGTCCCATCCGTCCGGCATGCGGCCCACGCCCACACGGCAGCGGGCGTACTCCTCCGAACCCAATGCCCCCGTCACGGACTTGAGCCCGTTGTGTCCGCCGGCCCCGCCGAAGGGACGGAACCGAACCCGGCCCACCTCCAGCGCGGCGTCGTCCACCACCACCATGAGCTGCCGGGTGGGGTCGAAGACTTCGACCTCGTCCGCCAGAAAGCGCAGCGCCTGGCCGCTCCGGTTCATGTAGGTGGTGGGCTTCACAAGCGTCACATCCCGGTCCTGGACCGTCCCCCGGGCGAGTCGCGCCCGGCCCTCGCGTTCGAAGGGACCCAGGTCCCAGTCGTAGGCGAGGCGATCCACGACCCACCAACCCACGTTGTGGCGGTTGGCGTCGTAGTCCGGGCCCGGGTTCCCCAGGCCGAGAATGACATGCATGGGGAACCCGGAAGCCGGTGATCAGCCCTCGGCGTCGTCGTCCGCGGCCTCGGCCTCGGCGGCTGCCTCGGCCTCTTCGAGCTCCTCGCCTTCCAGCGGCTCCCCGTCCTCGCCGATGAGCTCCGGCTCCTCGGCCTCCTCCTCGGCTTCTTCCTCGTCCAGGACGGGCGCCTTGGGGATCGTGACGGAGCAGATGGTCCGATCCTCGTCGATGGTGACCTCGACGCCCTCCTCGAGCTCCAGGTCGTAGACGTGGATGGCCTCGTAGACCTCGAGGGCGGAGACGTCGATGACGAAGCTCTCGGGAATCTTCGAGGGGATGCAGCGCACCGGAAGCTCGTTGATGATCTGATCCAGGACGCCGCCGCTCGACTTCACGCCCTCGGGGGTGCCCTCCAGGTAGATCGGGATGTCCACGTCCACCATGACACCCTCCTGAATGCGGAGGAAGTCGATGTGGATCAGGTCGTTCTTGTAGGGGTGCGTCTGGATCTCCCGGACCAGCGTCTGGTGCGGGTCCGCATCTCCATCCACCGCGAGGTGGATGATGGTGTTGTCCACCGAGATGGACTCGAAGAGATGCTGGGCGGCCAGCGCGTCCACGGAGACCATCACGGTCTCCATGTCCTTGCCGTAGACGACGGCGGGTACGCGGCCGTCCCGGCGGAGCTGGCGGGCGGCGCCCTTGCCGGTCTCGTCCCGGGGGAGCGCTTCGAGGTTTGCTACGGTAGTCGTCATGTCGTTTCTCTGCCTGCCCGACGTCGCCGTCGGAGCGTGTGATTCCAGTTCAGCTGTCGTCGGGGATCTCGAAGAGCTGACTCACCGACTCGTTCGAATGGATGTGGTCGATGGCCTTGGACAGCAGGTCGGCCACCGACAACACCTTGAGCGTCGGGAAATCCTTGTCGTCCGGGATGGGGATTGTGTTCGTGACCACCATCTCTTCCAGCGGCGCCTTGGAGAGCCGCTCCACGGCGGCTCCACTGAACAGCGCGTGGGTGGCACAGGCGTACACGTCCGCCGCGCCCCGCTCCTTGAGAGCGTAGACGGCGTTGGTCAGCGTACCCGCCGTGTCCACCATGTCGTCGGCGAGGAGGCACGTCTTGCCCTCCACGTCACCCACGACGTGCAGCACCTCGGCCACGTTGGCCATGGGGCGCCGCTTGTCGATGATGGCGAAGGTGGCGTCGAGTCGCTTGGCGAACCCGCGAGCCATCTTCGCCGACCCCACGTCGGGGGCCACCACCACCAGGTCCTCCAACTCCAGGCTCCGGAAGTACTGGGTCAGGACCGGAGCTGCGTAGAGGTGATCCACGGGAATGTCGAAGAACCCCTGGATCTGATGCTGGTGGAAGTCGATGGAGACCACCCGGTCGGCACCGGCCGCCACGATGAGGTTGGCGGCGAGCTTGGCCCCGATGGCCACCCGAGGCTGGTCCTTGCGGTCCTGCCGGCCGTACCCGAAGTAGGGCACCACCGCCGTGACCCGTGCCGCCGACGCGCGCTTGGCGGCGTCGATGAGCAGGAGCAGCTCCATGATGTTGTCGGCCGGTGCGGTCGTGGGCTGGATGATGAAGACATCCCGCCCCCGGGCATTCCGGTCGATGCGGACGAAGATCTCTCCGTCTGCGAAATTCCTGATCGTCACACCTTCGGGCGACTTCCCGATCAGCTCCCCGATCTCGCTGGCGAGCGCCTTGTTGGCGCGACCGGCGAGCAGGAGGAGCGGTCCCCGTCGAAAGGTGTCGTCCATCAATTCCGGATCTTGGAGAAACGACCGGGCAGAGCCGCGAGTGTGACAGCCTGGAAACGTAGAAAAGGCGTGTCAGAGCGTCAACGCGAGACCTGAAGCTCCACCGTCCGCCGGAGGGCGTCCCGCCCGGGAAGACCGAGCTCGAGGACCACCTCGTAGCGACCCGGTTCCAGCGCTGCCGCCTCCAGCTCCACCGAACGGAGGAGGACGCCCGGTTCGTCGGGACCCGGCTCCTCCCAGCTCAGCCGCAGGGCCTCCTCGTCGCCGCCCAGCCCCAACCAGCCTCCCACCCGCTCCAGCAGGTTCCGGCCGGTATCGCGCACTGCGAGGGAGTACCGGAGGGTCTCGGGTCGCCACCCGAGGCCCCCCACCTCCCACACCACCCCGAAGGCTTCGTCCGGCCGGATCCGAGGCCGAATCAGCGCCGCGGCGGCGGCCTCCTCCAGCGTCCCGGGCTCGCCGGTGCCCGACCGCACCAACAGCAGGTCCGAGAGGACCGCGACGTCCGGGGGCGAGGCAGGCGCCCGCACCCCCCGGCGAAGGCGGCCTGCCCGACGGCGCTCCGGGCTCCATCGCTCCACGGAGGCCACCAGCTCTCCCGCCGGCGCCCAGGTCAGCAGCCCTCCGGTGCTGTCTGCGGGCTCCACGACCCTACCGTGGAGGCGGTTCGTGGCGGTGTGGAGGAGGTAGAGACCGGCCCGCTCCGGCCGGCCCGCCTGGTCGCCGGGATCCAGCCAGGGGCGGGCATGGTCGTGGGTCCGGTGCCAGCTCGTGTCCGTCGGCAGGTAGTGGGTGGCCACCACCGCCACCGAATCCCCCCGAGGGAAGACGGCGAACTGGGGCTCCAGGGGAAGGAAGAGAGGAGCGTAGTCCGGGGCGTAGAGGCTCCGCGGCCGGGTCCGGTTCGGCTCCAGATCGTCGCCGGTGGCTTCCTCCGGCGCGTCCAGCGCCGCCCCCGGCGGGAAGAAGTCTCGTCCCTCGGGGTGCTTGTGGCCCACCACGTCCGTCTCCCCGCCCGGCCTCGCCCACCCCTGCTCCCAGCCCCGTTCCCACCCATGGCGCACGGTGAGCTCCTCCAGATCCCGCCCCCAGGAGATTCCGTAGGGATTCCGGGCGCCCACCCGGACGAGGGAGGTGGTCCAGCGGGCGTAGTGGGCGGTGCGGCGGTCGTTGCCCTCCACCATCCAGAGGGGGTCGGCCAGCAGCCAGAAACGCTCCAGGAGGGGGAAGGTGGCGAGGCTGTCGTCCTCGGGACGGAAGGGATTGGTGGCCTCTGCCCGGGCTGCCTCGCTCGCCAGCGAGTCCAGGACGGTGCGCCCCCGGTCGTCCACCGCTTCAGCCGGGAAGCGCCAGGCCCGGGACTCCCGGGGGTCCATGCCCGCGAGGGCCCGGCGAAAGCTCGCCTCCGCCTCGAGCCACCGCCCCAGCCCGTGGAGGGCGAGACCCTGCAGGGCCGCACACCACCACGCCGTCCCTCCGCACCGTCGCGCCGCCGCTCGGGCCTCCTCGAAGCGCCCGACCTCGAAGCGATACCACACCGCCTGCCCCGCCACCCAGCGGTCTCCGGGCAGAGCCGCCGCCACCGAGTCCAGGACCACCAGGAGCTCGTCGCGCCGGGCCGTGGTCTCCGGACCCTCCGGCTCCGGGGCCCAGTCACCTTCGTCGTACCAGGAGCAGAAGCGGCCGACGCGCTCATCGCAGGAGCCGCCCCCCCCGAGCGAGGTCCTGGGGAGGAGGCGTCGTCGATGCCGCTCGAAGATGGCCTGGGCGGAGCGGGCGGAGCGGTGGAGCTCCAGGGAATCGGCGGCCGGGAGGGGGGTGCGGGCCTGGGCGGCCAGCGCCGTGGACCCCATGGTCGTCGGGGGTGGACCGGGAGGCGACCCCAGGAGAAGCCCGCCGACCAGCAGGAGCATGGCGCCAGGACGTCGCCACCCTTCCCCCGCCCGGCATTGCCCCGCCAGGATTCGAACCTGGACCAGAAGTTCCAAAGACTCCTGTGCTGCCATTACACCACGGGGCAGGAGTGGCGAAGCGCTCGCCGAACGATCCTATGCGAAGGTACGCGGGCCCTTCAACCCTGCCCAGCACTGTCCAGGCGGGGCTCCGGCAGCTTCGTCCGGGTCCGGACGGCCAGCACCGGCCACCCCAGCGCCCGACGCACGACCTCCCGAGCCTCGGGCCCCAGCCCCCCGGCGAAGCAGGCCGCCCCACTCCCCGAGAGAAGGATGGGTCGGCCTCCGGCCTCGGCCAGCGCCGCCAACGCCCTCGCCACCTCGGGGTAGCGGCGG
>JGI12048J13642_10213536_pt1 | contig 12902 bp, 8 predicted proteins | sample ElkSlonscriptome_16_FD_13642 | JGI IMG/M metagenome (IMG submission 13642) | reverse complement strand
TGGACCCCCAGGACAGGCGCCACAGCGTCCACCCTGGGCCGCTCTGACACGGCGTCGTGGAGCCCACGCTACCCCCCCCACTGCCGCCCCCCCCGGTTGGGCCGCCCCCGGTGCCGCCGCCAGCACCTCCCGGGGCGCTTCCGCCCTGGCCCCCAGCGCCGCCCGCGGCGCTGCCGCCTGCCGCCGTGGCGCCACCACCCGTAGCCGACATGCCCCCCGCGGCGCTTCCGCCGGCCCCACTTCCAGCCGGACCGACCCCGTCGCCTCCCGCGCCGGTCGTCGAACTCGAGCCAGACGTATCGCTGCCACCATCGCCTCCCGCGGCGGTGCCGTCCGCATCACAGGCGGCGAGGAGAAGGGTCAGGCCGGCGAAGAGAAGGGGGATTCTAGGGGTCACGGTCGCAATATACGATCGTGCAGTTGCGAATCTACCCCGGGATCCGCAGTGCCACCGTCGCAGATGTTCGCGCCGGGGTGGCGGAGGGCCCAAAACCCCTTAGGGTGAGGTCACCAATCCCATGATCTCGTTCATCCTCAACGGAGCAAAACAGAACGTCGACGTCGAACCAGAGATGCCCCTGCTGTGGGTGCTCCGCGAAGAGCTCGGCCTACGCGGAACCAAGTTCGGCTGCGGAATGTCCTTGTGCGGCGCCTGCACGGTCCACGTGGATGGCGAGGCGACGCGCTCTTGCGTGCTCCCGGTCAGCGCGGTCACCAACAAGCGGGTCGAGACGATCGAGTCGCTCGGCACGCCCGAGTCGCCTCATCCGATCCAGCAGGCCTGGATCGACCACCAGGTCCCACAGTGTGGCTACTGCCAATCTGGGATGCAGATGACCGCCGCGTCGCTTCTGAAGAAGAAGCCGCGACCCTCCGACGCAGACATCGACGAGGCGGTGACCAACGTCTGTCGCTGCGGCTGCTACGCGCGCATCCGCGAGGCGATTCACGCGGCGGCGGCCAAGACGCCGGCGCCTGATATCGAAGAAGCGCCGGCCGCCGAGGAAGGTGAAGGGCGATGAAGATCAAGCGTCGCACCCTCATGATCGCAGGCGGGGTCCTCGGCGGAGGACTGGTCGTCGGCGCGGCTGGCGTGGGGGGGTACGTCAGCACCTTCAGCCGCCGTGACATCCAACGAGGTGGATGGTCCGACGGAGAGGGGCGACTTCTCGCGGCCTGGATCGTCCTCCACGCGGACGGCAGGGTCAGGGTGCTGTCGCCCCACACCGAGATGGGCCAGGGCGCGCAGACCGGATTGCTCCAGATCGTGCTCGAGGAGCTAGACGCCGACCCTTCGAAGACCACGGTGGAACTCGCGCCTACCACCCCGCAGTTCGCCAACAGCGACAACTTCGCCGGCTTGGTGATGGGCGACAGTGACCTCACGGGTTGGTCCAAGGACTTCATGGAGAAGACCTTCGGTCGCGGCGCCCAGTTCATGGGCCTTCAGATCACCGGCGGTAGCACCTCGATCCGCTTCACCGGCTGGAAGGGCATGCGTCGCGCGGCTGCGGCCGCCCGCCAGATGCTCGCCGAAGCCGGGGCCGAGAAGCTCGGCGTGCCGGTTGCGGACGTGACCACGGCCGACGGTGAGGTCATCCACGCTTCGAGCGGCAAGAGGGTGGGGTACGGCGAGCTGGCCGAGGCCGCGGCGGCGCGTTCGCTGCCCGAGTCACCGGCCTTCAAGGATGCCGCATCGTGGAAGTACATCGGCAAGCCGTTCCCGCGTGTCGACATCCCCGACAAGGTCTTCGCCAAAGCCGTTTACGGCATCGACGTCGAGGTCCCCGAGATGCGGTACGCGGCGGTCGCGCCCCCACCGGTGGCGCTCGCCACCGTCACGGGGGTGGAGAACGAGGCCGAGCTGACACCGCGTCGCGGTGTAGAAGCGGTGATCGTGATGCGCGACGCCGTGGCCGTGGTCGCCAACAATCCCTGGCGCGCCGAGCAAGCGGCGCGAGCGGCCAAGGTCACCTACGAACCGCCCGAGGGCGGTGCGGTCGACAGCGCGCAGCTCCTCGAGAAGCAGCGGGCGACCATCGAGGCGGGCGAGCTAGAGAGCGTGCACAGCGTCGGCGATGCCGCAGGGGCACTGGCCTCCGGCGAAGTCATCGAGGCCGAGTACCTCGCGCCCTTCCTGGCGCACGCGCCCATGGAGCCCCTCAACGCCACCGTGTGGACCGACGGCGCCCAGGTCCATGTCGCCAGCGGCGTTCAAGCCCCGCTCAACGCTCGCGCGGCCGTCGCCAAGTTCATGGATCGCGACCTCGAGGACGTCGTCTTTCACACCCACACCATGGGAGGAGGCTTCGGGCGTCGTGGCGGTACATCCGACGCGAACAACAACTGGCTGCGACAGGCCGTCGACATCCATGAGGCGGTGGGGGGGGCCGTCAAGCTGACCTGGTCGCGTGAGGCCGACGTACAGCTGTGCTCGTTCCGCCCCGCCGACGTCGCGCGCATGCGGGCGGTGCTCGGCCCAGATGGCAAGCCCACCGCATGGCACGCCCAGACCTACGCGAAGATCGGGAGCGTTCACGAGGCGACGCCCCGTTACACGATTCCCAACGTCGCGATCGACACCGCGGCGGCCGAGCCCGCCTTGCCGTTCGCTTATTGGCGCAGCGTCGACGCTTCGACCCATGGCTTTTTCATCGAGTCCTTCATCGACGAACTGGCTCGCGCGGCGCAGCAGGACCCGATCGACTACCGGCTGTCCTTGCTCCCCGAGGGCCGTCACGCGCGCGTCATCCGACGCGTTGCCGAGATGTCTGGATGGGGCAAGCCAGGCCCTGAGGGTACGGCGAAGGGCGTAGCGATGTTCGAGTGCTTCGGTAGCATCGTCGCCCAGGTGGCCGAGGTCTCCCACGAAGACGACATTCCGCGTGTTCACCGCGTTTGGTGCGTCGCCGACTGCGGGGTTGCCATCAATCCCAACGCGGTCGAGGCGCAGATGCAGGGCGGCATCGTCTACGGACTCTCCGCTGCCCTCTATGGCGCGATCACCGCCAAGGAGGGTCGTATCGAGCAGAGTAACTTTCACGACTATCGGGTCATCCGATTCTCCGACGGACCCCGAATCGACGTCGACATCCTCACCAGCCTCGATGCGCCGGTGGGTGGCGCGGGTGAACCCGGCACGCCGCCCATCGCCCCTGCCGTCGGCAACGCCATGGCCGCGCTCGGGGGCCGTCCTCGTGCTCTCCCCTTCGCGTGACCACCCTTTGTGGCAGGGCGCGGCGGTGATGATGAGGTAGCTCGAGATGGTGCTACGGGCCACCGAGGCCGGGGGCCTCCCGGCCCGTGCTCTCGACGTAGCCCCGATAGCCGCCCGGGTAGGTCGTCGCTCCTTCGGGGCTGAGCTCGAGGACCCGATTGGCGAGCTCGGCGAGGAAGTAGCGGTCGTGGGAGACGAAGAGCATGGTCCCCTCGAACTTGCGCAGGGCCTCTACGAGCATCGCTTTGGTGTCCATGTCGAGGTGGTTGGTCGGCTCGTCGAGAACCAGGAAGTTAGGCGGGTTGTAGAGCATCTTCGCGATGACCAAGCGCGCCTTCTCGCCGCCGGACAGGATCCGGCACGGCTTGTCGACCTCGTCGCCAGAGAAGCCGAAGGCCCCGCCTAGGGTGTGGAGTGCCGCGAGCGGTGCCATTGGGTGGGCTGCCTGAAGGGTCTCGAGCACTGTTTGAGCCGGCTCGAGCAGCTCCATCGCATGCTGAGCGAAGTAGCCCAAGACCACCGACGCTCCGATGGTGACTTCGCCTTGATCGGGCTGGCTCTCCCCGGCGACGAGCCGCAGCAGCGTCGACTTTCCAGAGCCATTGACCCCCATCACGCACCACCGCTCTCCCCGTCGGACGAGGAGGTCGAAGTCGTCGTAGATCACGTGGTCGCCGTAGGCCTTGCGAACGCCATCGAGCGTGAGCACGTCGTCGCCCGAACGAGGAGGCGACCGGAACTCGAACTGGATCTGCCGCCGACGCTTGGGCGGCTCGATCCGCTCGATCTTGTCGAGCTTCTTGATACGTGACTGGACCTGGGCGGCGTGGCTCGCCCTCGCCTTGAAGCGAGCGATGAAGGCTTCTTCCTTGGCCAGCATGGCCGCCTGACGTGCGGCCTGAGCCTCGAGCTGCGTCTGTGCGATGGCGCGCTGCTCCTCGTAGAAGTCGTAGTTTCCCGAGTAGGTCGTCAAGGCGCCGCCATCGATCTCGACGATCTTGCCGCAGAGTCGATTGAGCAGCTCCCGATCGTGAGAGGTGATGATCAGTCCTCCCTCAAACGCCCGCAGAAAATTCTCGAGCCAGATGATCGACTCGATGTCGAGGTGGTTGGTCGGCTCGTCGAGGAGCAGCGCATCGGGGGCCATGAGGAGGATGCGGGCGAGCGCGACCCGCATCTTCCACCCGCCCGAGAGCTTCCCGACGTCGTCGTCGACCACATCCTCGCGAAAGCTCAGTCCGGCGAGGATCTCTCGGGCGCTCGCCTCGAGGCCGTAGCCTCCCAGCTCTTGGAACCGGGCTTGGACTTCGCCGAACCGCTCGATGTTCGCCTCGAGCTCCTCGGTGCGCTCCGGGTCGGCCATCGCCGCTTCGAGCTCGGCGAGCTCGGCGCCGAGCTCGGAGACTTCGCCCGCCCCCGCGAGGGTCTCGGCCAACACGGTGCGGCCACTCATCTCACCCTGGTCTTGGTCGAAGTAGCCTACCGTGACGCCCCGGTTGATGAGCACCTGGCCCTCATCGGGCTCTTCGCGTCGGGTGATGAGCCGGAAAATGGTCGACTTGCCGGCCCCGTTGGGGCCCACGAGGCCCACCTTCTCGCCAGGGTTCAGGCTCATCGAAGACTCGAGGAACAGGACCTGACGTCCGTGCTGCCTGGAGACGTTGTCGAGACGAATCACGCGGACTGCATACCAGCTCGAGGAGAGCACCGCTGCCCTTGCCCTCCGACGGGCACACCGGCATCCCCATCGACATGACCACCTCAGACCCTTCCGCTTCCCGCCCGCGGGTCGGACTCGTGTTCTCTGGCGGGCCTGCGCCCGGCGCAAACGCAGTCATCACGGCCGCCGCGAGCTCGCTGCGGCGTGCGGGGTACGACCCGGTGGGGTTCCTCCATGGATACTCGGCGTTCGAGACGTACGACCGAGAGCGTGGCCCGCTGGTGGAGGGGCGTGACTATCGCATCATCGAGGATCGCGATTTACGTGGCCTGCGCAACAGCCGTGGCGTCTTCATCGGCACCGCGCGCGCCAACCCGGGCAAGCAGATCCGCCGCCCAGAAGATCTCGCAGACCCCGAGAAGGCGGAGGGACTCCGTCGTGTTTACGAGGGCCTCGTCGACACGGGGGTGGAGGCGCTCATCTCGATCGGCGGCGACGACACTCTCAAGACGGCCAACTTCCTCTACGCCTATCAGCAGCTTCTCCCGGCGGATGCGGTCAGGGTGCGTGTGATCCACGTCCCCAAGACGATCGACAACGACTACCAGGGAATCGACTTCACCTTCGGGTTCTTCACCGCGGTCGACGTCATGGCCAAGGAGCTCCTCAACATTCGCGCCGACGCCATCGCGACGCGTCGGTATTACGTGGTCGAGACGATGGGCCGCAAAGCCGGATGGCTCGCCTACGGCGTCGCCGTGGCCGGCGAGGCGCATCTCGTGCTCGGCGTCGAGGACGTCACCGGAGCGCTGGAGGACGACGGGTGTCTGAACCTGACCGCTCTGGCCGATCGCGTCTGTGATCTCATCGAGGCGCGGGAGGCGGCGGGCAAGCACTACGGTACCGTGGTGCTCGCCGAGGGCCTCGCGGAGATGCTTCCCGCCCGGGAGATCGATGGGCTCGACCGCGACGAGCACGGCCATCTCTCGCTCAGCCGGATGGACCTCGGCAAGCTGGTGGCCGCGCTGGCCGCGGCTCGCTTCGAAGCGCGGACTGGACGCGAGCAGAAGATCACCGGACTGCAGCTCGGCTACGAAGCCCGCTGCGCCGCACCGCACGCCTTCGACGTCATGCTCGGATGCCAGCTTGGGCTCGGCGCCTTCCGGGCGCTCACCGAGGAGGGGCTCGACGGCCACATGGTGAGCGTCTCGGGCCAGCTCGACTTGCACTACGTGAAGTTCTCCGACCTCGTCGATCCGAAGACGCTGGTCACCAAGGTCCGCTTCATCGATGGAGACAGTGACTTTCAGCAGCTCGCCCGGCGCCTCGAGACGCGCTTGCCGCTGTCGCCGCCCCGCTAGAACTCCTCGAGGTTCTCGGCCAGGAACTCCAAGATGATTCCGTTGTTTCGGTGGTAGCGCTCAGGGACGTCGTCCCACTCCCAGGCGTAGGCCTCGTCGGCCCACTGGACGACATCCATGATCTTCCGCGTGAAGGGAGGGAAACGCGCGTTCTGGGTTCCGGGGACATCGACCCAATAGCCGCTGAAGACCAGAAAGGCGTTGTGAGGATCGTAGCCCTCGACGTCCTCGACGATGCGACTCTGCAGCTCCGAGAGGCCGAGGGATCTCAGCGCGTAGTGAGGAACCCGCTGCGAGCGGAGGAAGCCAGGGGCCAGGATCTGCTCGGGGACCATCTCCGTCGGCGTGTCGTTCTCTTCGCCGTCCTCCTCGCGCATCACACGCTTGTCGAGATAGCCGGCTAGCTCCCGCAGGAGCGACAGTTGATAGACGCCGCTCGTGGGGTAGAGCGCATGCGAGCCCTCGGCCACGGCGACGACCGGGTGTCGGCCCATCTTCAGCGTGCGCGGGTCGTCGTATCGAACTCTCAGCCGCCCTTGCGTCCATCGCTTGAGCCTCGAGAGAAAGGAGATCGCCTGGTTCTCGAGGTGCCCGGAGATGATCATCGAGCTGGGCCCCTCGGTCGACTCGAACACCAACGTCATACTCTCGCGGTCGAAGACGTGGGGCCCGATCCCCGTCAACCGCGCGATGCCCGCCTTGGTATCGAAGGCGTAGATGAGATGGTAGCTGATGAAGAAGCGTTCGCGGTCGGGGTCTTCGGCGTAGGAGTAGTAGATGGTGGCGTTGCGAGGGTCACCGCCGAGCTTGGCGAAGACGCTGCGCCACATGCTCAGGAAGTTGAAGTCGAGCAGGTAGTCGGCGTGGCCGTTGAAGCGCATGAACTCGCCGAGCTGCGGCAACGGAATCGACTCGCGTCCGAAGATCGTCTTGATCTTCATGCGGTCGCCGCTGTTCATGACCTCCTCGGCCGTGAGCAGCGTCTCGAGCGATACGGGGAAGTACTTCTCGGCCTGGCTGAACACGAAGACGGGCGCGAAGCGTCGTGCGAGCTCGTCGATCTGCTCCCGGTCGAGTCGAAGCTCGGTCTGCACGAAGAGCAGCTGCTTCCACAGCTCCTTGCGCCATCTCCCCCGAGGACAAGAGGCATGGATCGTGAGCTCCCACACGCCGTGGGGATCGATGCCCTCGTCGAAGACGAGCTCGAAGCCCGGGTCTTCGGGCGAGATGGCCCCCTGTTTTTGGTGGTTCCCGCACACGACCCGGTAGTCGAGCTCGAAGGGCCCCTCACGCCGCAGCACTGCCCTCACGTCCTCGGGGTGGGTCCGCAGAGCGGTCAGGTCGAGCTCGAGCACCCGGTTGCCATGCTCGTCGAGACGCGTCGTTCGGATGTCGAGCATCCGCCGGACTGAGGGAGGGGCAGTCATGAAGCGAGTGGATCCTACACGTCGATGAGGCGGCTCATCGCGATGTCGACGTCAGACGTCGAGCAAGCTCGCCATCGAGCGTGCGGCGGCCTCGCAAGGGGCTCGCGGCTACTCATCGGGAGGCGTCTCGACGCTGACCGCGCGCAACCGGAAGATCTTTCCGCCGCCGAGGGTCTTGATGACGACCTCGTCGGGCGTGACCAGGGTGCCGTCGAGCAGGTCACCGTCGAGAAAGACCCACGCACCGGGCTGTAGCTTCTTCATCTCTGCGAGGGCGGTGGCGTCGGCCGGAATGACGTAGAGCATCTCGATGGAGCCCTTGGGCTGGGTGGGGGCCTTCCAGCTGACGTTGCCATCCTCCATGTCGGTGATCTCCACTTTGGAGGGATCGGCGTACTCACCAGTGACCAGGATGAGCTGGTGCGTGATGAACTCGGCGGGAGCCGACCGAACCCGTCCCACCTGGTGCACGTAGCCGACGATCTCCGGCTCCATGTTCCAATTGGCGGAGTAAGTCTCGCCGTCGAAGAGCAGCACGCCGTCTGGATCCTCCGACAGCCGCGCCACGATCTCTGCCGGGTCGGGCGGGAACCAGTCGTCCCAGTACTGGATGTAGACGTTGACTGCGATGATGAGCCCGAGGACGCCGAGGATGATGAAGGTCCTGAGGTTGGAGGGCGACTCGTCCGGAGCCGCCGGGGGAACCCAAGCGCCGCGGGGGGACGTCGAAGCTCCGGGGCCCGGTGCGCTCTCGCGTGCCGCGACCGGGGGGACGGCGCCCCCGGCTCGAGGAGAACCAGGTCCCCGACCGGGTGCACCCGGTCCGGCAGGAGGCGTCGCGGGCGCCACCGGTCGAAATTCCTGCTCGCGTCTCACGGCCGCCGGGTCGACGTCGAGCTCGATGTCTAGATGGTCGCTCGCGCCGTCTTCGTCGAAGGGGTCATGCACGCGAAGGCGATCCTATCGCAGGTCGTCCCGCCAATGGGAAGCGCCCTCATCCGAGTTCGAGCGGTCGCGTCGAAGCGCTCATGCGCCCCCGTTTCAGGATTTAGGGACTGACGTAAGTGATTGAAGTTACTTGTTCGCGTCGGCCTCGAGTGACGGAGTACTTGTCGCCGCGTCGAATTTTCGACACATCATGACCAGGTATACACGTGTCTAATCTAGCTGCGACCGAGCGTCTTCGGACCGTCATCGAGGTGGTCCGGGACAACGCGACCGAGACCGAGCACGCGATCACGTTCGTGCGCGCCAACGGAGAGGAGCGGGTCGTCTCGTATCCGGATCTGTGGGTGGAGGTCCGACGTCGAGCTGCGGCCTTCGCGGCGCGCGGGCTGCAGAAGGGCGACCGGGTGGCGCTGGTCTTGCCTGAGCCGGACGAGTTCGTCCTCACCTTCCTCGGCGCCCTCGCGGCCGGCGTGGTGGCGGTTCCGATGTACCCGCCGCAGACGTTGGCCAAGGTCGAAGCCTACGGCGCGACCCTGCGTCACGTGCTGGGAGCGTCGGAAGCCAAGGCCCTCGTCGCCGGCGAGGGGATCCGGTCGATGCTGGCCGAGCAGATCGTCGGCGACGGCTTGCCCATCTGGCTCGAGCGCGACCTCCGCGTCGATACGGTGCCGGAGGAGCTCACCACCGCGGTCGGCATGGACGATCTGGCCTTCCTTCAGTTCACCTCCGGGAGCACCTCGCAGCCGAAGGGGGTCATGGTGACCTTTGGCAACCTCGCCGCCAACGCCCACGCGATCATGTTCGACGGGCTCGAAGCGACGCCGCAGGACAAGGGCGTGAGCTGGCTGCCGCTCTTCCACGACATGGGTCTCATCGGGTTCGTGGTCGCGCCGCTCTACGCCAAGGTTCAGGTGATGTTCCTGCCTACGATGAGCTTCATCCGTCGGCCTTCGACTTGGCTCGACGCCATCCACCGCTTCCGCGGCACGATCACATTCGCCCCCAACTTCGCCTTTGCGCTGGCCACCCGCGCCGTTCGTGCCTCGCAGGCCCGTGATTGGGACCTGTCCTGCATGCGTGCCCTCGGCTGCGGCGCCGAGCCCATCCAGGCGGACGTCCTGCGCGCCTTCCTCGACCGCTTCGCCGAGCAGGGACTGAAGGCCACGAGCATCCTCCCGTCTTACGGCATGGCCGAGGCCACCCTCGCCATCTCCTTCGCCGACCTGCACGACACCCTGCACACCGACGTCATCGACGGCGAAGCGCTCAAGGACGGGCGCGCCGTTGCGGTCGAGGCGGGCAGCTCGGGTAGCACGGAGCTGGTGGCCTGCGGGTCGGCCTTCCCGAACCACGAGGTGGTGGTGGTCGACGCGTCTGGCATGCCCGCGGGGGAGCGGACCGTGGGAGAGATCTGGATGCGCGGGCCCAGCCGCACCGAAGGCTACTTCGGCAACGCCGGGGCGACCGAGGAGGCCTTCGGCGACGGATGGCTGCATACCGGCGACCTGGGCTACTTCGCGGAGGGCCAGCTGTACATCTGCGGGCGGGCCAAGGACCTCATCATCCTCAACGGCAAGAACTACTACCCGCAGGACATCGAGAAGGTCGTGTCCGAGGTGGACGGCGTGCGCGACGGGCAATGCGTCGCCTTCTCGCGTCTCGACGAGCGTGGGGCGGAGGTGGCCGTGGTCGTGGCCGAAGCGCGTCGCGCCGCGGTGACCTCGCCGGAGATCAGGGACGCCATCGTCGCCGCCGTGCGCCGGGAGATCGGCGTCACGCTCGACGAGGTCATCTTCATTCAGCGCGGGACCTTGCCCAAGACGTCCAGCGGCAAGGTGAAGCGCAGCGCCGCACGACAGCGTCTCCAGTCGAACACACTCAGCCTGTTGCGGGCCGACGGTCCCAACAGCGAGCTCCCCCCGCTGCGAGAGCCGGCGCGGCAGCCCGCCTCGCTGTCCCACTAGGCGCGTCGTTGCATCGCGCCACGTACGCGTGAGCCCCACGGGCTACAGCCGAAGGGGATGTGGGGCTATGTTCTCGGCACCATGACCGCCGTCGAAGCCTCCCCGAGCCCGGTATCTCTGCCGGTGCCTCACCTCGAAGCCGAGCTGAACTTTCAGCGCAAGGCCGCCCTCGCGCACGGCGGAGCCGTCGATCACGCAGGCCGGGTCCACGTCTCGCCCGCGCGCCGTTTCGACCTCGGGCGCACGATCTTCGGCCGGCTCCAGGGCACGCTCCCGCGGCTGATGATGAAAGACAAGCTCGGGAAGGACGTCTTCTGGAGCGACGCCGCGGTGGCGGAGATCGAGGCGGCCTACGCGCTCTCCGAGAAGAGCCAACCCACGCCTCCCGTCGATGCGGACCTGGTCTCCTTCATGGTCGAGGGCTGCGACTTCTCGATGGAGCATGCGGATGGCACGTTCCTCGAGCATCTCGTCTTTTGCCACGACTACGCGGTGAAGTACTTTCCTGGGCACTCGGCCAAGGTCGCCCTGCTGCACTCCATTCTCGGGACCGCGACCAACACCTTCCCCATGCCGATCGCGCGGTGGCCCTCCCTGAAGGAGCGGCTCACCGACTTCGAGGCGCTTCACATCGAGGCCTTTCCTTCGGTCCTCCGCCTCTTTTACGACCAGCAGCTCCTCTCGGAGCTCGGCCGCAATCTCCATCGGCTCGACCGTCTGGAGGCGCTGCATTGCCACCGGGTCATCGACGACGCCCCCTTGGCGATCGACGCGGAGAACCTCTGGATCCAGCTCAACTACCACCTGATGCACTTCGTCGACTTCATGCCGGCCGCGAATTGGGGAGCACGGCTGTCGGACCCACTGTTGCGACAATTCCGTGAGCTGTCCGCCTTCCTCGACCGCGCGGGGCAGCGCCGGGCGAAGGTCGACGTGGCCTTCCCGGAGCACATGTCGCTCCCCACCGGAGAGACGGCCACCGTCATTGGGCGCGTGGCAACCGTCCTGCCCCCGCGGGTCACGACGGTGCTCGCCCGAAAGACCATCCGTCGCTACTCCGAGCTCGCGGGGCACAGCCTGGACTACCGCCTCGAGTGGCGCTGAGCGAGGCCTGAGCCACCTCGCGTAGCTGAAGCAGCTTCTGTAACCGGATCATGCGAGATCCGGCCAAGTGCCGACTGGTGGACACATGGACCACCTGATGACGGTTCGGGCTGAATGGGCTCAGCCGGTTGCGCCGCGTGCCGTTTCAGTAGTTTACAGGTGACGAATAGCCTGTGTGGCCATGTCCTACATTGTGGCACGATGGGTGCAGAGGGGTGAGGCGACCCTACGGGCTGGAGAGGCCCACGAGAATGGGGAGGAGAACCATCATGAAGCTCAACAAGATCGCATCGCTTTTCGCTATCGCCCTCGCTCCACTGCTCGCCGCCGGCGCGCAGGGCTGTTCCACCGACGACTCGAGCAGTCAGGTCGACAACGTCATTCAGCTCAGCGACTACACGGTCGACTTCGACCGGATGAACGCGCAGTACCCGTCCGAGGTGCCGATCACCGAGATCGAGGATGCCTGGACCGCGATCGTCAAGGTCGGTGACCAGACCATCCCGAGCCCGACCCACCTGTTCGGGAACGTCGTGAACATCATCCCGTACAGCAACGAGGACGGTGGCGTCGATGCGGCGGGGGAGCCTTTCGCCCGCGGCGACCAGGAGATCGCCAAGGTCTTCCCGCCGGGAGCCGTCGGCATCGGCCTCAAGATGCACCGCCCGGAGAAGCGGGTCGTCGACCTCAACACCGCCGACGCCGCGGACATGAAGGAAGACTTCAAGCTCCAGGACACCCACATCGAGGTCGTCGTCGGCGTCGAGAAGGCGGAGCACGGCCACCCGGGGGCCATCACGCTGAACAACCCGCAGAGCTACGAGAATGGTCGCTTCGGCGACGCGACCTACTCGATGATCTTCCTGACGCCGAACTACCCCGACTACATCAACGTCGACCTCGAGGCGCAGTACGAGTCCAACATCCGCACCGCCCTCATGGGCTTCAACGCGGTCACCGACTTCCCCGGCGACTACAACGGTGGTGACCCGCTCGGCGCCAACAACCCCGAGGCGCTCCTCGAGTACGTCGACAACATGGTCAAGGCCATCGCGGGCGATGCGGAGGCCAAGGCCTGGTTCGAGCAGGACCAGAACCTCATCTACTGCGCCGAGCTCGCCTTCATCGCGATGAGCGGTGGCCTCATCGCGCCGCTGAACAAGAGCTTCATGGAGCCGCGCGTCGGCGCCGAAACCTGGGCCGCCTTCGCGGCGCAGGTCG
>JGI12048J13642_10258315_pt1 | contig 12904 bp, 7 predicted proteins | sample ElkSlonscriptome_16_FD_13642 | JGI IMG/M metagenome (IMG submission 13642) | reverse complement strand
TTAGCCAATTCCACAGTAGGAAGCAAAGACTGACTCCCGGTTCTAGGTTGGATTTGAACAACCAGCCGATGAGATTAGGAATTAGGAATTCGGCTAATAGCCAGAGTTTCTTTTTCCAGGTTTTGGATGTTTGAGATTTCATGGTTTGACCTCGTTAAATTTGGGGCTATGAGGTCTAGTGTGGCGATGGAATAAATAGATTGAAAACTGCAAGAAAGTAACCGTAACTCCCACCACCTACTTAGGCGATTTATTCCGGATTCGCATTGTACCAAGCTGCCAAATTCTCTACTATTGCCAGCAACGCCCGTCAATCCCAAATCAGCCAACAATGGGCATTGTTGAAGATGCCACAGAAGACTTACTTTTCAGCCGCTACGAATGCGAAACCCTTGCCCAATCCTACGGCGTTTCTGCTGACAAACGCCTGCAAGGGCGCAAGGCGACAGTAACCGAATACCAAACCTTAGCCTCACAGGTGCAAATTCTCCACTCTAGCCATCATGCTACATCGAATCCTACACAACCCCTAGACTCTTATTTAGTATTAGGGGATGGTTCCCTAACCCTGAGTCAACTCATCAGCCCCGGTTGGCGAATGCCCAATTTATCTGATGTATTTGCCTGCTGCTGCGAAGTTAATTTTAGTCTCAATAAACTTACCGATGATTTACTCAGTTTAGCCACCGGATTTCTCTGTGCTGGAGCCAGGAGTGTAGTGAGTACGCAGTGGTCGGTAGAGGACTTAGCCAGCGCCCTATTAGCGATTTTTTACTACAATTTCCGTCAGGCGGGGATGAGCCGTTCTCAGGCGTTACAGCAGGGGCAGATTAAATTGCGGAATTTAACCGGAGAGGAGTTTGCCAGGAATTATCAAGGGGAGATGGGCAAGTCGTTGCAACAGCAGTATGATCAGGCGATGACTCGGCGGAATGATGCCAACGTTAAGGGTGATGTGGCTGAGTGCCAGAAGTGGCAGGATTTAGCGGATAAAATTCAGGTACAACAGCAGCATTTGCAGTCGTTGGCGCAGGAGAAACAGCCTTTTTCTCATCCCTATTATTGGGCTGGTTTTGTCTCTCAGGGATTGGCTTGAGAATGGTCATTGGTCATTGGTCATTTGTCGTTTGTCTTACTCGCTCCCTGGAGGATAAGCTGTCATGCATTTAAATTGGGTATTAGTAGCGAGCAAGATTCAAAGCCTCTCCCAATAAAAAAATATATTCCGCTTCCCTCTCCTTGTAGGAGAGGGCTAGGGAGAGGTTTTCCACATCCCCTTATGAGTCACATATATCAATGGTTTCGGCGCTTCCAAAAGGCTAGCAAAAAATTGGTGTAGAGGCGAGACGTTCCATGGAACGTCTCTACAAACTGCATAAGCTTCCTAGATTCAGAGATAGCTCTGAGTAACCCCATTCTGGAAGCGCCCTCCTATGCTAAAAGCCAAACAACTCTTACAGAATCGCTACCAACTACAACAATGTTTATCCCAAAATGCGGGGCGTCAAACCTGGCTAGCTGAAGATACCACCCAAACACCACCACAACAGGTAATCGTCAAGCTACTGGCGTTTAGTCCTCAGATGGAGTGGGACGAGTTTAAACTCTTTGAACGTGAGGCGCAGGTTCTCAAAACCTTGAACCATCCCCGCATCCCGAAACATCGGGATTATTTTTCCTTAGATGAACAGATGGGTCAAGGATTGTGCTGGTTTTGTTTAGTACAGGATTATATTCCCGGTCAATCGCTTCAGCAATTACTTAATCAGGGAAAGCATTTCACACTCGCTCAGGTACGTTCCATCGCGATTCAAATTTTAGAGATTTTGAGCTATTTACATGGGTTGAATCTACCTGTACTGCATCGCGATATTAAACCCAGTAATTTAATTTTTCAAGAGGATGTCGATGCGGCTCAAGGTGCATCTGTCTATTTAGTTGATTTTGGCGCTGTTGCTGACCCCACTGTAGTTGAAGGCGTCACGTTTACGGTTGTCGGTACAGCAGGTTATGCCCCCCTCGAACAATTTTGGGGTAAAGCAGTTCCCGCCTCAGATTTATATGCGTTGGGCGCTACATTAATTCATTTATTAACGGGGACAGCACCCGCTGATTTACCTCAGCAAAATTTACGTATTCATTTTCGCGATAGGGTCAGTTTAAGTCCTAGTTTTGTGAATTGGCTGGAATCCCTGACTGATCCAAATTTGGAGCGGCGATTTAATTGTGCGTCTCAAGCTACATCCACACTCAATAATCTTAATCGATACTATTTATATAAAAATCATCGTCGCATTGATCGAAATAAAGTTTTGGTTAAACCATCCTTGACAATATTCTGGTCATGGATAATTAAAATATACATTGTACTAGGTATTGCCGCGTCGCTCGTGATTCCATTTATGATGTTTTTTAGTACAATGATAGGATTTTGTATGCAAGAATGTCGAGCCGGAGAAGGAGTTCTCATGTTTTTAATGATTCCTTTTTTTATTGTGACATCAGTGCTAACCTGCAAAATACTAGCAGAATCATCTAAAAAACAAGTCAAATAAATTAAACATTATTTGATTAAAGCAGGAGGTAAAAACATGAAAACAACGAAATATGTTTTAAATAAACGCTATCAACTCCGAGAAAAAATTAGCGAAAGACCGAGTCGTCAGACTTGGCGAGCCCTTGATTTAGCATCCGAATCTAAACGAAAATTAGTTATTATTAAATTACTCCCCTTTAGTCCTCAGATGCAATGGGAGCATCTCAAATTATTTGAACGGGAAGCTCAGGTACTCAAAAATATCAATCATCCCCGGATTCCTCGCTATCTCGACTATTTTTCAGTGGACGAGGAAGATGGTACTGGATTACGTTGGTTTGCCTTAGTACAAGAATATATTTCTGGTCAGTCTTTGCAACAGTTGCTTGATCAAGGTAAACGTTTTACCGAACATCAAGTCCGTTGCTTTGCTGAAGAGATTCTGACTATCTTAACCGACTTGCATGAACTGAGTCCCCCTATTATCCATCGCGACATTAAGCCAAGTAACCTAATTTTAGGAAAAAACAATCAAATCTATCTAGTTGATTTTGGTGCGGTGCAAGATAAAGCTAAAGCTGAAGGTGCCACGTTTACTGTCGTCGGAACTAGCGGCTATACGCCACCAGAACAACTCTGGGGGCGTGCTGTACCCGCCAGTGATCTTTACGCCTTGGGAGCAACGTTAATTCATCTATTAACGGGTATTGCTCCTGCTAATTTACCGCAGTCTGAGATGCGACTGGACTTTCAGACAAATATTCAAGTTAATTTAAATCATGTTTTTGCGAAATGGCTTGAGATGATGACTGAACCAGCGCTAGAAAAACGGTTTCCTCAAGCCAGAAAAGCTAAATCAGCATTGCTAGAAATTGATGCAATTCGTCGAGAAATAATTGCTAAAACTGTACAAAATATTCACCAAAAAAATAGACGTAAATCTCGCCATCTACGTCTCTTCGTTTTAATAACACTTCAGTTTAGTATTACTGCTGGGGTTGTTTTTGGCTTAATCTTGCCCACATTCAAGAAAATAGATACAGAATACTCTGAATCAGAAGCACAAGATTATGGTGGTTCAATGAATCGAGCACAACAATCTTATTTCCGGGATAAAGATGAATTTTCTGATTCCATGGATGATCTTGGTTTAGGAATAGCAACGGAAACAAAATCTTACATCTATTCAACTCAGGCTACTCCCTTATATGCTTTTAACTATGCAATTTCTAAGAAAAGTTACCTTAAAGGCTTTGTTGGCGGTGTATTCTTAGGGAAACCCAAACCGGATACCAATAAATTAACAACAGTAGTAATTTTTTGTGAGTCGAAATATTCCGGAAAAACACCTCCTGCTGATCCAGTTGTAAAAAATGGTGTACTAGAATGCGGAGTGGGGACAACAAGAGTAGATTCTGATTATTCAGAAATGTCTACGACTTTGGGAGAAGACGGAAAAATAATTTATGAATCGTTAAATTATGCCCAAAATAGCAAATATACCCAAGCGCTAAATAGGGCTAAAACCATACAAAATGACGTGGCGAAAGATAAGGCATCCGCTGCCATTATACACGAGTTAATAAAAGCCAAACAGTATGAACAAGCCATTCACGTAGCTAAAACCATTGAAAACTTCTGGGTAAAAGTCAGTACCTTGGATACAATCGTGCGCGAGTTAGCGGCTGCGGGTAAGTCGGATCGTGCCATGGAAATCGCTGAAACCATCCAATCGTACTATGGTGGTAGGGAGAAAATGTTAGACGCGATCGCGAACTATGAAAATTCTCAGTAAGCAACACCAGCCAAGTTTACATTACCCTAAGCCTCTTCCTTCTGAAAGAGAATTAAGCCCTGAACTCAAGCCCTGAACTCAAGTACTCGAAGAGAAGCCGCTCCGCGTCTACGGGCTAAAAGCTTAAACCCGTTAAAACGGGTTCATATTATGTCCGGTCAAACACCTCTGAATAAAACGCCTGAAACCTTGGTTTTTACCGCATTGCAATTATGGGCAATCGTCAGGACATGATATCAAAGGCTTCCCCAGTAAGCTTTAGCTTACTTTAGCTTTAAGCCGGAAATTTATTTCCAGGCTCTTAATGTTAGCGACATTCTACAAAGAGGCGAGAAATAAGCCTATACAGCGATCAATGAAACGGGAAGGAACCAATCAATGACAATAGTTCATGACTGACTATTGACTACCGTCATGAACCTGCCAATCGTCTATCACCCCGACTACGTTACCCCCCTTCCACCCGGACATCGTTTTCCCATGTCCAAATTTGGCAAACTCTGTGAACTTCTCCTCGCCGATACGATTGTCACCCCCGAACACATCCACACTCCCAACCCCCCACCCACAGAATGGATTCAACTGATCCACACCCCTGACTACATCCAGGCTTACTGTAACGGTACACTTGACCCGAAAGCCCAGCGTCGGATTGGATTACCCTGGAGTCCCGGTTTGGTGACGCGAACCTGTACGGCGGTTGGGGGGACAATTCTGACGGCTCAACTTGCCCTGAGTCATGGTATTGCTTGTAATACGGCGGGAGGAACTCATCATGCGTTTCCCAGCTACGGATCAGGCTTTTGTATCTTTAACGATTTGGCGATCGCGACTCGTGTCCTCCAGACTTTGGGATTAGTCCAAAAAATCCTAATTCTTGACCTCGATGTTCACCAAGGAGATGGTACGGCGTTTATTTTCCAAAATGACCCCACTGTCTTTACCTTCTCCATGCACTGTCAGGTCAATTTCCCCGCCACGAAACAAAAAAGTGATCTTGACATTCCTCTCCCGGTGGGTATGGATGACGATGCTTACCTACAAACCTTAGCCCACTATCTCCCCGATATCCTCTCTGACTTCCAGCCTGACTTGGTTCTCTATGATGCTGGAGTAGATACCCACGCTTGCGATCGCTTTGGTAAGTTAGCCTTAACCGATAGGGGAATTTACCGCCGTGAAATGCAGGTACTCAGCACCTGTATCGCCGCAGGCTACCCTGTCGCCAGTGTGATTGGAGGCGGCTATGGAGATGACCTGAAAGCATTAATCTACCGTCACTCTCTCCTCCATCGTGCCGCTAATGATGTTTATCGTCATCAGACGTAGACGTAGGGTGGGCATTGCCCACCTGACATACGGTTAATGATGTTTATCATCATCGGGTATGAAGAGAACAGGGAATGGAAGGCGTTACCTCTAGAGGCACGGCAATGCCGCGCTTGTCTAGAATCATTCAAAATTTATAATCAATCTCTCAGCACTGATACACTTGAAGAGTTAAGAGGTTGCTCTACCCAGCTCTAGGAGATACTGTGCTGCTATCGAAAGGCTTTGAAATTGAGATGTATACTGGCACTCCCCTTGGGGAGATTGTTGGTCTGTCTGATCGGATTGTGGCATCCTTGGATGGCTTCATGCGGGAACCCGATACCCGCAATGTCGAATATACCACGGCTCCTTTATGCTGCTATGACCGCCTCTTATGCGCTTTGGTACGCCCACGCCAGCACCTCCGCACTTATCTGAAAACTCTGGGAAACTACACCCTGATTCCCGGCAGTACCCTGTCTCTAGGAGGGAGCGATCGCTTCTACCGCTCTGACCCGCAAAATCCTTATCATGACTACATTGAGAAAACCTATGGAAGTAATGTGGTCACCGCTAGTGTTCATATCAATGTGGGCATTTCTGACCCAGAAGTGCTGATGCAAGCCTGCCGTCTGGTACGAGTAGAAGCCCCCTTATACCTAGCGTTAAGCGCATCATCTCCCTTTCTCGACGGACAAGCCACAGGATATCACTCCACGCGCTGGGCGATTTTTCCGCAAACGCCGTCTCAGGTTCCCCTATTTGAAAGCCATGCTCACTTTATTGAGTGGACAGAAGCCCAACTCGAAGCCGGAACCATGTGTAACGTGCGCCATCTTTGGTCATCGGTTCGTCCCAATGGTAATCGACGCCCCTATGATTTAAATCGTCTGGAATTGAGAATTTGTGATTTAGTCGTTGATCCGATTGCGTTGCTAGCGATAACAGCTTTACTGGAAGCCCGGTTAACCCAGGTTTTAAACGATCCGCATCTTGATCCGCTCTATAACGGTAATGTATCCACTCGTGCAGGTGATTTAGTCGCCCTCACTGAAGCCAATGAAATGGCGGTTGCCCAGTCTAGCTTAGATGCAAAACTCACCCATTGGCAGGATGGCAGAACGATTTCGGCACGGGAATGGATTGATGAACTCTATCAAGAGGTTTTACCCATTGCCAAAGCAAAAGGCTTCAGTTGCTTCCTCTCGCCCCTGAAAAAGATTCTCCGCCAAGGGAATACAGCCGGACAGTGGTTACAACTGCAATCTGTGGGCTTTGACACGCAGCAAATTCTCAACCGAGCGATTCAAGACATGACGGAACAAGAAAACGAACTTGAAGATAAGTTATGTCAGGCTTTGGTGGCTTAATAACCAGGAGGGATGATTTGTCAAGACTATTCGGGCTAAAAATTAAAATATCTAATCAGGTTCTCCCCAAAAGCTGATATAAAAAAAACATATATTATCACTATTTCCAATGGGTCTAATCCAATTCATTCAGTCTCCCTGAGTGTGTAGGGTAGGATTGAAAAGAGATTTGAGGTTTTATGCTTAGGGTTGTCTTAGTTTGCCCCCAAATTCCGCCCAATACAGGCAATGTCGCCCGTACCTGTGCCGCTACAGACACGGAGTTACATCTAGTTGGACCCTTGGGATTTGAAATTAGCGATCGCTACCTCAAGCGAGCCGGACTTGACTATTGGCCCTATGTCAAGTTTCACTACCATGAAACCTTGGAGGCATTTAATCAGGTTTCCCAAAAGCTGGGAGGGCGATGGATTGGTTTCAGCACTTCTGGGCAATGCAGTTATGTTCAATTCCAATTTCAACCGAATGACTGGTTGTTATTTGGCAGCGAAACCCAAGGATTGTCCCCATCTGTTTTAACCCGTTGTGGCGCAACTGTGGTTATTCCAATGACACAACCCGGTGTTCGCAGTTTAAATCTTTCGGTCAGCGCGGCTTTGGGTTTGTTTGAAGCACGGCGTCAATTGGGATACCTGATCTAGGAAGACCATTCCCGGATAGCGTTCAAGTATTTAATCAGAAGAAGCTTCCACCTTCAGCAGCCGCTAATTCCTGAGACTTGGCTTGACCTGAAGCGTTTAAACGTACAACAAGATACTACATTTATGTATACTGCCGTATATATAACTTTATTTAATCGGATCAAGGTTTAATTAAAATTAATTAAAATTTAACAAGTTCCCCCTTTGTGCAGATGGCAATGTTCTTGATTTATCTCTGCCTAAAAATTAATGACGCTGAATTCAGCTATCTAGAATACGGAAAAGCCACTCCTTTGATAAGAAATTTCTATACAGAAGAGTCCTGCCCAATCGAGGCGGATTGATAGATTTTAATCATCCCAAGCCGATTACCTTAGGAGTCTCAAACCCTATCTCCGCAGGAGGAAGCGCGATTTTAGCAGAGGGAAAGTCACCGACAACAGCGTTTCCAACCCGGGGAAGCTTGGGAAGACTGTACGGTTGTTCTTTACCAAAAATTCACGTAGAGTGCCGTCTGTAATCGTTAACTGCTAAACTATCGGTTGCTAGACTATGAGCTTGAGCTCTATACAGTTGCTAAATCCTGCGATCACCGGATAGCCTGAAAGGCTGAGAAAGCAACAAACCGACTTTAGAGTTCGGTTTGAAACTCTAGCCCTCTTCCGGAGAAAAGCCTGTCAAGTCTGTATGTTCTATGCACAACCCTTGGCAAAAACCGCCCGACTATCAACCGTGTCTCGTTTATCAAGTATGAAAATATATTCGTCCAGAGACAGCGAGTTATGGCTTAATAAAGGGTGAATCGAGCGGTGATCGTCAACAACTAGAAATTTATCCAGTCAGATTAGCTTGTCTAAATCAAAAAAGCAGGGTACTCTTGCCTAAGTATGTTCACTGTCCGTGATCTAAATCACATTTTAGAGTGAGATCCCTCATTGACTGGGAAAACCATTTAGGAACTGTTAAGTGCTCGTCACACACTAGGAGGTCGTTTTTGAAACGGACATTTACGCAGAAGGTTAAACAGGTTCCTTCGTGTGCAGCCAACTCCGCCCACTCCTTTGAGGCTTTGTTGAAGCTTTCTGGGGAGAAGCCGCCAGTCGGCGCAACCATTCCGACCGAAGGCAACCGCAGAGCTAGGACGTCTGCAGCCATGATTGGATTGGCAATTTCCATGGGAGCTTCCAGCTTGTTGTTACCCCAACAAGGTGATGAAGCCGTAGCCTTGGAACCCATTGCCTCTGAGCCAACGCTGACAACTTTGCCTGTTGGCGTGTCAACGCCTGCGTCTGTGCCAACAGAAAGCGAACCAGACGTTGCCACTCTCTCGAAACTGCCGCTAGCTACACCAGCTCCAACCCCAGCCCAATCGGCACCTGTCGTACAACACAATGTACAGCAAGGGCAAACGCTATGGGAGGTTTCGCAAACCTATAAAGTAGCTCCAGAAGCGATCGCGGCGTCGAATCCTGTCCAACCCAACGCCAATCTGGCAGTTGGACAGCAGCTAAAAATCCCGACCGTGAACGGTATTGTTCACGAGGCTAAACCGGGAGAAACGGTCGAATCCGTATCCAAATCTTACGGAGTCGAGCCAAATCAGTTACGGAACTCTACCGGGATATCCGCATCCGGTCAGCTCAAAACGGGTGAATCCGTCACCGTTCCGGGTCAGGTCGATGACCGGCTCAAGGCGAGACAAGATGTTGCTGTTGATAATTTAAAGCACAAACGGAACCGCTTAAATAACAGTCTGGCGGAGTTGAGGTCTGAGGAGTCCATCAACCGAACAGCAACAGCAGCGACGCCATCGGCGTCAGCAACCCGTCTCCCAGGGGCAGAACGTACCCCAGCGTCAGCGGCGACGAATTCTAACAGTGCTATTGGTATCCCAGTTCCCACTCCGGAAATTGCGGCATCACCGACAGTAGACTCAACGGCGGTCAACCAATCTCAATCTCCTGTCGTTATTCCCGTTCCGACACCAGAAATTGCCGCCTCACCGACGGTGGACTCCCTAGGGGTCAATTCGTACCAGTCACCCGTGGTGATTCCGGTTCCCACTCCAGCCTCCGAAGCCGCCTCAGGTTCCAAATCCAAAGCGGCTCGCTCATCGGAATCGTCTGTGGTGATTCCGGTTCCCACTCCAGACACAGCCGCGTCTCTGGCGATTGAGGAAAACACACCGAAGCCATCACCGTCATCCGTGATGATTCCGGTTCCTACGCCAAGTCCAGAGCATTTGACCTCACCAGAGGTATCGGAAGACCAAACACCGATCACCTTCCCCAATTCAAAGCTGGAACCCGTCACAACGCCAGAAATCACTGCTCAACCCCCAACACCGCAGCCCGTGGTGATGGAAACGGTGGTAGCGAATAGAGCGGCGACGAGTACTTACGCGGTTAAACCTGGAGATACAGTAGACGCGATCGCACGTCGCTATGGTTTATCCCGTTCTGAATTAATTCAAGCGAACGGCTTAAATAATCCCAACCTGATTCGGGTCAATCAACAACTCACCATTCCCACGCCGCCATCGGCTGAGTCATCTGAGCAACGAGTCACGTTTTTACCAGGGATTCAGGAGCAATCCAACAATTCGGTGACTCGCTCAGTCCAACCAGAGGTTGAAGCACCCAGAGTCGTTGTTCCCACCACAGCAACATCCGCCTCACCGATTACCCCAACAGTACCCACATCTCAACCGCCAACCGCTTCATCAACTGTTCTTGCCCAATCCTCCGTTGGTGAAAACGCCCCAACCAATACCCCTATCGCGTTAGAGGCGAAACGGAATCAGCCCGCTAACGCCGGGGACAACCCCTACGTTGAACGCTTGAGGGCGGATATTCTGAGAATGCGGGCAGAATATCGCCGTCAGCAAACCACGGGTCAAACCAGTTCACCGAGCGAAGTGGTGGTTCCATCTGTGCCAGTTGCGCCGAGTGTAGCTGAGCAATCAACACCCATTAGGGTCAATCCGGAATTCAATCCGCAGCGGTATGAACAAGAAACTCAAGCCACTTCAGTTTCCATCGCAGTACCGCCACCTGCGGCAACCCCATCTGAACCGAAGGAGCAGGTTGTAGCCGCCGCCCCAGCCCCACCAGCAAGTTATAACCCCATGCTGCAAACCCCGGTTGGGACAACGGTTGCACCTCAATTGCCTCCTCTGTCCGCTCCGGATATGTACTTGCCGGACAGCCCTGCCCCATTTAATGGCTATATTTGGCCCAGCAAGGGGGTTTTAACCTCTGGCTACGGGATGCGTTGGGGACGTATGCACAAGGGGATTGATATTGCAGCTCCTATCGGTACACCGATTGTGGCAGCTGCCCCTGGTGTTGTCGTCACCGCTGGTTGGAATTCCGGTGGCTACGGCAAATTGGTGGAAATCAAACATCCGGATGGTAGCTTGACCCTCTATGCTCACAACCATCGAATTTTGGTGCGTCGGGGTCAAGAGGTTGACCAAGGGCAACAAATTTCGGAAATGGGTAGTACGGGTTACAGTACCGGACCCCATTTGCACTTTGAGGTTCATCCAGGAGGACGCGGAGCCGTTAATCCAATGGCTTTTTTACCCAAGAATCGGTAGTTGGTTCTCCCAGCGACAGAAGTGTGTAGAGGCGTTGCCTGCAACGTTTCTTCTGGCGGGACACAGTTCAAATGGTGTAGTTAGAGTAGGTTGGGTTGAGCGAAGTCGAAACCCAACCGAATCTAGACCTAAAGCCCTGACTACGAACCAAGTCTTTCGGGATTGGCGAAACCCTTGATATACCGTAGGGTGGGCACTGCCCACCACCCTTAAGCCAGTGGCATTCATCTGGAATAGATGTTGGAAAATGTGCTTGTGTTCACGTAAGCTTTATGCTAAATTAAGGAGGCTGTGAAAAAAAACGGCTCAGTAGCTCAGTGGTTAGAGCAGGGGACTCATAAGCCCAAGGTCGTTGGTTCAAATCCGACCTGAGCCATTTGTTAGAAACTTTATAGAGTAAGCTTTTCGGGGGAATAGCCTTAGTTACGGTGGGGCTGTTCTACCGAATTTTTATGAATTTGACTATTGACTTTGACTATGAATCGACTCTGATTAAAGCTTAGGTGTTCATAGCCGTAGTTACAGTATTTTATCGATTTGACTATTGGGTTTGAGTTAAATGACTGAAAGTCCTATCCTAAAAGATTTTCAGCCATCGATTATCTATTACCTTCAACGCATTGAATGCTGAGAGGTCTGTCTTTTTTTTGTCATTAGGTAGACTCAGTAGACCCTACTAAGTCCATGCAATCAAGACTCTGAGCAGGATATAGCCTACTCAGGGTATTCTTATAGGGTGTCTAAGTCCTTATTCAAATGCCTATTGACCGCGAGAAAAACAAGCAACTCAAAGTGACGATACCGAATGACCTCCACAGAAAGCTGAAAATTATATCGACAAAAATAGGTATTCCAATGGCTCAGATGCTATTGCAGTCAGCAGTAGAAAAGTATAGAGAGGAGTTGAAGGAACTTGAGCAAGAAGAATAAAGCAATTAGCTCCTAAATTGCTGATAATTTAGCAAAATAACTCCTATAGCTTTATTGGTTATAGGATTTTTAAAACCTCTCAACCTGCACTGATGGAGCTTGATTTGCAGTAAACGGATGTATTTGATTCAAATTTTGCATATAAACAGGACACTTTGCATCAATTAATACAAAAAAAGCAGATAGCGTCGATAAGGTTAACCTGAGATTAACCCAGACAGGATAAAATCTCTGGAACAAAAAATTCCAGGGACGGTTATTCGGTTGGCTAATCTCACAAAAAACTCTATTTGGTGTGAGAGACGAACGTGAATCAAGCTAAAGTTTTTAGGATTGCCTTACTTAATGTTCCGACAATTTTAGGGATAATAATTGGGCTGTCTACCGCCGCGATCGCAGGTGAACCAACCCCATCAACTCAAGGTATCACCGATCAGAATACCCAACAGCCGAGTTCAATTGCCCAAATGCCCCTGAATCTGGAGATTTCAGTTCCAGATGCGGCGATGGAGACAGAAGAGACATTAAACCCATCCGCGACACCGGAAACCCCTGTACCCTCTCTAGGATTGGATACTAGCGAAAATCAGGGGATGGGACAAATAACCAATGTTTCCCAACTGCGAGATGTGTCCCCCGGAGACTGGGCGTATGAAGCCTTGCGATCGCTAGTTGAACGGTATGGTTGTATTGCGGGATATCCGGATGGCACATTTCGCG